>Ga0194055_10001081_pt1 | contig 22161 bp, 22 predicted proteins | sample SepL449m_MetaG_FD_155482 | JGI IMG/M metagenome (GOLD analysis project Ga0194055, IMG submission 155482) | Anoxic zone freshwater microbial communities from boreal shield lake in IISD Experimental Lakes Area, Ontario, Canada - Sep2016-L442-9m | ecosystem: Environmental > Aquatic > Freshwater >... | reverse complement strand
ACATATTTTGACTTTAAATAGGGCTTTAAGATTAACTTCTTTTGACCAATCGATCAAAAGAAGTTATAATGTAAATAATCTATTTGGGCTAATAATCTATTTGGAATAAAAACCATAATTATTAGCTACATAAATGGAAAATATATTTAAAGGAGGCATGTAATACATGTCAAAAGTTAGTCTAACAATGGACGAGCTACTAGCCAGTAGTGATGTTCAGCAATTAAAAGTAGGAGATGTCACCGAAGGTGAAATTATCTCTGTTAAAAAACATGAAATATGGGTTGATTTGGGCGCCAATGGTATTGGTGTTGTTATGCGAAGAGAAATCGGATATGGTCAAGCCATTGAGATTGGTGAAAAAATTACAGTCAGTGTAGTTGATCCAGAAATTGAAGAAGGTCACATGCTACTTAGTATGCGACGAGTAGTTAAAGATCGAGGATGGGATGAATTGCAAAGGCTCAAAGATGACAAAGAAGTTATTGAGATCGTGCCTTATGATGCCAATAGAGGAGGCTTATTGGTAGAGCTAGAAGATATACGCGGATTTTTACCAGTATCTCAACTTGCAGCAGGTCATTACCCTAGAGTTTCAGGCGCAGACAAAGATGAAATACTTCAAAAATTAAATAGTCTAATCAATAAACCTTTCAAGGTCACAGTTCTAGATGTTAGTAGAAAAGACAATAAATTAATCTTTTCAGAAAAAGAAGCCATTAAAGATGTAGTTAAGGCTAAATTTGGTAAACTTAAAGTTGGTGAAGATATCGAAGGCGTTGTTACAGGAGTTACAGATTTTGGAGCTTTTGTTAATGCTGACGGTATTGAGGGATTAATACATATATCTGAAATTTCTTGGGAACACGTAGAGAATCCTCGAGATTATCTCAAAGTTGGTGATCCAGTAAAAGCCAGAATTATCACAATAGATAAGGATGATCGTCTTAGTTTGAGTGTTAAGCAACTTACCGATGACCCCTGGATTGAACAAGTTAAGAAATTCAAAAAGGGCAGTATCGTAGAAGGTAAAATTACTCGAATCACACCTTTTGGAGCTTTTGTTCAATTAAGCCCTGTAGTTGAGGCATTGGTTCATGTATCTGAAATGAGTAGTAACGACAGTGTAGATCCTGAGAAGATTTTCCAGTTAAACGAGAAGAAGAAATTTAAGATATTAGACGTTGATACTGAATCTAGAAAAATAGCACTTAGTTTAAAAGACGCAAAGTAAAAACTATTTGAAGACTAAGATGAATAAATAAAAAGGAAGGAGTGTTGACAAATGGCTAGAACCATAGAAATTGAAGAAAACATCAGTGTCGGCACTCTGGCAGAGAAACTATCAATCCCAGTTACAAGACTAATTGGGCAATTGATGAAAAATGGCATTATAGCCACTTTTAACGAAAGAGTAGATTTCGATACAGCCACTATAATGGTTGAGGATATGGGCCTAGAGGACGTTACTCTTGTAAAAGCTTTAGAAAAAAATTCAATAGAGGAATCAATCACAAAAAAGAAAGTTGCAAATCTTACCGGTCCAAATAGACCCCCAGTTGTTGCTGTGATGGGTCATGTCGATCATGGAAAAACTAGCCTTCTAGATGCAATCAGAAAATCTTCAGTAGCCAAAAGTGAAGCTGGAGGTATAACTCAACATATATCTGCATATCAGGTAGAGCACAATAAGAGACTCATTACTTTTCTAGACACTCCTGGTCATGAAGCATTTGCTGCGATTCGTGCTCATGGTGCTGAGCTTACTGATTTAGTTATCATTGTTGTTGCAGCTGATGATGGGGTACAACCACAAACAATTGAGGCTATTCGTTTTGCAAACCAAGCTGGCTCTAAGATGATTATAGCTATCAATAAAATTGATAAAGAAGATGCTGATGTTAATAAAGTAAAGCAGCAATTAGCTGAAAAAAATATCTTAGTTGAAGGCTGGGGAGGCGACATAACTGTTGCTGAGGTTTCGGCTAAATCAGGTAAAGGGATAGATAATTTACTAGACATTGTGTTATTAACTGCGGACCTAGAAGAACTAAAAGCACCAATAGATATTCCTGCTGAAGGATTAATAATAGAATCCCATTTAGAAAGAGGACGAGGACCAGTTGCTCATGCGTTAGTAACCGAAGGAGTATTAAATTCAAACAATGTTGTTGTTGCAGGTTCGACCTATGCTAAAATTCGTAGCTTAACATCTCCCTCTGGAACTCCAATAAAAACTGCCGGACCTTCTACTCCGGTTGTCATAACAGGATTCAAAGAATTGCCTCAGTTTGGAGATTCATTCAAGGTAGTAAAAGATGAAAAAACTGCTAGAATCATTGCTCATGATGCTGTACTTGAAAACAAATCAGGATTTGCTCAGAATAATTTAAATAGTAGCGAATTAATTAGTATTATTAATAGATCAAATAGTCTCCAGGAATTACCTATATTGATTAAGGCCGATGTTCAGGGGTCACTAGCATCAGTTATTGATTCGCTTAGAACTTTAGAAACTGATGAGGTGGCATTCAAAATTATTAGTACTGGCATTGGATCAATCAATGGCAGTGATGTTCACATTGCACATACTGCCAATGGAATTATATATGGCTTTAACATTGAGTTGCCTTCAGAAATCAGAAGACTAGCTAGTCGAGATAAGGTGCCAATTAAAATATATAAAATTATTTATGAATTAATTGACGATGCAAAAATAATGCTGAGTGAATTATTAATACCTGAAATAGTTGAAAAAGAAGTGGGCTTATTGGAAGTTAAGGGAGTATTTATATCCGGTAAATCAGAGATTATAGCCGGCGGTGAAGTACTGAAGGGTAAATTAACCGTTCCATCCTTAGCTAGAATCATAAGAGGTAAAGATGTTATCTCAGAAGCGACTATCACTAATCTTAAGCGAGGACCCCAGGATACAAAAGAAGTCTTCGAAGGTGAAATGTGTGGACTTAATATTGAAACTAAAAATAAAATACAAATTGAGATTGGGGATAAGATTAGTTTCTTAACTAGAGAAACTATTCAAAGAAAACTATAGTATTTCCATTAATGATATAATAAAAATATATGATTAAATTTGATGATGAACTATTAATAGAATTAGGCCTTAATGATCTTTCCTTAGAAGAAAAAACCAAGATGAAAGCTCATATATTTGAAACACTCGAAACGAGAGTAGGCGTTAGACTTGCTAGTAATATGAGCGAAGATCAGCTTAATGATTTTGAGCAATTTATCAATAATAAAGATGAATCTGGTGCATTTAATTGGTTAGAAACAAACTTTCCAAATTATAAGGAAGCCGTTGCTGATGAGTTTAATAAGTTGAAAATTGAAATAAAAGAACTAGCACCTCAGATAATAGAAGCTTCAAAGTAAAGATTGCTTATTATAGCCACTTAAAAAAGCAGCGCCACTCATCTCTTTTTTGTTTTCAGGGATAAGGTTTAATATTTCTAAACTTTTGTCCCCGCACGAAATAATTAAATTTTTATTTTCACTTTCTATATCACCAGGAGTTCCGAATGAACTATTAATTACCTTAGCTTTTGTGATGATAACTCTTTTTCCTATTATTGACGTCACACTTCTAGGCCAGTTGTAATATGCTCTGATATTTCGCTCAATTTGTTCTGCGCTATCATTCCAATCAATAATTCCATCAGACTTATCGATTAAGCTAGTAATTGAAATATTTAATTTTGACTGATCCTCTGGAACAATTGTCTTAGCTAGAATGCTTGGCAACACTTCAATAATTAATTCAGCACCAAGCTTACCAAGAGAGTCGGATAAATTCTGCTTTGACTCATCTACGCTTAGTTTGAGAGATTTTTGAGCAAAAAGCGGTCCACTATCCATCCCAGAGGTTAATTTCATTACAGAGACTCCTGATTGGGTGTCTCCATTCTTAATTGTGGTTTCAATTGGAGTAGTGCCTCTTTTGTCTGGCAGCAAAGAAGGATGCAGATTAATAATCCCGTACGGGAAAAGCTCTATAACTGATTCTGGTATTAACTTGCCATATGCTACTAGTATTGCAATCTCACTATCACTATTCTTTATTATTGATTTAATTTCAGAATTAGACTTAGGCTTTAGGCATGGGATGTTATGTTTTTGTGCTAAGAGCTCAATTTCATTTTCTCTTTCTTTTCTTGATGCAAAATTATCCTGATTTAAAATAATACACTCAATGATATAGCCATTATTCAATAGGGAGTGAAGAACAGGATTACTAGTCTTAACTGCAGTTGCTAATCTCTCATTACCAAAGAATATTATTTTTTTTGATATCATTCTCATAATCCATTTTTTCTAATTTACCATCTGGCATTAATTTATAAAAAGCATCGGGGTCATCTTTTATGTGGTCAATAAACAACTTTCCGTTATTGTGATCAATTTCATGTTGAAAAACTCTAGCCAGGAATCCTTTAACAGTATGTCTAATTGGAATACCGTTGATATCTGTAGCCTTGATTCTTACTTTATTATACCTTGGAACATTTCCATATAAGTCCTTAATGCTAAGACAGCCTTCATAGTCTTTTACTAATTCACCTTCATATTTCGTAATTATTGGATTGATAAATACATCAAAATTATGATTATTTTTATCATCTAAGTTATTGCGGACAATAATAATTTTCATTGGTACATCTATTTGAATTGCAGCAAGTGCCACACCAACTTCATGCTTTCTTTCATCTTCCCATTTGAGAAGTACTATTTTCATTGATTCGATAATATTTTTGATCTCATCATTAACAATACCCACCTTAGTAGATTTTTTTCTCAGATCTATATTAGGTAGGGTTATAAGTTTATAGTTTGTATTGGATTGATCCATATTGTAAAAGTATAAACTAAGAGTTATAAAAATTATAAAAGATTTATTGGATCAATATCGTAATTCCAACCGCTCGGAAGTAATTTAATGATTTTTATCAAATTACTTCTATCGTTAGACCTAACAATAATTTGATATTGAAATTTTTTATCTACCTTAGCATAAAAAGAAGGAACTGGCCCTGAAATAGTTACACTAATTCCAGAAGAAATTATTTCGGCTATTAGTTTATTGGAGAAGTTTTCAGCAATCTTTGAGCTGCTTTTTAGACAGGTGAGTTTAAGGACCTGACAAAAAGGGGGATAGCCATAAGTTTCTCTTTCTTTGATTTCTGAAGAATAAAAATCCTCATAATCCAATTTTACTGCGTCTTGTATTGCTCCATTTTTGGGGTTATATGCCTGTATAATTGCGATACCATTTCTGTGTCCTCGACCAATTCTACCCAAGACTTGATTAATCTGCTGATAGGTTGTTTCAGTTGCAGTATAGTCAGGAAACGAAAGAGCAGACTCCGCTATCACTACACCTACAACGCTTAATTTAGGTAAATCCAGTCCTTTGATTAATGTTTGAGTCCCGACTATTATATCTGTTTCTCCTGATTTTACTGAATAATAGTTTTGTTCAAGACTATCTTTCTTTCCGTTGTCATTATCAAATCTCCGAACCCTAGCGTTTGGAAATAATTTATTCACTTCAGTCATTAATGTCTTTGTTCCGTAACCTCTAAATATAATTTTGTCGGAATTACAATCTGGGCAATTTGTTGAAGGTTTTTGTTTAAATGCACATATATGGCATCTGGCCTCAAAATCATCATCATGATAAATTAGTGGCGTATCACAATTTGGACATAGAGCCTGCCATCCACAATTCTCACACAGGATTACTCTAGAAGTTCCTCTTCGGTTTAGGAATAAAAGTGATTGTTCATTATTCGCCAGTGCTTCTTCGATACAGCGTATAAGCCTATCAGATAGAATTATACTTTTACTGAAGTTAGTTTTATCTTTTATATCTATTATTTCTTTACTTATAGGTCCATTTTTACTTTTTATTGCCAGATTTGTCATTCTTATTATTGGTACTGCTTTAGTTTTAGCTAAATAATAGTCAGTAATGGTTGGAGTGGCAGAACCTAGTACAAATACTGACTTATATATTTTGGCTAAGATGCTGGCCACTCTATTAGTCTGATAATGAGGTGATTGTTCTTGTTTATATGATGACTCATGAGATTCATCGACAACAACTAATCCTAACTTCTTAAAGGGCATGAAAAGAGATGATCGAGGACCGAGAACAACTAGTCCTTCTGTATCATTTAGAACCCTCAACCAATTTCTTAGCTTCTCCTTAGGGCTAATTTTTGAGTGGTTAATAATAACTCTATTACCAAAAAATTTTTCGAATTCAGTTGCTAATTGAGGCGTAAGACTAATCTCGGGAGTTAATATCAGTGAAGATAGTTTATTATTTAGTGATTTTTTTGCTAGTTCGATATAAACTCTGGTTTTTCCCGTACCAGTATCACCATGTAAAAGATAAGATTTACTTTCATTGATAATTTTTAGTGCATGAGACTGATCTTTGGTTATTTCTGGAGATTCGTCTCCCATACTAGAAAAATTATTATTCGTTGTAGTATCAACAATAAGTTTTTTGGAATTAATGAGTAATTGACTCGGGAGAAACATATTCAGCAATGATCCAATTGGGCCTGGATAGTAACCATGAATCCAGCTAATTAATTTAATTGTCTCATCTGGCAATGGAATAAGTCCAGAACACAATTCAATAATATTATTTGTACGAAATTTTGGTTTCGTTGTTTTTTTAATTACAACTCCAAGTACTATTTTTGATTTAAGAGATATTTTTACTACTGTATTTTTTTGTATATTTTCAGGATAACTATAAGTTAAAAGTTTCTCAGAAAAAAAACTTTGATCCCTCGGCAGAACTTCATAGTAGTACATTATCTGTATTATATATTTTTTTATAAATTAATTGTAAAATTTTAGAAACTTATCTATAATCGATGTTGTTTGAAAGACAATGTAAAGACTATGTTAGATGTATTTATAACCTCAAGAGTAAGACGCAAGATCATTGTGATTTATGCTAAATACCCCGACTTTAAAACACATGTCAGGGGATTAGCAAAATTGATCAAAGAAGACGCAGGTAATATTCAGCGTGAATTAAAAAGATTAGAAAAAATTGGTTTTTTAATTTCAGAAAAACAGGGAAACACTAAAGTCTACCATACCAATAAACAGTTTATTATTTTCAAGGAATTACAAAGTATCGTTTTAAAATCTCAGAGAGCTACGCAAAAGAGAAACCATATGAACTAGTCAACAGATTAGAAAAGACTTGCAAATTTTCAAATATCATCATACAATGTTAGCAATGATTCAAGTTACAAGGAGAGACTCAAAAGAGCCACTAGAAAACATGGTTAGACGCTTTACTAGGAAAGTACAGCAGTCTGGTATTCTAATTCGCTCTAAACAGGGTCAATATTTCCAAAAACCAATTTCAAAAACTGAACGTCGCGCCAAGGCTATTATTCGTCAAGAAAGAAAAGCTATTAAGGTCAAAAAGCTAAAACTCGGTCAACGATAGGTTTTATATGCTTAAAGATCAAATTGATCGGGATATAAAAGCAGCACTGTTAGGTAATGATAGAGAAAAAGCTAATGTTCTCAGAGGACTTAAGAGCGCAATTCTTTATGCAGAAGTTTCTGAGAATAAAAGAGAAAAAGGTTTAGATGATAATTCAATTTTAGAGGTTTTAAATAAGGAATCTAAAAAAAGAAAAGAGAGCTCAGATTTATATTTAATAGGTGGAAACACTGAGAGAGCGAAGGCGGAATTAGACGAGAAATCGATAATTGATAAATATTTACCTAAGCAACTTACTGATGAAGAGATTGATAAAATAATAAACGAAATAATAGAAAAATTGGAAGATATAAACATGAAAGATATGGGTAAGATTATCGGGATGGTAAAGACTAAAGTTGGTCCAGCGGGTGATGGATCGAAAATTGCACTACTAGTAAAAAATAAGTTGAGTATCTCACAATGATAATACTATTAGGTGTTGCAGGGTCTGGTAAAAGTAAACAGGGTAGGTTTCTAGCTGATGAGGCTGGCTATCCCTGGCTTTCTACAGGGGAACTGTTAAGGGTTCTCATTACTGGTAAGCGTCGTCAGGAGATGCTGAAAGGTAAATTACTGAGCGATGAAGAGGTCATAAACGTATTTAACACTGTTGTTAATCTAATAGACACATCGAAAGAGTTTGTACTTGATGGTTTTCCAAGAACAATCAAGCAAACTGACTGGTTAATAAATCAAATTCACCTTGGAAGATTCAACCTAACGGCCATCTTTCATCTAGTTGCTTCTGAAGATGTTGTTCATACAAGATTAGAGAAAAGAGGTAGAGTTGATGATACAGAAGCAGCAATTAATCAACGATTTGATGAGTTTAAGGCAGTAACAGTGCCAATATTGGATCATTTTAAGAAAGAATCTATAAAAATTATAAATATTGATGCATCTTTACAGCCACAAGAAGTTCATGAACTAATAATGCAAAATTTAAAAACCTTAAAACCTTAATAAATTAAAAATTACTATGTTTACTAGAGTTAAAACAATTGAAGAAATTCAGGCTATGAGAAATAGCGGTAGAATTTTAGCTGAAATATTAAATATTCTAAAAAGTCGTATAGACGTTGGTATGTCAACACTTGATTTAAATAATATTGCAGAAAAAGAACTCAAGGCATTTGGTGGACAACCTGCATTCTTGGGTTATCAAGGATTTCCTGGAGTTTTGTGTGTATCTATAAATGATGAAGTCGTACATGGCATACCTAAAAAGAACCGAATAATTAAAGAAGGCGATATAGTTAGCCTAGATTTCGGAGTTATCTACGACTCTATGATTACAGATGCAGCAATTAGCTTAATAGTCGGTAAACCTCTTAGCGAAAAAGATGTCATGCTTGTTCGTGTAACAGAAAAATCTTTACTCGATGGAGTAAATCAACTCAAGGACGGCATTAAAGTTGGAAACATATCTGAAGCAATTGAAAAAACACTAAACCGCAGTAAATTAGGTATCGTAAGAGACTTAGTTGGTCATGGAGTTGGTCATGAGTTGCACGAGGACCCAAATATACCAAATTATGGCAAAAAAGGAACTGGACCAAAGCTTGATAAGAATATGACCATAGCAATTGAACCTATGGCAACACTTGGAAGCTACGAAGTTTACATTGGAGATGATGGATGGACTATTCTAACTAAGGATGGTTCTAGATCAGCTCATTTTGAGCACACTATACTTATCACCGAAACTGGAGCGGAAATACTTACATTAATTTAACTTACCTCTTGCCCTTGTATGAGCATAGGCGCTATACTTAATTTATGCGTGATTCCGGTAACAACTATGTTGGCCTTGATATTGGTACAAATAAAGTTCGCTGTGTCGTTGGCATGGTTGATTCTGAGGACCCATCAAAAGTATCAATCTTAGGCTTTGGCTCAGCTCAAAACATAGGCATGAGAAAAGGCGTAGTAGTTCATATTGGCGATGTGGCTGAATCAATTATTCAAGCAGTTACCGAAGCAGAAAGACTGTCTGGATTTGCAATTCATAATGCAACTGTCAATATAAATGGATCTCACGTAAATGGACTTAATTCGCAAGGCGTTATAGCTATAAGCTCAGCAAATAGAGAAATAACTTTAGATGACAGATATAGAGTCGAAGAAGCTGCATCAATATTACAATTACCTCCCAATAGAGAAATAGTTCAAGTATTTCCAAAGAATTACCGACTAGATGGTCAAGAGAATATCAAGGATCCAGTCGGAATGAATGGAGTTAGATTAGAGGTAGATACACATATTGTTTCGGCATCAACACCTAGTTTAAAAAATCTTGATATGGCACTTGAAAAGGCTCAAATCAGAGCAACTCACCATACTATTTCATCATTAGCCGCAGCCGAAGCAGTTCTCAATAGACAGCAAAAAGAGTCGGGAACAGTGCTTATAGACATAGGAGCTGGAACAACTAATTTAGTTGTTATTGAGGATGGAGAGGTACAACATATAGCAGTTTTACCAATAGGTGGGACAAATATAACAAATGACCTGGCTATAGGGCTAAAAACCGATCTAGATGTGGCTGAGAAGGTAAAAGTTGAATTTTCTACTCTTAAAAAAGGAATAATTAAAAAAGAAAATATTAAGTTTAGTGTTAGAAATCAAAATCATATCTTTAGAACAAAGGATGTAGACCTTATTACAGAAGCGAGAGTTGAAGAGTTATTAGAATATGTTGATGATGAGTTAAAGAAGATATCTAGATCAAGAAAATTACCTGGAGGAGTTGTTATTGTAGGAGGAACTTCAAAATTACCTGGAATAGCAGAATTTACTCGTGAGAAATTACAATTGGCGGCAAGAGTAGGTAAACTCCAGCCTTTAAGCGGTTTGATTGATAAAATTGATGACCCAGGTTATTTTACGGCAATTGGATTGATGATGCTTGATATGCTTTTACCTTCTGATGAATCAATGAACACAAAAAAGATTCAAAGCAAAACATTTAATTTCGCTCGAACTATTTTTAACAAAATAAAATAACTTTTTGAGTAATATATTATTCGCAATTAGGTTTTGTTTGAATCGTACTCACAACTATCGTATAATTAAAATATTATTAGAACTAAGGGATGAGGACAATATATGCCACAAGTAGAACCGAATATCGAAACATTTGCAAGAATAAAAGTTATTGGTGTTGGGGGCGCCGGTGGTGCTGCCGTTAATCGAATGGCGGAGTCTGGAGTCAAAGGCGTTGAATTTGTCGCTGTAAATACAGACGGACAGGCACTTCATCATTCTAAGGCTAAACAAAAAGTTCATATTGGAAAATCTACAACCCGGGGTCTTGGCTCTGGTGCTGATCCTAACGTCGGCAGAAAAGCTGCTGAGGAGTCAATTGAGGATATCAAAAAAGCAATTGACGGTTCAGATATGGTTTTTGTAACTTTAGGAGCCGGTGGTGGAACTGGCTCTGGTGCTGGTCCAGTAGTCGCAAAAGTTGCACATGATTGTGGTGCATTGGTAGTTGCTTTTACGACTAGACCATTTGCTTTTGAAGGAGACAAAAGACGTCGCAATGCAGAACAATGCATTGATGAATTAAGAAATTCCGTTGATACATTAATAGTTATTCCTAATGATAGATTATTGCAAACAATTGATAGACAAACTCCATTAATGGAAGCTTTTAAAGTTGCCGACGATGTGTTGAGACAGGGCGTTCAAGGAATTTCAGATCTTATAACAGTTCATGGACTTATTAACCTAGATTTTGCTGACGTAAAGTCGGTAATGCAAAATGCCGGATCAGCTCTTATGGGAATCGGTAGAGCGAGCGGTGAAGATCGAGCAGTTCAAGCAGCAAAACAGGCAATCGAATCTCCACTACTTGAAGTATCGATTGACGGGGCAAGAGGCATATTGTTTAACGTTATAGGTGGAAGCGATTTAACTATGCATGAAATTAATTCAGCTGCCGAACTTATAACAAATGCTTCAGATCCAGATGCAAACATAATTTTTGGAGCTACTGTAGATAATGATCTTGAAGGTGAAGTAATAATCACCGTTGTAGCTACGGGCTTTGATGCGTCATATTTTTCTAATAGAGTTACTCAAACAATAGGAGAACAAGAAGATGAAGAATTTGCTAACGAAAAAGATGAACTAGCTACTAGATTAGCTGAAGGTAAGCCAGAGGAAGTAATGGCAGACATTGATATGAGCCTAGACAAAGATAATGTTGATTTACACGAAGATTTTAATAGCAATAGTAATATGCCCAATATATGGGATCTTAAAGATGAAAATGACTCTTCAATAAACAATGCTTCTGTAGTAAGTCATGTACAAGAAGATGAATTGGAAAAACCATCATTTTTAAGAAGACTTAGAAAAAAGAAAAAAAATGAAAATAACAGAGACGAGCTAATAGATTAAGACTGTACTTCTGTAATAAAAAATACAATAAAATTAATTTGCAAAACGCTAAAGGTGGGGGTATCATTGGGTGTATAAACACTATATATAGATACCAAGATATATTTGTTAGCACATTATAGGCTGAATAAAGGAGGTGTGTCCAATGAGATGTAGTCAATGTCATAAAGCTGATACAAAGGTCATAGAGTCGCGTGATGTAGCTGAAGGCGAGTCAATAAGACGTCGCCGTGAATGCACAAATTGCAACTATAGATTTACTACTTATGAAAGAATAGAAAGACCACAACTTGTAGTTATTAAGAGTAATTCAACAAGAGAATTATACAATAGAGACAAGTTAATGGCTGGACTTCTAAGAGCTTGTGAAAAAACATCAATCTCAAGTGTTCAACTAGATAAACTAGTTGCGGACATTGAGCATGATCTATATTCAATAGGTAATCAAGAAGTTTCAACATCAAAAATAGGTGACATAGCAATGAATAAATTAGCAATATTGGATGAAGTTGCTTATGTACGTTTTGCTAGTGTATACAAGCGGTTTACTAATATAGCAGGATTTGAAAAAGAGCTATCACACATTCGTCAACAAAATAAAGAACTATAAGAGCATATTTCCAATATTTGGAAGCTCTCCAAGGTTATTTAAATAAATTAGATATCCATGGAGAGCTAAGGTAACAAAAAATGTTATCAGAAACTCTAACAAAAACAATAATAACATTACAAGTGAGGGTACTATGGGAAAAACAGCTAGCCTACAGGTTGAGAGGCTTTTTACACAACCAAAAACTAAAGCTTACGATAAGCTTAAATGGGTTAAACAGAATTCATTAATTGTAAATCCATTTACAGATAAACCTGTATTTGAGCAAAAGAATGTCGAATTCCCAGATAGCTGGTCGTTAAATGCTGTTAATATTGTTGCCCAGAAATATTTTTGTGGCACGCCAGGTTCCAAAGCCCGAGAAAACTCATTAAAAGATTTGATTAATAGAGTAGCTGATACAATTACTCGTCAGGGTACTAAAGAGGGATATTTCGAGAACGACGAAGAAGCAGAAAATTTCCAAGAGGAATTAAAATTTATATTAGCTACTCAAAGAGCTGCATTCAATTCACCAGTTTGGTTTAATATTGGTGCTCCTGAGAGAGCTCAGCAGGCCAGTGCTTGTTTTATACTCGGAATAGAAGATACAATGCCGGCAATATTAAATTGGTATGTTGAAGAAGGAATGATTTTTAAAGGTGGTTCAGGCTCAGGAATCAATTTGAGCCCAATAAGATCATCGGTTGAATCCTTAGGTAAAAGTGCAGGAACAGCTTCTGGTCCACTTAGCTTTATGCGTGGAGCTGACTCATCAGCTGGTGCGATAAAAAGTGGAGGCAAGACAAGAAGAGCCGCTAAAATGGTAATATTAAACTCTGATCATCCAGATATTGAAGAATTTATTTGGTGTAAGGCAATTGAAGAAAGAAAAGCCCGAGTACTCGAGGAGGCAGGATTTGCTATGGATCTCAATGGAAAAGATTCGATCAGTATTCAATATCAAAATGCTAACAATTCAGTGAGAGTAACTGATGAATTCATGGAAGCAGTAGTTGCCGATGATGATTGGGCGCTCAAGGCTGTCAAAAGTGGTGAAACTGTAAGAACTGTTAAAGCCAGGGATTTATTTAGGCAAATATCTGAAGCAACTTGGGAGTGTGCTGATCCAGGAATGCAATTTGATACTACTGTCAATAAATGGCATACGACCCCAAATGCAGGAAGAATTAATGGCAGCAATCCTTGTAGCGAATATATGCATCTAGATAACTCAGCCTGTAATTTATCTTCAATTAATTTAATGCATTATTTAAATGATGACGGAAGTTTTGATGTGGAATCTTTTAAACACACTGTCGAAATAATGTTCACCGCTCAAGAAATTCTTGTCGGTTATTCAAGTTACCCAACCGCAAGTATCGAGAAAACAGCAAAAGCATATAGAGAATTGGGACTTGGCTATGCTAATTTAGGTGCACTTTTAATGGCCCAAGGATTGCCTTATGACTCAGACGAAGGAAGAGCTCAGGCAGCAGCTATTACAGCTGTTATGACTGGTCATGCATATGCAGTTAGTGCAAAAATTGCTCATAGAGTCGGCCCTTTTGCTGGATTTACTAAAGACAGAGATGGAATGATGAGAGTTCTTAAAATGCATCGAGAAGAAGTCTCAAATATAAATCCAAGATTAGTAGCAGAGGATTTACTAAGTGCTGCCACGGCTTCATGGGATGATGCTTGTGAACTTGCAAACCTGTATGGGGTGAGAAATTCTCAAGCAACACTACTTGCTCCAACCGGAACTATTGGATTAATGATGGACTGTGATACTACTGGAATAGAGCCAGATTTGGGACTTGTTAAGGTTAAAAAACTTGTGGGTGGCGGAACAATGCATATTGTTAATCAGTCAATCCCACGAGCATTGACTGCGATGGGATACAGCGAAATACAAATCGATGAAATTGTTAATTATATTAATATAGAAAAAACAATATTAGGAGCTCCAGGGCTTAAAAAAGAACATGAAAATGTTTTTGCCTGTTCGATGGGAGACAATGCAATTCATTATTTAGGTCATGTTAAAATGATGGCTGCTGTTCAGCCTTTCTTATCAGGAGCTATTAGTAAAACTGTCAATCTACCAGAAGAAGTTACAGTTGATGAAGTAGAACAACTACATATTGACTCATGGAAAATGGGACTCAAGGCCGTAGCGATTTATCGAGATAATTGTAAGGTAGGACAGCCATTATCTATGGCTAAGAAAGAAGGTGAAGAAAAACAGGAAACAACTAAGTCTAATAATGAAGTAGTTGTCCTAAAAGGTGCGATCAGGAAAGAACTGCCTAAAATTAGAACCGCAAAAACCTTTTCATTTACTGTAGCGGATAGTCATGGCTACATAACCGTAGGAGAATACGATGATGGTACTCCAGGAGAATTATTTGTTAATTTCTCTAAGCACGGATCTACCCTAAGAGGAATTATGGATGCATTTGCCATTTCAGTAAGTCACGGCCTACAATATGGTGTTCCACTAAAGAGCTACATTAAGTCATTTCTTAATACATCATTTGCACCGTCGGGTATTACTGATGATATCTCAATTAGAACCGCTTCATCAATTGTCGATTTTATTGCCAGAAGACTTGCTCTAACATATCTTACATTTGATGATCAACTTGAGCTTGGTCTTGTATCTATTGACGATATGCCTAGTGATCAAACATCATTGCTCACTGAAGAAACAAAGCCACAGCCAGAATTAAAGAATGTTGATAAAATAGATGAAACAGTACATTCTGAGATAAAACAGGCACTAAAAGATGACGCAGCTCCAATTTGTTATAATTGCGGCAATCAGACTCAAAGAGCGGGCAGTTGCTATGTTTGCAGTAGCTGTGGCTCAACAACTGGTTGTAGCTAGGAATCAAATTCTTATGGTAAACTTAACCTAAATGAAGGCAATAGCATTATATATTCCTGAGTCTGATCATGGTGCCATGACGGAAAACTATGTTAATGAATTTAAGAGAAATTATCCAGATTTAGATATATCACTTTTAGATGCTGAATCAAGAGAAGGAGTATCTCTATCTGGTTTGTATGATATTCTCCAATATCCAGCGATAATAGTTGTTGATCAGGATATGATGCTACACCATGTTTGGCTTGGTCGGATGTTTCCTAGTATGGGTGAAATTAGAACCTATTTTCGTTAGTTGCAAATTTATCGCATATAAGCTATATTTTAGATACAATTTGGTAAATGCGTTTTGCTTTTTGCAAATGAGTGGCAATCAACCACGTAGCAGTGAGAAGAAAAGTTTTAACTTATTAGAACTCACCGGACAGCCCGTTAAAGCAATAATTAAGATCAATGAGTCACTTCTTTGAACGTTGGATGGTACCACCCATAACTGGGTTCCAACATAAATGAAGTGACTTTTTATTTATAAAGGTAATACAATAAAACTATGAAATTTAAAAAAGGCACAAGAAGAAAAGTTGTTGAATATGAGAAGGATTTAATTAAGGTTTGGAAAAAAGATCAGACTTTTGAAAAATCAATAGCAAATCGCCCTGAATCTAATTCTTGGGTATTTTATGATGGGCCACCATTTTTAACTGGATCACCTCATCATGGACATATTCTTATTTCCGCAATCAAGGATGCTGTTGCAAGATATCAGACGATGAATGGAAAAAGGGTTGAAAGAAGATGGGGATGGGACTGTCATGGTCTACCTGCAGAAGTATTTGTCGAAAAAACACTAGGCATTACTAATAAGAAAGAAATTGGAGTAAAGATTTCTATTTCTGACTATGTCGATGCATGTCGTAAAGCAATGGTTAAGACGGGGACTGAATGGGAAGATACGATTGATCGCATAGGCCGTTGGGTAGAATTCAAAAATGCCTATAAAACTATGGATAAAGAATATATGGAAAGTGTTTGGTGGGCTTTTAAGAATCTATACGATAAAGGTAAAATATATGAAGGTGAAAAAATTTTAATTTATTGTACAAAAGATGCTACTCCAATATCTAAGAGCGAGGTAGCTATGGAGAATAGTTATCAGGTTGATACGGATCCAAGCGTCTATGTATATTTTAAGCTTGAAGATAGCGACGAATATTTACTAGCCTGGACAACTACTCCTTGGACATTACCGGCTAATGTGGCTGTAGCTATAAATAGTAAACTTAATTATAGTTTAGTTGAATATGATGGAAAGAAAATATATATAGCTGAACAGGCCGTAAAAAAAGTTTTAACTAATGAAAAACACCAAGAGTTGGAATATCGTATCCTAAAGACAGTCGGTGGTGAGAATCTGGTTGGAAAAAAATATGCTCCATTATTTGAGAATCATGGACCTGATTCACATATTGTCTTGTCCGCAGATTTTGTAACTGATACAGACGGAACTGGCATTGTTCATGAGGCGCCAGCCTACGGAGAGGATGATTACGAGCTGTGTAAAAAACATGGCATTCCTATAGTTTCAATAGTTGATGAGAACGGTAATTATACTTCTGGGCGTTGGCAAGAAAAAAATATTTGGGAAGTTAATAAAGAAATAGCTAAAACGCTCGTAGCTGAAGGAATGGCGTTTAAGGTTGACTATATACAACATGATTATCCACATTGTCACAGATGCGGTTCTAAACTTATGTATAGAGCTCATCCAAGTTGGTTTATGGACATACAGGGTCAAAAAACTGAGATGCTTGAGTCTAGCTCAAAAACATCCTGGACTCCTAGTAATCTAAGAGATGGAAGGTTTCGAAATATTATTGAATCAGCACCAGATTGGAATATTTCTAGAGATAGGTATTGGGCTACGCCAATCCCCGCTTGGAAAGGTTACCGTCCAGACGGTACAGAAGTAGTTAAAATTTTTGGCTCATATGATGAATTTGAAGAGTTCAGTGGGAAAAAATTAGACGATTATCATCTTCCAAACGTTATGGATGTTAGCTTTGAATTAGATGGCGTCAAGATGGAACATATAGGCAAAGTTCTTGATTGCTGGTTTGAGAGTGGGAGTATGCCTTTTGCTCAATTCCATTATCCTTTTGAAAATGTAGAAAAATTTGAGAAAAGCTTTCCGGCTGATTTTATTGTTGAGGCTATTGATCAGACAAGGGGGTGGTTCTATTCTCTAACTGCGGTTAATGTGGGACTCTTTGAAAAGTCTCCATTTAAAAATCTTATTTGTACAGGATTTATTAATGCTCCTGATGGTAAGAAGTTGAGTAAGAAATTACAAAATTATACCGATCCAATAGAATTAATGGATAAATATGGAGCAGACAGTTTCAGATTTGTTCTCATGCAATCTCCTTTGTTAAACGGCGAAGACTTCGCTCTTAACGATAGGGAGGTCGCTGATGTCAGTAGAAAGCTGAATATGATCTGGAATATGTATGATTTCTTTACTCTATACGCTGAAGTAGATAAGTGGGAATGGGATGGTGATTTTAATGATCCCGGTGAATCATTAACGAATGTTTTAGATCAATGGATAGTTTCCAGAGTTAATCAGTTAGCTAAAGAAGTGAATGAGCATATGCAAAAATATGACATTACTCTGGCTGTAAAGTTAATATTGCCTTTTATTGAAGATGCTAGCAATTGGTACGTTAGAAGAAGTAGGAAACGATTCTGGAAAAGTGATAATGACCTAGATAAAAATGACGCTTACAAAACATTGCATTATGTTCTAGTTCAACTATCTATGATTCTTGCCCCATTTATTCCTTTTCTGGCGGACGAATTATATAGAAAATTGACAGGAGGGGAGTCAGTTCATTTACTAGATTGGCCTGTAAACAACTATACAAATGAAGATGTTCTGGGCTCTATGCAAGTAGTCCTAACTGCCGTTAATGAAGGCTTATCTCAGAGAGTAAAAGCAGGCATAAAAGTCAGGCAGCCACTGCAACACGTTACTATAAATCAAGATTTTGAGTACATCATTAATGCTCATAATGATTACGACTTTATGCTGTCAGAAGAACTTAATGTAAAAGAAGTTAAGTGGATTAAAAGTTCTAAGAACAATGTGATTTTGGATACTAAAATAACTCCAGAACTTAAAAGCGAAGGTATCTCTAGGGATCTAATTAGATTTATTCAGAATTCCCGCAAAGAGGCTGGTCTAGAAGTTGATGATCGAATAGTGCTGAATCTAGAAACTAAAGACAATCAAATTAATGAATCAATTAATAATTTCTTAGATCAAATTAAGAGTGAAACGTTAACTGATAAATATGACAATACTTTACAAGATGGTTTTTCGTCAAATGTAAAAATAGAAGATAAAAATATTAAAATTATTTTATCTAAATTAAATTCACGCTAAAGGGGCTTTGACAATAGGGGTCATAATCTGATAGAATGAGAAAATAGTAATTTATTAAAGGTAAAATATATTAATGAAAAAAGCAGTAATCGTAACTGGCGGAAAACAGTATTTGGTTCACGAAGGCCTCACATTAGATGTAGAGCTATTAAATATTGATGATAAAACTGTTACTTTTGACAGTCTATTGTTTTTTGATGGAGATAAAGTTAAAGTCGGCCAACCAATAGTTGATGGCGTTAAGGTAACAGCAGAGATTGTTAATCCAGACTTCCAGGATAAAAAAGTAACTTCTATTCGTTATAAAGCAAAAAAACGTGTTCATACAGTACATGGCCACAGACAACATCTTTCAAATATAAAGATTACAAAAATTTCCGCCTAATTTTGTTTATTGCTGCTTTAGAGTGGTATAATTGTCATTGAATATAGGGGTTATAAACAAAAAAATGACACATGTAGTAGCCATAGTTAATCAAAAAGGCGGAGTTGGTAAAACTACCACTACTATAAATTTGGGAGCTCAACTTGCAAAAGATGGCTATAAAGTATTAATTATTGACTCTGATCCACAAGGTAATGCAACTAGCGGACTGGGATTATCGGGTAATACGTTTGAGAAGACTACATATAATCTTTTAGTTTCTAAAACTCCTATCGACAAAGTCATTCAAGAAACATATATACCAAATTTACATATTATTCCTGCTAATCCAAATCTTGCAGGCGCTGAGATTGATCTTAGTACTATGATAAGTCGTGAATTTAAGCTTAAAGAATCTCTAATTGCCTCTACTCACGATTTTATATTGATTGATTGTCCACCAGCACTTGGACTTCTATCTATTAATGCTTTAACTGCTGCAGACTCAGTTCTTATACCTGTCCAGGCAGAATATTATGCACTTGAAGGACTTAGTCAATTATTAAATATTATTCAAATAGTTAAACAGAATATAAATAAGAAGTTAGAAATATTAGGCGTAGTCATAACGATGTACGATAAAAGAACATCTTTATCTGAGCAAGTACTGTCTGAAATAAAAAATCATTTTGGTGACAAGGTTTTTGAAACAATAATCCCCAGGAATATTCGTCTTGCCGAAGCGCCAAGTTTTGGTAAGGCAATATATGATCATGATAAATGGTCTAAGGGGGCAAGAGCATATAAACAATTAGCAAAGGAGGTTATTGATCGTGTCAGCACTAAATAGTCATAATGCTCTTGGCAGAGGAATGAATTCATTATTATCTAGTGATTTTGATAAAAGTATTTTACTGGATGAATCTGAAAGAATACAAAAAATTGCAATTAATCAAATATCGCCAAATGTTAATCAACCACGAAAAGAATTTAATAGAGAATCAATCAGTGAACTAGCTGAATCCATAAAGGTCCATGGAGTGCTACAGCCCTTGATTGTAGCGCCAGTTGATGGTGAAAAGGACAAATACTCTATAATAGCTGGTGAGCGACGTTGGAGAGCCTCTAAATTAGCTAATCTTAAAACTGTTCCAGTTATTGTTAGGGATGAAAAAGAGGACATAAAATTAGAAATTGCATTAATTGAAAATATTCAAAGAGTAAATTTATCTCCCATGGAGTTAGCTAAATCTGTAAATGAGTTACATTCGAACTTTAACATTACATATGATGATATTGGAAAAAGACTTGGTAAATCAGGAAGAACTATTGCTAACAACGTAAGACTTTTACAGCTACCCCAGGAAGCTATCAATGCATTAAATAGCAATAAAATTTCAGAAGGACACGCAAGATCTATACTTTCTCTTAACAATGATCCATTGGTTCAAAAAGAATTACTAGATACTATTATTAAAAATGGCTGGTCTGTTAGGCAAGCAGAAAGATGGGTAGTAGCTTTTAAAAAGCTTGGTGTTGATAATAAGACAGCCCATGAAAGAGTTAAGACCGAGAACCCTTACACTAAAAAGCTTGGCATACGATTAAATGCACCAGTTAGTATTAAAAGAACTGCAAAAGGCGGAAGACTTGAGATAAGCTTTAAGAACGAAGATGATTTAGCAAGAATCATAAAACAACTTAGCTAATCAGTAAATACTAAATTTTGTAGTTGGTAGTATTCTAATTACTAATTTACCGATAACGTCCTTCAATGGCACTGCTCCAATTATTCTAGAATCTTCGGATACTGGTCTATTATCTCCACAGACAAATATTTGATTAGATTTCAAAACTAAATCAATTGGATTGCCATCATCACTTGTAGGTGGAATTTTTGTAGTCTTACCGTAAGGAAGTGTAGTATCCGGTCGGAATCCCTTAGGATGTTGTTTATCATAAACAGTTACCACATTATTTTTTACAGTTATTCTATCTCCAGGTAGAGCTATAACTCTTTTAATTAGCTGCTTATTAAGTTCTGGAGCGTTAAAAATTATCACATCTCCGATATTCGGCACGTAAGGATGTCCGGTAATCTTAGACCAAGTAACTGGTAATTTCCAAACAATCAATCTGTCATTATTCATTAATGTTGGTGCCATGCTTGGGCCATCAACTTGATAAGACTGAAAAACAAAAACAATAATAAGAATTGCTGTCAATATTGAAAATACAAATATTCCAATAGTCGACATATTATTGGAAAATGAATGTTTTTTATAATCGTTTTTTGTGTCGTTTTTTTCCATAACTTATTATAACTATATCTTATTTTTGTTTTTTCTCCATGAGTTATTATTTAGAAACAACTGTATAATAATAATTAACCTATGATTTTTAAAAAGAATAAACACACAAGCCATAGTAAACAAGATATTTTAATCAACCCTCATCGTCCAGGTAGAAATACAGTAAAACCAGTACAAATAAAAAATAGTTCTGCAGCAATAAATGGGGGGCTTAATAGGCGTATAGATGATTTTAACCGTCCCAGTGGATACCATTCATCATTACCTAATCTTAATACACAGATTAAGGCCGAAAAAAATCATCAAAATGATAAACAGGGTTTCTTTACCAATATTAATGAGTCAACTGATCTAAGCACTCTATTAAATAAAACAGATTCTAAAAAACATAGTGAGATTCCTAAAAAAAAGAAAAGTAAATTCAGAATCTTAAGTAATATAATAAAGTTAATTGTAGTGATGGCATTAATAGTATTGATTTATATGACTTTGACAGGGAAGATTAATATACTTAAATTAATCCTAAATTAGCCTAAAAACAATAGATAAGCAGAAAAATACGACATTATTTGCTATAATTTTAATAAGAAATGAATAATCTATTT
>Ga0194055_10001079_pt1 | contig 22172 bp, 15 predicted proteins | sample SepL449m_MetaG_FD_155482 | JGI IMG/M metagenome (GOLD analysis project Ga0194055, IMG submission 155482) | Anoxic zone freshwater microbial communities from boreal shield lake in IISD Experimental Lakes Area, Ontario, Canada - Sep2016-L442-9m | ecosystem: Environmental > Aquatic > Freshwater >... | reverse complement strand
GCTACGTGCCGGGCGACGGGATTCGCCTACCCGCACCAACGGCGGTTCGCGATAAACGTCATGCCAGACCTCATCGTCGATTTCCAGGAAGCCATCGCAATCAGTAAACACTTGAATCTGATACCAGGACAACGAGCGAATGATTCGACATGACATCCGGCGACACTCCAAGAGGGAAACGAACAACACAGGCGGCGACCACCGCACGCCGAAAGCTCGCGATCCGATAGAAGAAGACCGACGAACTGGCCGAGTTGTTCGTGAGGGCGGCAGATTTTTGACAAGATTGAACAAGCGCAACGATCCGGTGAGCGGCGGGATCGCCGCGAACACCCTCGGCTCTGTCAGGCGGTCTCGTTCACGAGATTGCTGAACAGGAGCCAGTTCACACGTCGGTGATTGCCCGCCGTCCGACGCTCCAGTTGTTCACCGAACTCTGCCAGATGTTGGCTCACACGTCGGCGAACAGAAGCCTCGCTCATATCGAGTCGCTGAGCCACCACCCCGACAGAAACCCACTGTTCATCAAGGTCATAATCATAGTTGCGCAGGGAGTAACCTGCAGGATCAAACGATTCGACGTGCTGGAAAGTGGTGCGATAATCCAGGGAGTCGGTCCTGCCAAAGGTGATTTTGATCCACGGACACAGGTACTGGTTCTTCCGACCCAGGGACAGCCAGAATTTGAGGTTGTTAGCGAGTTGATCTGGCAGCGCTAATGCAGAAGCCCACGACCGAATTCGCAGATCCGTGGTCAGGTCGAGACCGCGGCCGACAACCAGATCGCGACAAGCAATCTTCCCCGTAGACCGCAGGATTCGGACCGGGACTTCCTCAAAAACCTCGAATTCTAGACGCAACAGGAAAACAGTCAGGTTTTCCAGAGGCCGTTGGCGGACCGCATGCAAGCGGGCGGGACGCACACTACCCGGCGGGAACACATAGCGACTCATTCAGAAGCTCCGCCAGTTGGACTGTGGGTAACGGGTGAAACGGGATGCTGTCGGTTTCCTGGCCAGTTATACGACGGCGGTGGCCAAGATACGAATCTCGCACCCCGCGACAGATAAGAGCCATTGAGCTCCCGCTTCTGGACAACAGTTCTTTCAAGATTTTGCGAATTTCCGAAAATTCGAGGTTTACAGCCATGGGGTTCGAGCCCAGAAACGATCCATGTCCGTGGCGAGAATATTCGACTCGTCGTCAAATCATTCATCGAATCAGGAAAGTGCAGATCAACGCTTGCGGCTATGACAATGGCACAGTCCGGTAAGTTGAGTGGTTTATTTTCTGGCTGTTTTATGCCTGCAGGCCTGCGTGGGGTTAACGCCGGAGCTTGCGCTGCCACATAGGGGGATGTGAGATTTGTGCTGGTTTGTTCTCCCGAAAAGGCGTGAAACATTTGGGTCGAACTGCGTGGGAAATCGAGGCCTATCAGACGATGTGTTGCAGAGTACTTCAATGGTATCCGGGCGATCAGGAACTCGCCCATGACGCGGCTGTCGCGCGATTTCTGGAGTCCCGCCGTCAACCGTTTGGCCAATTCGAAGCCAGGCGGGCCTTCGTCGGCTGGTGTCTACACTTGCTGAAAAAGCGTTGCTGGTCGATCCTCCGGAGAAGGAGCGGGGCACGAAACGGGCTCCGCAGGCACCGAGGTATCCTTGGTCGGCTAAAAGGTTCTGCCGACAAAGCCAGACGCTGTGAGGCCGTTTACGGATCGCTGCTCAAACTCCCGGCAGACAGTCGCGAACTGCTGGAGGGGTGGGCCTATCACGGTCGGTCAGATCGAATGGCTGCTGAACAGCAAAATCGCCAATCGCGCATATCGATTGAAGCTGCCCGAAAGGCTATTCAGCGCCGTCGACAGCTGGCTCTAAATGAACTGCGGCAACAAGTACTGATTGATGAGCAAGAGGAAACTCGGAATGACGTGACATTTGTCTGAGCGTCCGATGATTCACCGCCACGTTCCAGCAACGAAACGCGACGGGTAGGACTCGCCGTCGAGCAGCGTAACAGCAATCGGATTGATCAGAACGGCCCCACAAACTCTTCTCAGAAAAGGCTTAATTCTCTATGGCATCCACAACAATCGCCTGCCCGCACTGTAGTAACGTCGGAACTCACGACACCCGCAACACTCAAAATGCTTCGATCGTCGTGAATTGCCGGCACTGTCACAAGAGTTTCCACATTGTGATTCGTCAGGGGCAGGTGCAAGGTGTTCGCAGTTGACGAAAGGCCGTCAACTCTCCCGCAGGTAAAAGGTCGGGGATTCCACAGTACCGTTTTAGTACGTTCAGACTCCCCGACTCAGGATGATCCCAGCAATAAGTTTACAGGAGGCCACTTGAGCAGATTCGTTAATCAGCCAGTCATCAGCGCCCTGTCGTTTGTGGGGCCAGAGGCAAATCCACCGGACATGGACTACGAATCGGCGTTACGGTACACAAGGGACGTTGCCGCTTTGCGGGGCAGACTGAGCATCGCCGATCCCAACTCCTGTTACACCGCTTTGTTTCATTTGTGTCAACTTGGTGACGCAGCTAAAGCAGCGCTGCCGGAATTGAAATGCCTGCTCCTGGCGACAAGTCATCCAATACTTCGGATGAACGCGGCCAGTGTGATCGCGGAAATCGCTCCTGAAGAATGTTCGCTAGTCCTGCCAGTCCTGATTGCAGGGATTGACGATCCAGACGAATCAGTGGTGCAGCAGGCGGCGTTCGGCTTAGGAAGCCTCGGGACAGCGGCAGCCGCAGCCATTCCTCTCCTGAAACAGATTTTGGCGAAAAGTGGTGGCTTCGTACAGATTGCTGTGGCGAAGGCTCTCGTCAGCATCGCGGCCGAAGAACATGATTTCGTACTCCCGATCCTGATACGGTTCTTACAAGACCTCGATGAGGTATTCCACGACTCGGTTATCGAGATTCTCGGCCAAATCGGGCCGAAAGCCGAATCGACAGTTCTACTACTCAGGGAGTTCGTCTCATCAACGAAGGACAGCCGGGCTCAAGCCGCGAGTATTGCACTAGGAAAAATCACCGGCGATTGGGCCGCCGCCTATACTCTCGGTATCCGCCTTGTTCGTTCTCCGGAATCACTTTACGACTTTGTGCCGCGAGACAATTGGGAGTCATTTGGATTCGAGGCGCTAAGCCATTGGGAGTTGCTGGGGATTCACGCTCGAGGGGGAATCACGTTGCTGGAGAAAGAATACGAAACGGCGACAGAGCCTATCCGATATCTGATTGAGGATATCCTGAATGTAATCGGACACACTTCCGATCCACCGCCCCCGCCGTGCGGGTGGCCTGCGTAGTTGCCCGCCATGCTGCATCGTGCGACGGTATTGAGAATGGATCGAACTTTGCTGGCCACCTCGGCGATGGTACAGCGGAACGATCGGTTACCTCCAACGAAATCCGACGCGATTTTTCAGCTCCGATTGTCAGTTCTAACAGAAATGGCTTTTCACGCGAAAATGAGACGGCACAGTTCCATCACCGCGTCCGTATTTCCCCCTTCTCATTCACATGGGAGTCTGGTCAACGGGGTTTTGGCCGGATTTCCTGATGCGGTCGCCGTTCCGATTGATTTGTCTGATTGGAGTCCGTTTTGGGAACTTCTTGGTAATATGCAGGTGCGTGACGATGGGGGGGGGAGGTTGCATGAACATCAAATCACTCGGTTATTCGGCGTGAGGCGTCAACAATGCCATTTGCAGCAATGACAAATGTCCGAATGATCGGCAAGTTCTTTTAGACTTCGACCAACAAGGGAGGACTGAATATGGCAAAATGGCATTTCGACGGTGAGTCGGTCGTGATCGGCCTTGATGTTGGGTGGAGTGAAATTAAGAAAAGCTGCGCTATTGCGGTCGAGGGATTGACCGTACCTCAAAACGAGTCGAGCTGGAAGGCGTATCACGGGGGCGCACGCCCGCTGGCTGTCGGGCTGTTCCGATATTGTGATCTCATAACACAGATCCAAAAAGTATTTGCGACAATTGGCAAAGGTCCTCATCGCGGGATCGTCGTTCTGGATGGCCCTATCGGCCCAAACGGGCAACCATCCCAGAATCGTTCCGTTGACAGTCAGTTTACGCGAGGTGAATTCCATGGGCGGATGCAACCATCTCCAGTCGAAGGCGAGTCCGGCCGCCACTACACCGCTGTGACCGACAGCATCGTTAAATGTCTATTTCGCGGCGCCGGAGTCGATTACAACGCTGGACTATGGGACGGAGCGGCCGTAGGGAATAGGTTTTGTGTCTACGAAACGCATCCCACGGTCGGGCTCGCACTTCTTCTGCCGCAGCAGAACATCGAGACTCTGCCCAGCCGGAAGCGACCGCGTCGAATCACTGCTTCCACTACTGTGCACAGCGAGGCTAACACTCCATTCGTAAGAGCCAAATCCGACTGGTATTGGCAACTCGGCGCAGGGCAATGGATTGCGCAGCAGGCTCTGGATTGCAAATCCGTAGGCAGAGAAACCAATCACGAACGGGTCGCCGGTCTGTACTGCCTTGCGGTTGCTAAACTTCTTTCCGAAGCCCCCCAGAACGTGGTCGCCGTTGGTGCTGATGACGGAGTCTATGTGATTCCAGCAGTGGTCGACAACAGTTGGGAGAACGGACTTAATCGCATAGGCATTTTAAGAGGCACGCTCGCCCCAACTGACCAGAAACAGTATGCCCTCGCAATGAGTTTTCCACCAGTTGCTGTGGAGAATTCACCTACGTGTGATGAATCCGATGACGCCGAGAAAGGGGATGAGACGATTCTCATACTCAACGATGATGGAGGGGTCTGGGTTCAGCACAACGACTGGCTAGAGGGATTGGAGCCCATCGTAGTTGTACAGGCACTGGACGAGCACGGCGAACGCATCCGCCTTCAACAGAGCGCTCGCGAGGACGGAACACAGTGGTGCCCTCAATCTACAGAACATAAAACGTTACAGCTTGCTAAGCGTCGTGGCTTTAACGGAGATCATCTGTCGAAGGAAAATGCGTATGCAATCCCAATTGCGGTGATAAGTTCGGGACCTTGACCACGAGATTCGACGTCTCCGTTGGAGGATCTTTTCTAAGCACATGGCGTGTATTTTGCCGGCTTTCCGTTTGCTCGTCGTACTTTCGCATGAGCTTGCAAATTCCCATCGCGAGATCCCCCCGCATCGCATTGGCAAGTTGCCGGAATTTACACTTTTCGCGCTGACCGGCAGATTCTCCATGGCAAAGCCGTTGTTGCGGGCCCCGTGTACAGGCCCCGGCGGAGTTTACACGAACCTGTGTTCCCTTTGCTCCGCTTCTGCATGCTCTTCTCGTAAAGCGGAATCTCATTACATTGGATATTGGCTTCACCAGTTCAGCAGCAGAGCATCAAGCCCTCAATTTGCATCTGGATAAATTCAATTTCCGGAAATTGCAGCCGAAAGCAGCGATTACGCCAATCAAGCGAACTCGAGTAAGACGTAAAATCGCGTGCGACAACAAATATGCTGGGAGAGTTCATGGGGTAAGAGTTGACGAATCGGGATGGAGGCGTCGATTCAGTTCACATCCAAGACGCATTCGTTGATTATGAATTCGGCAGTGACTACCGTTCCAGTTCGCTCTCCGGTTGAATTTCCAGCAGGAATGGGCCGCTGTAGCGTGTGACTGCTCATTTTTTTGCCAGCCATCGACGGTTTCAACATTCATGTTGCATATTGATAATGGACGATATGCAGTTCAGCCAGCCAACCGGCCGGTTAAATCGGGCCGCCCCCAACGGCTCCAGTTATCGACTGCAGAGGCGGGTAGCACAGCATGGCGGAATCCGAAACGCTTGTTCGCCAATGGACTCTGCTGAGAATTCTTTCCGCCCGTCGGCTGGGGGCAACCTATCAGGAGTTGCAACAGGAAACCGGCGTCGTCCGCAGGACCATCCAGCGCGATTTGACGTTTCTGGCGAGTCTTGGATTTCCCCTGCAGGAGACTGTCGGAGACTTCGGGAAGAAACGCTGGAAAATCGACGATGACATCGGCCTGACTCAACTTCGATTCACGCTCGAAGAAGCCGCGGCATTGTACCTCGGGCGGCAGTTCCTCGAACCGCTCGCCGGAACCTTGTTCCATACGGGAGCTCGCAGCGCCTTTCAAAAGATCCGGGCCACTCTCGGGGACGCCGCATTGTGTCACCTCGAGAAACTGGCATCCAGCTTTTATCATGCCCGGCAGGGATGGACGGACTACAGTCCCAAGGCCAGGCTGATTGACGATCTGGCCATCGCGATTGAAGAACGCAGGCTATCGGTCATCACGTACCAAAGTCTGCGATCCACCGAACCGGTGACACTTTACGATGTCCATCCCTACGCACTCGTCTTCCATCGTTCGGCCCTGTATCTGATCGCCTACTCGCAGGATCACGATGAAATCAGGACTTTCAAGGTGGATCGCATTTCAGCGGCCGAGATTCATGGATTACAGTTCCCCGCTCCGAAAGACTTCCATCCGCAGCAGTATCTGGAGCACTCCTTTGGCATCTTCAATGGCCAAGGGGAACCGGTAACCGTCAGGGTCTCGTTCCGAGCCAAAGTTGTCCGCATTCTGGAAGAAAGAAGGTTCCACGCATCGCAAAAGTTGATCCCCAGCGCGATGGATCTGTTAACGCGGAGTTTCAATTGTCGACGTTTGAGGAGTTCACGTCGTGGGTGCTGAGCTTTGGACCTGAAGCCGAAGTCCTGGAGCCATCCTACGTCCGAGAGCGGATTGTCGAAATGCTGCAGGGCATGAGTGAGCGATACGCCCGAATGCCGTCGGATGGAGTTGGATCGGCAACCGATGAGAACCATCGGCCCCGGGCTCGTCGACCTCGGTGATTTGCCCTTTTGCGATTTTTTTCGTGGTAGGACAGGGGTTGTCCAACCATTGGTGTAAGCTCCGTCTCGTTGTCTGCAGATTTGTCGTCTACGTCGAGCGTCTGCGGAAACGGCATCCAACACAGCTTCGCAGTCATCAAGTAACCGCCGCCACACCACCTGCGGCGAACAGACCTTGATTCTGCGGACTGATAGCTCAGAGACAATCACGAATCCACTGGGGAGGAATTCGCTTGGTCCGTATTTTCCACACCGCCGACATCCACCTCGGGCTGAAATTCACGCGTGGATATCCAGACGAAGTGCGTCAACAACTGATCGACGCCAGGCTGGCCGTGGTGTCGCGGATGGTGCAGATGGCGAACACTGCGAAATGTGACCTATTGGTCGTCGCGGGCGATCTTTTCGATGGTATTCGTCCGACAAAGACGCTCGTTCGGCAGGCGGCGCTGGCCTTCAGTTCATTTGAGGGGCTGGTCGTGGTGCTGCCGGGCAACCACGACTATGTTCAACCTCCCTCGGAAGATCTGATTTGGCCGATATTTGCAGAGGCGATTGGTGAACGACATCTCGTGCTTCGCGAGCCTGAAGTCTACGATCTTACCAAATTCGACATGCCAGTCTTGCTGTACTCAAGCCCCTGCAATACCCGTCATTCTTCGACAAATGCCATCGGATGGGTGAAAGCCGCTGTACAAGCAGATCCGCGTCAACTCCTGCGAGTTGGGGTTGCCCATGGCAGCATGGCAGGTTTGTCGCCTGATTTCGACGGCAATTACTACCCGATGACTCGGCCAGAACTGGACCAGTCCGGCATCGATGTCTGGCTGCTGGGGCATACTCATTTGCGGTATCCCAATACTGGTTCAGGGACGAACGAGCGTGTCTTCTATCCATCCGTTCCTGAGCCGGATGGATTTGATTGCCACCACCCTGGATACGCCTGGATTATCGAGGTGTCACAAGGTTCTCCAATCAGTTTTCAATCGGTTCGGACGGGGGTCCATCAGTTCCACGACCTACAGATCGAGATTGGCAAAGAAAACGACTTGATCTCCCTGAGAGAGCGATTTGCGGCGTTTGATTCCAGGGCAGATCTCGTCAAGCTGGGACTTTCGGGGCGACTTGAAAGTTCACTGTTTGAGCAGTTGCCGCAGTTGGTGAGTGACCTTCAGAAGAGCGTTCTTTATCTGGAGCCAGATACTTCCGCCGTTGTTCGATTCATTCAGCAGGAGGATCTCGACCAGGAATTTACCCAGGAATCATTCCCACATCAGCTGCTGAGTGCTTTAGCACGTGATCCGAATGATTCCGCGGCATTGCAGTTGGCGTATGAACTTGTGAAGGAGTCGCAGACGTGATTATCAGGCAGATTCAATTGCACCCATTTGCAGGGATCTCTGAAAGAACGGTCGACTTCACCTGCGGACTCAATGTAATTCTGGGCCCGAACGAGGCCGGGAAGAGCAGCCTGATCAGGGCGATAAGAACTGTGCTTCTGGAGCCGACGGATCACCGGAAGTCTAAGTGGGATAATGAACTCAGTTCCTTTGTTCCCATCGGGGGTGGAGATACCTTCCGAATTTCACTGAGATTCCAGTCCCAGGGAGGAGAGTATTTATTGCGGAAGCAATGGGGTAGCCAGCCTCTCAGCGAACTCACCCTGCCTGGAAATCAGGGGGTTGTTAATGCGCCCGATACGGTCCAACGGCAAATGGACGCCATTCTGGAACTCAAGCCGGGAACATGGGATCACGTTCTGTTTGCCTATCAGGCTCAACTACCAGGAACACTTAAGCATCTTGGCGGCAAAAATCCTGTTCGCACCGACCTCGCCCAAATTCTGCGTGACACGGTTTTCACCACAGACGGAGTCTCGATTGAAAAGCTAGGGGGTCTCCTGCATGAGCGACTCGAGAACATCACGTATCGATGGGACGAAGCAACTGGGCGACCTGAGAAGAACCGTGGAATCGACAATCCCTGGTCGTTATCCGGAGAAAAGCAGATTTCCACGCTTGTTGGCAGGTGGTATCAAAAGGAACAACTGCTGGCCGAAATTGCGAGAGTCAAGGCGTTTGAAGAATCACTGGATCGAATTGCCACTCAAATCAAGGCACTGACAGGTGAACACGACGAATTGCAGGACTACGTCCGCCTACAAGAACCGGTCGTGGTTGCGATTAGGGGCCGTTCGGCGTTGGATGCTCGAGTGACGCTTTCCCAACAGCAAGTGGGTGAATTAAAGAAAGTCGTTTCTGATTGGCCAACATTGATTGAACGGCAACGAGCCTTACGGGCCGAACTGGAGTTGAAAGAGGCCGAACAGGCAAAGTTGGATGAGGAACTTGAACAGGCACTGCAATATGCCAGGCAACACGACAAGCGAATACATCTGAGGCGAGTTCAAAGTGCAATTGGAGATTTGCAGGCCGCGCAGGAATCGCTTTCCAAGTTGAAAATCGTACCAGAAGCTGAACTGAAGAAGCTAGAGCTGTGCCATCGTGCTGCTGAAATGCTGAAAGCAGGCCTGTCTGCCGGAAGACTGCAGGTCAAGGTTTTTGCCCGGCAGGCGATCGACTTGGCGGTTCAGTCTGACCTGGCGGATCCAGATACGCTCAATATTCCCGCCGGTTCGATGAAAGAGATTGTTGCCGGTGGACAGGTGGTGATGACACACCCGGACTGGCGAATCGAAGTCCGCTCAGGCGAGATCGAATTCGACGAGTTGCAACAGCAATACCAGAAAGCCGCGGAAGAAGTTCGGCAGATCACGAGTCAACTTGATGTCGAGGATCTGGAAGACGCTCGACTCTGCAATAAGGTGTTTGATCAGGCCCGGCTGTGTGTCGCCAACCGAGAAGAAGTTCTCAGGAAGGAATTGAACGGAGAATCCGTTGAATCACTGACGGCGGCTCTGGGAATTGATCTGCCAGTGCCAAGTCGCGATTACGAATCGGTATTGAGGGCACGTGTAGACCAGAAAGGGAAGCTGGATCAGGACCACAAAACGCTGGAAGCCAATGACAGTCAATTGAGCGAATGGACGTCTCGGTTCGGCTCGTCCGATGGGCTATTGGAGGAATTACTCGTTGCCAGAGCGAGCTTGAAACGGCTGACCGACGAATTGGACGCTCTCCCGAAGCTACCCGATGGGATAGAAGATGCAGAGGTGCTGATCAACGAGTTTCAGAAGAAAGCGAATCGACTTCGTACCATCAGGGAGACCGACCTGCCAAATGCACGTCTGCGGAAAGCGCAGTTAGGAAATGAACCCGAGCTTTCGATGGCAGAAGCAGAGCAGCAACTCCGAGATGCAGAGGCAGGCTTGGATCACTTGAACAAACAGTGGCACGCACTGAAGCGGATCGATCAGGTTTTTCAGGCACTCCAGAGTCGACTGGACGCCGGAACACTTGATCCATGGCAAAACAGTCTGCGATCCGCTCTGGCCCCAATAACGGCGGGGGAATATTGCGATGTCAATCTCGACAAGACCCAGGCTCGTCGCGGTACCGATTTCGAACTTCCCAATGAACTACTGTCGATGGGGACCCGGTCGTGTCTTGGCTTAGCAATTCGGATCTCGATGGCCGAGCATTTTCTGAAAGGCAAGGATGGTTTCTTCGTTCTGGATGACCCACTGGTTGACATGGATTCCGAGCGTCAGAAACAAGTGGCAGCCATCGTGCAGCGTTTCGCAGAAAAGCATCAAGTCATTCTGGTGACCTGCCATCCCCAGCACGCAGAACTGCTTGGAGGACACCGAATTTCGTTTGATCGGACGTACTGACGGTAGAAGCTGACATGTGTTGGGAATGATCATTGTGGGTCAACTGGCGGTAAGGTTTGCCGTGCTCATGGTACCCACGAAAGACAACAGTGCTTGCCCATAAGCGACCACAACGTTTTCACTCTCCAGAGAGAAGCACCTGCCAATGAAGAAGCATGCGGGCCAATTGATTTACTCCCCCAGTGATCTCATTCGCTTCCTAGAGTCGCCGTTCGCATCATGGATGGATCGCTTCTATCTGGAGAACCGGGGGGCCATCAAACCAGACGAAGAAACGGAGGATCAGAAGTTGATCGCCCAGACCGGCGATCAGCATGAACTTGCTGTCCTGAACGAACTGAAGACCTCGAACCCAGAATTGATTGAAGTTCCGAAACAGGAACTGGATGTTGCCCGTAAATCAACTCGATCTGCAATGGACTCGCGGGCTCCAATTATCTTCCAAGCGTTTCTGGAGATGGAGCAATTTGCCGGATTCGCGGATTTTCTAATCCTGGATGCCTCTGGCAGATACCAGGTCTGGGACACGAAGCTCGCTCGTGCCCCCAAGCCGTATTACGCGATTCAGCTTTGCTGCTATTCCGAAATGTTGGCAGCCAATGCTGGTGAGCCGATGCCCGAGAAATTCGGGATCATCCTTGGGAACAATGATCGCGTGGAATTTCGTGTCGAGGACTTCATTCACTACTACCGGCGTCTGAAATCGTCTTTTCTGGAACTGCAGGAACGCTTCACCGGCAATCTTGACGATCGCCCGGAGCCACTTCCACGAGCAAATCACGGTCGCTGGGCGTCCCATGCAGAAGCGTTCTTCGCGAGCACCGATCATCTCGTCCAGGTTGCCGGAATTACCGTCGGCCAGATCAAGCGATTAAAGAAAGACGGCATCTCGACGATGGTTCGCTTGGCCACTTGCACAGGCGTGTCCGTCAGCAAGATTTCCAAAGACTCAATGGAAAAACTCGTCGCACAGGCGAAGCTCCAGTGTGAAACGCGAAATGATCGCGAGTCCAACCCAGAGACTCCGCCTCGATATGAGGTCCTGGCTCACAAAGGTATTAACGGCGAGCGGATTGGCCTTGCGGCCCTCCCGCCAGATCATCACGCGGATGTTTTTTTTGACATGGAGGGTTATCCGCTGCTTGCAGGTGGACTCGAATATCTCTTTGGTGCGAGCGTACGTAATCGGCTGACTGGCTCATTGGAGTTTCATGACTGGTGGGCTCATGATCGCGACCAGGAAAAGCTCGCCTTCGAAGGATTTATCGACTGGGCCTTTACTCGCTGGAAGAAGAACCCACGATTGCACATTTACCACTACGCCGCGTATGAGGTTAGCGCAGTTCGCCGATTGAGCACCCGGCATAACACTCGGCAGGACGAAGTGGACCAGCTACTTCGCAACGACGTTTTTGTTGACCTCTACCAGATCATCCGTCATGGATTGCGCATTGGTGAGGACAGTTACTCCATCAAGAAAATCGAGCGGCTTTACAGACCGAGGCGTGCGACCGAAGTTGCGACAGCCGTTGACTCAATTGTTCAGTATGCACGCTGGATCGAAAGCGGTCAGGAACGCCACTGGCAGAACAGCGTCATCCTCAAGGGAATCCGCGACTACAATGAAGACGACTGTAGTTCGACTGCGGACCTGTTGGGCTGGTTAAGGGTGGTGGCTGCCAAGCAGGGGATTGCCACGAATCAATCGTCGTCCAAATCCGCTGAGCTGACTCCCGATCCGTTATCGCCGAAAGTCCTCAGCCGACAGGAAACGGCCGCAAAACTGCGTCAGCAGGGTGATGAGATCTCTGTCGTACTGGCTGACCTGATCGACTTTCACTGGAGGGAAGCCAAACCCGTATGGTGGAGAATGTTTGATCGCGCTAAAGCAACTTCGGCGGAACTTCGTGACGACCCCGGTTGCATCGACGACGTGAGAATTGTCGGATTGCCTGTGAAAGAGAAGCAATCCCTCGTTCAATCCTATTCATTTGATCCTTCGCAGGAGTGCAAGTTCGTCGCAAAATCCAAAACCAAGGTGATGTTTACACACCAGATTGATGCGAAGCTCACTCTCCACTCGATTGATTTGTCGAACGGACGACTGGGGCTGAAAGCCACTCAAAAAACTTTGAACAAGCATTTCAACGGCGCCTTCCCAAATCGCGGGGCGTTGTTGCTCAATGAATTTGTTTCACCCGAGTGGATTCCGGACGCACTCAATGATGTCGCCACAGGGCATTTGTCGAAGTCACTGCACCGACCAGTCGCCGCCCTATTGAAGCGGACGTCACCTGCCAAAACGCTGCAGGTTGTTGGAGAGTCACCAATCACGGATGCCGTTCGAGTGACGTCGCAGATGGATGGAGACTGCCTCGTGATTCAAGGCCCACCAGGAACCGGGAAAACCTACACGGCCTCGCATGTCATCGCATCGCTTCTCAAAGCAGGCAAGAAGGTCGGCATTACGTCCAATAGCCACAGTGTCGTTGTAAATCTCCTGCAGGCGTGTGGTGAAGCGGTAACGCAAGCTGGATTCCAGTTGCGAGGAATCAAAGTTGGCGGCAACGCCGGAGACCCCGTTTTTGATGAAAACGAAGGATTGCAGTATGTTAAAACGACGACTGATGCGATGGCTGCTTACCATGGTGGTGTTGTCGGTGGCACGGCGTGGCTTTTTGCCCACTCCGACTGGGTAGGTGTACTCGATTTCCTTTTCATCGATGAGGCTGGACAGGTCTCTCTTGCGAATGCTGTCGCGATGTCACGGTGTGCCAAGAATTTGGTACTGCTTGGCGACCAGATGCAACTGGAACAACCCGTTCAGGGATCTCACCCCGGCGATTCCGGACTTTCCGTGCTGCAGTACGCTCTCAAAGATGTCGCTGCCAGCCGGACCGACTCGCCCGTTTTTCATGCTGTTGTGCCTCCAGGCTATGGAATTTTCCTCGGCGAGACTCGCCGAATGCACCCATCCGTCTGCCAATTCATTTCCGAGAGCATTTACGAAGGTCGGCTTTGCTCCCATCCTGATTGTGCACGGCAGAGAATCGTTGTCCCGGCCGGTGCAAACGGCGTCGCTACCGCTGAAGCCGGGATCATTTTCAGTGGCATCGAGCATGACGGTGATATTCAGCAAAGCGATGAGGAAGTGGAACGCGTTCTGGCGATTTTTGACGACTTACGCGGACGTCACTACATCGCTGCGGATGGGAACTCGAAAAAACTGCAATTGGAAGATTTTCTGTTCATTGCTCCCTACAACGCTCAAGTCCGAGCCATGCAGGCAAAGCTACCCGCTGGTGCGCGGGTTGGAAGCGTGGACCGATTTCAGGGCCAGGAAGCCGCCGTCTGCATCTTGTCACTCTGCTCCAGCTACGGTGAATACGGCTCCCGGGGTCTCGGCTTCATTCTCGATCGGAATCGGATTAACGTTGCCGTCTCGCGAGCCAAATGTTTGGCTGTCATCGTGGCCGACCCTCGTATTGCGAATGCGTCGGCTGGTTCGATTGTAGAAATGACGCTGATCAACCTGTTCTGCAAACTGGCTGATTCATGAATCGCAGCTCCAGTATGTTACGGGGCCGGACTGCTGCTTTGATAGTATTCGAGTATCCCATTCGCTAATCTGTATACATTGAATTAACAAGGAGCGGTCGCGGCGGTACGAACACACAGCGTTATCTCCCACAATTGTCCAGAAACTGGCCACGCGAAGAGGCGTTCATGTCGACAGATACCATCACCGTTCGGGATCTACGACGACTATGGAAGCCCCACAAGGAACGCTTGGGGGAACATCAACCGGATCATCCCACGGCCGTCCGGTTTCACCGGGCATGCAGTTGGCTGGCTGAGGCTGAGGTTCAGCAGATGAATGCCGAACAACAGGGTGATCTCGTTCTGATCCAGCAATGGACCGCGCTGAATGCCCTCTACGGACGCTGGAATGACGAGCAGGGGGAACCCGTTTCCGACCGTCAGTCATTGAAGTTGTTTCTCGAAACTATTCTGACATTGGATTCTGCTCATCATCTCGTGACCGTGTTGGAGGACAATCGAGGACTCGTCCTGGCGATCGTCGAGAACGCCTATCTGAACGGCTACTTTTGGGATGAGCCAAGCGAAGAGTCTCGAGTTCGCCTTGCGAAGTCTAAGTTCAAGGCTCAAAGTTGGTACGTGGAGAAACGTTGGTTATTGCTGACGGAACTTCTCCTAGAACGAATTTACCTACTGCGATGCCAGGTTGTGCATGGTGCATCGACATTCGGCAGTAAATTAAATCGAAAGGCCCTCGGCCATTGCACGCTCATGATGAGTCATCTCTTGCCGGCGGTATTGCGGGTCTGGATTGACCACGGGGCTGATGTAGACTGGGGACCAATGTGTTATCCACCCCAAGAGCAAAAGATCGCAGCCATGCCTGCTCGACGGCCCAGATGATGGACCGTGTTCCAGTTGTTTCGAGAATTCCCAAATGAGGTGTGACATAGGTTGTCCATCGTTGAGGTTAATCTGGAACGTCGCGAATCGTTGATGTGTTTGTGGATCACTCCGATGCTCTTGGATCGCCCATGCGTTTTTTTGGAATCGCCGATTTGATTTCACGGTTGAGCCCAATCGCATCAATGGTTTGGAAATAGTTAACATCAGCGTGACTTATACCAGCGGAACCAATTCAACAAGAGGTCGTGATCCATGGAAAAAGACGCAAGCTGGCGTTTCTCACGAGGTGACGTTGAATGGAAAGCCGTCGTTGAGGCGTACGGACAACCTATAGAATCATCCATCGTCACGGATTCAGAATGGAATGCCGCAAAGCGAGATGGCAAGGTGGTTTCCATCGTTTTCGACGAGTCAGGAGTTGCATACACCGGATTCCCCGGTTTATTACTCGAAAGTGTGATGTGTCGAGTGGTGTTCCCTTGTCCGATTCCACAGGGCATTGTGCTGACCAGCGTAGCTCTTGACGACATTAACTGGGATTTTTCCAAGGCCGCTCAAGATGCGTCTAGAGCAACTGAGTTACTGATATCCGCAAGTAGAACCGGTAACCTGGAGCAACTGCAGTTCGCGATTGAATCGGGGGCGGACGTAAATCACATCGACGAAACCTCCGAACCATCATCCAGCCCCATTCAGTTGGCGACGTCTTGCGGCCACATCGGATGCGTTGAGGCACTGTTCGCAGCAAATGCGGAGGTCTCCTCAGATATCTGGCGGCTCGCCATCCTAAATGGTCATTCTAATATTGCCGACCTTCTCGAGCACCGCGGAGTCCTACCCGCAGCCGAGCACGCTCTGATTCAGGCTGCCCATGACGGGAACGTGACAGCTCTCCTCCTGCTCATCACGCGGAGGGCCGACCTAAACAAGTCATCATCGCTTAGGTCGCCGTATCAAATTGAGGGTACGCCACTGACGGTCGCGATTCTGTCTGGTCACCGAGACGCAGTCGATTTGCTTCTTACAAAAGGTGCGGACCGCCACGCAGTGGACCACAGAGGTATCACGCCTTGGATTGCTGCGGCATCAACTGGGCAGTCCGATCTGTGCTCCGTGTTCGCGATTAAGAGCGAGGCAGCAGACGTCCAAATTGCATTTGTACTCGCCGCAAAACTCGGAAATGCTACTGCTATCAGAGCATTGTCGAAATTGGGCGCAGACGCCAGTAAACAAGCAATGATCTGTCGCGAGAACATGTCTCCGCTATTCGCCGTATTCGAAAGTCATGAGATCGGGCGCTACGCAAGCCATGCCAATGACACCGAAGATAGCGATGCAATCGAAGCTCTTCGCTACGAAGTGATGGATGCACTGTTGTCACTCGGAGCTGACCCGAACGTACGGAATGGTAAGAATTGTCCATTGCTGCTACGCGCGGCCAAGTGCGGGAAGAGTAATGTAATCACGCTTCTGATTGAGCATGGTGCTGACGTAGACATTACTGACCTAGATGGCACCACGGCTCTAATTTCTGCGGTCGAATGGGGACGTGACGAGTGCGTAAGACCTCTGTTGCTTGCCGGTGCCGATCCCAACATCGGCAACGAGAAGGGGCAAGTGGCAATGATGAAGTTTTTCGACTATGACTCAAGCACACGGTTTGTGCCTCCGAACCCTCAAGTCGCAAAGTGGCTGATTGCCTTTGGGGCCGACCCACAAGCGACGAATAAGGCCGGGAAGACTATACGAAGCTACGCTAAGCGAGCGCTCCGCAAAGCGAAAGTATCTTCCGATGACGACTTCGCCGAAAATTGCCAATCCATCTTGGAGATCCTTAACAACGAAGACAGTTTGACGAGCTATGCAGGCGTCATGGCGATGAAACCGACAACTGTTGATGAAGCATTTCGTCGTGCAAACTGCGCTTTCGCTTGGCTCCAAGATGCGGAAGTCACGGTCCATGAACTGGCGCAAGCAGTTCAGCTCAACTCGGGCGCATTAGGTAGAGTGATTGCAGGCCTGGCCGCTGACGACTGGGAAATGCGGTATGTTGCGGCATTGGCATGTGCCAAGATTGCGGCGGCATCTGAGGATGCGATCCCGCATCTCATCAGAAGACTTGACGACGATGATTCTGACGTCAGGATCGCCGCAGCGCAGGCGCTCGAAAGAATTGGTGAATGTGGCGTCTCTCAGCTGATGGAGTCAATTATTTCGTCAGCATCGCCATTAGCAGCATGCCTCGCGTCCTTGGTAATTGTGCGCATCGATTCCAGGCATCTCGCACCGGTTACAGAAACGTTAGCTGCTCGCCTACCCGCCGACGAGGACTCGTTGGAAGGAAAACCAGCCTTCGAAGCTGCTAAGATTCATGGTGTGCTTGGTGATCTACACTTAAGTTGTGTTAACTACGCCGCCGCCGTAGCGGAGTACCAATCCGCGATACGACTTAATCCTTCTCTTCAAGTGGGACGTTGGAGCGACTTCGCCCAAGTGAACGCCGCCCTTGGTGATGCATCGTTTGCCAACGCGATCTCCCACTACAGCGAGGGGCAGGAGTTGTCTTTTACCGGCGACTATGTTGCCGCGAAAGAAGCATACCAGCGAGCTATCGATGCGTCTTCAGAGTTTCCTTGGGGGTACAATAATCTGGCGTGGCAAATGGCAACTTGCGTGGATCCCGACCACCGGGACGGAGGAACTGCCGTGACGCTTGCGGAGCGAGCATCAGAACTTACTGGAAATCGGTATCACGGGATACTCGACACGTTGGCCGCGGCCTACGCGGAAGTTGGGAATTTCACACGGGCTGCAGCAATCCAAGAAGCGACGGTGCGAGTGGCTCCGGATCATGCTTTGGAGGAGTACCAGTACAATCTGAAACGTTATCGATCTGGTCAAGCGTGGTGCGAGTACAATTCAACTACTTCCGACGACGACTCGGATGACCTGAGCAAAAGTCACTCTGCGGATATGACGGACGACGAATGACGGTCGAGTTGGAAAGCGAATCGTCGTCGCCCTCGACTCGCACGAGACCGAGCTGCAGGGGCGAAGGGCCGAATAGGAATTGAGTCGCCGTCAATCGGCAGTGGAAGCGAAAAGATGAGTAACGATACGAGTTTTGAGTTGAGGTTCGTATGCCCAAGCCGCGAACTGCTCAACGATGTACTTACTTATCTCAGGCGGAAGAAAGAACGCTGGGATGCTTGGAAGCAGCGAGGAAAGACTTCGAGTGAGCTTTTGGAGCGTGTGGGTGCCGAAAATGTCGGTGCGGTAGTTTCATGGGGATTCGATTATGGTGAAGTACAATTGGACGATGATGGTGAAGCATCGGTGGATGTAACATCTTGGGCCAATCAGAATCTTGGAAACGTTCATATTTCTGGAGCGCGCGGAGAGCTCGCGGACCTGATTAAGAAATTTCCGTTTCTGGATATCAGCGGGAGCTACGAGAGTGAGTACGACAGTGGAACCATTTGTGGGTGGGACGAGTGCTGACGCATCGGTCGTTCAACATAGCTCCGGCTGACTCATTTTCGACCTACAGATGAATACAAGTGGCCATGAAGATTCACCGTCGGCTACTCGAAATTTGACGCTCGGAAACAACAAGGATACGTAAAGGGCGACATGATGACGCAACCCGCAAGGCAGCTAAAAGAAACCTTGTCCTGGCGACTGATCACCGAGCTTTGGCGACGCTTCCCTGATGGGTACGCCCTTATCGAAACGCATCCCAATGGCGGACAATACGACTGCCTCAGCTTAACAGAATCTTGGTCGGACGGGTCGGATCAAACGCTCGCAGAATCTTGCAGAATTGTCGATGAAATTGGGGTAGCATTCGGTCTGATATCGCCACACCAACTTCCAAAATTCGCACTCACCAAATGTGTACCGGAACATACTGCTGTTTAACAGGGGCTCCAATGGTGTCGCACTTTCGACAAGAGATATTGGACGGGATCCGTGCGGAGCTTTCCAAAGCCGCCGAATATGTCGAGTTCACTGTCGCTCAGGCAGAATGCACTGGTACCGTCTGGAAAGTGCTCGTCAATCTGGAGGAGGCGAACGGGTTTCGTTCGGCAGGATTGGATGAATCCATGGAGGGTTCAAGAGCCTGGTGGCAGGCATCTCCCCAAAATGGCGGCGCGGAGGTTTTGTCGGTTATTCCAGAAAATGAGCAGATCAATCTTCGGTTCGCTACGTGCCGACCACCAACTGTTGGCGGCACAATTCGCATCTACCCACCGCGATACCTTGAGGCATTACTCGATGCATGGATGGAGGACGAATGGGCCAAACGCTGCTTAGATCGTTATGAACGAGTCGAGCAAGGGAGGAACGCTTTCGATGAGTCGCGAAAACTGACGCCGCCACCGCTGCCGAGAACCAAGCTACGCGAGTGTCAATCAAACGCGTTTTCTCTCACGGGTTGGGATCATGGTTACCTCTGGGGCCCTCCTGGGACGGGGAAGACAACCACCCTTGGAGTATTGCTCGCCGCTTACATCGTCAAGAATCCGGATCACCGCGTTTTGCTTCTCTCTACAACCAACCATGCGGTCGACCAGGCGATCGTTTCCCTCGATACCGCCCTTGAGGAATGGGCTTCCAAGGATTCGCGGGCGTCCAAAGCACGGAAGGAGTGTGCTCGATTAGGAAGCCACTTTCTGGGCACCAACTTCTCCAACCGTGAGCATCTCATCGCTGTCAAGGATGTCAGCTTGGTTCGACGCCTCGTAGAGCTTGAATCCCAAGCTCCCGAGAAAAGTGATGTCATTGCCTACGATCAGTGGGTAAGACAAGTTGATGCCATTCGACAGGAGATTCGCACGCAAGCCAAGGATTTTCTTGAGAGCGTACGTGTGGCTGCCATGACCACAACGCGAGCGATCTTCACGCGGGACTTGCTCAGGGAACTCGGCTCCTTCGATCTGATCGTTTTTGACGAGGCGAGCCAGGTTGGTCAGGCCCACGCCATGGCGTTGATGCCACTCGGCCAACGTATACTCTTCGCCGGGGACCCCAAGCAACTCGCGCCGATTGTGATTTCCAGATCTCCAGAGGCACAGCGATGGCTGGGTGAGTCCATGTTTCGGGACTTGAAGGCAAACCCCCGCTCAACGATCTTGCTCGATCAGCAGTCACGAATGGCAGAGCCGATCTGCCAAATCATCAGCGACGTCTTCTATGACGGAAAGCTCACAGTTGCGACTGACAGCCTTGCTGATCCGCAATGGACTTCTTATCGACGGATTCGGCTCCCTTCGAGTCCTGTCTCAGTTGTGATGGTGGCCGAGGATGGAACCTGGTCACAGAACTTTCGAGGTCCGATTCGATACGAGTCCGCCATGAAGATTTGCGAAGTTGTAGCAGTTCTTGCGGCGCAGCGAGATGAATCCGACATCTTGGTTTTGACTCCATTTCGCGCTCAGCGGACACTGATCCGATTAAAGTTACGAGAGGCCGGGTTGGGCAAAGTTCGCGTTAGTACAGTCCATCGAGCCCAAGGGAGTGAGCAATACGCGATTGTGTTTGACCCTGTCGTTGGAAACAACCCATTTTTGAAGACTCCCGATGCTCCCCGCTTGGTGAACGTCGCACTTAGCCGAGCCAAAGCGCGACTCGTACTCTGCCTCAGCCCCGATGATTTCAAGAATCCATTGATCGCGAAGATTGTACAGGCCAATGATCGGCAGCAGTCAAGCATTTGCCGTCCTATCGAGGAATTCTCGCGACATAGCGACTTCCCGGCCAACGCGCTCGGCCAACTTGTGAAGATTAACTCATTGGTTGGGCGAGTTATCGGAACTCCGAGTCAAAACAAGCTCCCGATTCTCGACTCGATGTCAGGTGAAGTCGTACACTACATGGTTGATACACTGACTGAGGCATGTAAGAAGAAGCTCTCAGGATCTGCAATTCGGTCAAGAGTCTCGGCAACGACCTCACCAGCTCCACGTTTCTATAGTGACCTGTCCATTGGAGAGGTTGTCGAATGTACGGTATTCAACGTCAACAAGGGTGGATTCGATGTTCGAGTCAACACACTGCGGGGATTCCTTCCGGCGAGTCATTTGGATCTACGAGGGACCACGTCGATGGACGATTTCGTTGGCAAAAAAATGGCCGTGCGAATCATCGACGTCGATCCGCAGGAACGGAATCTCGTTGTCAGTCAGCGAGCGATCCTGATTGAACAATTTGACGAAGCTGCCACGTTGTTCTGGACGCAGGTGCAAATCGGTCAGCGGTACTCTGGAACCGTTGCAGCCATCAAAGACTATGGTGCCTTCATCGACCTGGGATGCGTCACGGGATTCCTGCACATCAGAGAAATGACCTGGACGCGACTGAAACATCCTTTGGACCTTTTACAACAGTGGCAGCCAGTTGACGTCGTTGTCTTGTCGGTGGACCGCACAAAACAGCGTGTGAGCCTTGGAATGCGTCAACTTTCGGCCAATCCGTGGTCGGGCATCGAAAATCGCTATCAAGTTGGAAACAACTTGGTTGGGAAGGTAAGCCGCACGTCCGAGTTTGGCGCGTTTGTCGAACTTGAACCCGGAATCGAAGGGTTGATCCACATCAGCGAACTTGATCATCAGCGGGTCCGAAAGGTCAGCGATGTGGTCAAAGTTGGCCAGAAGGTTCAGGTTCGGGTGTTGGAGATCCAGCCTGATCGTCAGCGGATCAGTCTTTCCCTCAAGGCGCCCCAACAAAGTTCAGAAACAGACGCCTCAGATTTAAAGAAACCCAGTGTGCACAGAAAAGCAATGAGGGGACCGCTACGCGGGAGACTTGACTCGCTGAAGTGACAAAGCAGTGCAGATTCACTAATCCTTCTCGTAGAATTCCGTCGCCCCCCCCCCCTTTGACGGCGACTCCAAAGAGGCTGGCCTCAAACGCGGTCAAGGCTACCTCGCCGAGCCATCTATGCGTCCCAATGCCGCCAGCGTCGGCGCGAGCTTTTCCTTCAGTCTCTTCAGGGGTGTGTTGGTGCCGTTGATGGTGTGATCGCAGGAGAGCACACCTGAGCACAGGCATTCACCAGCAT
>Ga0194055_10001077_pt1 | contig 22191 bp, 26 predicted proteins | sample SepL449m_MetaG_FD_155482 | JGI IMG/M metagenome (GOLD analysis project Ga0194055, IMG submission 155482) | Anoxic zone freshwater microbial communities from boreal shield lake in IISD Experimental Lakes Area, Ontario, Canada - Sep2016-L442-9m | ecosystem: Environmental > Aquatic > Freshwater >... | reverse complement strand
GGAAGAAATTTATTTTGTTATATCTTATTACACTTGAAATATCTTGAATATCTTTTATTTCGTGTGCCCCGAATCGAGATTTGAATTTATAGTAAACGTCTTTATTGTCTTCATTTTTTAATGGCATGTGGACTATGAATGATTTATTTCCCAGTATTTCCTCATTATACTTGGCATAATCATATATTGCTATTTCAGTACCTCTTTCGGTCCATCCTCTAACATAAAATATAACATTGTTCGTTTTTGCCATATTTTATTGTGTTTTAATTTTTTGCGGGAAATCGTTTGTGGAGTGGCAATTATTAGCGTTATTAACAATTAAGGTTGTACTTCTTGCGGTAACACGCACCAAATTTTTGACTCTGGGACCTGGTCTGAACTCTAGTTTTTTCCCATGCACATCCATGAGTATGAATGCTCCACTTGTTCTTTTGCCCATTACGAACGCTATTTTACCTTTGTATAAGACTTTATCAAATTTTCTAAATCCATGCAATTTTCCGGTTGGAATTTTAATTTCTGAACGTCTTCCTTTATTCTGTTGATAATCACCGCCTGCTACGTTTTTCAAGGTAAAGCAGTTTGCCGGTTGTACATTGAGAGCGGCAGATGCATTATTGAGTGCGGAATGTGGTAGATTTAACTTTATTCTTTGTGCTTTAACTTGAAAGCCATAAATATTTTGTACGGGTACATTTTTGAAATCTAGGTATTTTCTAATAATAGCACAAACTGTATCTTGTTTTGCTGTTTTATGAACGATATTTCCTATTTTAATAGATACTCCGTTGTGAAGATTTACATGACACTTTTTGCATAGTGTTACAAGGTTAGTAAGAGTATCCGGACCATTTTGACTTCTTGGTATAATGTGATGGGCATGGAGTTCTGTTCTGCCTGCTTTACAACATCTACATTTATATCCATCTCGTTTAAAGACCTTGCTTTGAATGTTAAGCCATTTCTCATCCGGTTTTCCATTCCACTCTTCGGCGGTGGCAGATTTTACAGTATACCATGAAGCGATGGGAAGTATACTTTGTACTCGTTTTATTTCTCGAATGTGTGATTGTAGCTTGCTATTAATAGTGGGATTGTGAAGCCAATTTCTAATTCTGTTGTTGAATCTTGCCTGTCTGTACCGTGTTTTTCTGCTTCTTCTCGTGCGGCGGTAATTGGATCGTTTTTCCATATTACCTGAAACGTTCGTTCTTGGTTCTGTGGCTGAAGAAAATAAACAAACTTCACCGCATTTTGCAGCGATTCCTATTACAGATGAGCTTGGAATACATGCTGCTACAACACTTTGAACCTCATTTTTACATGGGAATCGTAGTTTAATAGTATAAGGGCACTTTGATACTACTCTTGCTTTCTCTGCTTTTAACAAATGCCGTGCTTTCGCCTGTGTTGTTGGCATAAGCGGGTTTCCATGTACGTTCTGCACAAAAACGTGGTTAATAACAGGTTTAATAGTTTTCACCTCGTTCATATTGTTTTCCTGAAAGGGTAATATTTATACTATCAGCATGGTGAGGGCTGCCCGGCTGCTGCCCCCACAGCCACAAGGGTTTGTGCGGTAGCAGGGCTGCGACCCGAATTCCAGAAAACACAAACAGTCATTTTATACCATCAAAAGATTATTAATGCCGGAAAAAACCGACCGAGAAACCTACCTTCTGCATGATGCCGAAGAAACTCGAAATGCCTGTTTTCAAACTTTTACCATTTAAAACTTAGGACTTCCTCTCGATAATGTTATCTAGCCTTAATATGTGGTCTGACTGAGAAAGTCTAAGACTCTCTCTGTTTACAGAGTCACGAAAACATTGCTACGAACTGAGGCGGCATTCGTAGGTTTCTCTATGCTAAATAACGTAGCTTTTATTTCTAAAAACTTAATCTGGTATAAATATTACCCCTTTTAGGAAAACAAAAATACTTCTACGTCGTCACCGATCAGCATGTTCAAGACACCTGCGTTGCGTCCAGTTCTCCCAACGATTTTACCTTATGTTATGATATTTGTCAAGACATATTATTTTGTTTTAACAGTAGGTCGAACAAATTGCGAAGGTGACCCGTGAGTCTTATGCATTGTTCCTCCACAATCTCTACATCGTGCTTTTCCTGCGTTAATGTCATACTCTGAGGCTTTTCCGGGATTTCCACATCGGGCACAAACGGCAGCGGCTTCAGACAGGCTTGCTATTCGATCATTATACCATTCGCTATATTTTTTCATATTTTCCTTATTTTTCATTTTCCATGATATTGGTTTGCTTGATTTTTTTTTGTTTTTAGATTTATTACAAGAACTTAGTGTTGGTCTACACGCTGGATATTTTCTTTCGGCACCTTTTCCAGTTTTATTTCGTCCACAAGGCACAAGATTGCCTTTACGGCTAGCTTTGCAGTCTATCCAGCCTTTTCCTTTGTTTCTTGAAAACCAACCGTGTAATCCTTTTTCTTTTTCTGTATCAAAAGTTCCTTCTGTGAAGTCTTCTTTTCTAGTATTTTCTTTAGCCACAGATTTTATTCTTGCTGCGAATATTTCCATACTTGTATCTTCAGGAGGACTTCTTCCCATAGAGATCAGGGTTTTTATTATAACATCTGATGATGCAGACGATGCATCTACACCGTTATATTGAAGTCCCATTATTGCGTTGGCGGCATCATCGTATTGTTTAGGATGTTGTAGAGCTTCATTCTTAGAATTTCCCCAATTTGCAGCACCCATTTTTCTACATTTTACGAGCGCACCAGAGGAGTAGGCAGAAGGCCAAACGCGATATCTGCTTTTTACTTTATGATAGCAAGCATCTTTTCCTTCAAGAAATTCAATAAAAGTTTTCATCGTAAGTTATTTATGATGATGAACTCATTTTTTCCATACTTCATAAAAATGCGAGAATGGTCTTTGTAAGAGGCATATTTCTTTTCCATACTTCATAGAAGCAATGCGAGCATGGTACTGGCGATGGATATATTTCTCGATAATCAATAACAAAATTATTTTCTATTAAAGTTTTATCAATATATTCTTTTTGTCCGTAAGATTCGTAATCATTTTCCATAATAATACATCTTATATTCTTTAATATTTCGGGAAAGTCCATTAAAATATAATAAAATGCACCTTCGCAATCCAATACAATAGTATCAAATTCAATATCATACTTATGCTTTAATTCCTCGAATGTTATCGTATTGACCCATGAGTATCCCTCACGCAATACATCACAAGGCACTGTCCTGTGCCCGATATTGTCGTCATGATCCACATTTTGAATCAATTTTCTTTTTGACAATGCGGATGTTTCAACATGGTAGTGGTAGTTGTTGTAATCTCTATTTTCTTTGCATAGATTTGCTGTAATGGGGTTACATTCTATTGTAACGAGATTCCTGCTATCTTTTAGAATAGATGCTATTAATAGGCTATTACGACCGACGTTTCCACCAATTTCCAGTACCTTTTCAGATCCTGTTAAATATAGTAATACCATTTTTTGTTCTGGAACTTCATCATTAAAAGATCCATGTTTAATCTGCAATTTTGAGGTGTGATCCATGAGCAGATTATTATATGTTATTGTATTGTGCAATAAGTTGATTTTAACGTTATAGAGTTCATCATATGTTACGAATTTATTGTCGTAATATATTCTCACATTTTTACGGATACCGTAAAATGGGTCTCCGAAAACTATATTACGGGATACGTCGCCTGATGGAATATCGATTATATTATTATGATATAATTTAGATCTACAAATCGATGTTACATTAATATAATTATTTTCAAAGCCGTAAAATATTTCCATAGCGACATATAATGTTTAAAAACATTGTTAAAAACAACTACGTTGGAGTTGGCTCAGGAACAAAGACAAGAATTTTATAAAAATCCCTCCAATATTATGGGAAAACTATCAATTTTAATTACCCAGCTAGTATCTTGGAACGTTTTATTTGGTTCGCCCAATTTTTCTTTAATTGATTGGACGACTCCACTCCATACAGGATGAAAATCATGACCACCAATAAAACCACCTTTAACAATTAATGGTTTATAATTATCAATATCTTTATTTACTTGAACATAAGTGTGAATACCATCAATATAAATAAAATCAAAACTTTCATTAATTAATTCATTAATTGCGTCATCAGATTTTTGTCTGATTAAACGGATATTGCTGCATGTTTTCGTATTTGATATAAACTCTTCGTATACCTTATTTAAATCCATATAATAACAAGCCATGTCATTTAAGTCATAATCATTAAGAAACGGGTCTATTGATACAACTTCTTTAAAATGTTTTGCAAATATTTTGGTAGACTCACCCGCATACGAACCAATCTCAACCATTCTCATTTTAGTAGTATCACCAAATTCATTCAGATATTGTATTAAGTCCATTAAACCTTTGGTGTAATTCTCATCTCTCATTACATATAGTTGATTAATTTTTTGCATAATATTAATTATTTTCAAAGCCGTAAAATATTTCCATAGCGATATATAATAGCATGAAGAAAGAGCATATTGGCAGTAAACTCGATGATTTCCTAAAAGAGTGCGATGATAATGATATCATAGCATTTCGGCGGTATTTTGAAATGGCAAGTTTCAGTTTTCCTCATGATTTGAGAATAGGAGACGATCTTGTATCATCTGTGGATATGCAATTTGAGAAAAGTCCTTCTACTGTGAACGCTGATGGTAAGGTGATGAATCAAGGTTCAAAGTTCATAGCGAAGTTGCCAGGCCATGATGATTATATTGCTTATGATGGTGCTGGGGTGTGTGAATTTGTGGTACACGATGATGTATTAGATTATATACATCGTGGTTTCTTATTATTGGGTAATAATTGGTGGAAGAAGGCTGTTTTCCTTCACTGAACCTTCTGTGGCATCGCACAGCACTTTAAGAATGCCTATTTTTGCAAAAGCAAGTATTGCTTCATTTTCTATGTCGATAGTCATGCTGCATGATCCATCTTCATTTTCCACTAAAGAAACTACATCTATTAAGTATTTCATATGTTTTCTTTTTTACAAATTTCATAGTTATTTTCTATTCTACACTTATCACAAAGTGTTTCAATCCAAGCTTCCCTGTAACAACGAACTCCTTTATTTCCACAAAATTGACATATTTTATAAGATAGTGCTTCAGAAACTCGGATCACGCCTGAAATAAAATCATTTTCACCATGACCATACAGTCTAAGTCCAGCAAATTTAGATTTTTGCTGTGTCCAATAGAAATCTAAATTTTCATTTTGCTTTCTAATGTTTCCTTTCATATGTTGATCGATAATATCACAGCAACTGGAAATGATATCGTACCATCCATCTTCGCATTCAATATTATTAAGGTTTTTAAACTGTTCGGGGTATTTTGATATCAGGGCATTGGTATATTCAGAATTCATTTTTTCTTTCTTAACTTAGTGACTTTATGAGTCCTAAAAACCATTCCGGTTGATTCTGAAACGTATTCCTCGCCAATATAAACATAACGGGAAGCACTGATTTTGTCAAATTGAACGTATATGCCTTTTTTTTGTTCATCTACCCCAGTAAAAGTCCCAATGCCCTTTTCTCCCATTTTTAATTTTGTGCCATCTTGAGAGGGATAATAGGGACCAGAAGAGACTCTTATCTTGTCTCCAACTTCAAGCGTCACTTTTTCTGAAAGTTTAAAACTCATAAGTTGTACTGTTAAATGTTTTTTGTGTATATTCTGGTTTAATTTTAACTATTTTTGGGTATTCATCAAACATTTTGTTTATTTTATGATTTTCTCCCTGTACTATAGTATCGAATATTTGTGTTAATCGGTTCATATAATGATCCCAATTGTTATCAAGTTGTTTTATTTGAGCTATTATTTTGGATTCACTATCATATAATTTGAAAAACTTAAAGTAAGCATATCCTGTTAATTTCCTAAACTTTTCCGGCGGCTGGTTATCGCTATTTTCCCAACCTTGTGTTGTATTTCTAGGAACATATAAGATTATGTTTTTAGGATCAATAAAAGGAATAGCTTTTATTGCTGGATTATTGAATATTTTATCCTTTAATTCTCCTAAAAGTATATCATTCCCATGGATTATTCCATCAAGCCCCCCATCGATAGGATATTCCTTTAGATATCCAATTTTCTCTGGCGTGCTATACATTGTGATGTCGCCTTCATCGTTTATTTCAACTTCAAAGTTTTTAAAGTTATAGCCGTTTGGTGTTTTCATATATCCTTTATTGGTTAATTATAAAATATTTGAACGTGAGTTGATAGTTTAAGACTTGTTCTAGATTTGTCAAGTCGTCTTTGTATCATAAAATCGTAACTAATTCGCACTGCCATTGCATAAATATAATTAAATGAAACGGAACTAATTCGCCCTACTAACAAAAAAATAGGAAAATTATGAATTTCAAAATATGGTTGGAAAATTATAAAGATATTAATCGTGAAGAAGAAAATGAAAAAATAAAAAAAATTAATATGACAGCTAATTTGCCATTTGCATCTAAAAATATTCCACAAATAATGAACGATATTGGGCTAACTAGAGGATTTCATTTAAATACCATCGTTGGTCGCATGATGACTCCATGGATTAATTCGCTAAAGAATGCACCTGTAGATCATGAATTATTAGAAATCGATCCAGAAAAAGCAAGAAAATGGTCGGTTAGTAGTACCGATAGAAAAGCAAATAATAATTATAAAGCTGCCTATGACTTGTTTAAACAGGAAATCGCCAACGCCGTAGAGGCTTTACCAGTAAAACTTGGAAATAATGTACTGACAGGCAAACCAGAAGATGTTCTTTTGAAAACTAAAGAATTTTTATCAAATTATATTCCCGAAGAAAAAGATCTTATAGAAGCACTCAACAACGCTTGGAATTTATATACAAACGTTTTTGGAAACAATCCAAGAAATACTTTTTCTCAAATTCAGAACTTTGCAAACTTCTTTCAAATCGTCAAAGAAGAATTTATGAAAATTGGCGAACTCCTCAACAGCATGCAAGATGGTGAATTAGATATAATAAAAAATGATTTTTTTAAAGCTCTTAATAAAGAACAAAGAAAATACGAAAAAATGATGGGCGTTTAATTTGCACGCCGGAACTAGTCCTGTGAGTCTTATAACGTCCTATAACGGTCCTGTGCGGCTTATGAGTCTTATACCGTCTTATGCTTCTTATAACGTCCTATTGCCCTCATATGGGTGATTATGAGCGTATGATAGATGCCTAGCTTGCAAATCTCTAAAATCTGTTCGAATCTCTCTTATCCGTATCCGTCTTTTGCGAACATCATTATTTTGCGAACCGTATCTTCCGATGCCTTATTGTTTTGTATTATAAACTTCGTCATTTTTTCCTTATCGGATACATGGTCGAGGATATAGCGGAAAATTTCTTCTGATATTTCTTTCTTGTGTTTTAGTATTAATTTTATTATTTCTTGTTTGTCTTTGTCTGGTGCTTCATTGAGTAGGTAACGAGTATTGTCGCCCGACAGTTTGCTGATATTGTCCATACCTAATGATTCCGCCATTTCTTTCTTGTTTTTTGCATAATGGATTAGCCAGAAAACATTGTTGTCTGATAGTTGTTTCTTGTGGTTTAATATTAATTTTGTTATTTCTTTTTTGTCACTTTGAGAATGGATTATATCACTAACGTTTTTGTCTGATAGTTTGTTTATATTGTATTCTCCTAATAGCTCGGCCATTTCTTGTTTGTCTTTTGCGAACATCATTAGGTTGCTAACAAGTTCGCCTGATAATTTGTTTATGTTATCTTGTCCTAATAGTTCCCCTATTTCTTTTTTAACAGGGGCGAAGCGCAGGAGTTCACGAACGCTATGGCCTGATAGCTTGTCTATGTTTTCTTGTCCTAATAGTTCAGCCATTTCTTGTTTAAAAATGCTTCCATTCCTGCGAGCATCTCGGCATGCGGAATAGATTAGCCAGAAAACATTCTGCTCCGATAGTTTATTTATATCAAACCTATCGCTGTTCTTCTTAAATATCTTTATTTCGCTACTTTTTAAGTCTAGTGGCAATTTATTTTCTATTAAGGTTTTTATTTTTGTAAGTGTCACATCAGCATATCGTTTCTTTAGCTTTTCGCTTGTTTTGTTATATTGTTCGTCTGTCAGCCCCACTCCCAGACCGATATACTTGTTTTTAAGCTCTTCGGGCAATGATTCATATTGTTTGTCTGTTAACCCTTGTTCTGAGTTGACATAAACATTCATATACATATCTTTTTGATCGTATGATAGTTTGGCGAATTCTTTGTCGCTTGTTCCACCTTTGTATTTTTCATAGAAGTCTGATTCTTCTTTTGTCAGTGGTTTTGGTTGGAACTTTTCTTCTTTGCCTTGCAGGTATGGCTCTATTTTTATTATTTCGTTCCAGTTCATAGGTTTGTCGCCATCATTCTCTGCACTCGTTACAACATATTGTTTTTGAGAATGATTTTTTGGGTTTGCATCCCTGACCACTTGGATTACAAAAAAGTGATATTTGTCTTGGAACTTACCAGTTTGAGCGGTGTTATTAATTCCTTGTATTAGTCCGAATTCAATGTTTGTTTTCTCTTTATTTTTAACAAAGTAGAATGCTGGTTGGTTTTCCGCATATCTATAAGAGTGGAATAAATTACCGCTATCAGTTCTTGCAATACACCAACCGTATGGAGCGTTACCTTTGTATTCTATACACGCTTTGGGCGAGTCAGCGTAGAATATTTGAATGTTTTGATCTTCGTATATTGGTGTTCCACCAAATTTCAAGTTTTTATAATTTAATTTTCCAGCTACGTCTGTTTGTCCTTTTACATAGTCTACTAGCGTTTCTAGTTGGCGGAAGTCGGTATATTGATCAATATCCATTCTGTTTCTTATATTTTCCAAGCCATGGATTGGGTCGTTTATTTGTTTGTATTTTTTATCTTTGATAGTCCGGAAGTCGGCAAGATATTTGTCTACAATAGCAGGGCTTATTCCTTGTGCAGTATATTTTGCTTTTTGAGTGCTGAAGTCTTCAGTAAGAAACCATGACTTGAAATTCATATCATTTCCGTTTGTTTGATATAGTTTTCATATTCATCTTCTGCCATTTTTACACCGAGTTTTTCGCCTTTCAAGTGCATATAATTTTCTGATTTTGCGACTTGAACATAATTTACAAAATGACTCATTTCTTTTTCTCGCCCATTTATCTTACCAAACTCAACAAAAGAGGCTTTTAAACTATCGCTTAAGTTCCTTCTCATGCTTAAAATACGAATAATATTAGAGTTATTTAATTTGTAGGCTACCATAAGAACCAAAGAAAGTGTGTCTATGAATTCATTAGAATACTTAAGTGAATTTAACTTAGATTTAATCAATTTTATTTCATTGTCTCTAAGTAAAAAGGCTGTGACGGCTATTGCATTTCTTGAACGATCCATACCACTAACTTCAGATGTGTTAACATCTAATCCGGGAAATATTGTTGGTATTAATCCTAAAGACTTAAAGCTTAAGATGTAATTTTTTGTACTTTCGCAGGTTTTGAGTCCCGATAAGAATTCGTTTGCTATTCTATCTACACTAACACCTTTCAAGTCCTTAAATTTATCCACGGCAGATAAGGTTTTTGGATCTAAATGATTGGTTATTACGTCTTTATTAAATCTACAAAAGAACCTAACAAGTCTTAAAACTCTAAGTTTGTCTTCTCTAAATCTCTCGAAAGGATCTCCAACTGTTCTTACATGTTTATTTTTAATATCCTGAAGACCTTTTCCTTGTCCGGAATCATCAAGATTATAATCTCTTATTTCTTTGTCTTGCATATCGTAGAAAAGAGCATTAATATTTAAGTCTCTTCTTTTGGCATCTTCTTTTGCTGTGCTGAATTTTACTATATCTGGTCGTCTTCCGTCGCCCGTCAGTGCGTCATAGAATTCAGTTCTAAATGTGGCTATTTCGAATTCTTTACCATTTATAATTGCACTTATTACTCCGAAGCTTTCTCCTTTTGGAAAAACTTTTATTCCATTCTTAACAGCTTCTGGAGAGCTTAATATTTTTATTACTTGTGTTGGTGTTTGGTCTGTTGTTAAATCCACATCTTTTGGATTATAAGGAATGTGTTTTTGGTGAAATATGTGATAAAGATAATCTCTTATGGCACCACCTACTGCATATATTTTTGCCCCAGAGTTTTTAAACAGACTTGATAGGATATGAACTTCATCTGGCATTGGTATTTCTGCTTTAACGCCATGATACTCTTCAGATAATAACCAATTTTTAAAATGCATAGTCATCCGTTTCTAACATCATCAACTGTGATATTTTTCTTGAAGTTATTAATCATTTTTTCAACCACTTCTCTTGGCAATGATTTGTTTATGTTTTTTCTATTTTCTTGTCTTCTCATCAACTCATCTATATCTGGGATTGGTAATTCTTTAATATTGACTTCATATTCATATTTATCTGCTAATTGGACATATGGTTTCATTTCCCATTCTTTAGAAAAAGTGTTGTCTATTATTATAGGAGATATTCCATCTATCATATTTTTTTCGGCTCTATCCTGATTACTTTTATGATGTATTCCTAATTTAGTTGGGTTAAAATCATACATTCCATCTTTCATAAAATAATCATCTGTGGATAGTATCACTCCGTTGCCAACCAATTGTTTTGCAAGGGTGCTTTTACCTGTTGCCGATACACCCCTCAACAATATTATTTCTTTTTTAATATCTGTTTCGAGCCAAATTTTGAAATTCATATCAAAGCCTTTTCTTCCTGCGTCATATCTCTTTTGAATTTATTTTTAAAAGCGATAAGGATAATATTTGGGGTCTTATATTTCATAGATTTTATGAACTCAATTGGATCATCTATTGCTATTTTATTTTTGTTTTTTTGTTTATCATCTTGTGCAGAATTTTTAAATCCTTCTATTGCTTTAATTCCGCCATTTAAGCCACCTTTATCTCCGGCTATTCTTCCGATCCAGTCCATTGTAATTAAATGCAAAAGAATTTTTACTTTTCTTTCATTTTTATAATTGCCATTATTGTCTAATAATAATCTGGAAAATATTCTTGATAATTCATCTCTTAAGATCATATGGTTATCGATACAAAAGTATAGGTCATCTAATTCATCTTTGGAAAGGCTATCGAGCATACTTTTGGCAATTGGGCTTATTTTATCAATCATTGGAAGATAGTGTTCTGGGTTATCGTGCCCCACTGCTTGTATCTTACCCGTTCCGCCTTGTGCCCAATGATTGCCATTTATTGTTGTTGCACTAGCCTTTCCTATATCATGCAACAAAGAAGCCATTATAAGAATTTTTTCTTCTTTTTCATCTAAGCTAAAATTGATATTAACAAAAGGTCCTTTGTTAGATTCTTTTGATAATAGTGCTTTTGCTGTTTCTAGAGCTTTTCTGACCATTATAGTATGGGTGTAAACATCTCCTTCTTCGTGATGTTCTGGATTTTGTGGCACAGGCTTCAGCAAGTCTTTTAAGCTATTTTCCAACCAAAGTTTAAACTCCATGTTCTAAAGCTTTCTTAAAAGGATTGTTGGAATTTCGTAAAAATTAATCATGAACTATCTAGTGAAATAAGCCTAGAATTTAGAATACTATTGAATTGCTTGGGATTCAACTGTGCTTGCTGGGAGGACAGTACTTACCGAATCGGTACTTTTCTAAAGGATGAAGCATATCCTCTAGATTCAATATTCAGTGCTTTTATTTAAGTTGCCAAACCATCTTCCGCTGACCCATGGGGCAGTCTGTTGAGTAGTCTGTTGAGTAGTCTGTTGAGTATTCGGTTGAGTAGTCTGTTGAATAGTCGGTTGAGAAACACGCATATCGCTTATTAAATTATAGACGGATAATGTTTTGTTAATATGTGATATTTTTGTTGATTTTAGATAACATTCCTTTGCAAAAATACCATCGGCGGGGGCAATATGTATGATCCACCTACTATCTCCAATAATTTTATGAGATACTATGAAGTTGCCCGTGTCTATGCTTCCGACTTCAATAACATTCCCAACTAATCTTACTGTACCATTTTTGTCTAACTGAACGAATGAGATGAAATCATCTTCTAAATCTTTAATATTCTCCAATAATTCATTGTGAATCAAAGTATCATCATCAAGGAAATATACATGTCCATGATCTATCATATCAATGGCATAGTTTCTTTGTGAATTACCACAAATACTATTGAGATGTTTATGGCAATAAATCTCACAATTTTTAGGTATTAATTTTTCATCAGGCAATGATAGCGAATCGCAAACAACAATCCATCTGTAATTTTCTTTAGGAATATTGATGGATTCAGATATCTTTAATAAGTTTTTTGGTCGAGAGCATGGTGTTATTATATTTAAAAACATTGAATTTTAGGAGATAATACTTATTAACTTATTTTTATTTTTTATAAAATAGTCGTAGGCTGTATTCTCTTCTTTTAAGTTAATGAGTTCTTCTTGTTTTTTTCTATCATAAATAGTATTATTGGTCAAAGGAGAAATTACTGTTTTGCTCATTACTCCTATACCGTTATCATTATTTATGATAGAGTAATACCATTGAGGGTTATTATAAGCTAATTCTATGAAACAGAGATATGTTAAACCGCACCAATAACCAACTTTGAATTTTTTCGTAGCATATTCTTTCTTTGGAGGGTAGCAATCGTGTGATATAAGAACTCCATCGTCGCTTAAATAAGATGAAAATACTTTGAAATCCATACTACTTTCTTTATATCCATGATAAGGATCAATACATATGGCGTCAAATTTTATATTTAAACCTTTTAAATAATCATCTATATTGTCATGATCTATATGATTGTAATTTGTATTTTTAGTATATGTGTCTTTAATAATATTATACATTATACGAACTGTGTTGGCATCAGATTCATTACTTAAAATATTATCCATCCATGGAGCTGTGGTTGGAGTTCTTACCAATAGAATATTTTTAAAGTTTTTCAAATGATGCAAGTCATTAAATACCATTTTGAAAATATCTCCATTTGTCGTTTGTTTATCTGTATAGTCTTGAAGTTTCATTTTTTCCTTTAGATTAGAAGGTGGTTTTAAATGTATTTTGCATCTTTTCCCAGAATTTGATCATCTTGGCCGACTTATTTGAATAATTACCAGGTCCTCCTGAAAAATGGTATATTATTTTTTCATTACTTACTAAATCTGGATTGTTCTCCAAATATCTCTTCATAAATTGATTATCATATTTATCTATAGCAAAAGAGTTATAAACTAAAAATGGCTGTTCCAAGCAAGTAGGAACGGGCTTTTTTTCGCTTAAATAATTTTCTATATGAACATTCGTATCTTCAAACAATTGTTTCATTGATGGGCTATTCATGAAATATAAGACACCCGCAGAAAAAGCTTTAGTTTCTCTCTTATTTTTTTTAAAATCAAAAAACATTGAACCCCAAAATATATGACCTATATTTCCTTCTTCTACTGCGTATAGTTTATCTGAGGATATTTCACTATCAAATAACTTATTAACATCAGAATTAATTAATACATCTGTGTCCAGATAAAGTATTTTTTGATATTTATCAATTTGATTATACTGAAAAATCTTTAACTTAGAAGAAGATGCTCCCATCAAAGTGTTTACATCTAAAATATAATATTGTAAAGGAAGATCAAATTTCTCTAATTCTTTTTGTATTAGCGTGTGAAATGTTGGGGATGTTACAATAAGAATATCTGTAGTTTCTTTTTTTATATTGGCTTTTACAGAAACGGATGTAACAAGAAGTTTTAGTAATTTTATATAACTTTGTTGGTGAAAAACACAAACGTAGATAAGATTCATTTAATATCTAATATTCTATGAGGATAAAAATAATTTTGTATTTTGGATAAGTTCATTATTTGGCTCGTGAATTTATAATATTCAATTTATTATAACTGTTTTGAAATGGAAAAGCAAGAAAGTAACTTTATTTGGCTTGGGCTTCTGTCGGCACTTGTGGTTCCGTCAGTTTGTACGCCGTTTCCACGAGCCTATCCCAGTTGTCTTCTACGTATTGTGGTGGTCCTCCTATCTTGGACACTGCCTGAGCCGCTTGTTCGATGGGAACCATCTCGATTGCGTCCCACGGGCAAACCTTGAGTTCGTAGGGGTTTGACTTCTTTCCGGGAATATGGACGCACAGTTGGCACCCCACGCACCTGTCGAGGTCTATTTCGCACCAGCTCTGTAGTCCCTTAGCCTTGTCGTGCTGGTGTAGTTTGATGATGCAGTCGACCGGACAGACTTCGATGCATGCCTCGCATCCGGTGCAGTTGTCGGCATCGATGACGGCCAATTCCTTGGGTATTTTCTTCCTCGGTGCTTGTTTCATCGTACGTGAATTTCTTTCAATTGCTTTGGATCAAAAACTATTGCATTAAATGTTCCATCTTTTTCCCTCAAAATCACTCCATCGTATCCATCTCTAATCAACTCATCTAATCCTTTTTTATCATATTCTTCCCAGCCAGCAGGATTTTTAATAGATGCGTAAAGTTCAATAACAGCACCGCTAGAACCAGCACCAGTTTCATTCTTGTCTATAGCACTCTTGTCTGATGTCACCCAAAATATACCTCCCATAGCAGATTTATTAGGGTCAAATCCAAATTTCTTTATTTTTACTGCTGATTCTTTACTTGTTTGATGATAAACCACAATCGGATTACCTTCTGAGTCTATTACTTTGGAACCTTTAAACCAATTTTTAAAATCTGGTCTGTTTTCATCTTCTTCAAAATATTGTTTAAAGTTTCTCATTATTTCTTAACCAACACACGTAGCAAATTGACAATAGTTACATTCGTTTCTTTGTTTTACCCATTCTGCAAAGTTTGTTGTTTGTTTTTTAGGGTTGCTATCGATCATATTCTGTACGGCTAAATATGTGCTATGAGGCAACATATTCATTTGGTGCGTCATGACTTTTAGTCCTTCTGCTCCCTTTTCTCCTTTTTCTACTTTAGCACTTGTGCCTACTAATCTAGGAGCTACTCCTTTTGCTCCTTTATCTGTTTTAGAACTTGTGCCGGTCATTGACATATTTTCTTTATTCAATTTTTCCCAATCTATATCCCTTACATCTTTTAGTTTGGATGCCCCTCTTTTAACTTCTGTATCGTAAAAGCTTTTGTCTCTCAGTGGTTCTTTACCATTTATTGCAATGCCGTTTTTTCTTAGTATGTATATAATTGTTTCAAAAATTATCGTGTCTATAGCAGGATCTTTTGGATCGAATCTTGGATTTAACTTTGAACCTGATATTTTGATAAAATCTTCTTTAGCTTGATGAAAATTATATGTATTTATTTCGTTGTTATATTTCTTTGAGAACTCTTGTAAATATTCAACACTAGGTATTTTTGTGTTTTGTAAAACTCTTTCTGCAAACCCGCTATCGTATGATCCGAGTTCTTCTAGTCTTCCTTTAGCTCTTAGTCCAACAATATATCCTTCATTTTCTCCCAATCCAAAAGTTTTTCTATCTAGAAATCTGGCATCAGATAAGTCGCCATTTATTATTCTATATCCTTTGCTCTTGCCATATCCATTTGGATAGTAAAACGCTGGCATTGGTACTTGATTAGTTTTTCTTGTTGTGCTTATCCATATAGGAACGGCAACAGCCATGCCGTTCTCTAAAGCGTGTTCTACATCGTCTATATTACCTTCTTTGAGGCTGAATGTTACATGATAGTTACTTGGCAGTTCTTTATTTAGATATCGATTTTTGAATCCTGTCACTGCCGTATAATCATAAAAGTGTACAAAATCTCTTCCTTGGGCACATGCTATATTATTTGTAATTTTACTCCAAAGAGCATTGAATATTTCGTAAAAATTTACCTTGTCTTGTGGTGCATCCGATTCTGATATGGGGCTTAGAACAAGTGGCGTTAAATAAACTTTGTTTTTATATTTTTCTGCATACTCGGGTCCAGAGTTTTTTGCACTTTTTTGATTCAATAGTTTTACATATTTATTTATACTGTTTACGACGCTTGGATCTAAATTAAAAGTATTTAAATGATGAGATAGATCGGATGTACCGTTCAATCGTACAGCGTAATGATCGTGAAAGAAATCATCAGGAGTTGTTTTGTTTTTATTTTTGCTTAAATCAAATGCTAGTTCTGGTCTACAGCTATCAGCTAAGGTTTTTATTGCAGATTTCATATATTGTTCTATAGTTTTGTTGTAGAATATATTTTGATCTGTTTTATAGAGTCTAGTTTTTAAATATCCGCCAACTGTTTTCGAACTTACTTGTGTTCCGCTGAGATGCAAGCATGATACTGCACACCCTCCAATTGCTTTAATTCTTTTTATTGCTGTTACTGGTATTCTTATCTCTTCTAGTTCATATTTACCGTGGCGATCTGTTTCTGATATTTTTTCTGGTTGTATTGTTATATGCCCCTCATTATCGCCCATCGATACTGGCTTGGCTCCTTTAGAGTGAATGCCTGTTATTTGTTCTTCTTGTGGTATTAGTGGGGTAATCTTTTTTAGCTTTTCGTGATAAAAGCCAACATTTTTCATCTTTGTCTGCAGTCCTATAATAAACGGATTTTCTTGTGATTGATTGGCCTCTATATATTTTTCCAGCTCAGGAATGACTCTCTCTAAAAAAATCATCCAAACAACAGTAGCTTTAGGGCATGATGATCTGCAATTTTCTTGATCGGATAATATTGGTAGAGCACTTGCTTCTTTTAAAAACCAATATGAAAAGTTTAGTTTGTTCATTTTTTAATCTACAAGCGGTGAAATTACATATTATATAGCTACATAAGGTTATGATTAATTTCAAAGAATGGTTATTTATTGAGGCGGCTATAGGCGTTCAAAGCATTCAATATAATACTGCTGGGTATCCTAATTTTAGAATTAAGATTAAGAACAATGGTGCACAGTTGATGCTAGAACTTCTACAAGGTAGTAGTTATAAGTTTTCTGGTGATCTAATGAGTGATGTTTTTGGTGAATCTTCAATTTTGAATGGTTACAAGCTTTTTAGTTGGCATTCTGATTTAACCACTGGTGCTGGTTATGGTCCTTTATTTTATGATATTGCTCTTGAGATAGCTACTAAAAATGGTGGTTATCTGGCTTCTTCTACTCTTTTAAACAGATTGCAAAATGTTAAAGGAGCAAAAGAGAACAAAGGAACACTGGGTGGAGATGCAACGGATGCTGCTGAGTCGATTTACAGGTTTTATTATTATAAAAGATCGGATGTAGAAAAAGTTCAACCTAATATAATTTTAGGGAACGAAGAAGATCAAGCTAGGAAAGAATATTTATATGAACTTTATAGGAAGCAGCCGACAGTTTTGAATAGTTTGATTCAAATGAATAAAAATGGAAAGCAACCTGTGCTGGTCAATGGAATGGGCGAAGCAATAGTAGACTTAAATTTTAATGTGCAAAAATAAGTTGTAAGACCCACTTTTAGTGGGACTGTTGGTTGGAGCGGTAGTTTATTTGTTCTTTCTTTTATACCTATTACTTTTTGCTATGATACTATGTTTTAATGGCTTTTTGATTATTTCCCTTACAGTTTTTATTTTTTGATATTCTTCTGTGCTAAACAACACCTTATCATTTAATCCACTCTCCAATAGTTTTTTCATAAAGTCACATCTGTAACTCTCAGTTCTACCAGAAAGATGAACAAAAAGAGCGTCTTTTATAGGATAAAAATATTCTAAACAATTGAGGACATATGGTTGATGTATAATGATTCTATCTAAATTCTCTGGTATAATTTTCTCAACCATTACCCTTTGCTCGTATGGGAATCTTCTCCACATTTTATCATTGCGTAGATCCCAGATATCTGACTCAATTTTAATTGCTTCCTGACTTACAAATTTAACTCCTGTATTAACTTTGTTTTTGGTTTGTATTTCGTATTGGAAGCGCCACACAGAAGGATAGGCTCTTTCTGGCCTTTCATAAAACAAATGGTACAGTATATTGTTGTCTGATAAATCAATCGTTTCTTCTATTCTAAGATCCATGCGATTTACAAAAACATCTGTATCGAGCCATAAAAACCATTTTGCATCAGGGAACCTTAATGCTGCTCTTTTTAGTATTTCGCACCTTCTATAGTGCAATTGATGAACCTCTTTTTCAAGCGGTTCGAGATCATCATAATAAAAATCATAATCATGTAAAGCACAATAATGATCAATAGTTTTTCTAGTGTTAACCGCAAATTCCACATCAAGCGGCCAATGCCCACTAACCAATACAATATCGCCTTTTTTATACATACCACTATATATATGATTATGCACCCCAACACCCTAAAGATGCTTGACTACGGTTACTATCATGACAGACAAGCCAATAATTGTAATTCAAAATACTTCTTATCATTTTGAAACAACTTTATCTATTTATCAAAGTCTTTTTTCTATGGGTTTGAATGTTTATCTGCATCGTTGTGCTTCAAATTTATTTGATCAAATAAATTTTTTAAAAGAAATAAACATACGACTCACAAACTCCAAAATAATAAAAGAGGCGTGCTGTGGCTTTGTAGTATCTGCCTATCCAAGTCCAGAATCTACAATATCAATTCCAAATTCACAATCGATCATTTTCAGAAGACTGCAGAATAGGTTGATTTATATATCTCATAGATTCAAATACGAATCAGACTATACTCTCCCAGAAAAAATTATTACTAAAGATAATAGCATTTGTTTGTCTCCAATAGCAGCTCAAATAGGTTTAGATTATTTCAATCCAATTGAAATGCCTATGAGGGAACGACATGTAAATCTAAATAATATATTTAAATTGACTGCTCAGCATCATTTTGCTTCAAACGCAAGAGACTTTGGAACAATTTCAAAGATGCTTGAACATTCAAAATTGAAAAATTTTAAAATAAATCTTTTGGGCACAAGTCCAATTAGTGTTTTAGACAAACTTGAAAAAGAATCATTAAGCCGAATTGATGCTCACGATAGTGTATCAGAAAAAAAATTCTACGATATAATGAATCAAAATACAAATTTCTTACTTTGTCTTATAGATGACAAAACTTCTAACCAGACATATATTAAAGAAAGATATAGTACAAATTTCATTCATTCTAGTGTTTTCAATAAGCCGGTGTTTTGTCATGAGTGCTTTGAGAAAATATATGAGATACCTGGAATTTACTACAACGAAAACAACCTTGTTGAAAAATTTGAAGATCTTTTAAACTTAAGTGAAAAAGAATATTATAACTTAGTTGAAAAATTTGATTTATTTAAGAAGAAAAAGAAGGAACACAACAATATGGTTTTAAACAAAAAAATATCTTATTTTTGTTAGATTCATGAATTTGGCAAAAAAGTATATCTGGGATTGCATTCTATGAACTTTTGGTTTATTCCAAGATCTTCAGTTCCTTCATACAGAGGCTGATAAACAGCACTATAGTTATGCTGGGTTATTAAAATGGCTATTATCTTGTCTATTGCTTCTAAATTAAAATGATGGAATTCTAAAAAAACAATTGGTTTTTGTAGTAGTGTTTCTTGTAATCCTTCTAAAACGCTATCTTCGTGACCTTCTACATCTATTTTTATTACGCCCACTTTATTGCCATTAATTATAGAATCGCCTGTTTTGCATGGTATGGTTATTGTGGGTTCATTATTTGATACTATATAATGTTCCCACTCCTGTTTAGCTCCCAATTGTCCTGTGAAATTAGATAAAGCAAAACAGCAAACTTCAATACGGGATTGCCAGTTATTTAAAACAATGTTTCTATTCAATTCATCACAAGCTGAAGGACATGGCTCAATAGCTTTAACAATGCTGTTTGGATTCATGGCGGCAAAAACCATAGAGAACACTCCATAGAGAGCACCAACATCTAATAAGTAAGATTGTCCACGAGCATAGTTGATAAAAGCATCCATTTCTTGAGCCATTTCAGGACATCTATAGCAAAAAAATTCATATGCAAATCGGCTTTCAGGCGTTACAAAAATAGTTATATTTTCACGGATGCATATTTGATCACTTCCTAATCCTATTTGTCTTTTATCATGTTTGAGTTTAAGTTCATCTACAGTTGGTAAAATTAATTTCATGCGTGTATTACCTTACTTAAAAGACCATTTTTTAACATCCAAACAAGAACCATATGAAGCACACCGTCTGATTTTCCTCCTCCATTAGCATGAAAAACACAAGGTTCAGAATCTGTTAATATATTTTTTATAGTATTGCCAAATTCAAATTCACTTGAAGGTATTCCATGCAATGTTTGACATATATTGGCTTTAGTATCTAGCTCTATTTTTACAGGCTGATTACAAAAAGCTTCTTGAAAATCAGCCTGATCGTTGGTGTGGTGCCAGACTCCATCATCTTTGATGTAATCATCAACTATATTTTCAAGATGCATAGATCTCAATAAATTCAAAATAGATTCTGTTTCTCCAATCAAGAAACCAGAATTTAAAAATCTATAAGGAGCAGAAGTGCTTTCAGGATATTTATCTGTATAAAACGGAGTTAAATCGGTTCTCGGCCACAAGGCTTTTTCAGCATTAAATACAATAGAAGCATTAAACTGTAAATATTTTTCTAATATTTCTTCTGGTGTTTTCAAAAAAACAATATCCCAACAATCTGAAAAAATCATATATTTATCTTTTACACCACCAGATTCAAGATAGGCTTGAAGCATTTTTGGTTTTGATGCCAGACCCTTAAATTCTCCTTTTAAAATTACTGGATTAATACCTTGCTTATTACATGAATCAAAAAATTCATCATAGCAATAGTAGTTTTGTGTTGGGCGACGATTTGAAACTGTTAGTACTGGTATCATTTTTTTATATAATCCTAGAAAATAAAATATCTTTCTGAATTAAATACCTTTCAATTGGGTGTAATATTTCTTCAATTTCTATGCTTGGATAAAATCCAATTTTATTCATATAAGATAAAACTTCTTCATTTGTTGGAGAGCCAATATTATATGGTTTGGAATTGGCTGCTGGTACTTCTAAAAGAATATGTTTGGCTTTTGAAACAATTTCTTCTCCTCCTCGAAGAATATCTATTTCAGATCCTTGTACATCTAATTTTATAAAATCAAATGACTTGCTTTCATTTTTATATAATTCATTAAGTGTTGTTGTTTGCCGTTTCGATTGGATAAGATTTTCGGTGCTATACCAAGGAGTATCTTCCAGATAAAGCGAATCCCCTGTAGATGTTCCGCCGCAAGACCTTTGGTAAAAGATAGCATCTTTTACTGCATCGGACAATAAGGTTATCATAAAAGGAAATCCTGTTTCTTTTAACATGGGTTCGCAAACAGGATTTCCTTCTATCATGAAAATAGAGGCATTGGGCCAAATAGAATGGCATTCTTTAGAAAAATAACCACAATTAGCCCCTATGTCGAGAATAGATAATGGATCAATATGGGAAATTTTAGATAATGCATTCATGAAAACTTTCAATATTAGATTGCTGCGACTTTATGTATACCAAAGATCGCATAAATTAGAAAGAATCATTACCTAAAACGTTATTGCCTAATTCGCCGCCATTTTGCTGACCACTCGAAATTCCATCTATAGCGGCTTTATCGGGCGGGGTTAAGTACGTTTAACTAGACGTTTCAACGGAAACAGATGTGTCGCTTTTAGCGACAAGACGAATAAACGTGTTGCAAAACTTCGTTTTTAGCGACAATAGCCTTTGAAAGAAGTTACACTAATATCGCATCTTTTTTCGTGTTCATCATAAACGTATTTTAATTTTCTATTGATTGTTTTTTCAATTTTTTTGAGTAATTTTTTTGTAATTTTTTCTCCGCAATACATTTTATTTTCAACTATTCTTGCTCTTCTTTGGCAATAAGGCAAGTTAATTATTGATTTGTTTATTTTGTATTTTTTTGTAACTATTTTACAAACAATTTTTTCCCAATATTGTGTGTGTCCATATTCTTTTCTAGAAAACAATATTGTATCATCGTCTAATATGTAAAC
>Ga0194055_10001076_pt1 | contig 22193 bp, 18 predicted proteins | sample SepL449m_MetaG_FD_155482 | JGI IMG/M metagenome (GOLD analysis project Ga0194055, IMG submission 155482) | Anoxic zone freshwater microbial communities from boreal shield lake in IISD Experimental Lakes Area, Ontario, Canada - Sep2016-L442-9m | ecosystem: Environmental > Aquatic > Freshwater >... | reverse complement strand
CGCCCACCGGGTTCAACGATGTGCAACAGGTGGCAGATACTTTTAAGCGTGACCAGCCCGTGATCATGAACCTGCAGGGAGTCGATAAAGATCTCTCTCGGCGGCTGATCGACTTTGCAAGCGGACTTTGTTACGGCCTTGAAGGAGATATGGAACGCGTATCTGATCAGATCTTCCTGTTGACTCCGCACGGCGCCGAGGTTTCCGATGATGCCCGACGCCGCATGCGCGATGGTGACCTTGGCAACGAGGACCGTTGAGAGAGGCTGAAGGCCAATTAGCAAGCGGCACGGCTAGGTTCGCAAAGGTGGAGCAGACTTGCGAAGGCAGAGTGCAGGGGCGAATGGGTGAAGGCGAATAATTCATGGGTTTGATTTGTATTGCCCTGCAGGTGTTCATGATCTTGATTTTTGCGCGGGTCATCCTGAGTTGGTTTCCCCCAACGGGAGGCTTCATTGACCAAATTCAGCATTGGGTCATCACTGCAACTGAATGGATCATGGGGCCCTTGCGAAGAATCATTCCCCCCGTTCGGCTCGGTGCTGCTGCGCTTGATCTCTCGCCGTTGATTGTGTTGCTCGGAATCACGGTGTTGCGCAGCATTCTCTGCCGCTAGGTGCCATCTGAGAACCCGTCAAAGACCGCATCTGGCGTACTCCAGCGCAATCCCAAACCCGATGCTGTCGGGGGGCTAACCTCTTTGCTATGGATCTGACTCCGGAAAAGTTCGAGAAGGTAACCTTTGACGAGAAGCGAGGCGGTTACAACGTTGATCAGGTTGAAGCTTTCCTCGAAGAGACGGGCACCGAGTTCGCTCAGATGCTTGCTCGCTTCAACCACACCACGCAGCTAGCGGCGGCGGCTGAGGAACGCGCTGCAGCCGCAGAGGCGCGGCTCGCACAGGCCGATGCTGTGCTTGCAGAGGCCACCGAGCGCGTGCAGCGTGCTGAGCGGGCCACTCGCGCAGCACAGCAGCAAGCTGTCGATGCGCAGTCTGCTGCTGCAGAAGCAGTAGCGCGTGATGCCGCCTCAACCTCGGTAGCTCGGGCGAATGAAGACCAAGAGGTTGAGCAGGCGGCAAAGACGTTGTTGATGGCTCATCGCACTGCTGAGGCCACCGTGAACGAAGCCCGGGGGCAAGCACAGTCGCTTCTTGAAGACGCCACAGCCAAAGCCGAGCGGCAACTATCAGAGTCAACCGCCGAGGCTGAACAGCTCGTTCGGGCTGCGAGAGTTAAAGCAGAGGAAGAATATGCGTCACGACGGGCCGAAATGATTGCTGAGGTGAGTGTCCTTGAGTCCCGGCGAGCTCAGCTCGAGGACGTGATGACTCAACTCGAGGCGCGACTCGATGGGTATCGCTCGGAACTCTCTCGCACAGCAGAGGAACTCTCCTCGCTAGCTTCAGACCCAGCGAAGCTTGGGCAGCGACCAGGATTGTCGATTCCAGCTGATGAGGTCCTCTCGGCAGAGAACAGGTCCGCCTCGGCACAGGCTGAGTCTGAAGGATTGCTTGACCCAGACCCGCTCTCGGGGTCTGAGCCGACTGCAGTTGATGCAGCAGCAGAGCAATATCTTGGAGGGTCTGAAGATGCAACCGTCGATCGAAATCCTGCAGATTCGGGGACGCCTGACGCTGGCAGTCTTGAGTCGCCAACCTCACCTATTGCGCCGGGGTCGGGGGGAGCGCAACCGTTCGCAGACTCCACTGCTAGCGATGAGTACGTAGACCTGACGCAACGCCCTGAGGGTTCAAGTACGGAAGACTCCGATGACGGAAGCTGGGGTCCAGGCAGCTGGTCTCGACTTGAGTCAGGTATGCAGGCCGAGAACGAGGATTCCCCGCGGGCAGGTGGCTCGATTGCTACCACCGCTGCTACTTCATCGGTAGGGACCGTCCCGATCGAGGCCGCCGACACCGCTCATGCCGAACCGCAACCCCTAGTCTCACTGGCCTGGGAAGCCGAAGTGGAACTCACCGACAGCCGACCCACGCAGGCAGTTGATGCAGTCGATCAGCCCAAAGATCGCTATATGCAAGAACTCGATGATGCGGTCAATGACACGGGTGTGGCCAGTTCGGAAACTGCAGGGGATGAAGCAATGACAGCATTCTTCGAGGGAAACAGCGACTCAAAAGCTCGTAGATTCGGCTGGCGTCGCTGAGTTTTTGCTAGATCTCGGCCTGATGGCCGACTCAGGGCGGCTCTCCGGCTAGTCTGCTCGCACTATTCGACCGCGTGAACGCTCGTTCCCGAATAGCTGAGGAGACTGAACTCATGGCGACCAAGAGAACTGTTGCAACCGTGAAGAAGGCTGCGCCAGCCAAGAAAGCTGCGCCAGCCAAGAAAGCTGCGCCAGCCAAGAAAGCTGCGCCAGCCAAGAAAGCTGCGCCAGCCAAGAAGGCTGCGCTAGCCAAGAAAGCTGCGCCAGCCAAGAAGGCTGCGCCAGCCAAGAAAGCTGCGCCAGCCAAGAAGGCTGCGCCCGCGAAGAAGGCTGCGCCAGCCAAGAAAGCTGCGCCAGCCAAGAAAGCTGCGCCTGCTAAAAAGAGCACCCCTCCTCAGAAAGCAGTACAAGTGGAAAAGACCCCCCCGGTCAAGAAGGCTGCGCCAGCCAAGAAAGCTGTGCCAGAAAAGAAGGTTCCGACAAAGAAAGCTCCGAAACCCCTCGATAAGAAGTTCCTTGACTCGCAGGTACTCTTGCTCAACGAACAACGCGCAACGCTGCTCTCCCAAGCGCAGGCATTGACTGCCGAAGCCGATGCACTAGCTCGAGATCGTGAACCGGGTGATGTTCAGTTTGATGATGAGTCTGGTGAGGGAGACACCCTTGCCGTTGAGCGTGATTTTGACTTGACCCGCGCAGCTTCGGCTATGCACGTAGTTGAAGAGATTGACGATGCGCTTCTCCGAGTCAAAAAAGGCACCTACGGAATCTGCGAATATTCGGGCCTCGCTATCCCGCGGGAGCGACTCAAGGCAATCCCGTATGCACGCGAGCGTGTGGAATTCAAGACTCGTAGCTTCCGCTAATGAGGAGCTAATGGAATCTGTTCCATCCACCCCTGTTCCAACTCAGATTTCTGCGCTTCGGCGCTGGGGTGCTGTTGCACTTGCGACGTTGTCGGTGTTGTTGGTGGATCAACTCTCCAAAGCCTGGGCCTTACGTCGCCTGAGTTCGGGCGAGATGGTGCATGTGTTGTTCTCGCTGCGATTTAATCTGGCGTTCAACACAGGGATGGCGTTTTCTAAAGGAGCGAGTCGAGGTCCGCTGATTGGGCTGGTCGCTCTTGTGGTGGCCGGACTACTCCTGTTCATGGCGAGAAAATCCACTTCGATCCTTCAGCTTGTCTTCATTGGGATCGTGGTCGGTGGCGCTATTGGAAACGTGATTGATCGCGCAAGTCGCGTTGGCGAAGCCCCAAAGTTCACCACCGGGTTTATGTCAGGCGCAGTCGTAGACTTTATCGACCTGCAGTGGTGGCCAATCTTTAATGTGGCGGATGCTTCTATTGTCGTCGGTGGTATCGGCCTGGTTCTGATTGGTCTGCGATCGCCGGACTATGAGGCCAATCCGGCGGATGATCCCGCCGATGTGGCTGACGGATCCGACACTGAGTCAACAGATGTCTGAAGGCGAAGCAACTCCTGATCCGTACATTGTCGAGACAATCCCCGAGGCGCTCGCAGGCGAGCGTATTGACCGTATCGTGGCGTTGTTGACGGAATGCTCACGTGCCGAAGCTGTGGCGCTGATCAACGATCAACAGGTACTCGTGAACGCTCAGGTGATGACGAAGCCATCGCTGCGATTGCTTGCAGAGGACACGGTGGCGGTGTTGACGCACCCCGTCCGCCCCGTGGAACGAGTCGAGCCGGACGAATCAGTTGCATTCTCTGTGGTGTATGAAGACGAGACGGTGATTGTTGTTGATAAGCCCGCAGGGTTGGTGGTGCATCCTGGTGCTGGGCACTCGGGATCTACACTCGTTCACGGACTTGTGGCGCGCTATCCGGAGCTCGCCTCGGTGGGTGAGGCGTTTCGCCCAGGGCTCGTTCATCGGTTGGATCGTGGCACCTCGGGTCTCTTGGTAGTGGCGCGCACTCAGGCGGCCTATGAGGATCTCGTAGGTCAGCTCTCGGATCATTCTGTGATTCGCATCTACACGGCGCTTGCCTGGCGCCGGTTTGAGCATCCACAAGGCGTAGTTGATGCTCCCATTGGCAGGTCTCGCCGCGACCCACTGCGCATGACGGTGGCAGTGGACGGGCGGGAATCGCGAACCCACTACCGGGTGGATGCCGAGTTCACCGAGCCGGTCGAGGTTTCGCTTATCACCTGTCAGCTCGAGACAGGACGGACCCATCAAATTAGGGTGCACCTCGCCTCAATCGGCCATGCCGTGGTCGGAGACGATACGTACGGCGGCCTCAGAAGAAGCTTCTCGGCGCCTCGGCCATTCCTGCACGCTAGAGAATTGAGCTTTGTGCATCCTGCAACGAGAGCGCAGGTGAGCTTTACCTCGCCACTACCAGCCGACCTGCAAGGCGTGCTGAACAGATTCAGCTAGCGTTCATCCGGTCGAGCACGCGGAACTACTTCGTCGTTGTGGACTGCGTCGAGTCGAGTCCACCCGGCCAAGGCTGGTTTCCATCCGTCATCGCCGCAAGGTCGGCGAGGGTGTAAGCCTCGAGCAGTGAACGCATCTGCATTCCTGCGTCATTCCAGATTGCGAGGAGCACACATTGGCCCTCGTGATCACAAGAACCGTCGGTGTGGGGTTGACCAAAATCGCCTGCGCGGATGGGCCCGTCAACAGCCGAGACAATCTGCGCCAAGGTAATCTCTGAGGCATCGCGAGCAAGGGTGTAGCCGCCGCCCACACCGCGCTTGGAACGCACCAGCCCGGCACCTTTCAGAGCGAGCAGGATCTGTTCGAGATAGGGCTGAGGTAGGGCGGTTCGTTCCGCGATATCTCGCACTGCGGTAGGCCCAACCTCGGGATGCAGCGCTAGAGACAGCAGCGCTCGGCTCGCATAGTCACCTCGTGTCGAGACCTTCACGACGCGTATCGTAGGCGGGTCAGTGGGTGAGTGGAGGCCAGACTGCCTCTGTCGCTCGCACGGAACCAAACTTTATTGTCAGACACCCACTGAACCTCGCTAGCTTGGGGTGTGACAAGACCAAGGAGAATGTAGCGGTGGGTGACCAACTAGCGGCGCCGGCGGAGTGGGCATCCACGCCTGCCATCGCAGATGACAAACCCGTGCTCCCTGATTACGCGGGCGCGTGCAACGCCAACATTGTCGATGTTTTGTTGAACGACCCGGATAGCGCACCGGACTGGTTTCCTCCAGGTCTTGAAGGGGTCGATCAGATTGTGTTCTTGGTGCTTGATGGGCTGGGCTGGGAGCAGATGCTGGCGCGACGCCACCTTTTGCGCGGCCTTAGCCGAATGCAGGCCGCACCAATTACCACGGTGGCACCCACCACGACTGCAACGGCGCTTACCTCGATCACGACTGGACTCCCACCGGGAGAGCATGGAGTGATCGGTTACCGCATGAGTGTGGATCGCGACATCTTGAACGTGCTGCGCTGGACCACCTCGAAGGGTGACGCTCGAGAGGCGATCCCACCCGAGTCAATTCAACATGAAGTTGCCTTCGGTGGTCAGCGGCCACCGGTGGTGGTTCGGGCTGAGTTCCGAGACACGGGATTCACGCGGGCTCATCTCGGAGGATGCAGGCATGTTCCCTACCGCATGAACTCCACGTTGGTCGCCGAGATCGGGCATCAACTCCTAGCTGGTGAGCCGTTTGTGTATGCCTATTACGATGGAATCGACAAGGTTGCACACGAATATGGGTTGAACTCTTTTTATGATGCTGAACTCGTCTTCGTCGACCGCTTTGTGGAGTATCTGATTGAACAACTCCCCAGTGGCGCGGCACTCGTGATCACGGCAGATCACGGCCATGTTGATGTTGGTTCTCGAGTCATGTTGCCCAACGCTGAAGTTCTGAGCAACGTCGCGTGGCAGTCAGGCGAGGCGCGATTCCGTTGGTTGCATGCACGCCCTGGAGCAAAGCATGACCTTATGGATGCGGCGACTCACTGCCACAGCGATGTTGCATGGGTGGTCTCACAGGAACAGACCTTGGATGAGTGCTGGTTCGGTCCCAAGGTCCTGCCAGCAGCACTCGACCGACTCGGAGATATTGCGCTCGTGGCTCGCGAGCCAGTTGCCTTTGAAGACACTGCCGACACAGGGCCATTTGTCTTGCAGGGGCGACACGGGTCGATGACCTCGGCGGAGATGATGGTGCCGCTTCTGATTGCTCGTGCCTGACCCCGACTTGGCCTGCGTAGACTCCTCTGAATGTCTGACCTAACAGCTAACCCGGCTTCTCATGCTGCTGCCGATCCCCAAACTGGAGCTCTCACCGATGAGCCGCTGGTCCGCTTGCCCACGGCTTTTGATGAACTTGTTGAAGTTTCCGATATTGAGTCGCCGGGCAAAATCATTCGGATTGGCGCCATGATTAAGCAGTTGCTCGAAGAGGTGCGCAACACCTCGCTTGACGATGCGTCAAGAGAGCAACTCGGCCGAATCTATGAGAGCTCCATCGTGGAACTCAAAACGGCTTTATCCCCTGAGCTTGGTCAGGAACTTGACAGTTTGAGCTTTAATTTCAGTGGCGAGGAACCACCCACCGAGGGCGAAGTGCGCTTAGCGCAGGCGCAGCTAGTGGGCTGGCTTGAAGGGCTCTTTCATGGCATTCAGGCCACACTCGTAGCACAACAGATGGCAGCACGGCAGCAACTTGAAGGAGTGCGAGGAGAATTACCGGAACGAACCGGACCTTCTACCGAACCTGGGCCCGGGTACATCTAAGAGTCTGAGTTGAGGGCTCTTGCGCCCTGCAGATAAGCGGGGGTCCGAAAGAGTCGCTGAGGCGCGCGATACTCACATGACACCATTCTGAGCTGCATGAGAAGCAACTCCGTGCTCAGGAACGAAGCGTGGAAACTCTGGGGAGGCTTACTCACCGTGGCGGATTCTTTCGTCCATCTTCATCAGCACACTGAGTATTCGATGCTCGACGGTGCGGCGCGAATCGGAGACGTTGTGGCCTCGGCGGTCAAAGACGGCCAACCTGCTATGGGAATTACTGACCACGGCAATATGTACGGGGTTTTGGACTTCTATCAAGAGTGCAACAAAGCCGGTGTGAAACCAATCATTGGTAGCGAGTTATACATGGCCCATGAGCATCGCGATGAGCGACTTCCGCTCCGTGGTTCCCGCATGGATGATTCCGGCGGAGAGGTAGAAGGCGGAAAGAAGGCCTATTACCACCTGACTACTCTGGTTGAGAATCAGGTTGGCTACAAGAACCTCATACAGCTCTCCTCACGGGCGTTTATGGAGGGCTACTACCGAAAGCCCAAGATCGATTGGGAAATCCTCGAGGAGCACTCAGAGGGACTCATCGTCACCACGGGGTGTTTGGGTGGCCATGTTCTGCAAGCCATGATGAATCAAGGGTTTGATGCCGCTTGTGAGCGAGCAGGTCGGCTGCTCGACATCTTTGGTCGTGATCACTTATTTGTCGAGATTCAGGATCACGGCATTCCCGATCAGCTCCGAACAAATCCGCAACTCATTCAGCTAGCAAAGCGGCTCAAGTTGCCACTGCTCGCTACGAACGACAGCCACTACGTCAATCAGGGTGATGCCGTTGCCCACGATGCACTTCTCTGCGTTCAGACTGGTTCCCAACTGAGCGACCCTGATCGGTTTCGGTTTCATGGGGATCACCATTATCTGAAGTCTGCTCAAGAGATGCGCTACCTCTTTCGAGAGGTAGAAGTGGCCTGTGACAATTCACTCTGGATTGCTGAGCGGTGCGAGCTCGAAATCGAGTTCGGTAAACCGCTCCTGCCAAACTTCCCGCTGCCCGAAAGCTTCAGCGATGACGCCGCATACCTTGAGCACCTGACCTTTGCTGGGGCACATGCTCGCTGGGGCGATGACCTGCCCGAAACCGTGCTTGAACGGTTGGCCTATGAACTCAAAGTCATTGGAGACATGGGGTTCTCCTCGTACTTCCTCATTACCTGGGACCTCATCAAACATGCCAGAGATACCAATATCCGAGTGGGCCCCGGCCGCGGATCTGCCGCCGGATGTGCCGTTGCATACTGCCTGCGAATTACGGACTTAGATCCCATCAAATACGACCTGCTCTTTGAGCGCTTCTTGAACCCCAGCCGAGTCTCAATGCCAGATATCGACATGGACTTCGACTCGCGATACCGCGATGAGATGATTCGTTACGCAGCGGAGCGTTATGGCCGAGACCGGGTTGCGCAGATCGTCACGTTCTCTACCATCAAAGCTCGCGCCGCAGTGAGAGACGCAGCGCGTGTGCTCGGCAAGCCCTATTCGGTTGGCGACAAAGTAGCCAAGGCGATGCCCGAATTGGTCATGGGCCGCGATACGCCCCTGTATGCATGTTTAGAGGAGCATCCGAAGTATCTCGACGGCTACAAGATGGCCTCTGACATTCGTCAGATGTATCACGAGGACCCAGATGCCCGAGAGGTGATTGAGGTTGCCAAAGGCTTAGAAGGGCTGCGCCGGGGCGATGGTATTCATGCTGCGGCCGTAGTGATTACCAAAGAGCCGCTCACGAATTACTTGCCCATTCAACGCAAGCCAGAGTCGGGCAAGAACCCCGAGGATGCTCCCGTCGTAACCCAATACGAGATGCACGGGGTTGAAGATTTAGGTCTGTTGAAAATGGACTTCCTTGGGCTTCGAAACCTTGATGTGATCTCTGACACGTTGGCCCTGATCGAGCAAACTCGCGGGATTGAAGTTGATATCGACAATGTCGACCTTGAAGATGAGGCCACGTTTGCGCTGCTGTCTCGTGGAGACTCCATCGGAGTTTTCCAGTTGGAGTCATCGCCGATTCGTGCCCTGATGCGATCATTAGCACCCACTGAATTTGAAGACGTTGCGGCGCTTGTGGCGCTGTATCGCCCAGGACCAATGGCTGCAAACATGCACTACGACTACGCGGACCGCAAGAACGGCCGAAAGCCGGTTGAGTATCTGCACCCGGATGCCCAAGAGGTGCTCGGAGACACCTATGCGCTGATGGTGTATCAGGAGTCGATGATGCGTATTGCTCAGAAATTCGCCGGCTATTCACTCGCTGAGGCGGACAATCTGCGTAAGGCTTGTGGCAAGAAAGACAAAGAACTGATTGCACGGGAGCGAATCAAGTTCACGCAAGGGTGCATCAACACGGGGTACGGCGAGGAGCTCGGCACCGCATGGTTCGACATTATCGAGCCGTTCGCCGATTACGCGTTTAACAAGTCCCACGCTTACGGCTATGGCTACATCGCCTATCAAACGGCGTATCTAAAGGCGAACTACCCAGCAGAATATCTTGCCGCTCTGCTGACAAGTGTTCGAACCTCGCTCGACAAGGCAGCGATCTTTCTTGCCGAATGCCGAGTCATGGGAATCCAAGTTGTGGTTCCCGATGTAAACGGCTCAACCACCGATTTCACGCCGGTGATTGAATCACTCGAAGACGGCACTGAGAATCGCCGGATCCTCTTTGGTCTCGCGGCTGTTCGTAACGTAGGCGCTGGCCTCGTGGCGCATATTGTGAGCGAGCGCGAAGCCGCAGGGCCGTTCGAAGATTTCTACGAGTTCAGCCAGCGCGTGAATACTCAGGTGTTGAACAAGAAGACTATTGAAGCGTTAATCAAGGCGGGTTCCTTTGACTCAATGGGCCACTCTCGTCAAGGCCTTTTGATGGTGTACGAACAAATCATCGATCAAACAGTGGCGCGCCGAAAAGAACATGAGATGGGTGTGATGTCGCTCTTTGCAGAGGCAGAAGCGAAGTCGCCAGCCTTTGATGAACGCGTGGTAATTCCAACCCAAGACTTCGATAAGAAACAACGATTGGTATTCGAAAAAGAAATGCTGGGGATGTATGTGTCTGATCACCCGCTGCTGGGTGCAGAGACGGCCTTGCGAAAGAAGACAGATTGCACCCTGGCAGATCTCAACGAGTCCGAGGTAGAAGATGGCGCCCGAAGAACCGTTGGCGGAGTGATCTCTGGGTTGCAGCGCAAGTGGACCAAAAAGGGCGACCTGATGGCGGTGTTCACCCTTGAAGACCTGCAAGGAGCACTCGAGGTCATGGTCTTCCCGCGCACCATGACCGAGATTGGGCACCTGCTCGCAGAGGATGCGGTCGTTCTGATCGGGGGCCGGGTAGACAAGCGCGACGACACCCCGAAGCTGATTGCTACCGATATCGAGATTTTTGATGCGATGCCCGATACGGATCCACCGCTGCGGCTTCACTTAAGTCCAACCCGACTCACTGACTCCACGGTAGAGCGACTCAAAGAGCTGTTTTTGGATTTCCCCGGAGCATCTCAGGTGATTCTGCTGTTGGACGGGACCCACGTGCTGCAATTGCCCGAGCAATACATGGTGAGTACCCAGAGTGGCCTCGTGGGCGAACTGCGGGCGCTGCTCGGTCACGAGGCAGTGGTGGTCTGAGCTCAGGCTGTGGCGCCTGAGGAGCTGAATCTGCTCAGGCAGTTTGCTTTCAGAGGCCATTTTCGACTGAACTAGAGGCACTACATCTGGATTACTTTTATGGGAGCTGTGCATGGCGCTCGACGTCACGACAAAAGATTGCACTGCCCTCAGCGACTCGGAACTGGCCGAGATGGCCGATATCTGTGCTGACGGCGGCCACTGCTACGGGGTCGGGGAACTCTCGAAGCAGGTAGATATTTGGGTACTCGTGACGCTGGTGCGCGAAGGCAATCTGCTGCGCGGTTTTTCGTTTTCAACGCTTGAACGCATTGGTGGTACTCCCTGCATTTTGTTGGGTGTGGCCGCGGTGAAGCGCACATCGAAGCGTGACGCGGCCCTGAAGGCGCTGATCGGCGACAACTTCCGCCGTGCACTCATGGCATTCCCAGATGAAGATGTGCTGCTCGGCACACGGATGAGCGATGCAGGCGCCCTTGAAGGTTTTCGGCTACTGACCGACATTGTTCCTCGGCCAGAACACAAGCCTTCGGGTGAAGAGCGGGCTTGGGGTCGCCGACTCGTTAAGCGGTTTGGAATTGAATCACATCGCTATAACGACAAAGTGTTCACCATTACCGGAGACGGATCGCCACCACTCGTTCTTGATCATGAATCGCTCAAACCTGAAACCATTGAGGTTGCAGTGGCTGCGCAGTTCACGCACCTTGACGGCAGCCGAGGCGATTGTGTGGTCGTGTGTGGATGGGCAATGGCCGAGGAACTCGTCAAACACGGGTGAGCAATCCCGCAGGGCAGTTTGCACAGGTTCTTGCCTCGCGTCGCATGTGTAGGGACTACTCCGAGAAGTTGATTCAACCCGAGGTTCTTCATCGGGTCACCGCTGCAGCGTTTCGTGGGCCTTCTGCGGGAAACACTTCTGCACTTGAGTTGCTGGTGTTATCCGGGCCGAGGGTGGCCGATTACTGGGCCTTGACGCTGCCAGAGGGGAAGAGGGCGAGTTTTGCTTGGCCAGGACTGCTGAAAGCCCCCACACTTGTGGTCCCCTATGTGCGACCAAGCGCTTATCAGCAGCGCTACCAAGAATCAGATAAGTCTCATACGGGTCTTGGCGACGGCGCCGAGGCTTGGCCGGTTCCCTATTGGTTTGTGGATGGCGGCGCGGGCCTGATGGCGTTATTGCTCGCAGCAGAGGCGGAAGGTCTTGGCGCGTTACTCTTCGGGCAGTTCGAACATGAGGTGGCAGTGGCAGCAGCTTTCGGTGCGCCTGAGCAGTATCGAGCCCTCGGCACCGTGGCCTTAGGATGGCCAACTCAGCAGGGCCGTAGAGCCTCTGCTTCAGCAAAGCGCGGTCGGCCCGATCCAGCCTCGCTCACGCATCACAATCGCTGGTAGTTCCTCAACATGAACCAGGGCAGCGAGCTGTTCAACTAGGTTCAACTCTGATCAGCAATCAAGGCAGGGTCGCGATAATGAGAATGCAACGTTTTTGGTCTTGGATGGCGGTCAATTTGGGCCGACATGCGGGCATGGTCGCGGCGATTGGTCTGGTGTTTACCATCGCACTTGGTTTTGGAATCACCAAGCTTGAGTTCGCCACCGGGCAAGACAGCTACCTCAACAAAGACGACGTGGTCTACAAAGACAACATCGCCTATCAAAACCTGTTTGGCGGCCAGGCGATGCTCTCGGTTATCTCGATGGATCCCGGCGCCAAAATTGATTCCATCTTTACTCCCAAAGGCCTTGCCACCATGAAGGCGGTGGCCCAAGAGTTGCGCGATTCTGGGCAGGTGCTGGGCGTTATTTCGCCAGTAACTGCGCTTGACTTCTCTGCATCGCTTGTGACCTCAGCCGATGGAAATCCGTTCAACGCTGTGGCTGCGAAAGCCCTCGTGAATGCTCAGAAGGTCGCTGAGGATTCCGGAGACACGGTCAGCGCAGAAGCCCGCACAGCAGACTTCGCGGTGACCACGCAACGACTTCTCGCCATACCTCCTGATCAGCAAACCTTGGAGAATCCCGAGTGGGTCAAGTTTTTGCTCTATGACAATGCCGGAGAAGTGCGGTTAGCTCTGCGGCCGTTTTTTCCTGATGACACCCACGCTCAGATGATCACCCGGCTACCTGGAAACGGGTCGATTGAGGCCGAGGGCGCCGCATCCGAAACCATCGTTTCAGCCACGAAGGCATTGAAATTCCCGAACGCTCAGGTCACCACCACCGGTGCCCCCGTGCTGCTGAAGGGGATTAACGACTACCTCAAGGGCGGGATGTTGGGCCTGGGTGCAATTGCCGTTGCGGTCATGATGGTCATCTTGTTGTTGTTCTTCAATGTGCGCTGGCGACTGCTTCCGCTCTTGGTAGTACTCATCGGGGTGATCTGGGCATTTGGTTTGGCGGGGTACCTCGGCGTGCCGCTGACGTTGGTCACTATTGCGGGGCTTCCGGTGATGCTCGGGATTGGCATTGACTACGCCATTCAGATGCATTCACGCATCGAAGAGGAGGTCATCATTGACCGTTCTCCACATCCGATTCAGTCGGCGGCTCGTGGCCTTGGCCCAGCATTGCTGGTGGTCACCTTCGATGCCGTGTTTGCATTTCTGGCAATTCAGATCTCGAAAGTCCCGATGATTCGTGAGTTCGGCTGGCTGCTCATTGTGGGCATCGTTGCTATCTGTATCTCTTCAATCGTGAACCCCCTTGCTGCTCTGGGTATCCGCGAATACAAGTCGCCTACCAAGGGGCGCGACTTTAGCGAGGGGAAACTCGGCAGACTTGTAGTCAAGATGGGAAGTCTGCCAGCAACTGCAGCGCTCTGGCTTGCTGTTGCAGCCGTAGTTGTCTTTGTCGTGGGTAGCGTGTTGGAGCCACAACTCAAGCTAGAGACTGACCCCATAAACTGGGTGAATCAGGATTCTCAGGTCATCAAAGACCTTCGCAACATTGAGTCCGAAATCGGCGGTTCATCTGAACTTGGGGTCTTTGTGCAGTCCACTGATCAGGCGAGTCTCTACAGTGACTCATCAGTCAAGTTTGTGGACACCTTTACCCGTGAGCAGATGGCAAAGTACTCCAAAGAGTTGCTGATTGGATCCAGCATCGTGGCTACGGTCTCTGACCTGACTGATATTCCCGGTGCCAAACATGTCTCGCCTGCTGCGGCGGATGTTCAGCAGGCTTGGAAATTGGCACCGAAAGATATCCAACTGTCTACGGCATCACCGAACGCGCAGAACTTCAATATCGCATTCCTCACCCGACCTACCTCACTTGAAGGCCAAGCAGTAGTTGTCGATGGGATTCGTCAGACGGACGCTCCGACTGGCATCAAGGTGACCCCCTCGGGACTAGCAGTCGTGGGTGTTGGGCTCCTGCAAAACCTTGAGGCAAATTTGGTGCAACTCACTTGGCTCGCTGTCGGCTTGGTGTTTTTGTTCCTGTGGGTTCGATTGCGGTCCTTCGTGCGCGCTGTGCTGTCGATGGTGCCGGTGCTGATCGCATCTGGGTTGGCAACGATTGCTATCTACTTGCTGGGAATCGAACTCAGCCCGCTGACTGCGGTTGGTGGGCCACTCGTGGTTGCGACGTGTACCGAGTTCACCTCGCTGATTCTGTTGCGATATATCGAGGAGCGGCAGCGCGGCCTTGAGCCACGCGAGGCGATTGACGTCACTGCGGGCCGCACCGGTCGTGCCTTTATCGTCTCGGCGATGACGGCGATTGCCGGGGTAGGCGTCATTGCGTTCTCTTCTCTGCCGTTGCTGGCCAACTTCGGCCTGTTCGTGGCACTCAAGATTGCAATTGCGCTCATTGCGGCACTCACGATTCTGCCTCCGCTCATCGTGTGGGCCGACAAGCGCGGGTGGGTGTCAAAGGGGATGCTCGATCGCCCAGAGGCTCCATTTATCGAGGTGTCTGATCATCAAGTCGAAAGCGTTGGCTAGCGCTGAAACCTTGTGGTCTCTATCCCTTGGAGTCGAGCTGCGCAAGCAACTCCGTAGTGGTAGCTGCTGGCGTGGCACAGGTATGGTCCCGACACACATAGGCCACCCCTGTGTCACCCGCGACTGCTCGGCCCTCCCAGAGCGGCCCAGACCCTGGCTCTCCCCAAGCCAGAATGCTGCCCGGGTCAAAGCGGCTCTGCAGCACCTGAACAAGATCTGGTCGGTCCCCGGTGACGACCACCTCGGTCACTCCAAGCGCGTGCAACTCAATCGCCCAGAGCAGATTGCCAAAGCTCATGGCGTGCTTGCCGGCCACCCCACCGAGGGTGCGCAAAATGGTACGAGCATGCTCCCCGTAGCGCGATTCGCCCGTATGTGCTTCGAGGCGTAACAGGCCAACTGCTGTCATGCTGTTTGCCGAGGGTGTTGCGTTGTCCATCAAGTCTTTCGGCCGAGAAACCAACTGTTCTGCGTCCTCGCCGGTGGTCCACACCCCGCCGTCGATATCCCAAAAAAGTTCGATCAGGCTGTCTGCTGTTGTCGTTGCCTCTTCCAACCAGCGCAGCGTTCCGGTTGCCTCGTATAGAGAGATGAATCCGTCGATCAGCGCGGCATAGTCTGATCCATACGCAAGGTGCTTCGCTCCGCCAGAACCCTCGTTCAGGTCTGCTTGCCATGACCGCAGCCAGCGTGCTCCCGATGTGACCGCCTCGGAGGGTACGCGTAGGGATTCGCATAAGAAGTTCGCCGTTTGCTCGGCGGCTACGAGCCAGTCGGCTCGCTGCGTTGCTGCTGCGGCCTCTGCCAGAGTTGCCAGCATGAGGGCGTTCCACTCCGTCAGGACTTTGTTGTCCAAGCCCGGTCTGGGGCGCGTAGATCTGCTAGCGAGGAGCGCTGCGCGTGCTTGGTCCATCTCGGGAGTGCGCTCAAGGTGGCCGCGTTCGTGCATGCGGTTTGGGATGGATGCGCCTTCAAAGTTGCCAGCCTCCGAGATGCCGTAAAAAGCGAGGGTCTCCTCGGTGAGATGCCCCAGGTTTGCTTGCGCTAACGCGTCCTGCACTTGTGACGGAGTCCAGACATAAAACGCACCCTCCTCTGCGTGGTCGGCATCTGCAGTGGCAAAACTGTCGGCGTCCTCTGCGGAGTAGCGGCCTCCGAGCGGATGTGAAAGGTCGCGAAGGACGTAGTCAATAATCTCGGTGAGTACCTGCAGGTAGCGTTCCTCACCCGTTACTTGCCAAGCCCATAAGTAGCTCCTCCCGAGCAGGGCATTGTCATAGAGCATCTTCTCAAAATGTGGCACCAGCCAGCGCTCATCTACGGAGTAGCGCGAGAACCCACCACCGATATGGTCATAGATTCCCCCGGCGGCAAGAGCGTCAAGCGAGGTTGTCACTGCCGCAAGCGCTGTATCGGAGCGCGTACGTCGAACATGGCGCAGCAGGTGGCCCAAGCTCATCGATTGCGGAAACTTGGGCGCGCCGCCGAATCCTCCCCATTGTGGGTCATAGGCAGCAAGCAGGGCCATGGTTGCCTCATCGAGCACCTGTGCAGGTGGCAGCGGGGCATCAGTGCCTGCAGATGGGTTACGCCCGATGCTCTCTACGAGTCGAGTTGCCTGTTCCATGAGTTCGTCTCGGCGGGTTTGCCAAGCGTCATCTATGGCAGTGAGCAGGTGCGTAAAGCTCATATGGCCGCCGCGCTGCTCCTTGGGAAAGTAGGTACCGCAGTAGAAGGGCTCGCCCTCGGGTGTCATGAATACGGTCATCGGCCAGCCGCCGTGGCCAGTCATGGCCTGAGTTGCCTCCATATAGATGGCGTCGATGTCTGGGCGTTCCTCACGGTCAACCTTGATGTTCACAAATTTCGCGTTCATCAACGCTGCGGTGTCTTCATCCTCAAAGGACTCGTGCGCCATGACATGGCACCAGTGACAAGCCGAGTAGCCAACGGACAACAGAACCGGTCGGTCCTGCGAGCGAGCAAGTTCAAAGGCTTCGGGTCCCCACGGAAACCAGTCCACGGGGTTCTCGGCATGCTGGCGCAGGTAGGGGCTGGTCTCAGTCGCAAGTCGGTTCGTCACGCTGTCACGATACCTATCAATGCAGGGCTGACTCGATTCGCTACAGTGTGTTGATGAACAGTGAAACCGAACTCATCGAAAAAGCTGAGCAGATCCTTGGGCCAAACACATCCACCTCAGACCCGGTGCTAGCCGCGGGAATCTTCGGCCTGCAAACTAATTATGCGGCGATTGCAGTTGCTGGGGTAGCTGCGGGTGCCCTCACTGGAGCCGTGACGGATAACCCGCTTGCCATGGGGGCTGGGGTAGGTGTGGCAAATCACGTAGCCAGGACTGTGGATGCCGAGGGAAAAGGCGTTACCGTCCGCATGCTCGTTGCCGTTACACTCAAGTCCATTCGTATCTTGGACTGGGTGACGGCCTCAGGACCTACGAAGGAATTATTGAGTTTCGAGCGGGCGAACACCGAGGTGCAGATCACAAAGTTCGGCCTCAGTCGTCATCTCAACTTTCGAGATAACGCTGCGGGCACCTCACTCGGGCTGACAGGGTCAACCGCTCCGTTTAGTGCAGAGTCGAAGGGTGACAAGCTCGTACTGCATCTGCTCGCTGACCCAGGCTGACCTGCCCCTGTTCGATTCGCTAGCCAGCAGCTGAGAAGCGGGGTGCCGATGGGTGGACCGCTAATGTTCTGCGACTCTTAGCGAAAGGTAGAGCATGCAAATCGGAGTTTTGGGTGCTGGACGGATTGGCCAGACCCACATCATCAATCTGGCTGAACTGCCAGGAGTGACAGAGGTGTTGGTCTACGAGCCCGATGCCAATGCTGCCAGGCGTGTTCAAGAAGTGGCAACCGTTTGTTCCTCCGCCGAAGAGGTCTTTACGCGTAGCGATGCCGTCGTGGTTGCAACCCCGACCTCTCGCCACCCTGAAGATGTTCGCGCTGTGGCCGATGCGGGCCTGCCCTGCTTTTCTGAAAAGCCGGTCTCGCTCAATCTTGCAGATACCGAGGCCACCATTGCCTACGCAGCCGCAGCAGGCATCGAGTTGCAAGTCGGGTTTCACCGCAGATTCGACCCCGGTTTTTTGAAGATGCGCCGTGCTGTTGAGTCCGGTGACCTAGGTGAGCTCTACCTGATACGAGCTGCTTGTCACGACTACGAGCCGCCACACGAAAGCTACTTGCCCACAGCCGGCTCAATCTTTTGCGATATGCACATCCATGATTTTGACGCGATTGCATGGCTGAGTGGCAAGACCCCGATTGACGTGATTGCTCGCGGGTCAGTACTCGTAGATGAGATGTTTGCCCGCTACGACGATGTTGATACCTCATCTGCAATCATGACGCTCGAGGGTGGCGCTCTCGCAATGCTGACTGGTACCCGGCAAAACGGGGTCGGTTATGACCACCGCACAGAGGTGATTGGATCTCGTGATGCTCTGAGCGCTGGGCTGGGACCGCAGATGCCACTGCGTTCGGCTGACCCTGGGGTCCTTCAGCCTATGGACCCGTACCCAAGTTTTCCGGTTCGTTTTCACCAGGCCTACGCAGCCGAGATGGCTGCCTTTGTCGACCTCGTGGCAGGCGAGGGACCCAATCAGTGTCCGGGAAGCGCTGCGGAGGATGCTCTGCGGGTAGCGCTCGCCGCTGATCTTTCACTAGCTCGGGGTTCGGCCGTGCGAATTGATGAGATCTAGCTAAACCCAACCCCGTACTTCGGGCAGAATAAGGGGATGGACCTGAGGCTCGATGGCAAAGTGGCACTTATTACGGGTGCGTCACGTGGAATCGGCGCGGCTATGGCGGCTGAGTTTGTAGCTGCAGGTGCCAAGGTCATGATCTCATCTCGAAAAGAAGCCGCTCTTGTCGAGACTGCAGCCGCGATCGAATCCCGATTTGGCGACTCGGTGGGTGATGCTCAGGTGGCCGTCTTTGAGGCGAACGCCGGAAATCCAGAGGCTGCTGAAGCTTGCGTTTCGGCCACGATCGAGCGGTTTGGTCGCTTAGATATTCTGGTGAATAACGCTGCTACGAATCCATATATGGGCAGCATGATCGAGATTGATCTTCCCCGTTTAGACAAGACCTATGAGGTCAATCTGCGTGGAGCGTTTGTCTGGGCTCAGCAGGCATGGAAGCAGTCCATGTCAGAACACGGTGGAAACATCATCAACATTTCTTCTATTGGTGGCCTGAGCGTCGAGACCAGCATTGGGCACTACAACGTGACCAAGGCAGCGCTACTGCATCTGACGCGTTCCCTAGCTAAGGAACTTGCCCCGGGAGTACGGGTCAACGCTCTGTGTCCGGGTCTTGTCAAGACTGACATGGCTCGAGCCCTGTGGGAATCAGGCGAAGAGAAGATCGCTCAAATGATTCCCCTGCATCGCCTAGGAGAACCCGAGGACATAGCCCGTGCAGCGCTGTTCTTGGCCTCTGATGCCTCTTCGTGGATTACCGGTACCTGCATCGTGGTAGACGGCGGGATGCTGCTCTAGTCACTGCACGGCTAGGGCCTGCAAACCGGCGACCGATCAGCGAGCGCTCGAGGAAATCACTAGGCGTGTGCCGAGCACCTCATCGCAGTCAACTACCCAGCGACCAGATGCAACCTTGTGCGCACCGGGCACGTACTCGGGTTCATCGAAATTGAAAAACAGGTGGCGAATTCTGCCGGGCCGGTCACCAACCCACTTTGCAATCTCAGCGTGTGCTGCCTCAAGGAGTCGGAGTCGTCCAGGACCACCCCATCCAAGCTCGGCCCAATGGTTTCCATCAACGGCAGCGCCAGACGAGAGCACCCGTCCGCCAAGAAGGTCTCGAAAAAGCCCAAGGGCAGCAGGAAGGTCATGCACTGCGTGCACCACCCGGCCCAGTGAGGCCACCGGATGGTCAAAGCCAATCTCGGGGAATCCTTCGGGTTCTTCGAGTACCTGCTGATGTGGCTCCGTGATCTGCGCAAGTTGCAGCACGACTCCCTGAGCATCTCGGGGTCGTAAGAATGCCTCCTGCCAACTCGGATCCTCGTGATTCTCAGCCACCGTGTCGATGCCCGCTGCATGGAGTCTTGTAAGCATGGCTGCAAGATCGGTCACCAGAAAGGTCAAATGGTGCGGCCCGACGCCATACCTTTCCAAGAAGCGCTCTACCACCTCTGCAGCAGGCTCACCTTCGCCGTCAACTCGCTCGGGGTGGATGCCTTCCAAGATGAATCCATTGGCAAAGCGAAGATCAGTCCATCCGTACCCCTGCCCCGAACCGCTGCCGGCGAATCGGCCGCCGAGGGACCCAGCCATCATTCCCCACAGATCAGTCGGCCGCTTAACAACAAGAGCAACGCGGTCAAAACGCACACCAATTTCTGGGGCGCTGTCTGCTGTGTGTTCCGCTGAACCATTCCCGCTCACGTAACGACCAGTCTACTAACGCTCTCTGCGAGCGTGTTGCTCCGAGAGGACGATTCTACGAAGTTTGCCCACTGAAGTGCGAGGCAGTGACTCAACGAGGCGAATCTCTTTTGGCGCCGCAGCCACGGGCAACTGTTCGCGAACGAGTTGCCGCAGCTCGTTGAGCGTTGGTGCAGGGTGACCCTGGGCGGGCACAACGAGAGCGATCACACGCTGCCCCCACTCTGGGTCAGGCACGCCAATGACTGCCACCTCGGCAATCGACGGGCTCTGCAGCAGGACCTCTTCCACGGCCTGTGGCCAAACCTTTTCGCCCCCGGAAATAATCAGTTCATCTGCGCGTCCGTGCACCGACAGAATCCCGGTTGCAGAATCCACGCTACCCAGATCACCCGTTCGCATCCACCCTTGGGAATCTTTTGGGTCACTGCCGTCTCGGTAGGCGCGTAACAATGTCGGAGACCTCAGTTCGATCACGCCGGATTGGCTCGTTGACGGTTCAGTAGGCGCGCTTGAAGGCTCTGTGTGGACGGTTCGGACCTCGACCCCGTTGAGTGACAAGCCGTCATAGACAATGCCGCCAAAACTTTCTGTCATCCCATAGGTAGCAATGCAGTTGCTGGGCCGATCCTGCGGGATGGCCGAGCCGCCCAACAAAATGGTGTGCCAATGTTTGGCGTCGATTCTTTGCAATACAGTCGGCACGAGCGAAACATGAGTTGCGCCCTGACGTTGTGCTTCGATGAGTCCGACACGATTCGCGCGATCAAGCATCAGCAGGGCCGCTCCGGTGTGGAGCGCTCTCGTGACCACCGATAACCCGCCAACATGTGACAGAGGCAAACAGGCAAGCCAACAGGCATCAGAGATCACTCCGGCAGCAGTTGAACTGCAAAAAGCTGCGTATTCAACTCCTGCGTGCGTATGAACCGCTCCTTTGGGGGTGCCCATCGTTCCCGAAGTCATGACCACGAGGGCATCGCCTTCTTCTACCGGCAGCGAGTCAGCTAGGCGCTGGCGCTCGCCATAAGCATCGATCAGGGCTGCTGGCCGCATTGCAGTGAGTACTGCTTGGGTATGCGCACGCGGGGCAGTTGGGTCGAGTGGCAAGACGGCATCGCCGTTTTCCCATGCGGCGGCTAGGGCCTGAAGAAACACTTGGCCAGCAGGTACGTCAAGGGCAATGAGTTCTCGCACTGCACTAAGCGTGCCACCTACAGTTACTCAGTGCAGAATGGGCCGGGCCAACCAGCAGTAGTCACCTTGTCGGCTGGGCCGCCTGCTTGGGCGTTAGCAGCCGTGATGCCACTCGCCGCGCTGGGATTGATTTGGTTTCGTAGTTCGGACTCGGGGCTGTCCTCAACGCCCAGTGATCCGGTCTCGCCGCTGGTCATGGCAGTTGTCACACTGGTAGCAGTGGCAGTGCTTGCCTGGCGGTCCGTGACCCAGCGTGCCGCACTCGACGAGGACGGCTTGCATTGTCGAAACTTGACCATGAGTTTCCACGTTGAGTGGGAGCGAATCGAGCGGTTAGAGCTCGTGCATCGCGGTGGACTTCAGATGGTCGAGGTTCGAGTTCGTGGACTCCGCCGGCATAACCGACTCGGTGCCGCAACCCGCTTTTCTGGAGTTCTAACCTCTGATCAGATGACAAGTCCCGCGGCTCCTTCCACAGAACCAAACCCGCCGTTGCCCACCAACTGGAAGAAGTGGATTCTGGGCGCACGTCCGCGGACGCTCCCCACTGCAGTTGCGCCAGTCATTTTGGGCACGGCTGCTGCAGCGGGAGTGTCTGCGGGCGCGTTTAAAGGAGTTCAGCTCTGGGTTCTGTTCTGCGCTTTGGGTGTCGCACTCTTTGTGCAGATTGCGACGAACTACGCAAATGATTACAGCGATGGTCGGCGTGGCACCGATGACCCAGCGGCTCGAACTGGTCCACCTCGACTCGTTGGTAACGGTCTTGCAACGCCATCCGAGGTGAAACGAGCGATGTTGATCTGCTTTGGGCTCACCGCCCTGTGCGGGTTGCCCCTGGTACTTTTCGTTGACTGGAAACTGATTTTTGTTGGGATTGCTGCAATTGCAGCGGGATGGTTTTATACGGGCGGCAACCGCCCCTACGGATACGCCGGATTTGGCGAGATCTTTGTGTTTGTTTTCTTTGGATTGGTTGCAACAATCGGTTCGTACTTTGTGCAAACGT
>Ga0194055_10001075_pt1 | contig 22193 bp, 19 predicted proteins | sample SepL449m_MetaG_FD_155482 | JGI IMG/M metagenome (GOLD analysis project Ga0194055, IMG submission 155482) | Anoxic zone freshwater microbial communities from boreal shield lake in IISD Experimental Lakes Area, Ontario, Canada - Sep2016-L442-9m | ecosystem: Environmental > Aquatic > Freshwater >... | reverse complement strand
GATGCGGCCTCCCGAAACGCCAGAGTCGAGTTCGGCGTCGGCCAACAGCCGCTAGAGTCGGCTATTCTCCTTCTCGAGATCCTTCAGCCGCTTGGCCAAAGTCTTTTTCGGCGGCCACCGTACTGCTTCTTCTTTTTACGAGTACGTCTGCTCCGTCACACCGATCTTCTTGACCGACTCGGCAACCGTCTTACGTCTCCCCACCTCGACTTCGACACTCGCAGCATAGGGGATGATCTGCTCGGCCAGTTCTTTCTTTACGCGTGGCATGGAATGCCCTCCTTTGGTTTTGACACTGACAGAATCTCGCTCTGGAAGTGGCGCCGTTTAAGGGGGGCGTTGGTCGACGTCGGCAAAACAAGGGCGTCTGGGAGGGAATTGCCGACGATGTCAGAGGGGGTGAGCCCGGAAAGAGTGATTGTGGATTTCCATACAGCCCAGTGTCGTGAGACAAAAACACAGGGCTTTGATAAGCGTCAACCAGTCGTGTGGGCGTCGTTGATGCCCGTTCGTTTCCACCATTCAGAAAAGCTCCGGCAATAGGTGTTAACCGGTTCAAACAAGCTGAGTGTCGAGTGGGGGCCCGTAACGCAGTGTGGATCGATGGCATGCAGCAGCGTCTGCAGACGGGCAAGTGCTGGATCTATGTGCGGGTCGGGTTGCCAGTGCACCGACTTCGCACTTTTCAAAGCCTCAGCAATGTGCTCTACGCTGCCCCACCACAACGTGAACAACGGATGAGTTTGGGCTCGTAGCCCTAAAGTCACAAAGTCCCAGCGGCGTTGATTCCAAGGAGTTTGTGAATGGCAATTCTCAATACCCACCCCAATGCGAAGTACATCTGTAGCGAGTGTTGTAGGTCCTGTGCCTAAGGACCACGGGTGATGCAGCCAGACATCGCGTCCGGCCAGATGTTGCTGGCTCGAGGCTGTTGGCGCACACCAAAGTCCATCCGACCGGCTTTCTAAAGGAGATCCACACAGGTCTGGTGCGGCCACGCCATCGTCTGCTCGACGCGCATCCTGCTGCGAACAAATCGGCTGAGTACCGCGTGCCAGTGTGTCCATCAACTCATAAGACACGTCGATGGCCGACCCGGGGCTATGCCAGAGCCGGGGTGCGTAGCTGGCGACATTATCGGCGTTGAATAAATAGGGCTTGCTGCTGCTTGTACCGGCCACCCATTGCCAGCTCAGGTGATTACTGGCCAAGTCGCCATCGAGCAAGTGACCGAGCATCCACTGCGCTCCAGCATGCCAGTGCACTTTGCGAAGGTGCACTAAGTAGCTGGCCAGCCACATGCGGGCGTGGTTGTGGACATAGCCGGTCTCGTAGAGTTCGCGAACCGTTAAGTCGATCGCGGGTATGCCCGTGCGGGCTGTTAATACGTCCGTTGGCATTTCTGCTTGGTAGGAGTCATCGGGCAAAAGCCCGGTATGGAGCGATTGCACGATACCGTCACCTAGGTGGGCCCAAACATGCCGGAAGTAGGCTCGCCAACCGAGTTCAAACACTAGCTTGTGCTTGGGATGGAGCGGATGGCGAGCATGCACTGCTGCGTAGACGTCAGTCAGATTCAAAAATCCGTGCGTGATGTAGGGCGACAGTCGGGTGACGGCTCCATCGAGCGAGTTGCGGGTGCGGGCATAGTCGTCGGGTTGCACCCTATCCAGACACAGTTGTGCCGCCTGCGCGGTGGGTTCAAAGCTGGGCATGGTCGTGTGAAATAAATTGGGCGTAAGCAAGGGCTTGGGCTCGAATGGCCTCTCGTGCAGGGCCGCTGAGCCGTGCCAGATTTTTAAGTTGCATGGCCATGCGGGGGTTTTTTTTGAGCCGGGTCTCGTGGCGTATCAAAAAATCCCAGTACAGGGTGGTGTAGGGGCATGCTGCTGCGCCTGTGGATTGCGCGGGATCGTAGCGGCAGCCTTTGCAGTAGTTGCCCATGCGCTGGATGTATTTGCCGCTGGCCACATAGGGCTTGCTCGCCATCAGGCCGCCGTCGCCAAACTGACTCATGCCGAGGACGTTGGGCAGCTCCACCCATTCCACCGCGTCCACATAGACGCTGAGGTACCACTGATGCACCGCTTGCGGTTTGACCCCCAGCAGCAAGGCATACAAGCCGGTTACCATCAAACGCTGGATGTGGTGGGCGTAGCCGTGCTCCAGCGTCTGGGTGAGCGCATCTTTCAGGCACGCCATGTCGGTGTTGCCTGTCCAGTAAAAAGCGGGCAGCTCGGCGTGGGCGTTCAGGGCGTTGCGTTCTAAGTAGTCAGGCATCTGCGTCCAGTAGATGCCGCGTACATATTCGCGCCAGCCCAGAATCTGTCTCACAAAACCTTCAACTGCAGCCAAGGGTGCGTGGCCTTGGCGGTAAGCCTGCTCGGCCGCCTGCACAACCTCACGCGGGTTTAATAGTTTGAGATTGAGTGCACAGCTCAGTTGCGAGTGATACAGCCAAGCTTCGCCTGCCCACATGGCGTCCTCATAGGTGCCGAACAAGGGCAGGCGGTGGTCCACAAAGTCTTTGAGTGCCAGGAGCGCTTGGGCCCGCGTGACTGGCCAACCGAATGACGCAAGCTGGCCGGGGTGGCTGGCAAACTGAGTGTTTACGAGCGCTAGAACTTCGGTGGTAATGGCATCCGACGCAAACCGCAGCGGTGGCTTGAGAGTTTGCGGCCCGGTCTTTCCAAAGGACTTGCGGTTGTCGGCATCAAAATTCCATTGTCCGCCAAGCGGAGTTCGCTGGTCATCTTCGAGCAACACTCTGTGCTTCACTCGCAGGGCGCGATACCAGAATTCCAGCCGCAACTGTTTGCGACCGTTCGCATACGCAGAAAATTCAGGCACGGTGCTATAAAAATGTGTGTCATCACGCAGGTCTAGCGGCACGCCGGTGTCGCTGGCCACTTGGCGTAACGACTGTAAAACACGCCAGTCGCCCGGCATTGTGAGTACCAGTTTTTTTGGCTGCCATTTGTCAATGGCCTGCCCGAGCGCTGCCGCCAGCGTGCCCGGGTTGGGGGCATCATCCAGCCGCAGATAGTCAAGCGGAATGTGCTTTGCGGTGAGCTGTTTTGCAAAATGACGCATGGCGCTTAAAAACACTGCGATGCGCTGCTTGGCCGACCACACATGGGTGGACTCTTGGGCGACCTCGGCCATCCAGACCACGTCTTGCGGAGGGTCAAAGTCCGTAAGAGCACTCGATTTTTCATCCAGTTGGTCGCCCAGCACGATGACCAGGTGGCGTATGGGCGCCCGGGGTCTGGGTTTCGAATGAGTTGGCATGGCAGGCTTTCGTTATTTTTTTCGGCCGCGGCAGGCAGCCGAGCAGTACATCACCGATTCCCAATTAGAAGCCCAGGCCTTCCGCCACGTCATAGTGCGTCGGCACACTATGCATAGCTTGGTGGCAAGAAATTGTTTATTGCCTTTAAGCTGAGATTTCGATTTCATTGAGGCACATAAACAAATGAGGATCCGAGTTTAAAAGTTAAATTGACAGGTCGTTTTGCTTACCGAACCCGGGCTAGTGTAGCCACCCCGTGACGCTTAGGGAGTCGATGCAGGCATTCACTCTCTTAAAAACAGTATTACCCGGCCGCAAGGGTAACATATCAAGGATCGGACGTATGATTGTCGGTCAAGCCATACGAGGCCCTTGCATCAGCCAAAACTGACAGCACTACGCTATTACGAGGGAGAGTCCTATAAAGGATTGCTCTGTCAATGGCGGCGATGACGCGCTCACGGTGCTGGGTATCGCATTCGCACAGAAGCGACCCATTCAACAGGAGGGGTTGAGTGAGGAATTTATCACGGTAGTATAAATAGTTGGTCGTATAGGCCGTAGCAAAGTCGGTATACGGTCAGTAGAAAATTGTTTTAATTTCGAGCATTACAAGAGGAAACTATTCATGATGGCAGAAAAAGAAGTCAATAAGTCGGAAGAAGTTCGCAGCATCGCTAAGGCTATGAAGGCCAAAAACGAAAATCCCCGTCCGGTTGTGATCATCGAAATGCTTAAAAAGCAAGGTATTGAGGTTTCTTCTCCGCAGGTCAGTCAGATTCTCAAGAAGATGGGCTTCAGGCCCCGGAAGCGTCGCAACGCTGGCAAAGTCGCTGTTGTCAAGAAAGCTGCCGTTCTCAATTCAGGACGCGCGGCGATGATCTCGGTAGAAGATTTGATTGTGGCTAAGAAAGTCATTGGTCAACTCGGTACAGATCGTGCTCTGGCAGCGATCTCGGCTTTACGACGACTTGAAGGCTGAGCAATACCCTATTTCATAATAGCTCCATGATGGGCTGCAAAATCGCCAGCGAAAGGATATAGTCGGCGCCTGATGCCACCCCTGTCGCTGGGCTTTGCCGCGATGGCTCTGGTCAGAACCCTGGCCAGAGCCAATCGTGGTGAGTGCACGTTTTATTACTATTAACTTTTATGTGGCTTGAGCACGATGGTTGCCAGTGGCGGTAATGCGAGTGACACGCAGTGCTCGCGGCCATGGTGTGGCTCCCGCAGAGAATAAAGCGTGCCGGCGTTGCCGGCATTGCTGCCGCCATACCAGCTTGAGTCGCTATTAAAGATTTCGTCGTAGGCACCGGCGTGGGGTACGCCGACCCGGTAGCCGGAACGGGGTACGGGCGTGAAGTTGCAGCAGACAATCAGGAAGTCTTCGGGATTTATTCCACGGCGAATAAAGATCAGCACGCTGTCCTGCCAATTGTGGCAGTCGATCCACTCAAAGCCACGGGCCTCAAAATCGAGTTGATGGAGCGCAGGCTCTTGTTGGACAAGTTGGTTGAGATCGGCCAACGACTTTGACAGGCCGCGATGGCTCTCCCACTCCAGTAAATGCCACTGCAAGCTGCTATCGAAATCCCACTCTCGCCACTGCCCAAACTCTCCCCCCATAAACAGCAGTTTTTTGCCGGGATGGCACCACATGTAGGAGTAGAGCAGTCGCAGATTGGCAAACTTCTGCCAGGTGTCGCCCGGCATTTGGTTGAGTAACGAGCCCTTACCGTGAACAACCTCATCGTGCGAAAGCGGCAAGACAAAATTTTCGTGGAAGGCGTAAATCAGACTAAAAGTGAGTTCGTCATGGTGGTATTTTCGGTGGATGGGATCATGACGCATGTAACGCAGCGTGTCGTTCATCCAGCCCATATTCCACTTCAGGCTAAAGCCAAGACCGCCGGTGTATGTCGGTCGTGATACCCCAGGCCATGCCGTTGATTCCTCTGCAATCGTCAACACGCCCGGATGGTGATGGTGGACCTGCACATTAAACGATTTCAGGAAGTCGATAGCCTCTAGGTTTTCTCGCCCACCAAAACAGTTCGGTTCCCATTCCCCCTCCTTGCGGCTGTAATCGAGGTAGAGCATCGAAGCCACGGCATCGACGCGCAGGCCATCAATGTGGTAGCGATCCAGCCAGAAAAGAGCGCTTGAAATTAAATAGTTGGCCACTTCGTTACGGCCGTAGTTGTAAATGAGCGTGCCCCAGTCGGGATGCTCTCCCTTGCGTGGGTCGGAATGCTCGTAGAGAGCCGTGCCGTCAAACTGCCGGAGTCCGTGGCCATCGCGGGGAAAGTGGGCCGGAACCCAGTCGATGATCACGCCCACATTGGCCCTGTGCAGGGCATCGATCAGCGACATCAATTCCTGCGGTGAGCCAAACCGGCTGGTGGCGGCAAACAGCCCAATGGTCTGATAACCCCAACTGGCCGAGTAGGGATGTTCTGTGGGAGGCAGGAGTTCTATGTGGGTGAAACCCATCTCGACACAGTAAGGGACGAGTTCACGTTCTAAATCAGCATAGGACAGCCAGTCGATGGAGTTGGTACCAGGTCGCCGCCAACTTCCCAGATGCACTTCATAGGCATTCAGCGGCGCGGCAAGGCTATTGCGTGCATCACGAGTGGCCATCCACTCGGTGTCGCGCCACTGGTAGCTCATCAGATCGACAACGCGCGAAGCCGTTCGCGGCGGCACTTCGGCGGCAAATCCATACGGATCGGATCGATCGCTATGAGTGCCACACGCGTGAACGCGATACTTATAAACGGTTCCTACGGCAACGCTAGGAACAAAGAGTTCCCAGATGCCTGAGGGAATGCGTTTGTGCATCTGATGCGTTCGGCCATCCCAGCCGTTGAAGTCACCGACAATGCTCACGCTGTCAGCGTTTGGTGCCCAGACAGAAAAGTTGACGCCCTGAACACCGTTAATGGTATGAAGCTGTGCGCCGAGCTTTTCGTAACTCTTCCAGTGTCGGCCTTCGGTAAGCAGATGAAGATCAAATTCGGTTAGCATGGATTGAAACGCATAGGGGTCGTGGAGGTCGTGGCGGCCGGTGGAGTCATCCACGCGAAGCCGGTAGTTGAGGGACCGGTCGGCAGGAAAATGTGCTGGCGATGCCACGAGGGTTTCCCAGATGCCGGCCCGGTGCGTGCGCCGCATCGGGTAGCTTACTTGGTGGCCGCTTGGATCGATGTGCAAGAGCCACGCGCGGCGGGCTGTTGGCAAAAAGGCTCTAATCTGACTCATGCCTGTTCCGGTGCGGGGATCGCGAGAGAGCAGATGCGGGCCCAGCAGTCGCCCAGGCTCGCCGTGTCGGCCAGTCAAGAGAGCCGACCATTCCGTAAGTGTGACTTCCGATTCCGACACAGGTTTGTCTCGCGAGTTTGCATCGTAGGCTGTCGCGGTGAGCGTGCGTGTGCACATCAGTTCGACGCAGGTCGTATCGTCTGCGGCAGCGAGTAGGATGGAGTGGAGTCGTTAGCATCGTGCTACATGGTATCGTTCTCCCATTCGGATCGCGTGGGTACACGTGTTGTAAGGCTTGTAACGGCTGGAGATGCGGAGAAATTGGTATGGGATTTGAACGGTTTTCGCCGCAGGAGCGGTTGATTGAGATTCGTGGTGAGCAAGTCAGCGTCTGGCGGCCACCCGACATGGAGTCGCTTATTGATTTGGTGGCTTTTGAGGACGATGAACGCATTCCTTACTGGGCTGATGTCTGGGAATCGGCAATCGTTCTGGCCGAAGAACTGGCTCTCCTCGACGGCCGAGGCCAATCGCTCTTGGAGCTGGGGTGCGGCCTAGGCCTGCCGTCGCTGGTGGCAGCGCGAGTGGGATTTGTTGTCACGGCCACCGACTACGAAGCACCGGCGCTGGAAGGGGTGCGGTACAACGCTCACAAGAACGGCTTGACAGCGATCGCTACAAGCGTGCTCGACTGGCGCAGCATGCCCGCCCAGATGGCTGTCTTTGACCGTGTTGTGGCTGCTGATGTGCTCTACGAGGAGCACCATGCAAACGCCTTGGCCTGTGTCATTGATCGCACGCTGGCGAATGATGGCGTAGCGCTTGTAGCCGACCCCTGCCGCGAAAAGGCCGCCAGCTTTGAGGCGGCCTGTCGTGCGGTGGGCTTAGGTGTTGTGAAAAAAAAGGCCCGTCGGCCCTTGGGCGCGACCGACGGGCCAGCTATCGAAATCTACTCTGTCACACGTCCAGCCTGAGAGCGTGCTTGTAGGGGCAGTTGTTTCTCATGCCTTAGGCGACCAGTCGCATTTCTGGAACCTCACCGGTGATCCCCACGATAAACTCCTCAAATATTTTGACATCGAGGGCCGACGCACTTTCCGCTTCCGGGTGAAACTGCGTGCCGATGGCAACCCAGCCTTCGATGATGCTCTCGATTGCCTCGATGACACCGTCCGGAGCGCGGGCGGTGACCTTAAAGCTGGTGGCAACATCGTCGATTGCCATGTGGTGCATGCTATTGACCCTAATTTCTCCTTCGCCATAGACGCGTTCCATTGCTGAACCAGCCTCGACCAGCAGGGCGTGGCGATGGGCCACATCGAGCGGATCCTTGTGGGGAATCGCCTTGGGCAGATCTTCCGGGAGGTGCAAAAAAAGCGTGCCGCCTTCGGTGACATTGAGCAACTGCATCCCGCTGCCGATCGCCAGGACCGGCATGTGGCGATTGCAGATGTGCTTGGCGAGCATTCGATCAAAGTCTTCACGACGGGCATCCATCGGTCGCACCGCCGGATGCGGCATGTAGCCATCTCGGCGTGGGTCCAGATCAGCGCCACCAACCATGATCACGCCGTCGAGTAGGTCCAGCAGGCGAATCACGTCGTCTTCGTCAACCAGTGGCGGCAGGATCACCGGGATGCCGCCAGAGGCGGTGATGCCGTCGTAATAGCCAGCGGCAACAAAGGAAAGAGCAGCATGCTCCTTGCGTGTGGAGCGGTAGTCAGTGTTGATGCCGATCAAAGGTTTAGCAGCCATGAAGAAGTTCCTCAGCGTGTCGGTTTCCTGTCAGCGGTTCGAAAACGAGGTGGTCGCCATGACCCCCGAGTGCATTGGGTAGAACCAACCCGACTGCTGTACTCCTACAAAGATTGGTACGAAGATGTTAGGGACTGACGCTGCTGCTCGAAGTGGTATCCACATTCTCGCGTCATCCTTAACGCTTCGTCCTTCATCCTGAAGGAGCCTTCACAGCGGGCAGGTGCCATCCGAGCACCGGGCCGAAAGCCCCCAAAGGTGCTTTCAGACCAATTCCGTCATTCGGGCCGTTGCCGTCGCCACGAGCCAATGCCCGCAGGCAGAACCGGTGGCGGCGACAACGGCGAAGGTAGCGGTGTCAACAGCGAAGGCAAGAAAATTTCTGATTTTGTGCCGAAGCGACTAGCCGACCACTACCCAGAGTGCTAGCACTTTGCGTGCTAGCAAAACAAGCGGTTTTTAGGCCTGATTTTCCCGCCGGTGCCCGTGGCCCAAAGGCCTAGGCCGTGATCCAGATAGCATCCTTAAAGCTACGCAGCCAAGTGAGTTGTCGCTTTGCCAACTGACGCGTTGCCTGCTGCGTCTGCGCGATCGCCTCGTTGAGCGTGAGGCGACCCGCTAATAGATCAAGTGTCTGAGCGTAGCCTGTGGCCTGTCGTGCGGTGAATCCAATGCCTCCAGGGAGCGCACTAGCCGCTTCGACCTCGGCGACGAGCCCTCTGGAAAACATCTCCTTCACGCGCCGCTCAATCCGTGAGATCAGGAGTCTTCGTGAAAGATCGACGATCATCATCTGCGTTTGAAAAACAGGGTGTGGGGCCGGAGCGAATGACTCACTCAGCGGGCGGCCAGTGGCATGAGCCACCTCGAGCGCTCGAATGATCCGTCGCATGTCGTTGGGGTGAATACGGGCAGCAGCAGGTGGATCGATTGTGACGAGCTTGGCGTGCAGCGAGTGTGAGCAAAAAGGTTCATCGACTCCCATGCTTGCTACCTCGGCCACAAGTTGTCGGCGAAACTCTGGGTTGGCGGCTGGCAGCAGGGCCAAGCCATTCCGCAGCGCCCGCAGGTAGAGCGGTGTGCCTCCGACAAAAAGAATTCGTTTCCCTCGACTTCGAATGAGTTCGACCGCTTGGTCAGCGGCGGTGAGCCAGTGGGCAACGCTGTAGGATTCGCTGGGATTGACGATGTCAATGAGATGGTGTGGCACTCGCGATCGCTCCAGCAATGAGGGCTTTGCCGTGCCAATGTCGAGGCCCTTGTAGACGGCCATTGAATCGACGCTGATAATTTCCGCCTCCAGCCGACCAGCTAGATCGATCGCCAGCGAGGTTTTTCCCGCGGCAGTCGGTCCGCAGAGAAACCAGCAGTCGGAGTCGAGCCGAGGCCCCAATTGCCGCAGACCCTTTGGTTGGGCTGAATCCTCGTCGGCAGATGTTAGAGTGGGGGCTTCAATCAGGGCCGGTTGGAGCGGATCCAACCGACTGGCAGGATCGCCTGCAAAGAGTGAGTGTGGTCTGAGTGGTTCAGGAGCCATCGATGCGTCGACCGGGAGAAACCCTTGAGAATCTAGAGCGAGTGGTGGTGTCGCGGAAAAGCGAACCCGCAGAGCGATCTTACACGAGCCGGCTTTTTTCTGGAGGTGTGCCCGCGATTGCCGCAAAGGTGACTGAAGAGGCAGGCGAACTCATCGAAGCCGCTGCTTCTGAAAGTGACGATCGTGTCGTCTCTGAGGCGGCAGATCTGCTCTACCACATGCTCGTCCTGCTTGCCTTTCGCGGGGTACCCTTCAGTCGGATCGAGGACGAATTGGCCCGTCGTTTTGGAATATCGGGCCTCGACGAAAAAGCCAACCGTGGTTCCGCGACCAATGAAACAGATAAACAAGAGACAACGGATGGAGGGAACGAGCGTTGAGTGATCAGCAAAAAGAACGACTGCTCCGCATTGGCGTGCCCAGCAAAGGCCGGCTCGCCGAGGTGTCATCGCAGTTACTGAACGAAGCAGGACTGCCGTTTCGGCGAAATGAGCGGAGCCTTTTTGTGCGTTGTCGGGAGATGCCGATCGAAGTGGTTTTTTTGCGCACCGAGGACATTCCCGTCTTGACGGCCGAAGGAGCGATCGATCTAGGAATCACCGGCGCCGACCTCGTTGCCGAGTGCGGGATGCCACTTATTCACCGTCTCGACCTGGGCATTGGCTCCTGTCGACTGGCTCTTTGTATTGCCGATGATTCGGCCGTGAGCGATCCGCGGCACTTGGCTGGCAAACGGATTGCGACGAGCTTTCCTAGGATCACACGACGCTGGCTGGCCGATCGCGGCGTGGAAGCACATTTGGTTGAACTCTCGGGTAGCGTTGAGATCATGATTCAGCTTGGAGTGGCCGATGCTGTCGTTGATCTGGTTGAGACCGGCAGCACGCTGGCCGCCAACCGACTGCGGGTGATTGCTGAAATAGGTCGCTACGAAACGGTGCTGGTGCAAAACGAGCAGGTGGCAGATGGGGCGTTGGCCGACCGAATCGTCAGGCGACTGGAAGGAATCGTCATTGCCCGTAGTTACTCCTTGCTGGAATACAATATTCCACGAGGACGATTAGCAGAGGCGGAGGCTGTCACCCCCGGATTTCATTCACCGACAGTCAGTTCGTTGGAAGACCCAAACTGGTGCGCCGTGCGGGCGATGGTGCGTCGTGGCGAAGCTCACGGCATCATGGAGCGACTGGAAGCGATCGGTGCATCTGCAATCGTCGAGACGAGTATTTCCAACTGCCGCCTCTAATGCCGTTCCAGAGAGACACTAACATGCCAGAGAAGAATCCTGCCAAGTCGGCGACAGTGCCAAACGATCTTTTTACGGCGTAATAGTTTTTCCATTGCGCAGCGTGGCCATGACAGAGGTGGTCGGGTCGAGCGCTGCTTGGTACGGATCGGGATGGTGCCCCGTCGGCATCAAGATGACTAGGTCTGCAGGCCGACTTAGCGCGAGGATGCCCGAGCGATGCTCTTGCATGAGTGCCCACGCGCCGTTGCGGGTGGCCATGGTTAATGCCTCGATTGGGCTGACGAGTCCGGCATCGACAATCCGGCGGCATTCTGCCAAGACCGAGAGATCTGGATTGGATGCGCGACTGTCGGTGCCGATCGCCACGCGAACACCCTCGCTTTGAAAGAGAGACAAAGGGGGGAGGACACCCGAGAGTAGCGCTGTTGTGCGAGGGCAAACGACCACGCAGAGCCGGTCGCGATGGCGGCTCAGACGAGCCAGAGCAGCGCCACGGCGATCATCCCCCAAAAATGTGCCATGAACGATCAATCCTCGCGGGGCCTTTGCCACAAGCGTGATCCAGTCGGCAGCCGAGAGCAGGGTGGGCGGCGTTAATGTCGGCCAAGCGCCGAGATTTTCGAGCATGCTACGAAGTGGGCCGCCGCCGGTAGCAAGCAACTCTGCCTCTTCGCGACTCTCAGCCAGATGCATTGCTATTGGCAGGCCCAAGGTGCGGCTGGTCGACATGAGCTGAGTGCCTAGTGGCGCAGCCACAGAGTAGGGGGCGTGGGGCGAGATCCCGGCCGCGACAGAGCCTTGAGAAAGGTGCTTACAGTCGCGCACAAGACTGCTAGAGGCTCGCACAATGGCCGCAGGAGAAAGACCGATCGCTTCCCGATACACACGCAGTCGCGGGCCGCCCTTTCCCCGATAGGCACAAGGACCCAGTGCGGTGGCGATCTCACCAATCCCAGTCACTCCCGCTAAAGCACTTTCGTAAAGCCCGGCATCAATCGCCGACTCAAGCCTCAAGGCCTCGGTCTGGCCATCCGGTCGTAAACGCCGTAAGGCTACGATCCGTTCGATCCAAGCAGGCAAGCCGCCCGCTCCAGAGAGCGGAGCACTCAGATCGGAAAATTCCAAATGCGTGTGTGCGTTGATAAGCCCCGGCAGAATGATTGCGGGCCCCACATCCTGCACCGGCCCAGGCGGCTTGCGTCTGCCGATTGCCACAATGCGGCCCCGCTCGATGCGCAGCCAGCCATCCTCAATCGCCTCGCCAGAGATGGGAAGAATATGCCTGGCCCGCAGGGTGATCGGCAGGCTCATGAGGCAGTCGAGAGAATATTTAAGTGTTGAGAGAGTGGGGCTGCAGGCGACAGTAAGACTGCTGCAGGCTCATCTGAAAAAAGCTCATAAAACACATTGCGTCTCCGGGGTATCCAACCGAGTTCAGAAATTGCTGAACGAATTTGTTCGAGTGTCAGATGGTGCGATGTGCCAGCGGCACTCACGACATTTTCTTCAATCATCAAGCTGCCCATGTCGTTGGCCCCAAAGAGCAGAGCCAGTTGGCCGATCTCGCGGCCCTGAGTCACCCAGCTCGATTGGATATTTGCGAAATTATCAAGGTACAGCCGGGCGACAGCCTGGGTTTTCAGGTATTCAAATGGACCACTGGGGGGAATCTCGGCCATCGCTGTGTGATCTGGCTGAAACGACCAGCAGATAAAAGCCGTAAATCCACCCGTTTCATCCTGGAGTTCTCGCAGGCGTTCTAAATGTTCGATTCGCTCAGCCAGTGTCTCAATGTGCCCAAACATCATGGTGGCGGTGCTGCGACCACCTATGTCGTGCCACTGCCGATGAACCTCAAGCCAATCGTCGGTCAGCACCTTGCCACGAGTCATCCCCTGACGTACGCGATCAACAAGGATCTCGCCCCCACCGCCCGGCAGCGATCCTAAACCGGCGAGGGCCAACCGCTGCAGCACTTCACGCAGCGGCTGCTTGGATATCTTTGTGAAATGATGAATCTCGGGTGGTGAAAAACCATGGATATTGATCTGTGGAAACCGCGACTTAATATCCTGAAGCAAGTGTTCGTACCACTCCAGCGGCAGTGTCGGATGGAGGCCGCCTTGCATCAAAATCTGATCGCCGCCAATCGCCACTGTCTCCTCAATCTTGCTGAGTAAAAGATCGCGGTCGAGGAGATACCCTTCAGCATGTCGGGGCGGCCGGTAGAACGCACAGAAATCACAGACAGCCGTGCAGATATTTGTGTAATTGATATTGCGATCAATGTTGTAGGTGCGGCAGGGTTCGGGATGCATCCGCCGGGTGAGAATATCGGCCGCGCGGCCAATGGCAGCGAGTTCACGCGACTCAAGAAGTTGCAGGGCATCTGCGGCGACAAGCCGTTGGCCGGACAGGGTGTCGTCGAGAATCCGCTCGATCCGCTGGAGACTGGAGTTCATGGGTTGGAAACGTATCAGTGAGAAGAATGGGTGAGCGTGCGACTCTGATCCCAGCCTCGAGGCGCGAGTGAAAGTCTCGCGGCATGAGCATAAAAAGCAGCGAGAGACTCGCGTTCTTTTGGACCAAGATCAAAGTGCAGATTGTCGCGGAGGTAGCTTAAGCATTGCGGCACAGTCAGCCCGTGGCCTGTAGCCTCCGCTGCGGCAATGGCGGCTAGATTGGCTTTCCCGCTATCGCGGGCAGCGGCAAGAAGGGGTTCTATGGCGTCGGTTTCAACATCAAAGCGGGCAGCCCAGACGGCAAAGACAAAGGGTAGTTGTGTCCAGCGACACCACTCATCGCCTAGATCCCAGACGAGTTGAAACGATCCAGCCTGGGAACCGATCGCACGGTCTCCAATCAAGAGAACGGCATCGGCACTGGTGTCGGCAAGACCCGCGCCAATAGGCAGCACTTCCACCTCTGGCCTCACGCCGCACTGCTCAGCGAGCAAAATCTGAGCCAGCGCCGCGCTCGTTCGCGACCCCTCGTCGACCGCGAGTCGTAAAACTCGTTTTGGAGCTGTGCGAAAAAAAAGTTTGACGCTCATCACCGGCCCACGGCAGCCGATACAGGCATCCGAAACAACGCGATAGCCCGCGCCACGAAAAAGTTCAATAGATGGAATCAGCGCCACATCGAGTTGCTTGGCAGCCATTCGATCAGCGAGTCGGCTGGGTAAATCGTAACTGAGACGGATTCGGTTGTGACTGGCCAGGCCGTGCACGAGCGGTTTGGTATTGAGATACTGGACAGCGCCAATGGCTTGAGTCTGAAGTGTAGTGAGCGATGCAGACGAAAAGCCGGTCTGGCCTAAGGGCAAAGCGTTGGAGATGTGTGGGGTGCGTTTGACCATTGAGGGGTATAGGGTCTTAGTCTGGGCAGATCGTCAATCAACTCTTTAGAGAAAACCGCAAAAACAAGCAGCCAATAACCAGTTGCCAAGCGACTACGGTACTCAGGGCTCAAGCTGGCGAAAAGCCCGTAATCCAACGGTCAAGGGCAGAACTGTGGCAATCATGCCAATCAAGATGACGATCGCCAAGCTGGCCGACATTCCTTGGGAACTTCCTGCCCAAACAAGAAAACCTTTGGCCCCAGCAGCATTCGGGCCTAAAGCGTGTGAGGCCAGAAACAAGTGGGTCGGAAGGGCCGCGACGATCACAATCACCATGATATAGAACGAACTGATGACGAGGCTCAGTGTGCCTCCAAATCCAGATGAAATCTTTAATGGCGAGGATTCCTTAAGGTTGGGCATCCAGGCCCCTAGTCCGACAGCGATGCCCGAAAGACCCATGCAGAGCATCAAGCAGCACACCTCATGCACAATGATCAGGGAGGGGGGAATGCCGAGCATAAAATCGCTCAGGAGCACGAGTGAGCAACTCGGAATTAGGCCACCCACAAATGAAAAGAGAAACTTCGACCAGACAATTTGATCGCGATGAACAGGCAGCAGTCCTAGGATCCAGAAACGCCGTCCTTCGAGGCTGATCATGGGAAAGACAAATCGTGTCGTGAACGTCGACAAAATGAGCCCGACCACAGCGAGGTTTAAAAAACCGATCATCGAAGCATAAGCATTGCTGTAATTAAAAGACCGCAGATTCAAAAAATAGAGCGCGAGCAAACCGAAAAAAATTACAAACTGTGACCACTGGGAGATGTCGCGGCGAAAGAGTCGCAGGTCTTTGACCAAGAGCAGTCGCAGCGGCCGGCCGGATGCCGATCCGGCATTGATGAGCATCCTGTCAAACCAGCCGATCGGACGGCGACGGCAACGCGCGGGTATTTCGCCCACAAGTTGGCTGTAGCCGAGTTGGTAAGAAATTCTCGCGAGCCAACGGGCGATCACCTGCAAGAGCAGGCCATTGGAGATGAGGAGAGCAAGAAACTTAAGGGCTTCAAACAAACTCGCGAGGGATTCTTTTTCCGTAGGGCCTCTTCGAGCGCTTTCAATCAGTCCGCTGGATAACCACCAACTCGGAAAAAGTTTTTGCTCGGTAATAGACAGCCTCGCAAGAGTCTCCTCAAACCAGACGCCTGAGAGAGTCTGGCTTTGCTCTGAGGAAAGCAATGTCCAGCCCAGCCAGAGGATGCCGAGGCAGGCGGCCGTCAGGGCCGCAGAAAAAGCATGCATCCGTAAGCGTGGCAACCACGCCACCATTGCCATGCAGCAGATGCTGCCGATGGTGGCGGGAATCACGACAAAAGAGAGCATGAAAAAGGGAAGCAGGAGAAAGTAGGTCCATGGCGATCCACGCACGACCCCGTAGGCCACGAGCATTGGGCTGCCGAGCAAGATGAATCCCCAACTGGAAAACCACATCGCCTCGTGAAACTTGTGCGAAAAGATTCCCTCAGCGCGGGCGGGAAGCGTGAGCAGCAGATGCGATTCGGGGCAACGGTACATGCCACCGTAGGTCAGAATGCCGGTTGAAAAAATGAGCATGATCATCAGTGACGAGAAAAAAGCATTGAATAATAACGAAATCACTTCGGCGTGAAGGGCGTCGAGAAAGGAAAAGGCCTCACCGAAGAGACCGTAGAGGGAACACCAAAAAATCCCGCTCAAAAGTGTCACAAGGGCCAGTCGAAGCCGAGCGTTAGAGAGCATCGATCGCAGCGTTTCCCATGCGATCGTTGCTCGCAGTCGCAAAAACAGTCGTGACTCAGCTTCGACCGAGAGCAGTTGTCCTGAATCGCTAGGAATGGCCCGTTCGCTCACGCTCCACCGAGTGGTACTTGAGAGGAAGGCGCGACGTGTGGCGGTAGCAGCGTTGCAGGGCTGCGCTGCGAAGTGAGCTGTAAATAGAGTTGCTCAAGGCTCTGGGTTTCTAAAGCCATCTGCTCACGCAATTCAGCCACTGTTCCGAGGAATCGTAATTCTCCGCGAACCATGATCCCAACGCGATCGGCCATCTCTTCGGCCATCGCCAGCGTGTGGGTTGACATGAAAACAGTCATGCCTTCCTGCGTGCGGGCCTTTAGCAGGTCTTTAACAATCCGCACACTGCGCGGATCGAGGCCGACCATCGGTTCGTCGAGCACAAGAACATCGGGATTGTGGAGCAGCGCGGCGGCGAAAACCAATCGCTGTTTCATGCCAAGGGAATAGCTTTCGGCGAGGTCATCGGCAAATTCGCTGAGTTCAAAATGTTCGATTTCTATTGCGATGCGCTGCTCGGCAATGTGCCGCGCCATACCAAACATATCGGCAATGAACCACAGAAATTCTCGCCCTGTGAGTTTGTCGTAGAGACAGGGTTCGTCGGGCACATAGCCGGTGTGCCGGTGGGCGCTGCGGGGATCCTGAATGAGGTCAAAGCCGCAGACTCGCACGGCCCCGCGAGAGGGGCGTAAAAGCCCCACGAGTATTTTGATGGTGGTCGTTTTGCCAGCGCCGTTGGGCCCGAGGAGGGCAAAGAGTTCGCCGCGAGGAATGGCCAAGCTCAAGTTCGTAACGGCCGGTTTGGGGCCGTAGGTGCGCGTCACATGGTCAAACTCAATCACAGGTATGGCGACTCAAAGGACTCAGGTGTATTTCCCAACTAAAACGTCTGAGAGGAGGGTTCTCTCTGACTCGTGACCAAGGACTCAGCAGATGCATCCGACCGCCGCAAAAAAACAAGTTTTGAGCCCAGCATGGCGGCTTCTTGTTTGAGCACGCGGCCCGAGCGGTCAACCCAGAGACGGCAGCGGGGTTCGTGCGTGCTCGACGGATCATCGCGGTACGCCACTGCATTGACATGCACAAGCCGATCTTCCCAAAATATCGTTTCTTCACCGGTGACCATGGCGTGCAAAACTTCAATTGGCGATTGGCCAGGCCGCAGAGGGCTGTAGATGGGCACCGTCCAACGCTGTCCGTCATAGAGACCCGGCATCGTTGCCTGCGGTGAGAGTTCATCGCCGATCATCAGATTGGCTGGCAGATGGCGAGTCGTTTCGTAGCGTATGTCGGGAGCGGTGATCACAATGGCCACGCGACCATCCTCAATCGAGCCGCTGAGGAAGATGCGGTCGTTTGTTCCAGGCAAATTGACAATGGAACTAAATTCTCGCAGGTTGCCCTTTGGATCGATCGACATTCTGCCTCTGGCATCCAGCGACAGCGATTGTTGCTGTGGCAGCAGTGGCCGCAGTAAATTCTTGGTCCACGTCGGAAGCATCTCGTCAATCGGCAAGCGATCAAAGTGAAGCAGGCTCTCAACGATGAGGCCGCCCTCAGCAGTCCGATGGGAATCACTTGTGGCCCAGCCCAGTGGACGCTCATCCCAAAGCACCGTCCACGCCACAGGAATCAGTCGATTCCCGGAGGCGTAGAGAGCCTGGTAGCCCGGCGGCGAACCGGGTAAGAAAGTTGGCAAAATTTTTTCGACGATCAGCCAGCCGGTGGTGACGCACCAAAAACCAACGACCAGTGGTGTAAACCAAGCTCGCAGCATGAAAAGTGCACCCACAGCAGCCAGACGAACAAAAATCGCTCAAAAGTACCCCCTGGGCCTAGGCGGTTCCCTTCGTTTTAGGTCCCTTAGGCCAAACAACCAAAGTCTTCGCTAATTCTAGCGGGAATCCGTGGATTTTAAAAGAAGGAGGCAAAAGCCAAGGCAGTTGAGGCAGACTGGGTAAACCGCTGGATTGTATTCAGGGTTCCTTACAAAATTCTCATTGAGGAAGCGCTTGTATGGTTGCCTTTGCCCGCCTTAGACTCTCGGATCGTGGTTCAGAACACGACGGACACGAACATAGGTTTACAATCGGGCACTTTCACGGAGGGGATTCATGATGGGAACGCCAGTCAATTACCATCAAGGTTGTCCTGTCTGCGGCCGGTCACTTGAGATTTGCGTAGTGCTCTTAGGCCGACGAGTCTACTGTCAGCACTGCGGTGGCGGGTTTGTAGCGGCTGATCCGTCGATGAGAAGTTCAGTCCAAGCCGCTATGCCGTCGCCGCTGCATTCTGTTGTCGAAGATTTGTTGCACCGGGCCACCACGCTGATTGAGCAGGCCGAGGGTGAATCTCTTGAAAGTGATTCACTTCTCAGTTCCTACGACACTTAGACAAAATGCTCGATCGAATCGAGTGGCCAATCAGGCACGTGGAGTTGGGCGATAGCCGCCAATCGCCGCCAGTAGCCGGGAAACGTTTTCGCCACGCAACTAGGATCAAGAATTTGCACGCCTGGGATGCGAAGGCCTGCCAAGGCGAGGCTCATCGCCATGCGGTGATCGTCGTAGGTGGTGATCGCTACCCCTCTCAATTTGTTCGTCTCAGACTGTAAATCTGTCGGCTCGATTGTCAAACCAGTGGGCTGCTCTGTTGCCTTCGCACCGAGTTTGCACAGTTCGCGAGTGAGGTCTGCGATTCGATCGGTTTCCTTTTCACGAATATGAGCCACGTTATAAATCGTCGTCGGGCCGTTGGCAAAGAGTGCCACAACAGCCAGCGTCGGCACCGTGTCACTGATCGCATTCATATCAATATCGATACCACGCGATGCCCGACCGCTGACGGTGATCGACTGCTCTGCGTCATTCTGCCATTCGACATGGCAACCCATCCGCTGGAGTGCATCACAAAATTCGATGTCGCCCTGCATGCTTTTTCGCGAGAGCCCTTCGACGCGGACGCTTCCTCCAGTGATGGCTGCGGCCGCAAAGAAATAGCTGGCGGCCGAGGCATCGGGCTCAATGTCGTAGTGGCAGGCGTTGTAGCCGCTGGGTTGAATCTGCCACCGTTGGTTGCCGCGGGCGTGGCACGCGGCGCCGAAACTGGCCATCACGCGGCGAGTCATTTCGAGGTAGGGAAGCGAAACGATTCGGCCTTCGAAGTCGATTTCCATGCCGTGGGTCGTGCAGGGAGCGACCATGGCAAGGGCACTGGCAAACTGGCTGGAAGTGCTCCCCTGCACAGAAACCCGACCACCGGCAAGACCCTGCGAACGAATGGTCACAGGAGGGCATTGGCCTGGGCTGAGTGCCTCCGCATCAACGCCGAGTCCACGCAGTGACGCAAGCAGATCGCCGATTGGTCGCCTTCGCATGCGGGGGCTGCCATCGAGCTGAAAGGTGCCGTGTCCAAGGGCCGCGACAGCCGACAAGAATCGAATCGTTGTGCCGCTGGCAGCGCAGTCAAGCTGCGCCTGGAATACCGGAATGGCGCCGCTGGTGCCGATGATGCGCACTTCGCCTGCTTGCCAATCGGCGGCGAGCTGAACCCCAAGTGCCGTCAGGCCTACGGCCATTGCTCGGGTGTCTTGGCTGTCGAGCACACCTGACAGGAGGCTTGTACCTTTCGCCAGACTGGCGCACACGAGCGATCGGTTGGTGATGCTCTTAGAACCGGGCGGGCGAATGGAACCGCAAATCGGAGCAGGGCAAAGTGGAATATCAATCGCAGCTATCATGGGTGTTCTGTTGTACGACTGCGTTTAATCGCAGGCGCTTGCTCCGCTTTCAAAAAATAAAAGACACCGAGAAGGTAAGGCACCCAGCCACAGTGGTCTAGATCGGTGTCAGTTCATACTGTTATTTTCTTTGTCACCCATTGGCCTTGAGGCGATTTGAGGATCGAAACCAATGATGAACCAGCCACAAACTTCTTCTCGAGCGACTCCGCAGGCTCGATCTGCGGCGACGATTGGGCCTTATGACTTCGTTATTCCGTCGCTGATTCGCTTCGGGGAAGGACGCGTGGTGGATGTAGGCGAGGTTGTAAAACTCTATGGTCAGCGGGCATGGATCGTGGGCGGCGGCCGCAGCTTTCGCGATTCTTCGACGCGAGCGAGTATCGAAGCTAGCCTGCAGGCTGCGGGGATCGGATGGGAGAGCGTAGCGACAACCAGCGGCGAGCCGACAGTCGATCAAGTGGCGAGCGTCTTGGCCTCGCTGCCGCAGGGTTTCCATCCGGCCGAACCCCATGGAATTGTAGTGGTCGCCGTCGGCGGTGGCTCAACGATTGATTTGGCAAAGGCGGTAGCGGCACTTGTGACAAATATGCCGGACGATGTGGGTAGAAATTGGCGGACCCTCAGCGACTTCGATGCGATTGTCGTCGATCACCTCGAAGGCGTCGGCCGGGGATTCTCCATCCGTCACTGGCCGTTACCTTTAGTGGCTCTGCCAACCACCGCTGGCACAGGTGCCGAGGCAACCCGCAACGCCGTGCTTTCCTGTCCTCGACGCCGATTTAAAAAAAGTATCCGCAGTCCGATGATGGTGCCACGCGCCGTCATCATCGATCCTGAACTCACAGCCTCCTGCGACCGCGTTACGATAGCCGCCGCCGGACTCGACTGCATTACGCAATTGATTGAATCGTTCATCTGCCGGTACAAGCAACCGCTGCCACGCAGCCTCGTGCTGGAGTCCCTACCGCGGGCGGTGCAGGCACTGCCAACGCTGCTCCGGGCCGCCTCACTCGATGCGGCTGGGCCGGCAGGGTCATCCGCCGAAGTTAGGGCAGCGCGATCGGCAATGAGCCATGCAGCACTTGTCTCAGGCATCGCGCTGACCAATTCTGGCCTGGGCATGGCGCACGGCGTGGCTGCAGCGCTGGGCATAGAGTGTGGCACGCCGCACGGAGTGGCCTGCGCGCTCTTATTGCCGGTGGCACTGCGTGTCAATTGTCAGGTCGCACAGGCTGATCTGGCGATCCTTGAGCGAGCGATTGACTCTACTACTTCAGCCGACGATGGCACGGCGGCCGAGTCATTTGTGAAAAGAATCGAGTCGCTGTGTCGCGAGGCTGGGGGTCCGCAGAAGCTTGCGGAAATCGGTTTCAAGCGAGAGCGAATCCAATGGCTGGCAGAAAACTCCCACGGGCTGAGCATGCGCGGCAATCCGGTCCAACTCACGACCGAAGAACTCCGACTGATTCTGGCAGAAAGATTTGCCTAGGGACGTGACGCTCGTCACGGGCCTATTCTGGCGACGCATTCAGGATGACTGGATCGTCGAGGAGCGAAAGCAGTAGGGCAGCATTTTCACCACCGGCCTGCGCCTTTTCCCAGAACTCGCGGGCCTTTTTGAGGTCGGGCTCGGGCTTGGTGATGTGGTAGGCGCCGATAAAAAGATGATTGGCCGGCGCGGCGTCAAACCACGCTGTCACGATGGCCATCAGGATACCGGAAGGTATTTTGTCGCGGGTGGTAGTTCTGTTTTTGCCTTCAACGCGATAGATAAATATCTCAGGAGTATTCTCAACCACACCAATTTTCTTGCCATTGACTTCGTAATCGCCGCCGTCCTTGACAGCCCTCAGGGCTTGCTCCCGATAGCCGATAAACTCCTGCGAGTATTTGGCCAGAAATTTCCAGCGGGCTATCCGGTTTTTGGAAGTGGTCGTCGTGGCGATTTTTTCGGCCGAGTCCAGTGTCGGTGTCAAGGAGCCTTGCTGCTGTTTTTGCATGACGCGATAGGCTTCAGTAATCAGCGAATCGATTTGCTTTACGATGGCCTGGGGTTCAGCCTCGGTCGGTTCGGGCACTGGCTTAGGTTCTGGCTTAGGTTCTGGCTTAGGTTCTGGCTTAGGTTCTGGCTTAGGTTCTGGCTTAGGTTCTGGCTTAGGTTCTGGCTTAGGTTCTGGT
>Ga0194055_10001073_pt1 | contig 22204 bp, 20 predicted proteins | sample SepL449m_MetaG_FD_155482 | JGI IMG/M metagenome (GOLD analysis project Ga0194055, IMG submission 155482) | Anoxic zone freshwater microbial communities from boreal shield lake in IISD Experimental Lakes Area, Ontario, Canada - Sep2016-L442-9m | ecosystem: Environmental > Aquatic > Freshwater >... | reverse complement strand
CCAACACTGCACCGCCTGGGTGGCAGCGACTTTGCACGATCAAAACAACGAGTTCGTTCGGCGGTTCGCGAGATCGCTCAAGAACTCGTGGTGCTCTATCAGCGCCGAGTGAATGCCATTGGTCATGCTTTCTCTCAAGACACGCCGTGGCAGCACGAAATGGAAAGCGCATTCCCTTTTGTTGAAACGCCAGATCAGCGCACTGCTATTGATCTTGTAAAAGCAGACATGGAACGAAGCGTGCCGATGGATCGCCTTGTCTGTGGTGATGTTGGTTTTGGCAAAACCGAGGTTGCAGTGCGCGCTGCATTCAAGTGTGTGCAAGACGGCAAACAGGTTGCGATTCTTGTTCCCACAACATTGCTTGCCTCTCAACACGGCAATACATTTAGTGATCGCTTTGCTGGTTATCCAATTCGCGTCGAAGTTATTTCGCGATTTCTCACTTCTGCGCAAGCCAAAAAAGTTATTGCTGGCCTCGCAACAGGAGAAATCGATTGCGTCATTGGCACACACCGACTGTTGCAAGACAACATTAAATTCAAAGACCTCGGTCTCTTAGTTGTGGACGAAGAGCAACGCTTCGGAGTCACTCACAAAGAAGCAATGAAGCAGCTCAAAACAAATGTGGATGTGCTCACACTGACAGCAACCCCAATCCCCCGCACACTCGAAATGAGCCTTGTGGGTATTCGCGACCTGTCGCTGTTGCAAACACCACCTGCCGACCGGCAACCAATCCTCACATTTGTGGGAGAACAAGACGAGCGAGTCGCAACCGAAGCAATTCGTCGCGAACTTCTGCGCGATGGCCAAGTTTTCTGGGTGCACAATCGCGTGCAGTCGATCGAAGACCGTGCGCGCGAATTGCGCGAGTTGGTGCCAGAGGCCCGCATCGCTGTTGCCCACGGCCAGATGGACGAGGCATTACTCGAACAGACAGTGATCGATTTCTGGGAAGGCAAATACGACGTACTCGTGTGCACAACCATCATCGAGAGCGGCATCGATATGCCAACAGTCAACACACTGGTAGTTGAGCGCGCGGACTTACTTGGACTTGGTCAGTTGCACCAGTTGCGCGGTCGTGTTGGTCGCAGTGGTTCGCGCGCATACGCGTACCTCTTTCATCCCCGAGATCGTGTGCTGTCGGAAGATGCATATGAGCGACTGAAGACAATTGGTGAAGCAACAGAACTTGGCAGTGGATTCAAAATTGCAATGCGCGACCTCGAGATTCGCGGCGCCGGAAACTTGCTTGGCGAAGCTCAGAGCGGACACATTGCGGCAGTTGGCTACGACCTCTATTGCCAACTCGTCACCGAAGCCGTTGCCGAGATGAAAGGTGAAGAAGTTCCTTCGGTTGTTCCTGAGCTCAAACTCGATGTGCCAACCAATGCTTTCTTGCCGACCGACTATGTCACCAAGGAAGAGTCGCGTTTGGATGCGTACCGCCGACTTGCATCGGTCACTTCGATCGTGGATGTGGAAGACATCCGCAACGAATGGCTCGACCGATACGGCCCACTGCCACAGCCCGCTCTTGCACTGATCAATGTGGGTCTATTGCGAGCAGAATGCCACCGACTCGGTTTGTCCGAACTAGTTGTTGCCGACGGACGTGCGCGCATGATGCCCATCTCGCTCAAAGCAAGTGAAGTGATGCGCTTGCAACGTATTGCCAAAACCCCAGATTGGAACGAGAAGATCAAACAACTTGTCATCACATTGCCGCGAGCAACAAACCCGAAGATCGATGATGACGCAACTGTCACATTTCTTGTTGGCTTCCTCCAAGAACTCGTCGAGCCAGCCAACTAGGCTCTATCAGATGTCAATCGCCGCAAACACCCCTCAAACCAAACATTTCCGTCGTCCAATTGCACTTGCAGCGATGCTTGTTTCGCTGGTTCTTGTTGCAACAGCGTGCGGGTCTTCTTCCTCAGCAAAAGAAGCCCTCTCGCTCAATGGCGACAGTATTTCAGTTGACAAGTTTGAAAAAACGATTCTTCAATTAGCCGACGCTAAGCAAATCACGCTTGAGAATGGGAAGGCCACAGGAGATGTCGCCCGTTCAGTACTCGGCGCAATGTTGCGCGGTGTTGCAACAAGCCAGATTGTTCAGCAATACAAAGAGGCAGCTACTCAAGCAGACAAAGACGCTGTGCTCACCCAGATGCAACAGGATCCAAACTTTGATGCATTAGGACCAGACTTAAAAGATCTCATTTTGTCGATGAACTCAGAAGATTTGGCGCTCGCCCGTATTAAAGCGCCAGCAGAAAAAGAAGTTGCCGCGATGTACGAGAAGGCACCAGCATCACTCGGTGCAATGTGCATCCAACACATTCTTGTCAAAGAATCGGCAACCGCTGACAAAGTCTTAAAACTGCTCAATGATGGCGGAGACTTCAAAAAATTGGCGGGTGAATATTCGACCGAGCCGAACGCTGCTACAACAGGCGGTGTATTAGGAAGCGCCGATGGCGACTGCTTGTTGCTCAGCGATTATCAGGCGCAGTTTGATGCTGGCTTCACTGCAGGCGCACTGCTCGCAAAACCTGGTGTTCCATACGGCCCGGTCAAGAGTGGTTTCGGTTACCACGTGATCTTGGTACGCCCTTACGCAGACATCACACTTTCACTCAACGCACTACTGGCTAAAACACCAGGACAAATGCTGGTTGTCGGGTTACTTGCAACGAGCACAGTCACTGTTGGTTCGCAGTACGGTCACTTCGATGCGGCCACCAACAAAATCGTCGCCAACTAAATCGGCCAAGATTCACCAGTCATGACCGCACGTGTTGTGATTGTGGGCCTTGGCCCTGGACCACGCAATACCGTCACGCAGGCAACGCTCGAAGCAATCGAACGCATCGACGTTCAGTTTGTACGCACAAAGCGGCACCCAACTGCCGACTTGATGCCAAGAGCAACAAGTTTCGACTCGTTATACGACACACTTCCAACATTTGAAGATGTGTATAGCGCGATCACCGAATCTGTTGTTGCGGCTGCGCTAAAAAACGGTGAAGTGTTGTACGCAGTGCCAGGTTCACCGCTCATTCTCGAGTCCAGCGTGGCGCAGTTGCGTGCCGACTCGCGTGTGGATGTGCAGGTCTTACCCGCTTTAAGTTTTTTGGATCTTGCATGGGAGGCTCTCGGTATCGATCCAGTAAACGCTGGCGTGCGTCTCATCGACGGCCATCGGTTTGCAATCGAAGCATCTGGCGAACGTGGTCCGCTACTTGTCGCCCAGGTGCACGCCGACTGGGTGCTCTCCGATGTCAAGTTGTCGCACGAATCCGCAAACGGCAACGAGCCGGTTGTGTTGCTACATCATCTCGGACTCCCCGATCAACGTGTCGAACACACCACATGGCAAGAACTCGATCGCGTGTTGCCGGCCGATCACCTCACCACTTTGTACATCGCACACATGGCCGAGCCAGTCGCGGGCGAACTCGCTCGACTACATCAATTGGCCCGCACATTGCGTGAGCAGTGCCCATGGGATCGTGAGCAGACCCATGATTCGCTCATCAAGCATCTGATCGAAGAAACGTACGAAGTTGTTGATGCCATCGAAGCGCTCGATGCGAATGACCCAGCAACCGACGAAGCGTTGATTGAAGAACTCGGCGACCTGCTCTACCAAGTCGAATTTCATGCAACTATTGCCGAACAGCAAGGCCGCTTCAGCATGGCCGATGTAGCGCGATCAATTCACGACAAACTCGTGCGTCGACACCCACACGTGTTTGGGGATGTTGTAGCAAACAGTGCCAACGACGTAGTGCAGACGTGGGATGAAGTGAAGCGTGCAGAGAAGAAATCTGCTGATGGCGCTGCAAGCCCTACATTTACTGGTGTTGCAAAGTCTGGTCCCTCGCTGCAATACGCCACAAAAATTCAAAAACGAGCAGCAGATGTTGGTTTCGACTGGCCAAACGCCGATGGAGCGTTTGAAAAGATTATTGAAGAATCTGCAGAGATTCGTCAAGCAGTTGCACTCAACAGCGACCCAGAGACGGTGCGAATGGAGTTGGGCGACTTGTTGTTTAGTGTGGTCAATCTGTCGCGCCATCTTGGCCACGATGCCGAGCAAGCGCTGCGCGGAGCAAGTGACAAATTTCGCCATCGTTTTGAGCAGGTCGAACAACTAGCACTGTCCCGCAAAATCGATCTTGCCAATGCGCCACTTGAGCAACTTGATGCTTTGTGGGACGAAGTCAAAAAACAATAAGATCATCCCATGAGCAAGATCAGCCACGTCGCGGCGCGCGAGGTTTTAGATTCGCGAGGCAACCCAACCGTTGAAGTAGATGTGACTCTTGCATCGGGTGCAACCGGACGAGCGATTGTTCCTTCCGGGGCATCGACTGGCGCGCATGAAGCAACCGAGCTTCGCGACGGTGGCACCCGCTTCAAAGGCAAAGGCGTGCTCAATGCAGTTGCCAACGTCAACGGCGAAATTTCGACCGCGCTTGTTGGCAGCGATGCAAGTAATCAATCAGCAATCGACAATGCATTGTGCGAACTTGATGGAACCCCAAACAAATCTCGGCTTGGCGCCAATGCAATACTCGGCGCAAGCTTGGCAACTGCTCATGCATCAGCATCTGAACGCAAAATGCCACTGTTCCAGTCAATTGGTGGCGATGATGCATGCGTGCTTCCTGTGCCAATGATGAATGTGCTCAATGGTGGTGTGCACGCCGACAACAACGTTGACCTTCAAGAGTTCATGATCATGCCGATTGGGGCATCAAGTTTTTCTGAAGGGTTGCGCTGGGGTGTCGAGACATATCACACGCTCAAATCGTTATTGCACGATCGCAAACTTGCTACAGCAGTTGGCGATGAAGGTGGCTTTGCGCCAAACCTTGCAAGCAACGAAGACGCAATCGCAATTTTGGTCGATGCAATTGAAGCTGCAGGTTTTAAACCAGGCATCGACATTTCAATTGCACTTGACCCTGCGATGAGCGAACTCTTTCGAGATGGCAGTTATCACTTAGCCGGCGAAGACAAGGTGTTGACGAGCGACCAGCTCGTGACATGGTGGACAATGCTCGTTGACAAATACCCGATCGTTTCTATTGAAGATGGAATGGCAGAAGACGACTGGGCCGGATGGTCTTCACTGACCAAAGCATTGGGATCTCGCGTGCAACTGGTGGGTGATGATCTGTTTGTCACCAATGTAAAACGATTGCAGCGCGGCATCGACGAGAACGTCGCTAATAGCGTTCTCATCAAGGTCAATCAAATCGGCACACTGACCGAAACCCTCAACACCATTGATCTCGCTCGCAACAATCACTACACAAGTGTGATGAGCCATCGCAGCGGTGAAACCGAAGATGCAACCATCGCCGACTTGGCTGTTGCTACCAACTGTGGCCAGATCAAAACAGGAGCACCAGCTCGCAGCGACAGAGTGGCAAAGTACAACCAGTTGCTCCGCATCGAACAAATTCTTGGTAATCGCGCGCAGTACCTCGGCAAGCAAGCCGTAAGCCGTTAGGCATCAGCAACCGCATACTCCCCCATTTTGGGCTTCTCAACAGCCACAATGGAGGGGTGTCAAGTACCGATCTGCATCTCGTGCGCCATCGTGGTGTTCGCGCATTTGCGGTTCCTCTTGCGGTTCTCGTGGTCTTCGCTCTCGCAACAACACTTTTTGTTGTACCCGTGCGCACCTGGATGAGTCAGCGCAACGTGCTCAACGCAAAGCAGCAGGAATATGCCGCCTATGAAGACATGGTTGAGAATATGCAAGACCAAGTGAACTACTTGCAATCGCCTTCGGGATTGCGCGATGCCATTCGCACACAACTTGGCTACCTCTATCCTTCCGAGCGCCGAGTTCCAATGATGGACACCCCCGCGCTCTCTACAACGCTTCCCGAGCGCTGGCCATACACAATCGTTTCGACGATGATGTTTGTTAAAACACTCGAAGCAGCACAGCAGGACGCCAAGGGTCAGATTTCACTTGACCCACTAGTTCCGTAACGCTCTTCGATCACTAACCTTGGTGCGTCAACGACAGAGGAGCAGCAATGGCTGGAAGTATTTTAGGTAACCGTGTTCTTCGTAAAGAAGACCCAAAGTTTCTTACAACTGGTGGCGTATATGTAGACGACTTGCGCGACGAGCCATTGTTGGTCGGAGCGGTGCATGCAACTTTTGTTCGTTCGACTGTTGCCCACGCCAACATCACAAGCATCGATGTCTCTGAAGCCCTCACGATGCCTGGCGTCGTTGCTATCTACACCGCGCAAGATCTTGGACTGCAACCTGTTGAAGCCTCATTCAATCCGATGGCCAAGCGAACACTTCTTGCAAGCGGAAAAGTTCGTTACGTTGGCGAACCACTTGCGGTAGTGCTTACCGAACTTGCAAACCAAGGCGAAGACGCAGCAGAGCGCGTCATCGTTGATTACAACGCACTCGAAATTCTTATCGATGTTGAGCAGGCAATGACTTCATCAACTCTTATCTACGAAGAAGTTGGCAGCAACGTTGTCTTTGAGTCGACCGCCATCGGCATGCCAGACAACACGGGCGATGCATTGTTCGCAGATTGCGAAGTTGTCGTCAAAGGTCGGTTCGTCAATCAGCGTGTTGCACCTTGCCCTCTTGAGGTGCGTGGTGCCGCAGCCGCATGGGACAACGGTCGCTTGGTGCAGTGGTTGTCGACGCAACACGCACAGGGCGCGCGCGATGCAATCCTCAAAGTCAATGCATTGGAAGCTGGTCAAGTGCGCGTGATCACACCAGACGTCGGCGGTGGTTTCGGAGCAAAAATCGATGCGTACCCAGAAGATCTATTGTTAGGACGAATTGCAAAGCAAGTTGGCAAACCGGTGCGTTGGACAGAAACACGCAGCGAATCGATGGTTGCCCTCGGTCATGGCCGTGGCCAAATTCAGTACATCACCATTGGTGGAACTCGTGCCGGCAAAGTAACCGCATATCAATTACACGCTCTTCAAGATTCGGGTGCGTGGGTTGATGTTGGTGCAATCCTTGCCCCGTTCATGACCCGCCCAATGGCTTCTGGCGTGTACGACATTCCTGTGATCGAAGTGCGCACCACGTCGGTCGCAACCAACACCACACCAATGGTTGCCTACCGCGGCGCAGGACGCCCAGAGGCAACAGCAGCAATTGAGCGAGCAATGGATTTGTTTGCGCTCGAACTTGGCAAAGACCCTGCCGAAGTACGACGCATCAACTTGATCCCAAAGTTTCTCGAGCCATTCACCACATCGATTGGACAAACGTACGACGTAGGCGATTTCGAAGGAGCACTCAACAAAGTGCTCGAGGCATCTAACTACGAGCAACTTCGTAAAGACCAGGCTGCTCGTCGCGCAAGTGGCAGCAACAAACAACTCGGCATTGGCATCAGCGTCTACGTCGAAATCACTGCGGGAACATCTTCGGGCGAATACGGCAAGGTTGAAGTTCTTCCTAACGGACGCGCAATTGTGTACACCGGCACATCGCCGCACGGACAGGGTCACGTGACATCGTGGTCAATGTTGGCAAGCGATGAAACCGGAATTGCGATGGACATGATCGATGTCGTGTGGGGCGACACCGATGCCATTCCATCCGGCGGTGGCACCATGGGTTCTCGTTCACTACAACAAGGTGGTGCCGCAGTGCACCAAGCGTCCAAAGAACTCGTCGAGCAAGCACGCAAACACGCAGCACGTTTGCTCGAGGCCAATGAAGACGACGTGGTGTTCGACAAGTTCACCGCGGCATTCCATGTGGCAGGCACTCCAGCAGTAGCAAAAACATGGGCCGACATTTCGTCAGCACTTGCAACTGACGGCGGTTTAATTCAAGAATCAAATTTCGTGTCCAACGGTGCAACATTTCCTTTCGGTGCGCACGTTTCAGTTGTTGAAGTCGACACTGAGACCGGCAAAGTCACCTTGATCAGACACGTTGCGTGCGACGATGCTGGCCGAGTAATCAACCCACTTATTTTGGATGGCCAAATACATGGTGGCATCGGCCAAGGTGCAGCACAAGCACTTCTCGAAGAAGTTCGCTATGACACTGACGGCAACCCGATCACTTCCAACTTTGCCGACTACGCATTTATCTCGGCTGCAGAGTTGCCAAGCTTCGAGGTAATCCACATGGAGACACCAACACCCCGCAACCCGCTTGGTGCAAAAGGCATCGGCGAGTCAGGCACCATTGGCTCAACTCCTGCAGTGCAATCAGCCGTCATCGACGCGCTCACCCACATGGGCGTGCGTCACATTGACATGCCGGCCACGCCAGAACGAGTGTGGAGCGCAATTCAATCAGCCAACTAACAATGGCCACCAGCCGTATTGTTGTTGTATGAATTCATCTGCCGTACCGAGACAAACCCAACGGCACCTATTACGCACAGCACTTGTTTTCTTTGCTCTCACGTTGTGCCCTGTTGCGATGATCTCGCCCGCGCATGCTGATGCCGCAAGCACGCCACGTGTTGCGTCCTCCAACCTGATCATCAAAGATGGAGTATTTAGCCGAGCCTCAGTTGTGGTACTCAAAGGTGGCATCCTCACCCTGAAGAATGTCGACAGTGTTGCCTACCGCATCAAAATTGGCGCCACCCTGGTAGTCATCCCTGCCAAGGGGTCAAAAACCATTCCACTTCCCCAACGTGGAATATTTTCCATTACCTGCGCCAAAGCACCCAGCTTGAAGGCAACACTTACCGTCAAGTAACTCTTCGGTTTTACAAACCTGGCTCAATGAGGCATGATGATCCTCGCCACGATATTCGTGCACAGGGGGGATTCTCATGAAGGTCAGTATCACTGTCAATGGAACCAAGCAAGAAAAAGATGTAGAGCCTCGCACACTGCTCGTACATTTTTTGCGCGATCAACTGCAACTCACAGGCACAAACATCGGTTGTGACACATCGAGTTGTGGCGCTTGCACCATTCATCTCGATGGCGAAGCAGTCAAGAGTTGCACAGTGCTCGCTGCGCAAGCCGACGGTGGCACGGTGACAACCATCGAAGGTCTGAGCAAAGACGGCGTGATGCATCCAATGCAACAAGCATTTATGGAAAACCACGGCCTGCAGTGTGGTTATTGCACACCGGGAATGGTGATGGCATCAATTGGTTTACTTAATGAAAATCCAAATCCAACTGAAGAAGAAGTCCGACTCGGCCTCGAGGGCAACCTCTGTCGCTGCACCGGATACCACAACATTGTGAAGTCGGTGCTCGCTGCGGCGAAGAAATAGGAGACGGTCATGACAATGACAGAGAATCGCCAAAATACCGTGATCGGTACGCGACAACTGCGTCGCGAAGATCCTGCCCTCTTAACTGGTGAAGCAAAGTTCACCAACGATCTCAATCTGCCTGGTGCACTGCATCTTTCAATCTTGAGGTCTCCACATGCACACGCAAAAATTGTGAGCATTGATACTGCTGCAGCAAAAGCTTCACCAGGTGTAGTTGCTGTTTACACCGGAGCAGAGTTGCAGTCTCAGTGGGCTGGCCCAATGCCATGTGCATGGCCAGTAACGCCAGACATGAAGAACCCGCCACACTTCCCACTTGCAGCGAGCAAAGTTTGTTACGTAGGTGACGGCGTGGTTGCGGTGCTTGCAACTAGCGAGAGCGCATCGCGCGATGCACTCGACCTCATTGACGTGGAATACAAGGTTTTGAAAGCAGTTGTCGATGTTGAAGAGGCTCTCAGCGATGCCAACATCATCCACGAAGATTTGGGAACGAACAAGAGTTACACCTGGAACTTAAAGATCGAGGCCACCGAGGGTTGCGTCGAAGACGCATTTCAAAAAGCCGCGTTCAAAGTCAGCGAGCGCTACGTGCAGCAACGTTTGTTGCCAATGGCTATGGAGCCACGTGCGGTTGCCGCAGTGCCTCAACCATTTGGTGGCGACATCACGCTGTACTCCTCTACCCAGATACCTCACATCCTCAAAGTGATGGCCGCGCTCACACTCGGTATTCCCGAGCAACAAGTGCGTGTGATTGCACCGAGTGTCGGTGGTGGCTTCGGATCAAAACTCGATGTATATGCCGAAGAGTTATTGTGCATGGCACTTGCGCGTAAACACAGCCTGCCCGTACGTTGGGTTGAAGAGCGCAGTGAAAACTCGATGGCCACCATTCATGGTCGTGGACAAGTGCAATACGTCGAACTCGCAGCCGACAAGAGTGGCAAACTCACCGCGGTTCGCGTGCGCATCAAGGCAGACATGGGTGCGTACCTGCAGTTGGTCACGCCTGGCGTGCCCATCTTGGGTGCGTTCTTGTATGCAGGCGTCTATGACATCCCACTTGCTTACGACTTCAGTTGCGATGGCATCTTCACTACGCTCACACCAACCGATGCATACCGCGGTGCTGGTCGCCCAGAGGCAACGTACGCCATCGAGTCGGCGATGGACGCGCTTGCTCGTGCAATGAAGATTGATCCACTCGAATTGCGCAAGCGCAACTTCATTCAAAAAGAGCAGTTTCCCTACACAGCATTTAGTGGTCTCACCTATGACTCCGGCGACCACTTACAGGCCGCCGAAAAAGCTGCCGGTCTTGCAGATTATGTGGGCATTCGCGCACAACAAGCAAAACAAAATGTGCCTGGCGCCAAAAAACGTTTGGGCATTGGCATGAGTTCGTACTTCGAAATGTGCGGTCTTGCACCGTCGCGCGTGCTCGCCTCGCTCAACTATGGCGCTGGCGGCTGGGAAGCAGCAACAGTGCGCATTTTGCCAACGTGCAAAGTGCAAGTTGTGACCGGCACCTCGCCACACGGTCAGGGTCATGAAACTTCGTGGGCCATGATCGCGTCCGAAAAACTTGGTATCCCGCAAGAAGACATCGATGTATTGCACAGCGATACTGCAATTTCTCCACTTGGTCTCGACACTTACGGTTCGCGTTCGCTTCCTGTCGGCGGCGTTGCTATTGCAGGTGCTTGCGACAAAGTCATCGACAAGGCTCGACTCATTGCTGCGCACCAACTGGAGTGTTCTGCCGATGACCTCGAGTTTGCTGGTGGCGTGTTTAGCGTCAAAGGTTCACCAGACCGCGCAGTGCCTATGGCAGCAATTGCTTTTGCAGCATTTACTGCGCACAACTTGCCAGACGGTCTCGAGCCAAACCTCGAAGCGCAGTACACCTACGATCCGCCAAACTTCTCATGGCCATTCGGTACGCACATGTGCGTACTCGAAGTTGACACCGAGACCGGTCAGATCGAGATTCTCAAATATGTTGCCGTTGATGACTGCGGTGTACAGATCAACCCACTCATTGTTGAAGGCCAGGTGCACGGCGGCGTCATTCAAGGCCTCGCACAAGCGCTATTCGAAGAGGCCGTGTACGACACTGACGGCAACTTGAAGACAACGACACTTGCCGAATATTTGGTGCCAGCAGCAAGCGATGTTCCATCGATCACCACTGCCCACACCGTCACACCTTCACCGACAAATCAACTCGGAGTCAAAGGCATCGGCGAAGCAGGCACGATCGGTGCAGCAAGCACGGTCATTAATGCAGTCGTTGATGCACTCTCCGGCATTGGAGTCACCTCTATGCCAATGCCAGCATCACCACAAACTGTGTGGCGCGCAATTCAATCAGCGGCAAAGAAATAACCGAATCATCAAGCGAACTACGAAATAATTCAAGGGAGCACATCGTGATACCAGCAGCATTTGACTACAAGCGAGCATCTTCGGCAGCCGAAGCAATTTCGCTCGTCGGACAATATGGTGACGAAGCCAAGTTTTTGGCAGGTGGACACAGTCTTATACCGTTAATGAAACTTCGTCTGGCCCAGCCTGCGATGCTCATCGACATTGGTCGCATTAAAGATCTCTCTTACATCAAAGACGGCGGAGACTTCATTGCAATTGGTGCACTGACTCGTCATATGGATGTTGAGAAGTCGGCGCTTGTACTCAAAGAAGTGCCACTGCTCGCCCATGCAGCTGGTCATGTGGGTGACGCTCAGGTTCGTCATCGCGGAACCATCGGTGGATCACTCGCTCACGCCGATTCAGCAAGCGATCTTCCTGCAACAACTCTCGCACTCGGCGCAACGTACGTAGCTCAAGGTCCGAAGGGCGAACGACTCATTGCCGCAGCCGACTTCTACAAAGGCTTCCTCGAAAGCGCACTACAGCCAGACGAAATGCTGACCGAAATTCGTGTGCCGAAAATGAATGGCGCAAAGTGGGGTTTCGAGAAGTTCAATCGCCGTGCTCAAGACTGGGCAATCGTTGGTGTGGCTGCATGGCGCAGCAAAGACGCATCAGGCGTCGCACTTGTCAACATGGGTAGCACCCCAATCTTGGCAACAAGTGTTTCGGCGGCCCTCAAGTCTGGTGCATCAGTCGCAGACGCAGCCGAACAAGCAGCAGCCGAAGCCGAGCCACAAGACGATCTAAACGCATCGAGCGAATACCGTGTGCATTTAGCCAAAGTGCTTGTGCGTCGCGCACTCGAAAAAGCGTCGGCATAACTATTTCGCTAAACTCGTAAACCTGTCAGTCGCAACCTTTCTTCGGCGTAAACCAACACGCACGCGTGTAGTTGCTATTGCGCTGTATCTAGCGCTGTTTATTTGGTCAATCAAACGGTTTGGATTACCTGTTGATCGCATTGCGGTCACAGGTTGGGTGCTCGTCGCATTTATTTTTGCCAACGTTGGCAAGACATGGCAAGACCAATTTGCGATGTTGCGCGACTGGTCGATCTTTGCGGGAATGCTGTTTGCATACGAATACAGCCGCGGTCTTTCTGACCAACTAGGTCGCCCCATCTCATATCTTGCAGTTCGCAATATTGATCGCGCACTCTTTTTTGGCACAGATCCCAATGTGTGGATGCAACAACATCTCAATGTTTCAAAAGTTCTCAGTTGGTACGAGTATCCGCTGGCCATCACGTACATGACGCACTTTATTTTTCCACCTGGAGTTGCAGTGTTGTTGTGGTGGATCAATCGTGATATGTGGGTCCGATATGTGCGCAGACTTGGGATCTTGTTCTTTTTGGCATGCGCAACATTTGCGGCATTCCCCGTCGCGCCACCCTGGCTCACAGCAAAACAGGGTTACATTGCACCGATACACCGCATTACCGCTCGCGCATGGTCGCACATGGGTATCAAGTCGGTGAGCAAAGTGTTTGACCGCGGTACTGCCATTACTAATCCGTATGCAGCAATGCCTTCGTTGCATGCGGCGTGCGCACTCTTGGTTGTGTTGTTCTTTTTCCCGTACATGCCAAAGTGGTTGCGAGTCATCTCGCTTGCATTGCCAGCAAGTATGGCTATTTGTCTTGTCTATTTCGGCGAGCACTATGTTGCCGACATTTTGGCCGGCTGGCTATACGTGGGCATTGCAATCTGGATTTCAAACAAATGGGAAAACCGAAATTCTGGTGCAGTGAAAGCTCAGCGCGCGCGTTAAAAAGTGATTTGAGCCGATGCTCGCGACGCGATGTATGGCTTGAAGTACTTGGCACGAATCTCGTTGTGTGATGCATCTTCGTCGTACTGACGCCACCCATCAACATCGTCAAACGTGGCAACGATCAGGTAATCGGCATTAACAGCAGTCGACACACCCAAGTCGGGTCCGCAATGATATTCACGCACTGACGAAATGTGTGAAGCCATGCTTTGCAACGCAGCAGAAACAGTCTCGGCGTAATTCGGTGGCACCTGATCATTCCACGTGATAGCGACAACGTGCTGCAGCATTACAACAACCCTCCATATGATCCACCGTCTACTTGCAAACTTGCACCGGTCACAAACTTTGCACCCTCACCACACAAAAACGCAACTACCTGACCAAAGTCTGCAGGGCTTCCTGCAACTCCGGCAGGAATACCGAGCGCCGATGCATCGGGTGTCGCACCATACAACTGCGTAATGCGATCTGTCGCATGAATGCCAGGTTGCACGGTGTTGACAGTGACTCCGTCTTGTGCAACTTCGCGCGCAACAGTTTTCAAGAATCCTGTCACTCCCGCACGTGCAGTGTTAGACAAAATTAAGTTTGCCATTGGCTGACGCACCGCAACTGATGTAATAGCAACGATGCGGCCCCACTTGCGAGCCTGCATGCCTGGCAACACTTCTTTGCACATGCCAATTACCGACAACAAGTTTTGTTCAAGAGCGGCTGGGTACGCATCCAAATCTGTTGATGCAAAGTTTCCCGCTGGAGGTCCTCCGCCGTTTGCCACCAAAATATCGATGTGTCCAAGTATCGCAACGGCTTCGCGTACAAAATTTGCACCGCCATCACCAGTCGAAACATCAGCAACGATGCCAATGCAACCGTTACCAATAGTTTTTGCGGCATCGGCCACACGCGCAGCATCACGACTGCAAATAACTACTCGCACTCCTTCGTTGGCAAGTGCCAGCGCAGTTGCAAAACCTAAACCTGCAGAACCAGCAGCAACAGCCGCAGTTCGCGTGCTAATTCCAAGATCCATAGCCCAAAACGCTACTGCGCGTGGTGCTAACTTGGTGCCGTTAGGTGGTGAGAGAACCCATGGCCGGGTATCAAGAAGACGAACGCTTTCTGGATGCGATCGCTGACGCCGAGCCGTATCCGTATTGGATGGAAGATGTCGACGAACCCGACTCCAATCCAATGCTCGTGCGCGACGACTCATGCGACTTGTGCATTGTTGGTGGTGGCTACACGGGTCTCTGGACTGCGATTTTGGCTAAAGAACGCAACCCTTCTGCAGATGTCATCCTGATCGACTCACACGAAGTTGGTTCTGCAGCGAGCGGTCGCAACGGCGGCTTTATGGATTCGAGCCTCACGCACGGCATAGCCAATGCGCAGCAACGCTTCCCCGAAGAAGTTGGTTTGCTTGAAGATTTGGGTCTAGAAAACCTCAATCAAATTGAAGCAGCAATTCGTCGCTACAACATCGATTGCGATTTTGAACGCAATGGCGTGATCGAGATTGCAAGCACGCGCCATGCAGGCAACTATCTCGACGAGATGCGAGAAGACTACGAACAATTGCTCGAGTTGGGTCACAAAGTCGAATGGCTCGATCAACAAGCAGTGCAACGCGAAGTTGCATCTCCAATTTTTACTGGCGGCATGTGGTGCAAAGACACCGCCGCACTCGTCGATCCGGCGCGCCTTGTGTGGGGTCTTAAAAGTGCGGCCGAAAGTCTTGGCGTGCGCATCTTTGAAGACACGCGAGCAACAGGACTCGACTATTCGGGAAGCGGCGTCTCGATCGAAACAGCATTGGCCGACATCAAAGCCAAGCATGTTGCACTCGCCACCAACGCCTTCAAACCGCTACTCAAGCGCATGCACAACTACATCGCGCCGGTGTACGACTACTGCCTTGTTACCGAGCCACTGAACGCACAGCAACTTGACAGTTTGGGTTGGAAAAATCGCCAAGGTTTATCCGACATCTCCAATCAGTTTCACTATTACCGACTCACTGCCGACAATCGGATTCTGTGGGGCGGCTATGACGCCATGTATTTCTTCGGTGGAAAAATGAGTGTCGATTTGGAATCTCGTCCAGAGAGTTGGGCAAAGTTGTCGCAACACTTCTTCGAAACATTCCCCCAACTTGAAGGCGTCAAGTTTTCACACGTGTGGGGTGGTGCCATCGATACATGCAGTCGCTACAGCGTGTTTTGGGGCCAAGCAATGCGCAACCGAGTTGCATACGCAATCGGCTACACCGGCCTTGGCGTGGCGAGTTCGCGCTTTGGTGCCGAAGTCATGCTCGATTTGCTCGACGGACGCAAGACCCAAGCCACTCAAACCAAGTTCGTGCAAAGCAAGCCGCTGCCGTTTCCACCTGAGCCATTTCGCTTTATTGGCATTCAGACAACGCGCTGGGCACTGAGCCGTGAAGACCGCACGGGCAAACGCAACCTCTGGTTGCGCACCCTCGACCGGCTGGGTTTGGGCTTCGACTCGTAACCCTCGTGCCTCTACAGTGAGTCAATGAGTTTGCCCGCACTCACATCGGTAGCCCAAGTACGAAACGCTCTTGGTGGGCAAAGTTATTTGGCCGATGAAGGCCTTGCGACTGCAGTTTTCTTAGCTCTGTCGCTCAAGCGACCTCTCTTATTGGAGGGTGAAGCAGGTGTTGGAAAAACAGAATTAGCAAAAGTGATTGCAGCGATGACAGGCGGCGAACTCATTCGTCTGCAGTGTTACGAAGGCATCGATGCATCACAGGCCGTTTACGACTGGGACTACTCGCGTCAGTTGTTGCACTTGCGAGCCGCCGAAGCATCTGGCGAAGCAAAGTCCAAAGACACTTCGCTGCTTGAAAGCGAGTTGTACAACGAAAGGTTTTTGATTAAGCGCGCATTGTTGCGTGCTATCGACAACCGCACCACTCCTGCAGTGCTGTTGATCGATGAAATTGACAGAGCCGATGACGAGTTTGAGGCATACCTTCTCGAGATACTTTCTGATTTTCAAATCACCGTTCCAGAACTGGGCACATTTAAAGCGACTACCCCACCAATCGTGGTGCTCACATCAAATCGCACGCGCGATGTGCACGACGCACTAAAGCGTCGATGTCTCTACCACTGGGTTGAACACCCAAATTTTGAGCGCGAAGTTGCCATCGTTCGGTTGCGTGTTCCGCAAATCGCAGAGTCGCTCGCACGGCAAGTGGCTGCAGCGGTCGAAGCAATGCGTGGTCTCAATTTGTACAAGCCACCCGGCGTTGCCGAGACAATCGATTGGGCAACTGCGCTTGGTCAACTTGGGATCCTTGAGCTCGATGAGACCAGCGTTGCCGCAACGCTTGGCACAGTGCTCAAGTACCGAGAAGATCACGAACGTGTGCGCGAAACGGGTATTGCCGATCTTGTGAAACAAGCCTTCGACCGCGGCTTGTCGCATAACTAAAGCGCGCCAGTTATGTCAACTGCGCTGAAGCAGCCTGCTGGCTCATCGGCAGACGAGATGGCAGTTTCGTTTGCGCGTGTGTTGCGCGGCGCGGGCATCAGTGTGCCTATCGATTCGGTGATTACGTTTGTGCAAGCACTCGATGTTGTGTCGATGACAAAGCGCGACGATGTGTACTGGGCAGGGCGGGCCACATTGGTGCACCGACCAGAAGATCAGCAGCTGTTTGATCGAGCATTTGCAGTTTTTTGGGAACGCCGTAATGCGGCAGATGTCGACGAAGAGGGTCCACCACAAAAAATCACGTTGTTGCTTGACGACGAAGATGGTCCAGACGAAAATAATGCTGATGCGCAAGATGAAAATCAGACATTACAAATGCGCTTTACCGCAAACGAATCACTGCGCAGCAAAGATTTTGCTCAATACACCGACGAAGAACTGCACGAATCGCAGCGACTCATGCATCAACTTCGTCTCGCTGGCCCTCCCCGACATTCGCTGCGCCTTACACATGCAAAACGCAGTGGCTCTCGACACGACTTACGTCGCACTGTTCGCGCATCTCTCGCGTTTGGTGGCGAGCCTGCACGATTGCACTGGCGCAAACCAAGTGAACGCCAACGCCGACTCGTTGTGCTGCTCGATATCTCTGGCAGCATGGAGCCATACGCGCGAGCGCTTCTTCGATTCATGCACGCAGCCGTTGTCGGCAGGCAACGCGTAGAGGCATTTACGTTTGGCACAAGGCTCACTCGGCTAACAAAAGAACTCAACAGCCGCGACCCGGACAAAGCACTCACTCGTGCTGCAGCACAAGTGCCCGACTGGAGCGGAGGCACACGACTCGGCGAAAGCCTGCGCAAATTTAATGCAACATGGGGTGTGCGCGGAATGGCCCGCGGAGCAATTGTCGTTGTGCTCAGCGATGGTTGGGACAGAGGTGACCCGGAGGTTCTTGCCGAACAAATGCAGCGCTTACAGCGAGTTGCGTTCAGAGTCGTGTGGGTGAATCCGCTCAAAGTCACTCCTGGTTATGCGCCACTTGCTCGGGGCATGGCTGCAGCACTGCCCTATGTGGACGACTTTGTAGAGGGCCATTCCATACAGGCTCTCGAGCATCTCACTCGAGTGATTTCTCGCGATTGACTGATACCTATGCGTGAACTACTGAACGACATCGAGCGCTGGCAGCAGGCAGGCAAACAGATTGCAGTTGCTCGCGTTGTCGACATTGAAGGCTCTGGCCCGCGCGATCCCGGTGCTGCAATGGCCGTCAATGAAGACGGCGAAGTTGTTGGCTCGGTGAGTGGTGGGTGCGTCGAAGGCGCAGTGGTTGCAGAGGCACTCGAGATATTGCGCGGCGACAAACAGCCTCGTCTTGTCAAGTTTGGTTACTCAGATGACGAAGCATTTGCAGTGGGTCTCACATGCGGTGGCATCATTCATCTTTTTATCGCGCCTCTCACCTGGTAAAACATGTCGCTCCAACCAATGTCTCTCTACCCAATTTTCGCCGAACGAGTTCGCTCCAATATTCCGGTTGCACTCGTCACTGTCATCGATGGTCCACATGTTGGGGCGACGATGCTCGTCTCTCCGTCGACAGATGCAGTTGGCACGCTTGGTGATAGCGAACTCGACCGTGTCGTTGCTCGCGATGCACTTGGCGAAGTTGAAGCTGGGCGCACAGGCGTGCGTCACTATGGTCCGCAAGGTCAAACAACTCCAGAAGACTTAATCGACACGCCAACCGTTCGTGTTTTTATCGAAGCATTTTCGCCACCACCAACAATGTGGATCTTTGGTGCCGTCGATTTCACTGCCGCGCTTGCCAAGGTTGCGAAAGTGCTCGGCTATTACGTGGTTGTGTGCGACGCCCGCGAAGTTTTTGCTACTCGCCGTCGTTTCCCAATGGCCGACGAAGTTTTGGTCTCATGGCCAGCACCATTATTTACTCAGCGCGGCGCAGCGCTGACCTCGCGCGACGCAGTATGTATTTTGACCCACGACCCAAAGTTTGATGTGCCTGCAGTGCAGGGTGCTCTTGCCACCAACGTTGGGTACATCGGCGTGATGGGCAGCCGTAAAACACACGCAAAACGGCTTGAACGACTTGCCGAGGTGGGCATTACAAGCACCGACCAATTGGCTCGACTTATGTCTCCAATTGGTCTCGACATCGGTGCAAGAACCCCAGAAGAAACAGCGATTTCAATTGTTGGAGAGATTATTGCGCGGCGTACGGGCCGCGGTGCGCCGTCGCTACGCGACAGCGATGGACCAATTCACAAATAAATTTATATCAACGGATTTGCGTATTTCACCCATGAGGTAATGCGCTCATTCATCATCTGCAATTCAACACTTCTGCCCGTATAGGGAGTTTGTAAAACTGCACTCTGTACTCCCAAATACATCGCAATGTGACCAGGTCGCCAAATCAAGTCACCGGGCTGTGCATCTTCAACTTTTACTCGTGTGGCACTCGCAAACTGTGCACTCGATCCATGTGTCATGCCAACGCCAACTTTCCCCCACGCAAAAGCAACCAGTCCCGAACAATCAAAAGCAACATTTTCAATTGCAGCATTATTTTTGTAGGGAACACCCAGTTGCGTCAGACCATTGATCAACGCAAGTTTGTGCGACATATCTGCACGCAACCAAGACTGTTGCATGAGTCGTACATCAACTCTCAAAAAGTTTGCAACCTGCGCAGCAATGTTGGCGACATACGCAGAGAAGACATCATTTTGATCCGCTGCACTGAGTTCGGTGAGCGAATCGAAAATCGCAACTGCTTCTTGTGCAGACTGCGCGATCACTCGTTCTTGACCTTGTGGCATCGTTTTGGCTGAAACCTGTTGAGGCAGTCCAAACATCACAAAAGCTGCTGCAACGAGCACTACGTAGACATACCTGCGGACATGAACGTTGCTATGGGTATAGACATGTGTTGTGGTCATGGTTTTGGGGGTGACACGGTTGCCCTGACTCAACCGGGGGGCGGTGGAGTTAGCGGGGGCGATAACTCGCCATATGTCAACTGGGTAACAGTTTATGTCATCAAATTGTAATATTTGGGGATCCTCCAAAACCCAAGTAGACATTGGGTATGACAGGGTCTCTCACCGTTGCTGTAGTGCTCGCTGCAGGCAGTGGCACCAGATTCGTTGGATCGACCCACAAGCTGCTGAGCGTCGCTCAGGGGCGCCCTGTGTATCACTGGGCGATCGAATCAGCCATCGAATCCAACATCGGGCCCGTGGTCGTGGTGACGGGCAAAACCCCTCTTCCGCTCGATTTTGCTTTGAGTGACCAGGCTCAGGCCTCCATCGCAACATGGGGTTTGCCACAATCGATCAATAATTCCAATTGGTCAACCGGTATGGCAAGTTCGGTGCACTGCGCAATCGAATTCGCCGCATCACTCGGCGCACAGGCAGTGGTCATCGGTCTCGCAGATCAACCGTGTGTGCCACCAAGTGCGTGGCAACGTGTTGCAAGCAGCACTTCCCCACTTGCGGTTGCGACATACGACACCAAGCGCGGCAACCCTGTCAAGTTGCATGCAGAGATGTGGTCGCACTTGCCAACAACAGGCGACGAAGGTGCGCGCAACTTATTGCGCTCTCATCATCAACTTGTCAGTGAAGTATCCTGTTCAGGGTCAGCAATCGACATCGACACGATTGAAGACCTCGAACAAGCAAGCAAACTCATTGTCGAATCTCGGAGAACTGTGTAATGGATCTGAATCACGAATTCATCGTCAACGTGCCAGTCAATGACGCATGGGCAATTCTCACCGATCTCGAGCGCATCGCACCTTGCTTGCCAGGTGCACAACTTACCGAAGTTGAGGGTGACACTTACCGCGGTCAAGTCAAGATCAAGGTCGGTCCGATCGTTGCTCAGTTCAAGGGTCAGGCAAGTTTTGTGTCGCGCGATGATCTAGCCCACACCGCTTCACTCAAAGGCGAAGGTCGCGACACCACGGGTAAGGGCACAGCATCTGCAATTATCACCGCCCAACTCACCTCGATCACACCAACATCCACAAAATGCACCGTGGTCACCGACCTCACCATCTCGGGCAAAGTCGCACAGTTTGGTCGTGGTGCACTTGCCGACGTGAGCGACAAACTGCTGAAACAATTTTCAGAAAACCTCAACCAGTTGATTGCCAGTGCGCCAGCGGCTACTACTGCGCCAGCGGCAACAACAGTTGCTGCCGCAAGCCCAGAAATTCGCAAGATTGAGAGCGCCGAAGTTGCGCCACTCGATCTACTCGGCACTGCGGGTGCACCAATACTCAAGCGCGCAATTCCCGTTGTCGTTGCACTCGTTGCGGTTGTGATTGCCGCAATCAAATTTTTGTAGCCCATGACTCCCGCCGACATTGCCAGAGTCGGCGAGCTTTTGGGTCGCGTTCCCCAAGGACAATTTGAAATCGTTGTTCGCACCAAAAGTGGCGATCCAGTTGTGTTGCGCAACGCCCCGTTTCTCGATGACGGAACACCAATGCCAACGCGATATTGGTTATTGGGTGAGCACGAGACAGTAATTGTTGGACGACTCGAGGCAAGCGGCGGAGTTAATCAAGCCGAAGTCGACATAGGACCAACGGCTCTCGAAGCAACACACAATCGTTACGCAGCCGAGCGCGATGCCGCGATTGACCCAACTCACACTGGCCCGCGACCCTTCGGCGGTGTTGGTGGCACGCGCGTAGGAGTCAAATGCTTGCATGCACATTTCGGTTGGTGGCTTGCAGTGGGTGATGACCCGGTGGGTCAATGGGTGGCCGACAAGCTAGATGTCTCGCGAGACGATTATGTAGTTGTAAACAAGGTTCGCTCTCGCCCTGTTTTTTCTTCGCCCGTTGCGGCAATCGACATCGGTACCAATTCGACCAATTTATTGATCGTTGATCCACAGGGCAATGAAATTGTTCGTGAGGTAAACGTGACTCGGCTCGGCAAAGGTGTCGCCGCATCTGGGCTGCTTGACGACAGCGCGATTGCCGCAACCTTGCAGCAACTTGCGGTTTATGCGTCACTGTTACAACAGCACCATGTCGAAACTTTTCGCGTCACCGCAACAGAGGCATGTCGTCGAACATCCAATGCCAACACATTTCTTGATCAAGCCCAAACCATTCTCGGCAAGCGTCCCGAAATTATTTCTGGTGTCGAAGAAGGGCAACTCGCATATCGCGGAGCCTTA
>Ga0194055_10001072_pt1 | contig 22208 bp, 11 predicted proteins | sample SepL449m_MetaG_FD_155482 | JGI IMG/M metagenome (GOLD analysis project Ga0194055, IMG submission 155482) | Anoxic zone freshwater microbial communities from boreal shield lake in IISD Experimental Lakes Area, Ontario, Canada - Sep2016-L442-9m | ecosystem: Environmental > Aquatic > Freshwater >... | reverse complement strand
GCGATGTATCAGATGGTCTGGTACTACCTCATCGGCTTGGCCAGCCTCAAGGAACTCGAGGCCTTCATTCGAACACGACGATAGTCCGCGTTGGCGAAGCCACGGCCCTAGCGGCACGCGGGGTTCGATGCTGCGCAGTTGATGCACGAACTTAGCGAGGGGCTGCCCATGCCCTCGAGCGGGCTATGGGAGCAAGCGCAGCCAGGATGGCGAAGCGCAGCGGACATGCAGTGAGTCGAGGCCTGGAGGGCCGAGATGAACGTCCGGCGAGAGGGCGTGGGTAGCCCAGAGCCGCCGCGGGATACTTGTGCAGGTTGCCAACCTGCACCTACGTGGGCAGCCCAAAGCCAGGCCAGACGTGGGTCGACCCGTCCTGCATCTGCCGTGCCGAACAGGATTGCCACGAAGGCCGCAGCGAGCGTCCGGCGACGGGGCATGGGCAGCCCCGAGCGGCAGCCCCACGGCTTACGCGGTTGGGCTTCCTGATGGAGCGGTCGTCCGGCGATGGGGCATGGGCAATCCCGAGCCCCGCGATGGACAGACACAGGTTGAAAACCTGTGCTAGTGGGGGAGCCCCGAGCCAGGCCAGACGCGGGTCGACACGCCCTGCATCTGCCGTGTCGAACCGGATGGAAGCGTTGCCCCGAAAAGCGCCGACTTGCCGCCCGCAGGCAACCCGGAAACAATGGGACGAGACTTCAGGATTCCCGCATCGGACGCCCATGACTGCACGTGACACCGTCTCCTCAGCCGAGGCCATGATCGAGGCCGACGGCCTCACCAAGTACTACGGCGAATTCATCGCCATCGAGAACGTCTCGTTCCGCGTGCCCCGTGGCGAGATCGTCGCCTTTCTCGGGCCCAACGGCGCCGGGAAGAGCACCACGATGAAGATTCTCACGGGCTACCTGGCCCCGACGTCCGGCTCGGCCCGGATCGCCGGCCACGACATGTCGACCGATCGGCTCGCCGGCGCCGAGCGGCTCGGCTACCTGCCCGAAAACGGCCCGCTCTATCCCGACATGACGCCCCGCAGCCTGCTCGAGTTCTTCGCCGATGCTCGCGGGCTCGCGGGCGAGCGGAAGAAGGCTCGAATCGAGGCGGTGGTCAAACAGTGTGAACTTGGCAGCGTGATCGGCAAGGCGATCGGCAAGCTCTCCAAGGGCTACCGGCAGCGGGTTGGCATGGCCCAGGTGCTGTTGCACGAGCCCGATGTGTTGATTCTGGACGAGCCCACGAGCGGTCTCGACCCCAACCAAATCCGCGAGGTCCGCGAGACGATCCGCCGGCTCGGCCAGAGTAAGACGATCCTGCTCTCGACTCACATCCTCCAGGAGGTCGAGGCACTCGCCGATCGAGTGATCCTGATCGCCGAGGGCCGCGTGCGGTTCGACGGCCCGCCGGCGGAACTGCGGCGGGACGGACGGTCGCTTGACGAGCGGTTCCAGGAACTGACCCGCTCGGCCTGACACTGGCTGAGGCGAATCCCCGCCGGCCGTGACGCCGAGGCGCCCACCCCCTTGCTCCACCGAATGACCACTCGAACCAGACACGACATCCACGAGGGACCGACGACATGAAGTGGCACGTGCTCGACGCCGTCTTCAAACGGAATTTCGTCGCTTATTTCTCGAACCCCACGGGCTACGTCTTCATCTGCGTGTTCGTGCTGCTGGGGTCGCTGGCCGCCTTTTGGCCGCCCGAGTTCTTCAACTCGAACCTCGCCAACCTCGACCAGCTCAACCGCTACCTGCCCTACATCCTCCTGGTGTTCGTGCCGGCGATCACGATGAGTGTCTGGGCCGACGAGCGGCGGCAGGGCACCGACGAGCTCCTGCTCACGATTCCCGCGAGCGACTGGGAGGTCGTGTTCGGCAAGTACCTGGCGGCGGTCGGCATCTTCACCGTCGCCCTGATCTTCTCCTGCATTTGCAACCTGATCATCCTGCTCAGTTGGGGCACGCCCGACGCCGGGCTGTTCTTGGCCAACTACCTCGGCTACTGGTTCGTCGGTCTCGCCATGGTGGCCATCGGCATGGTGGCGAGCTTTCTGACGAGCAACCTCACAGTCAGCTTCATTCTCGGGCTGCTGTTCAACGCGCCGCTGGCGGTCGCTGAGCAGGCCGGGGCGGTGATGGGCCCCGCGGCTGCCTCGCGCGTGAAGGCCTGGAGCCTGGCGGAGAACTTCGCCGACTTCGGCCGCGGCATGGTGAGTCTCTCGTCGGTCGCCTACTTCCTCGGCATCGTGGCAGTGTGCCTCTACATCGCGATGGTGCTGATCGGTCGCCGGCACTGGACCGGCCGCCGTGACTCCAGCCCGATGGGCCTTCACTACCTCGCCCGCACCGCGGGCCTGCTGGCGGCGGCGATCGGCGCCGTGTTGATCTTCCGGTCGGCTGACGTGAGGGCAGACCTCTCGCAGGAGCAGATCAGTTCGCTGTCGCCCGACACGCGGAAGCTTCTCCGTGCGCTGGAGACGAGCCGGCCGATCGACATCAAGGCCTACGTCAGCCCGATCGTGCCGGAGGACTACACCCAAACCCGGATCAACCTCCTCAACTCGCTCAAGCAGGTGGAGCGGCTGGGCCGCGGTAAGGTGAATGTCGAGGTGATCTCCACCGAGCCCAAGACCGAGGAGGCGGCGCTCGCGCTCCAGCAGTTCGGCATCGAGCCGCAGCGGGTCGTGTCGCGCGTTCGCGGCACCTACCGCAACGATCAGGAGATCTTTCTGGGGTGTGCCTTCACCAGCGGCCTGGAAAAGGTCGTGGTGCCGTTCTTCGACCGCGGCACGCCGGTGGAGTACGAACTCGTCCGCTCGATCTGCACGGCGGCCCAGCAGAAGCGGAAGCGACTCGGCGTCCTCACCACCGATGCCGACCTGTATGGCGGGTTTGACATGATGGGCGGCCAGCAGCGGCCGCGGCAGCCGATTGTCGAGGAGTTGGAGAAGCAGTACGACGTCATTCAGGTCGATGCCACGGCCCCGATCGCGGAGACCTTCGACGTGCTGCTGGCGGTGCAGCCGTCGTCGCTCGGTCCGGAGCAGATGGCAAACTTCGTCGCGGCCGTAAAGGCGGGTCAGGCGGTCGCGATTTTCGAGGATCCACTCCCGGTGATGATGCAGGGTGTGCCCGGAACGGCACAGCCGCGGCGGAGCCCGATGGGTCCGATGGCCATGTTCGGGGGGCCGCAGGGGCAGCCGAAGGGCGACCTCGGCATGCTCTGGGATGCGCTCGGCGTGAAGCTCTCCGCCGGCGTCGACCGACCGGCCATGGGAGCGATGGGCTCGGCCCCGTTTGTCGTCTGGCAGAGTTACAACCCGCACCCCAAGCTCGCGCTCGAAGACGAGTTCGTGTTCATCGACGCCGCTCTCGGTACCGAGGGGGGCGACAAGGGGGCCGGCTTCGGCGCCGATCAGCCGATCACCCGCGGCCTGCAGGAGGTGCTCTTTCCGTTTCCAGGCAGCATCGAGAAGACCGGCGGCGGTGAACTAACGCTCACGCCCCTCGCCCGCACGGGCAAGCGGTCCGGCACGATCGAGGTTGCCCGCGTCGAGCAGGCGCTCCAGGGGGGTGATACGCGGATGCTTCGGGCCTTCGAGAAGCCGGGCGACGAGACGATGACGCTCGCCGTGGCGGTCGAGCGAAAGCAGTCGCCGTCCAAGGAGGGCGATCCTGAGCCGAAGGCGATCCGGGCGGTCGTCGTCTCCGACATCGACCTGCTTTCTGGCGTGTTCTTTGGGCTGAGAAATCGCCGCGACGAGACGTTCAACTTCGACTTCGACAACGTGACCTTCGCTCTCAACGTGCTCGATTGGCTCTCGGGCGACGACCGATTCGTCGAGGTCCGTAAGCGGAAGCCGAAGCATCGCACGCTCGAGCGGATCGAGGGTGCCGTCGCCAGTGCCCGCGAAGACGCCGAGAAGCAGCGGGCGACCTTCATCGGGGAGTTCGACAAGGCCGAGCGCGAAGCCAACGACGCGATGCAGAAGGACGTCGGTGCCTTCGAGAAGAAAATCAAGGAGATGGAGGAGCAGGGCGACGCCAATCCGCAGGCCGCGATGCAGGCGATGCAGCAGCTCGCCAGCAGCCAGCGGCTCGCGCAGCGGAAGCTCGACACGAAGATCGAGCAACTGCGACGGAAGCGTGACGTCGAAGTCGAATCCGTCGAGCGCAAACTCGAGTCGACGATCCGCCGCGAGCAGGACTGGCAGAAGTGGTTGGCGGTGATCTTGCCACCGATTCCACCGCTGATCGTGGCGTTCTTCGTCTTCTTTCGCCGCCGCGCGCTCGAGCGCGAGGGCGTGGCAAAGTCGCGGCTCAGATAAGGGAGGATGCGAGTAATGCATGCACGTCATGACACCACGGGTTCCGCTGCGGGTGGACCTTCGCCGGCCTTTCGCCGCACCGCCACATTCCTCGCGGCGGGAGCTGGGCTCTTGCTCCTTGGCGGCTGGCTGAACGTCAGGCCCACGCTGCGGCAGCGGGCCGTCGTCGGGGATGAGCAGCCGGCGAAGGTGCTCTTTCCCGATTTGGCCGAAGCCTCCAAGGCGGCGAGCCTCGAGATCGTGTCGTTCAACGACGAGACCGCCACGCTCAAGCCTTTCAAGGTGGTGCGGTCCGAGGGCGTCTGGGTGCTCCCCTCCCACGAGAACTACCCGGCCGACGCCAAGGACCAACTCGCCGCCGCGGCGACGGAGTTGATCGACCGGCCCGTGCTCGACGTCGTCAGCGACTCGCCCGGTGATCACGAGACCTACGGCGTGATCGAGCCGGATCCGGAGAAGGTGAAGGTGGGCATGACCGGGGTCGGTCAGCTTGTCGAGATCCGCGACGCCTCCGGCAACAAGCTGGCGAGGTTGATCGTCGGCAAGGAAGACAAGCGTCCGGCCGGCGCTGGGGCGGCGTCGGGGCGGACGCTCCGCTTCGTCCGTCGTGCCGGCCAGGATCGGGTCTACCGTGTCGAACTCGACACGACAAAGTTCACCACGAAGTTCGACGACTGGATCGAGAAGGATCTGCTGAAGATCTCTCCCTGGGACGTCCGCCGGCTCACGCTCGACGACTCATCGTGCACGTTCGGCGTCGACGAGGCGTCCGGCCGGCCGACGATCTCGCTCGACCGCAAGAGCCGGGCGGAGCTTGGCTACGACGACAAGGACGCCGCCTGGTCGCTCATCAAGCTCGTGGACTTCGACGACAAGAACCAGCCGAAGGACGAGAAGCTCGCCGAGGGCGAGGAGCTCGCCAGCGGCAGGCTCAACGACCTGCGAAACGCCCTTGGCGACCTGAAGATCATCGATGTTGTCAGGAAGCCGTCTGGACTCAGTGCCGACCTCAAGGCCGAGGAATCGTTCGCCGGCGATCGCGAGGCGGTGATGTCGCTCGCTCAGCGGGGCTTCTTCGCGATCCAGAAGGGTGATCTCGTGTCGAGCGACGGCGAGACGATCGTGGGCATGAAGGACGGCGTGGAATACCTCCTACGATTTGGCAACAGCGCCACTGTCGCCGGTGCGGACGGCCCAGCAGCCGGCGGCGATGCGGCGAAGGAGGAAGGGGTGGATCCCGCGTCCTCATCAGGCCGCTACCTGTTCGTCTCCGCAAGGCTGAACGAGGAACTACTCGAGAAGCCGCAGTTTGACCCCGTGCCCGACGCGTCTGCCGAAGGCGATACGAAGGAGGCCGACTCCACGAAGGATGGCGGCGAGAACAAGGACGGCGCTGCCGACGAACTCAAGAAGGCGGAAGAGGCCGAGGCCAAGGCCCAGGCGGCGCTCGAGGAGCGGCGGAGGGTGGAGGCCGAAAACCGCCGCAAGCAGGAGCAGTTCGACGAGCAGGTGAAGGCTGCGCAGAAGCGGGTTCGCGACCTCAACAACCGCTTTGCCGACTGGTATTACGTCGTTTCCGACAAGGAGTACGACAAGATCCATCTCGGCCGCGACGAGATGATCCAGAAGAAGGCCGCCGACGAGAAGAAGGACTGACGTTCGGTTCGTCCCCGCTTCGACGGCTTTGCAGGTGTGCGGGTGAGCCGTACGATACCGTGCTTCCGAACCTCACCCGCGGTCACCGATGTCCGACATTCTCACCTCGCCGCGGCACTCCCGTTTCGGCCGGGCCGTCGGGTTTCGGCTTGCGGGGATCGGGGCGGCCGTGCCGCCGCGGGTCGTGACCAATGCCGATCTTGCCCGGCTCGGCTGTGACCCAGAGTGGATCGTCGCCCGGTCCGGTATCCGCGAGCGCCGGCACGTTGACGAAGGCGTGGCGACGAGCGATCTCGCCGCGGCAGCGGGCGAGGCGGCGATCGCAAACGCCGGCCGCCCTCGCGGCGATGTCGATCTGCTGGTTCTCGGCACCTTCACACCCGACATGTGCATTCCTTCCACGGCCTGCATCGTCCAGGAGAAACTCGGGCTCGACGCGCCCGCGATGGACGTGACCGCCGCCTGCGCAGGATTCGCCTATGCCCTGATCACGGCATCCCAGTTCGTGGTGGCGGGCACGAGTCGGCTACCCCTCGTGATCGGAGCCGACGCCAATTCGCGGCTGGTGGATCCCGAGGACATCAAGACCTGGCCGCTGTTCGGCGACGGCGCTGGGGCCGTGCTGCTCGAACCGTGCGAGCCAGATGCCTCCGGACGTGAGCACGGACTGCTGGCATTCGCCCTCGGTGCAGACGGTCGCGGCGCGGGGCTGCTGGCCTGCCCCATGAGCGGCTCGCGGCAGCCGCCCACGGTCGAGGGGATCGCCCGCCGCGAACAGTTCATGAAGATGGATGGGCGGGCGGTGTTCAAGTGGGCCATCCGGCTGGCCGAGGAGAGCATCCGCACAGTGACCGATCGGGCGGGCGTGCCCTTGGACCATGTCGATCTCTTCGTGCTCCATCAGGCAAACGCCCGGATCGTCGAAGGCGTTCGCGACTCGCTCGGGCTGCCGGCCGAGAAGGTGTTCATGAATCTCGATCGCTACGGCAACACCTCCAGCGGGTCGATCCCGCTGGCGCTCGAGGAGGCCTGGCGGACGGGTCGCGTCGGTCCGGGCAGTACCGTGGTGATCTGTGGCTTTGGCGGTGGCCTTGCCTGGGGCACGGCGGTCTGGAGGCTGTGAACGATGAGTGACGTCGACGTGAAGACCCTTCCGGCGCGGAAGGACGTGCCGGTCGGGGATACCTGGGATCTTGTGAGTCTCTGCCGCTCGGACGCCGACTGGGAGGAGGCGCTCAAGGACTGGGAGAAGCGGATTCCGGAGTTCGCCCCCTATGCCGGCACCCTTGGGTCGTCGGCCGAGCGGCTTGCGGAGTGCCTCGCGCACGACCTCGCCTTTGACCGTGAGGGAGACCGGATCGGCACCTACGCCCAGCTGCGGGCCAGCGAAGACCTCGCCTCGGCCGATGCTCAGCGGATGGTCGGCCGCTTCCAGCACGTGGCGACTCGGGCCGGTGAGGCGGCAAGTTTCCTCCGGCCCGAGATCATGGCGATTCCCGCCGCGACCCTCGCGGCCTGGATGGACCTGCCGGTTCTCGCTCCATACCGTCTCCTGCTCGAAAGACTCGTCCGCACCCGGGCCCACACGCTCTCCGAACCCGAAGAGAAGCTGCTGGCGATGCAGGGCACGTTTGCCGGCACCGCCGGTAAGGTGTTTCGGCAGCTCACCGACGCCGACCTGAAGTTCGGCAGCGTGGCGACCCACACGGGCGAGCGGATCGAGCTCTCGAATGCCACGTTCACGACGCTCCTCCACGACCCGGCACCCGAGGTCCGCCGCACTGCGTTCCACCAGTTTTACGCCCAGTACGAGGCCCACGCCAACACGCTGGCGGCGACGCTGTCCGGCTCGAATGAGCGTGACGTCTACGCGGCTCGAGTACGGAACTACCCCAGCGCCGTGGAAGCGGCCCTCCACGCCGACAACGTGCCGCTGGCCGTCTACGACCAGCTGATCGCGGCGGTGCGGGCGAACCTGCCGGCGGTCCACCGCTACTACGACCTGCGGAAGCGGGTGCTCGGCCTCGACGAAATCCACCATTACGATTGCTACGTGCCACTGGTGCCGGAGCTCGAGCAGCGGCACACCTGGGATCAGGCCGTGGCGGTGATCCTCGAGTCGCTCGCGCCGCTCGGCACCGACTACGGTATGAGGCTCGAGCGGGGCCTCCGCGGCCGCTGGTGCGACCGCTACCCCAATGCGGGCAAGCGGTCTGGCGCCTTCAGCTCCGGCACCTACGATTCCGATCCGTACATCCTCATGAATTTCCAGGAGGAGGTGATCGAGCACGTCTTCACGCTCACGCACGAGGCCGGCCACTCGATGCACACGCGGTTTTCCGCGGAGGCCCAGCCCTACCAGTATTCCGGATACACGATCTTCGTGGCCGAGGTGGCGAGCACGTTCAACGAGCAGCTGCTGACGCGGCTTCTTCTGAAGCGGGCGACGTCGCCGAAGGAGCGGGCCGCGATCATCGCCCGCGAGATCGATTCGATCCGAGCCACGATCGTGCGGCAGACGATGTTCGCGGAGTTCGAGCGAAAGAGCCACGCCTCGGCTGAGGCGGGCGAGCCGCTCACGCTCGAACGGATCCGCGGCCTCTACCGCGAGTTGCTCGACGCCTACTTTGGGCCAGGCTTCGCGGTTGATTCGCGCCTTGAGCTCGAGTGCCTCCGGATTCCGCACTTCTACAACGCTTTTTACGTCTACAAGTACGCGACGGGCCTCGCCGCCGCGATCACGCTGGCGAAGAAGGTAGCCGAGGGCGAACCAGGCGCGCTCGACCGCTATCTCGGGTTTCTCCGGGGCGGCTCGTCGAAGTGGCCGCTCGATCTGCTCCGCGACGCGGGCGTGGACCTCGAGAAGCCCGAGCCGGTGGCCATCGCCCTGGCCCGCTTCTCCGAACTCGTGGATGAGCTCGCCACGCTGCTCTGAGCGAGACGATGGAGCCCGGAATAGCGGCACAGGTTGAAAACCTGTGCTACGAGAAATCAGCGAGGGGCTGCCCGTGCTCCGGAAGCCGGCGTTGCTCGCCAGCGCAGGCAGGATGCCGGAGCGCCGCGAGCATCGAGTGAGCGGAGGGCCGGAGCCCGCAGCGAGCGTCCGGCGACGGGGCACGGGCAGCCCCTCGCGGCCACGCGACGGGCATCCTACCCGCCGGCGCGGGCGAGTTCGACGAGCGGCCTCACCATTGAGCCCGACGCGCCGCCGTCGGTCCACGGCCTACTCTTCTCGGAGAAGGCCGGGCCGGCGATGTCGACGTGGGTCCAGGGGATGCCACCCACGAAGCGCTCGAGGAACTTTGCGGCCGTGATCGCGCCCCCCCAGCGACCGTCACCCACGTTCTTGATGTCGGCGACCTCGCTCTTGATCTGCTCGTCGTAGTCGGGATACATCGGCAGCTGCCAGACCTGCTCGCCTACCTCGCGGGCGGCGGCGGCCACGGCGTCGCAGCAGGCCTGGTCGTTGGTGAACAGGCCCGCCACGTCCTGGCCGAGGGCCACCACACAGGCGCCGGTGAGCGTGGCCAGGTCGACAATCCGTCGCGGCTTTTCGCCGCGGATCACGTCGAGCACGTCGGCCAGCACCACCCGCCCCTCGGCGTCGGTGTTGTGGATCTCGATCGTCGTGCCGCTGCGGGCCGTGATCACGTCGCCGAGCTTGTAGGCGGCGGGGCCTGTCATGTTCTCGACGAGGCCGATGCCCACCACCACGTCGATCGGCAGCTTGAGCGCGGCGATCGTCGCGGCGGCGGAGAGCACGGCGGCGGCCCCGGACATGTCGCACTTCATCGTCAGCATGCCCTCCGAAGGCTTGAGCGACAGCCCGCCGGAGTCAAAGGTCACGCCCTTCCCGACCAGCGCCAGCTGGGGCACGGCATCGGCCGCCGCGCGGCCCTGGCCAGTGCGGCCGGCGCCGCGGTAGCGAAGAATCACCAGCCGCGGTGGCCGCGAGCTGCCGCGGCCCACGGCAAGGATCGCGTGGCACCGTTCACGGACGAGGCGGTCTTCGTCCCAGATTTCAATGTCGAGCCCGGTGCGGCCGGCGATCGTGGCACACTCATCGGCGAACGACTGCGGGTAGATGTCGTCTGGTGCCATGTTGACAAGCCGCCGGGCGAGGTTGACGCCGTCGGCAATCACCGCGCCTCGCTCGACTGCCTCCACAGGCGCCGAGATCCAGATCGTGGTGCCAAACCGGTGTCGTTTCGGCTCCGCGCGGTAGAGGTCCTGACCCACCATGCCCACGGCCGCGCCGGCGACGGCCTGCTCCACCTGCTTGGTGGTCCACGCACCGTCGGCAACGAAGGCGACGCGGCCGCGGGGTTTGGCGGCGAGGTGTCGCGACGCCGTGGCCGCGGCGCGGTAGAGCACGCCCGCGGTCACGTCTTCCCGCTTGCCGACGCCGACGACGACGAGCTGGCCCGCCCGGATCCCCGGGGCGGCGAGCAGGGGCACGCACTCGTAGCGACGGCCGGTGAGCTCGCCGGAGGCGGCGAGCCTCCCCAGAAGCCCGCTGGTGGCGGCGTCGAGTTCGGCGGCCGAACCGATGCCCACGCTCCCCTCGGCCATGAAGACGACGACGGCCTCGGCATCGACGGAGTCTGGGCGGGTGGAGGGCTCGCAGGTGATGGGGCCGGAACCAGCGATCGGCAGGAACTCGCGAGACATGGTCTCTCTCTCCGGGAAACGTCGCGGCGATTCCAGGGGCCGCGATGACGACGTGTTGTACACGTTTTCAGGCGGCGGGCGAGCCGCCGCGGAGCCACGGGGATGCCAGGGCGAGGAGCACCGGCAGGACCACGAGATTGCCTACGAGCCCGCCGAGGAGTGTGAGCGCCGACAGCCAGCCAAACGACACGGTGGGCATGAATCCGCTCGTGGTCAGAGCGAGAAAGCCGATCGTGAGGGCGAGCGTGGAGAAGATCATCGCTCGCCCGGCCGTCTGGTGGGCCGTCTCCAGGGCGGCGGCGTGCGTTCCATCGGCGAGCCGACGACAGAAGGCGGCGATGTAGTGGATCGAACTGTCGACGGAGAGCCCCATCGACACGGCGGCGATCATGGCCGTGCCCATGTTGATCGGCTCGCCGACCCAGCCGAGCAGCCCCAGCACGACGAAGATCGGCAGGCTGTTCGGCACGAGGGCGATCGCGGCGAGCAGCGGGCTGCGAAACGCGACGGCCAGCAGCAGGAAGATGCCCGCCGCCGCGATCAGGAAGGTGAGCCACTGGTCGGCGAGCAGCCGATCGACGAGCTGCGAGAGGAGGACGAAGAATCCGGTCACCTCGGCCCCGCTGCGGCCGCCGCCGCCGGCGGGATACTCCTCTGCTGCGATCCGTCGCACCTGGTCGATGATCGCCCGCTTGGCGGCCGCGGGCTGCCGCTCGCGCGCCCGGAGCATGACCCGCAGCCAGGTGCCGCCGTCCTGGGGATCGCGGCCGACGAGCGACCGCACGAAAGCCGGTTGCCGGTCGTCTTCCTGTCGGAGCATCGCGTTGACGAGCATCGCCTGCCCCTTTCGCGGCAGCAGGGGAGCCGCGGAGACCACATCCACGACGCTCATCACCTTCGTGAGTGCCGGCGTTGCGACGCCATCCGGACCCGGAGCGGTGACCTCGCGACGGAGCCGATCGGCGAGATGGTCGAGTGCGTCGAGTTGATCGTCATCGAGCGGCTCGATTGCCGGAACGAGTATGTCCCACACCCCGGCGCCACCGAGTCGCGACTCCACCATGTCGTAGGCCTTCACCGTGTCGCTCGACTCGCGGAAGTTCTTCGTAAAATCGGTTTCGACTGTCAGCCACCGCATGCCGGTCATGGCGGTGATCGTGACGGCCGCCGCCGCGGCGAGGATCGGCAGCGGATGCCGGATGATCCGCCGCACCAGGGCGTCGAGCCCGCGGTCGAGTGCCCCTTCGCCCCAGGCCATGCGTGGATCGGGATCGAACCGGCCTGCCAGTGCCAGGAAGGGGACGACGAGGCCCAGCGCCACGAGCACCGTCATGGCGCCGACCGACGTCATGATGCCGAAGTCGTGCACCGGGCCCACGTTGCTCGCGGTGAGAGAGCCAAACCCGATCACGTCGGTGGCGATGGCACCGACCACTGGCCAGAAGAGCGTGGTGAAGGCCGTTCGCAGGGCGTCGGTGGCCGTCATGCCCAGAGAGCGGAGTCGCCTGAACTCCACGATCACGTGGGTGACGGTGCCGATCCCGACCACCGTGACCATCGCCGAGAGCATCGTCGAGACCATCGTCAGCTTGAGTCCGACGAGGGCGAGCAGGCCACGGGTCGTCCAGAGCGAGAACAGCACCACCGCCAGCGGCACCACCAGCCAGCGGATGCTCCGGAAGCAGGCGAGCAGCACGGCGCCTGCCAGCAGGCCGCTACCGGTGCCGAGGAGGTTGCCGTCGCGCTGGAGCATCTCGAATCCATCCAGCAGCATCACTGGCTCGCCGGCGATCGTGCCCGCTCGCATGTCCTGCATTCGCTTCCGAAGCTCGGTGATCGTCTGTTTGCGGGTCGGTCCCTTGCCTGGCTGCGCGGCAGCGGCGTCGCGTGGCTCCAGCGTGCAGGCGATGCCCGCCGTGCGGTGATCAGCGCCGACGAGATAGCCCTCCAGGAGTGACACGAGCCGCCGCGCCCAGCCGGCGGCGAGCCCGCGATCGAGATCGACGATGGCGTCTCCCAATGGCGTGCTGGCCAGGCTCGTGGTCGAGGCCACGCCGGGCACCGCTCCGAGTTCGGTGGCGAGCTGACGGAGCCCGGCGATTCCTTCAGACGTGAAGAGGTGCGGATCGTCGTAGGCGGCGAGCACGGTCTCGTTGGAACCGAACGTCCTCGTCATCCGCGCGTAGGGCACGAGGGCCGGGTCGGAACGATCGAACATCGCGTCGATCGACCGCGAGAACTCGAGCCGCTTCGACAGGAGCACCGCGCCCACCGTGATCGCAACGGCGAGGATGGCGAAGCCGAGCCGTTGATCGATCAGGAAAGCTGAGAGTCGTGACGCGACGGAGGTCCCCGGGGCAGTCTGGGGAAGAGCGCTTGGGTGCGACGGAGCGGACAAGGGCGGCGACTCGCGCGGATGGCGGGGCTGCGCCGAGCCACGGCGCGTCAGGAAGCCATCTTACCGAGCCTGCCAGAGTACCTCGGCAGATTGCCCCCACCGCCGCCTCGTGGATTCGCAAGCCGTCGCCGTTCGCCCCGATTCGCGCGGCCGCGGGGCGAAACAGCGACCCTTGCCGGCGGGGCGGAGGCCGGGATGTGGTCGGCGATAACCCCCCACGCCGCCGCGACTTGCGGGCGATTGATGGCGGCCGCGATGCCTTGACCCACGCGCGCGGCCACTCCTATAAACCCGCGATTTTCCCGGTCTTCAGACCGGTTTTTAAACCTCAGCGAACGTCCCGAGTGCAGCACCGCCATCTGCCGCCGGCGCCCGTCGACCGCGCTCTCCGCCTGCGCGCGGGGTCCGGCCTGCGGTCCGCGCTCGCGATGCTCGTGGCGATTGCAGCAGCCTGGTTCGAAGCCGGCGCGGTCGCGGCCGACACGATGATGACACCCGAGGCCAGCGCCGGCGCGCTCGCCTCGTTGCCAGCCAAGGGCCTCGCCGCCGCGATTGCCGAGGCGGGCCGGATCGAGGTGCCATCGGCAGACCCCGCCGAGCCGCTCGCCGTCAAAGCGACGCAGGCTGCACGATGGACCGAGGGCGCCTACGACGTCTGGCATCTGACGGGCGGCGTACAGATCACACAGGGAGCGACTGAGGCGGCGGCGCACGAGGCCGTCATCTGGATCGAGCAGGATGCCGCGGATGCGCCGGATGACGATGGCCAGGCGGCGGAACCACGTGTGCGGAGCGTGCTCGTCCGCATGGCGGGTGACGTGAAGGTGACCTCGACGGCCGGCGGCGATGGCGGACCTGCAACCGTCCGCGGACCGCGTTGGACAGGCCGCTTCTGGACACTCCGCGAACCACGTCTCGACTTTGCCAGCGTCGTCGGCAGCACCGCGCCACCGCCGCTCTACGAGCAGCCGGCCGAGCCGACAGTGATCACGGCTGAGGGTGGCAGTGACGACGGTTCGGCGGTCCGGCTCGCCTCGGCAGAGGAGTCGCCGATCGAGCAGACGCAGTTCAGCGAGTTTGGGGCGCCCGCGGTGCCGAAGGTGGCCGCCGCGGCACCGGCCCGGCGGTTGCGGGCCTTCCCGCGGTCGAGCGTGCCACTGGCGATCAAGTGGCTACCGAGCCCGTCGGGCAACGAGTGGATCGCCGTGATCACGTCCGGGGTGAACCTCGTGATCGATGGCGTCGATCCGGCGGGCCCCCTCGACATCTCCGCCGACCGGCTCGTGATCTGGACCCGTGGCTCCGCGCAGCCCGACCTCGATGGGGCCTCCGCCGAGGCGGCCAACGCGCCGCTGGAGCTCTACATGGAGGGCAACGTCGTCTTCCGTCAGGGCCAGCGAGTCGTCGAGGCGGAGAACATGTTCTACGACGTGCCGCGGTCGAGTGGCGTGATCACCGGGGCGACGGTGCTGACGCCGGTCGACAACTACTCCGGTGCCGTGCGGCTGCGGGCCGACGTCATGCGGCAGGTGGACCGCAGCCGGTTCGTCGCCCAGCAGACGGGCCTCACCTCGAGTCGACTGGGCGTGCCCACCTGGGAGTTCCGCTCTCGGGAGCTCGAGTTCACCGACGAGCAGGTGCCGCTGGCCGGCCCGTATGGTCAGGCCGCGATCGACCCGGCCACCGGCGAGCCGACGGTCGAGCACCAGCAGTTCATCACCAGCCGCGGAAACACCGTGACCGTCGGCGGCGTACCCGTGCTCTGGTGGCCCATCCTGGCGACCAACGCGAAGAAGCCGACCTTCTACATCAACGACCTGCAGTTCAAGAATGACCGGATCTTTGGGACGCAGATCCTCACCGGCTGGGATGCCTTCCAGGTATTCGGCTGGCGGCGACCTCCCGACGGCGTCGACTGGGACTTCGACGTCGACTACCTGAGCTATCGTGGACCCGGCGGCGGCACATCGCTGCTCTACAACCGGCCGTCATTCCTCGGCCTACAGACGCCCGCGAGCGGTGACCTCGACGCCTGGTTCGTCGGCGACGTGGGCAAAGACAACGTCGGTCTCTACCGCCGCGACCTCACGTACCCCGGTTATCCGAACCGGACGTTCCGGGGCCGCAGCTTCTGGCGGCACCGCCAGGATCTCGGCGGCACGACCGACAGCTTCTTCGGCGGCTGGCAGGCACGAGGTACTGCGGGGTGGATCAGCGACATGAACTTCCTCGAGGAGTACTACGAGGCCGAGTGGGAGGAGGGCTACGAGCAGCGGACGTGGTTTGACCTGCGGCGGCCCGTGGAGAACCGCGAACTCCGCCTGCTGACGAGCGTCCGCCTCGATCCGTTCTTCACGCAGACGGAGTGGTGGCCGCGGCTCGACCATTACTACATGGGCCAGCCGCTGCTGCGGGACGCGGTTACCTGGTATGAGCATTCCGGTCTCGCCTACGCGAAGCAAAGCACGCCGCAGACGCCGACGGTCGGCCAGGGCCGAAACATCTGGACGCTGCTCCCCTACGAGAGCAACGTGCTTGGCGAGCGGGTGTCGACACGACAGGAGCTCGATCTCCCGTTCCAGGCGGGGGCCGTGAAGCTCGTGCCGTATGCCCTCGGCGAACTCGCCCACTGGGGCGAGGCCCTCAACGGATCGCCGCTCGACCGTGCCTACGGCCAGGTGGGCATTCGCTCGAGCCTGCCGATGTGGACGGCCGACAACACCGTCGAGAGCCAACTCTGGAACCTCCACGGCCTCGCCCACAAGGTGGTGTTTGAGGGCGAGTTTTCCTATGCGAATGCCACGCAGAACATCGACCAGCTCCCGCTCTACGATCAGATCGACGACGACACGATCAACCAGTACCGCCGCAACATCCCCTACTGGGACTTCAACGCCCCGCAGGGATCGGGCTACCCGACGCCGCTCGGGGCACCTTACATCTTCGGGCCCAGTAATAAGTACGACCCGCGGAGCTACGCGGTCCGTCGCGGCATGGGCAGCTGGGTCACTGGCCCCACGGAGATCGTCAACGACCTCACTGCCTTCCGCGTGGCGGCCCGGCAGCGGTGGCAGACGAAGCGGGGACCGATCGGCAATCGGCGGATCATCGACTGGATCACGTTCGACGTGGACGGTGAGTTCTTCCCAACCACGAGCCAGAACTTCGGCCAGCTGATGGGGCTCTGGCAGTACGACTTCCGCTGGCACGTGGGCGACCGCACGGCGGTGCTCTCGACGGCCGACGTCGACTTCTTCGGCGGCGGGCAGCAGCTCTACACCGTGGGCGTGCTCTTGAACCGCACTCCCCGCGGCAGTTTCTACATCGGCTTCAACCAGTTTGGCGGGCCGATCAGCGCCTCGGTGCTCGCCGGCTCGTACACCTACCGTATGAGCCCCAAGTGGGCGAGTTCGTTCGGGTCGGCGATCGACCTGACCGGCAACAACATCGGCCAGAACTTCCAGCTTGTGCGGATCGGCGAGTCGTTCCTGATGACGTTCGGGTTCAACGTCGACTACAGCCGCAACAATGTCGGCGTGACGTTCAACCTCGAGCCGCGGTTCCTCTCGCGGACGCAGTTCGCGAGCCGCTCGGGCATCGACATCCCGACAGCTGGTGCCTACGGGCTGGAGTAGCGGTGGGCGATGGATCGCCGCGGTCGGCTTGAGCCCTTCGGGCCATTTCTTTCGCCGTGCTACGATCCGCCCATGGGAGTCGCAGCCATGCAACCAGAAATACAGCTTGAGGGCCGGCCTGCTCGGACGACTGCGGCCGCTCCGGGCGTGCTCGTGATCGTGGGCGCATCGGGCGACCTGACGAAGCGGCTGCTGATGCCGGCGGTCTACAACCTCGCCTGCGACGGGCTCTTGCCCGAGGCCTTCGCCATCGTCGGCATGGGCCGTGAGCCGATGACGACGGCCCAATTTCGCGAGCAGCAGCGAGCCGAGATCGGCCGGTTCAACACGCGGGCGACACTCGATGATCACCGCTGGCAGTGGCTGGAATCGCGACTGCACTACACCGGCGGCGAGTTCGACGATCCGGCCGCCTTCGCGCGGCTCAAGTCGCTCGTCGATGAGGTGGCGGCGTCGAGCGGCGCCACTGGCAACACATTGCTCTACCTGGCGATCTCGCCTGACTTTTTCGGGCTCGTGAACCGGCAACTCGATGCCGCCGGGTTCACCGGGCTCGCGGGACAGAAGCGGATCATCGTCGAGAAGCCGTTCGGGAAGGATCTGGCCTCGGCCCGGGCGCTCAATCAGACGCTGCTCGATCACTGGCGCGAGGACGAGATCTACCGGATCGACCATTACCTCGGCAAGGAAACCGTGCAGAACCTGCTGGCGTTCCGGCTCGCCAACAGCATGTTTGCGCCGCTCTGGGACGCCCGTCACATCGACCACATCCAGATCTCGGCGACGGAGACCGTGGGTGTCGAGACCCGCGGGGGCTACTACGACAAGACGGGCGTGGTTCGCGACATGCTCCAGAATCATCTCCTGCAGATGCTGGCCTATGTCTGCATGGAACCGCCGTCGTCGCTCGATCCGGGCGTCATTCGCGACGCCAAGTCGAACCTGCTCCGGTCTGTGAGGCTGTTGAATCGCGACGACGTCGACCGTGACTGCGTTCGGGGTCAGTATGGCGCCGGCGTTCGGGCCGACGGAGAGACTGCCGTCGGCTACCGAGAGGAACCGGCCGTCGATCCCGACTCGAACACCGAGACCTACGCTGCCATCAAACTCCACGTCGACAACGACCGCTGGGCCGGTATGCCGGTCTACCTGAGGTCGGGCAAGGCACTATGGAAACGGGGCACCGAGATCGTCGTCCAGTTCAAACCGTCCGCACCGTTGGGCGGCCTGGGCAACCAACTGATCTTCCACATCCAGCCCTTCCAGGCCGTCGAGATCCGCATGCAGGCCAAGCGGCCGGGGCCGACCTTCATGCTCCAGTCGGCCGGCATGCGATTCGACTATGCCGAAACGTTCGAAGCCGCCCGCGGCACCGGCTACGAGGTGCTGCTGTTCAGCGCGCTCAACGGGGATCCGACGCTCTTCTCGCGGACCGATTTCGTCGAAACCTCCTGGCAGATCGTGCAGCCGGTGCTCGACGCGTGGCGTGAATCACGTGCCGGCGACTATCCCAACTACGCCGCCGGCACGTGGGGGCCGCTGGCCGCCGGCACGCTCCTCGCCCGCGACGGCCGCCGCTGGCACGAGAGCCTCAACCGCGCGGTGCTGGCACGGTCGCCGTTCTTCACCGCGGCCCCGGTCGTGCTGCTCAACAATCTCCTGCTCGCCTTTCAGCCGCTGGCCGTTGAGGCAGGCACCTCGGTGGTGGAGCGTGGCGACCTGAAATCGGAGATGTATTTCGTCTGCCGTGGTGAACTCGAGGCGGTTGGCGAGGCGGGCGAGGTGCTTGGTCGCATCCGCGAGGGTGAGTTCTTCGGTGAAATGGCGGTCCTCTTCGACCGGCCGCGAAGCGCGACGGTACGGGCGACACGGCCGTGCGATCTGCTGGTGCTCGAGGGGGGCGATTTTCGGCGGATCATCCAGGATTTTCCGGAGGCTGATGCCGAGTTCCGTCGCCTCGCGGCCGAGCGGCAGGCGGCCCGTCGCGAAGCCTGAGACGGCGTGTACGGGTCACCCTTGAGCCCCGCGCGGCTGCTTGTACAAGCCCAACGCCGTGAGGCGTGGGGTGAGCCACCAACAGAACCCGCGACCAGCGTGGTTCGTCCGCGGCCTTACGGCCGGTCGGCTTGAACACGGGCCTTAGCGTGAGGGGACACCCGCGGCCTTACGGCCGGTCGGCTTTCTCAGGCATGAGGCCGCGAGGGGCTGCCCGTGCCCGGGAGCAGGCGTTGCTGACGAGCGCAGCCATGGATGGCGAAGCGAAGTCAGCATCGAGCGAGCGTAGGCCTGGAAGGCCGCAGCAAGCGTCCGGCGACGGGCACGGGCAGACCCGAGCCTCAGATCACGCGTAAATCGCGTATCAAACGCCCGTTAGCGGTGTTCGTCGGCGGCTTCCGGCAGCGGCGTGGCTGGCTGGATCACCGACCAGGCGACGTAGAGCGCCGCCAGCAGCGCGTAGGCACCGGCGAGTTCCAGCGGGCCACGACCGGCAGCTTCGGCAGGAAGTTCCCCGATGGCCCACGGGAGGAACAGTCGGCCATCCTTGAAGGGCGAATGAATCACGCCGCACACCGTGAACGCCGCCGCCGCGAGGCACCAGCCGGCGGCGCGTGGGAGCCTGCGATCCAAAAGCGCCGTCAGCATGCCGGCCCAGAGCACGCTCGTCACGATGAAGCCGGCGGAGATGAGCTGCAGGGAGAAGAGTTCCCTCGCGAGGAGAGCATCGGGATGAGCCCCTGCGGCCATCACCTTGTCGGTCTCGATCTTGGCCAGTGCCGCCAGCGCCGGCACGCAGGCGAGGGCGACCGCCGGATAGTGCCTCTGAGGCGTGGCGTGGAAACTCTGGGACGTGATCTCGAGGCCGACGAACACCAGGATCGGCACGAGGGCCGGTCCGGGCAGGATCTGGTAGAGGTAGGCGAATGTGCCGGTGAGGCCGGCGAGTCCGATGAAAGCGGCGGTCATCAGCGTGTAGGCCGCGCGGCCTCCCATCGCCTTGTAGGCCGGGTGGCCGATGTAGGGCGTGGTCTGGATCACGCCGCCGCAGGCGCCGGCGATGACCGTGGCGATGGCTTCGACGCCGATGACCTGGCCGGTGTCGTACTCGTCGCCGGCCGCCGCGGCGCTCTCCGTGCAGTCGATGCCCCCCACCACCGTGGCCAGTGCAAAGGGGATCACGATCGGCAGATACTTCACGGTGTATGGCCAGGCCTCGAGCCACTCGCACCGGAAGGCGGCGAGCCATTCCGTCGGCCAGAGCGCGGCGGCAGGGTCGATCGCCATGTGGCTGCCGTCGGGGATCCAGCCGGCTCGCTGGCCGGCGAACTGGATCAGCCCGCCCACGACGAGTGCCGCCAGCGCGCCGGGAATCTTGAACGGGAAAGGAACGTGGGCCGTGAGGCTCGCGAGAATGATGCCCAGCGCCACGAGCCCGGCCAGCGGCGAGGCGAAGATCTCGAGCAGCGGCAGGAAGGTGATCAACGCCAGTGCGATCGCCGTCAGGCTGCCGAGCAGCGCCGCCCGTGGCACAAGCCGTCGAACCGGACCGGCGACGAAGGCGCAGGCCATCTTGAACACCCCGCTGGCGACGATCGAGCACATCCCGATATGCCAGGCCCGACGGGCGGCGGCTTCCTGATCCATGCCCCCCGCCACCGCCTCCGCGAAGGCGGGGCCGATCACGAAGAACACCATCCCAAACGTGCTCGGCGTGTCGAGGCCGAGCGGCATGGCGGTGATGTCGCTGCGGCCGGTTCGGCGGGCGAGGCGGAAGGCCATCCAGGTGAAGATCAGGTCGCCCACCACCACGCCCACGGCCGTGCCCGGCACGAGGTGTGAGAGGGCGAACTGGGCGGGATAGCCAAAGACGGTCGCCAGCAGAGAGACCGTCAGCACCAAGACGGCGAGGTTGTCGATCGAGAGGCCAAAAAAGGCGTTGAGATCGCCCGGGGAGGCCCAGCGATAAAGGGCTTTACGATGCATGGTTGAAGGGGAATGTCGACGTTTCACCGCCAAAAGTCAAACCGCCACAGGCGCTGCCTGGTCTGCTCGGTCGGGCAGGCCGGACGGGTCTCGGGCTATACTCAAGCGTCGGGGTGATCGACCGCCTCCTCCCCCGCGATGCTCACGCTGCGGGCCTGAGGCGGAACCCCAAAAACCAAACTCTTTCAGGCCCGCGAACCCTTCCCCTGCCGGCACCGTAGCAGTGATGGATTTGCACGATTCACGTTCGGGCGGTGGCCATAGTGTGCCGGCTCCGGCTTCCGGGGCAGGCGGTGTGGTCGGCGGGCTTTCCGATGAGGAACTGCTTCGCCGCTGCCGACGAAACGAGGATGCGGCGGCCTTCGAGTCGCTCGTGCAAAGGTACGAGCAAGAGTTGTTCAGTTACCTCCGTCGCTACCTCGGCAACGCCGAGATGGCGGAGGACGTGTTTCAGGCGACGTTTCTCCAGGTTCACCTCAAGAGGGAGCAGTTCGAGGAAGGCCGTCGGTTCCGACCCTGGCTCTACACGATCGCGACCAACCAGGCCATCGATGCCCAGCGGCGCAACCGCCGGCATCGCATGGTCAGCCTCGACAACCGCACCGGTGGCGAGGACGACGTTGGCACGCTCGTGGAAATGCTGGCGGGCAATGGGCAGACGGCTGACGAGCAGATGGAGGTCGAGGAGGCCCGCAACTGGGTCCGCTCGGCCGTCGATGACCTTCCCGAATCGCTCAAGAGTGCGCTGATGCTGGTCTACCACCAAGGCATGAAATACCGCGAGGCTGCCGACGTGCTCGGCATTCCCGTGGGCACGGTGAAGAGCCGGTTGCATTCAGCGCTCCTCAAACTCAACGAGTCGTGGCAGCGGAGCGGACGCGCCGTGCCGGAAGCCATGGAGGATGGAGCATGATCCCCGCACTGTCATCGACCCAGCATGCCGACGCGAGGCCAAGCCATGCGTGAAGATGAACTCGTCGGCTATTGCCTTGGCGCCCTCGAGGAGGGCGAGTCGCAACAGGTGGAACTCGCGCTGGCCGATCCGGTGCGGGGCCCCGACCTGCGGCGAAATCTGGAGTTGATTCGCAAGGCCCTGCGGCCGTTGGATCGTGATCGCGGGCCGATGGCCCCGCGGGCCGGCTTGGCGAAGCGGACCGTGGCCTTCGTGGCCTCGCAGACCACTCCGGCAACCGTTCCGATGCGGCCGACGAGTCGGCCCGCCGCGCCGACTCGGCCCGCCGCGGCGACGCGGGAGGATGCCGAGTGGCAGGGAACGTCGGGCCGCCAGTGGCTCGACCGGATGATCATCGCCGCCTCGGCGCTCGCGGCGTGCGTGCTGGTGGCCCCGCTCCTCCTGGAATCGATCACCGACGCGCGTGCCCGCCGCGCCCAACGCAACCTCCAATCGCTCGCCGGTTCGCTGCAGGGCTACGCGGGCGCCCATCGCCAGTATCCCTCGCCCCCAGGAGAGGGGCCGCTGTCCCGTGCCGGCCTCTACGCTCCCACGCTCGTCTCGGAGCACCGCCTTGTGGCCGACGAC
>Ga0194055_10001070_pt1 | contig 22237 bp, 21 predicted proteins | sample SepL449m_MetaG_FD_155482 | JGI IMG/M metagenome (GOLD analysis project Ga0194055, IMG submission 155482) | Anoxic zone freshwater microbial communities from boreal shield lake in IISD Experimental Lakes Area, Ontario, Canada - Sep2016-L442-9m | ecosystem: Environmental > Aquatic > Freshwater >... | reverse complement strand
CACATGATATGGGCTGGGTGGTCGTCATGTATCCCCCACCTCGTAATCGGGTATGGATAGCGTTCTTCAATGGCTCGCCAATGTTCACGTTCTGGATGCTCAACACCAGCATCAATGACCCTTACTTATCAATACAACCGGTCGGTGGCTTGGATCGACCAATTGCAGTCGGAACGTGATCCGCATGCTTATGACCTCTGCGAACGACACGGGAAACGCACCACGGTTCCGTCAGGTTGGCGCCTTGAAGACCGTCGTGCCGTGTATCACTTCATCACCCCCAATCGCCTTGCCGGGTAGTTCACTTCCACGCCACTCCAGCGATTACCGCGGTACTGAATCGCGATACTCACTGCCGACGATCATTGGTGGTTGGCTGGGTTGTTATCTCGTTGCCAACATTCTTGGTGGAATCATTGCGAGTACCTCAAGTGCTCCAACTGGGAAGGAACCAATATGGCTACTCGCTGCTTCTGCGCTTGCACTGTGGACTCCATTCATTGTGATGTTGGTCGTGTTGTCTCGCAAACTAGGTTCAGGCAATTTTTGGAGCGATTACTCCGTTCGCTTTCGGCCAATGGATGCACTCGGTATTCCCTTGGGAGTTGCTTCACAAATACTTTTAGTGAGTGCGGTGTATTGGCCACTGCGTAAAGCCTTTCCCTCAACTTTTAATTCTGCTGATGTTGAAGAACGAGCACGCGACCTATACGACCGCGCTCACGGATGGTGGCTCGTGGTGCTTGTGCTCGTCGTAGTGGTTGGCGCACCAATTGTGGAAGAACTTGTATACCGAGGGTTCATTCAAGGAACTTTGCGGGGAACCATGAATCATGGTGTTGCGTTAGTTGTCACAGCTCTTTGGTTCACCCTCATCCATTTCACGCCAGTGGAATACCCGGGGCTTTTTGCTATCGCCTTGGTTTTGGGCTTCTCGTATCACTTTTCGCGCAGAATTGGCCTTTCCATAGTCACTCATATGGCTTTTAACGCAACGGGATTATTACTAGTAGCCCTGAAGTGAGCCGTTTATCGGCACTGTAAATGCCACAATGGTACGCATATGACAATTGAAATCGAAAGCGAACACGCCGCTGAAGAAGATGTAGACACGCCGCGCAGAATCCAGAAACTCGTTTCTTCATTCCTTGGCTTTCAACTTTTTTCAACAATTGTCATTGTTGGTGGGTCGATGCTCTTTCTCTTTGCGACGTTGCACCCTTCGCTTATTTTTAGGAATAACACGCCAACTGGTGGCGACATGGGCGCACATGTATGGGGGCCGGCATTTTTGCGCGACAATCTCTTGCCACATTTCAAACTCTCGGGTTGGAGTATGGATTGGTATTCCGGTTTGCCCACGTACCGCTTTTATATGGTCGTTCCTGCGCTCTTTATTTTGTTGCTCAACATTGTTTTGCCGTATGGAATTGCATTCAAAATGGTGGCAGTGGCAGGAATCATCGCGTTGCCAGCGTGCGCATGGGCATTTGGAAAATTGGCACGATTTGCGTATCCAATTCCAGAACTTTTTGCTTTAGCTGCAACTGTTTTTCTTTTTGATGAAAGCTTCACCATCTATGGCGGAAACATTGCGAGCACCATGGCGGGCGAATTTTCATTTTCAATCGCTTTGGCTTTTGCTGTTCTGGGGTTGGGGTTCTTGGCTCGCGGACTTGACGATGGAACAAAACGACCGGCAGCGGCAATATGCATTGCTCTAGCCGGATTAAGTCACGGCATTGTGCTCATCTTTGTGTTTGGTGGCGCAGTATTAATGGTTCTCATTCATGCCAATAAAAAACGCTTCCGCTTTGGTGCAAGTGCTATTGGTGCAGCGGTGTTGCTTTCTTCATTTTGGGTGCTGCCATTTCTTACTGCACACGCCTACATGACCGACATGAAATATGAACCACGTCCCAGTGGGGCAACCGATTCATTTTGGGACATGTTCTTCCCGCACACTGTGTTTTGGGACCTCTTCATTATGACGTTCGCCATTATTGGGTTTGCAGCGTGCATCATTCGCAAAAAGACAATTGGTATGTGGATGGGCGTCATGTGCTTTGCATTATTTGCTGGTGTCTATATCACCCGCGATAGTTTGCCAATCATTGGGCTGCTGTGGAATCCGCGACTCTTGCCCTTTATGTACCTGTTGCGCTACATGCTCATGATGGTAGGTATCTACGCGGTTATTACTTCCGTAGTGCGTTTGGTCATGCTTGAGCGTGATGAAAAATCACGCCACATACCGCTCGAATTGATGTCGGGGGTACTTCGCAATGCGTCTGTCTGGTTAGTTGCTGTGACGGTTCTCTGTATTTTTGGTTTCCGCTTTCAACAATTACCTTTTGCTTCAGTAGTAACGGGTGCTAATGGCAAATCAGAATATACGTGGGGTCCTTTCCGTGGGCCTTCGGGCAATAAGGCATTTGTCGATGGGTGGGCGCGCTGGAATTTTGAAGGTTATGAAGGAAAGCCTGCCTATGGCGAGTACCACAGCATCGTTCAGACCATGAAAAAAATTGGTGAAGATCCGCAGCTTGGTTGCGGCCGTGCGTTGTGGGAAAACAGCGGCGACCTCAATAAATATGGCACCACGATGGCGCTAATGTTGTTGCCATTTTGGACCGACGGATGTATTGGCTCACAAGAAGGACTCTTTTTCGAAGCTGCAGGCACCACGCCGTATCACTTCATTAGTGCTGCGGCGATGTCGAAGCAAAGCAGCAACCCTGTGCGTGAACTGCGTTACGACAACAACAATGCCGAGATGGGTGTTCACTATTTACAAGAGCTAGGTGTGCGTTATTACATGGCATACACACCAGAAGCAGTGGCACAAGCTCAGACACAAAAAGACCTCAAGGAAGTTGCTCGAAGTGCGCCGTGGGTGGTGTACGAAGTTGCGAATAGCGATTGGGTAGTGCCCATGACCGTGCAGCCCGTGGTGGTGGCAAAACGTTCTGGCGATCAACGTGAACGGTGGCTCGAACTCGGTTCTAGCTGGATGCAACACACAACGGAATGGGCAGCAACTCCGGTATCGGATGGACCAAAAGAATGGCAACATATTTCTGTTGCAGTTGATATGAATCGTCGCGTAGGAGAACCAGGTAGCCCTTCGCGCAGTGTTGACATTGTTCAGCCAGTCGAAAAAATCACCCCCGTTGCCTTGCCGCAAGTCAATATTACGAATTATTCACATACGCAAGACTCGGTGTCATTTTCTGTCGACAAGATTGGTGTGCCTGTGCTCGTGCGGGTGAGTTATTTCCCTAACTGGACAGTTTCGGGCGCAAAAGGGCCTTACCGGGCCGCACCAAACATGATGGTGGTGATTCCCACAGAAAAAAATGTGCGATTGAAGTATTCATCTACTGGTATCGACAAACTTGCTTATTTATTAACATTGTTTGGCATTGGAATAGTGATTTTTTGGTGGCGCCGTGGCCCGTATCGTTATGGCACATCAATGCCGCCGCTAATGTAATAAAGAGATGACTCAATCAGATCTCACCAATATTTTTAAAGCGTACGACGTTCGTGGCACTGTTCCCGATCAATTCAATGTCGACATAGCCCGTGCTGTTGGCGTTGGGTTTGCTCAGTTCGCAAAGAGCAAAACCATTTTAGTTGCTCGCGATATGCGACCCTCAGGAGTGGAACTCGTAGCCGCATTCGCCGAAGGTGCTATGTCGCAAGGAGTCAATGTAATTGACCTCGGTTTAGCAAGTACCGATTTGCTGTACTTTGCTGCCGGGTCACTCGATGCGCCAGGAGCAATGTTTACTGCTTCGCATAACCCGGCACAATATAACGGCATCAAGTTTTGTTTGTCGGGAGCACGACCTGTTGGGGTCGACACTGGGCTCAACGATATTCGTGAAGTAGCAGTGCGTGAATTAGCACGTCCTTCAGCTTCGGTGACAAGTAGGGGTCAACTCTCGCAGCGCAACTTGCTCGATGCCTTCGCCGAGCATGTGGTGAGTTTTGTCGACCAAGACCAACTCATTCCTTTGAAAGTCGTTGCCGATACGGCAAATGGAATGGGTGGGCTCGTGGTTCCTGCTGTGTGTGAGCGGCTCCCACAAATAGAACTTGAAGTGATGTTTGGTGAACTCGATGGCACATTTCCTAATCACCCAGCCGACCCCATCCAGCCCGCAAACCAAAAAGATCTGCAAGCGCGTGTTGTGTCGGGTGGCTTCGATATCGGTTTGGCATTCGACGGTGATGCCGACCGCGTATTTGTGGTCGATGAAAAAGGTATTGGTTTGTCGGGAAGCACCACAACGGCTCTTTTAGCGGCAGCTGTTTTGCGCAAAAATCCCGGTGCAAAAATTATTCACAACCTCATTTGCTCGAAGGCAGTGCCGGAAGTTATTGCTGAATATGGGGGAGTCCCCATTCGCTCTCAGGTGGGGCATAGTTACATCAAACAACTCATGGCAGAAACCGGTGCCGTGTTTGGTGGAGAACATTCAGCGCACTACTACTTTCTCAACAACTATCGAGCCGACAGTGGGCTTATTGCTGCAATGCATGTTTTTAATGAGATGAGCCGTAGCGGTCAACCGCTGTCTCAAGTACGTAGTCCCTTCGAGCGTTACAGCGCTAGCGGAGAAATTAATACGCAAGTAGATAACCCACTTGCAGTCATCGAAAGAGTCGGTGCAGTATTTGCTGCGTATCCGAGTGATCGCCTCGACGGGCTTACTATCGATTGTGGATCATGGTGGTTCAACCTGCGCCCTTCCAATACGGAACCACTTTTGCGTCTGAACCTTGAGGCGAATAATCGAGAAGAATGCGATCAGCACGTATCGGAAGTACTTGCGCTCATTACGCAAAATGCGTAGCAGGAACGCCAGTAAATTTTGGCTAGTGTAGAAGCATGTCGTTAAACGCAAAATTGCTGGAGATTCTGGCTTGCCCAGAAGACAAAGGTCCGCTCTACTATGTGGAATCAGAGTCCTTGTTATACAACAGCCGTTTGCAGCGTGTATACGACGTCAAAGAGGGCATCCCCGTGATGCTCATCTCTGAAGCGCACACCGTTGACGCTGGCGAACATGCTCGCATCATGGCAAAAATCACGGCAGAAAACATTCAGCCCACCTTCACTGCGCACTAGTATTTCCTCGTCGGGCTGAAAGACCGGAGCCAGCAGGCCCCAGCCCGGGTACTTTCCCTTCATATCGACAGTTCCCGAAAGGCTCTTCCATGTCTACAAATAGCACCTTTGCGCAACGCGGAGATTTCCGTGTTGCAGATCTTGCGCTTGCCCCATTTGGCCGCAAAGAAATCCATCTTGCCGAACATGAAATGCCAGGTCTTCGCGCACTGCGTAAAGAGTTCGGGCCAACGAAGCCATTGAAGGGTTGCCGTATTTCTGGTTCATTACATATGACCATTCAGACTGCAGTTCTCATTGAAACGCTCGTTGAGTTAGGCGCAGAAGTGCGTTGGGCGAGTTGCAATATTTTCTCTACTCAGGACCACGCAGCAGCTGCAGTAGTTGTTGGCCCAAATGGCACAGCCGAAAACCCACAGGGTGTTCCTTGTTATGCATGGAAAGGTGAAACTCTTGAAGAGTATTGGTGGTGCACCGATCAGATGATGACTTGGCCCGATGGTGATGGGCCAAACATGATTCTCGACGATGGTGGCGATGCAACAATGCTCGTACACAAAGGCGTGGAGTTCGAAAAGTCAGGAGTTGTTCCCGACCCCACCACCGCATCAAACCCAGAGTTCGCCATTGTGCTTGGCTTGTTGCAACGCAGCTTGAAGTCGGAGCCACAGAAGTGGACCACCATGGCAAAAGGCATTAAGGGCGTTACTGAAGAAACAACTACTGGTGTGAAGCGTCTGTACAAAATGTCGGAAAATAAAGAACTTTTGTTCCCTGCCATCAACGTGAACGACAGTGTAACCAAGAGTAAATTCGACAACCTTTATGGCTGCCGCCACTCACTCATCGATGCCATCAACCGTGCTACCGACGTCATGATTGCCGGAAAGCTTGCAGTGGTGTGTGGATATGGCGACGTAGGTAAGGGTTGTGCACAAAGTTTGCGCGGTCAAGGTGCACGTGTCATCGTCACGGAAATTGACCCCATTAACGCATTGCAGGCAGCAATGGAAGGTTACGAAGTGAATACTCTTGAATCTGTCGTTGACCAGGCAGACATTTTTGTTACTGCAACTGGCAACGAGGCCATTATCGATGTGTCACATATGTCGAAAATGAAGCACAATGCCATTGTGTGCAATATTGGCCACTTCGATAACGAAATCGACATGGCTGGTTTGGCACGTAGCGGTGCAACACGCGACGAATTAAAAGCCGGTACAGACCTGTGGTCATTCCCCGATGGTCATGCTGTCATTGTGTTGGCAGAAGGCCGTTTAGTGAACTTGGGTTGCGCAACAGGACACCCAAGTTTTGTGATGAGTTGTTCGTTCACCAACCAGGTCATTGCCCAAATGGAGCTGTTTAATCACACCGCAAAGTATCCACTTGGTGTGTATGTGCTGCCAAAGGTTCTCGATGAGAAAGTTGCCTCTTTGCATCTCGACGCACTCGGTGTGGTGCTCACACAAATGAACGATGTTCAGGCCGAATACTTAGGTATTAACCCATCGGGCCCATTCAAGCCCGAGAACTACCGCTACTAAAAAGAGTTACATCTCTAGTGCTTGCCCTGTCGCTGATTCGTTCAGCGACGGGGACATGCGCAGTGCAACGAGTGCTTTTTGCACCAGTGGCCCAATGCCAAAGGCAAAGACAAATGTTCCGAGCCCTATTGAGCCACCCAAAAAGAGCCCGACAACGAGCACCACAATTTCAACGGTGGTGCGTGCAAAGCGAATGGATATGCCAAAGCGCTTATTTAAGCCAAGCATGAGGCCATCGCGCGGGCCCGAACCGAGTTCGGCGCCAATATAGAGACCTGAACCAAATGCAATAAAGATCATTCCGGCAAGAAGGAATGCCACCCGCACAACAATGAGACGTGAGTGGGGAAGTAGATCGTCCATGAAGTTTTCTACAAGACCTATTTGCAGGGCGTTCATGATGGTGCCAATGCCGGGCTTCATGCGCAGCGGAATCCAAACAAGTAGCAGCACAACGCCAACAATGATGATGACGGTACCCATTTTGATGTTGGCTTTTTCACTAATGCCTTGATGCAGTACGTCCCACGGCGGAACGCCCAAATTGCTATGAACAAAACATGCAATGCCTGCCCCAAAGCACAAGAGACCAGCAGCACAACGAGCAATGCGTTCAAAAAATCGTTCGCGTAGGGGTCGAGGAGTGCTCGTTGAAGGCATTTGCAGATGTTACTGCCATCAACTTGAAGGAATGAACACAATAAAAGGTGTTCACCCGAAAGATCCCACTTGTTGCTCAAGTTCCACCGCGAGCGTCATTGCCGTTCTATGTGAGTGCCGCTTCAGTATTCGAAGGAAATGTACGCACGGCGGTCATCTCATTGAAATATCGCAATGAACGCCGTTTCGCCCGGCCACTCGGCAAGCTTTTGGCCGATGCAATATTGCGCGAGCGTGCACTGAATTATGAATTTGATTATGTGACATGGGCGCCTACCACCTCGCAACACTTGCGAGAGCGTGGGATGGATCATGCTGAGCTCATTGCGCGGGAAGTGGGCAAACATTTAGATATCCCCGTCAAAAACCTGCTGCGGAGAATGACGCATGAAACTCAAACTCATCGGTCGCGTCAAGAACGACTTTTAGGCCCGACTTTTCGGGCCCATGCTCTAGCGACTGGGCGCAAGGTGCTGGTGGTGGACGACGTGGTCACAACAGGAGCAACTTTGCATGCAGTTCGGCGTGCATTTCGCAGTATTGGGGTGGAATTAGTGGAATGCTGGGCGGTCGCTGCGACCCCTAGCAGGTAGAATTTTGCCCTAATGAGTATTCTTGATCGCGTTCTACGGGCCGGCGAAGGCAAAAAGGTTAAGGCCCTCGAGGGTCTTGTTCCTGAAATCAATGCTCTCGAGGTATCCATTGCCTCCTTGTCTGACGACGCATTGCGCGGCAAAACCGACGAGTTCCGCCAGCGCATTGCCAATGGTGAATCACTCGACGACCTTCTCGTTGAATCATTTGCTGTCATGCGCGAAGCGGGAAAACGAGTTCTTGGCCAGCGCCACTACGACGTTCAACTCATGGGTGGGGCGGCATTGCATTTCGGTTGGATCTCCGAAATGAAAACCGGTGAAGGAAAAACTCTTGTTTCCACCTTGCCTGCGTACCTCAATGGTTTGTCGGGCAATGGCGTGCATCTCGTCACCGTCAACGACTATTTGGCACGGCGCGACTCGGAATGGATGGGCCGTGTGCATCGCTGGTTAGGCGTGAGTGTTGGCCTTGTGGTGCCTGGCCACCGTGAATCACCGCAACAAAAACGTGAAGACTATGCAGCCGACATCACGTATGGCACCAATAACGAATTTGGCTTTGACTACCTACGCGACAACATGGCTGGCTCATTAGAAGAAAAAGTGCAACGTGGGCATAACTTCGCCATTGTTGATGAAGTCGACTCAATTCTTATCGACGAGGCTCGTACACCGCTCATCATCTCGGGCCGCTTAGCCGACGCGGCACAGTTGTACTACCGCTTCGCCTCTGTTGTGCGGGCACTTGTGCGCGATGTCGACTACGAGGTCGATGAAACGAAACGTACGGTCGTTCCTACCGAAGAAGGAATTGAAAAAGTAGAAGCCCAATTAGGTGTGAGCAACTTGTACGACGGAGTGCAACAAAACTTGGTACATCAGTTGCAAGTGGCTTTGAAATCAAAAGAGCTCTATAAGCGCGATAAGGACTACATCATCCAGGGTGGTGAAGTAAAAATTGTTGACGAATTTACGGGCCGTATTCTTGAAGGTCGGCGTTGGAGCGAAGGTATTCACCAAGCGATTGAGGCCAAAGAAGGCGTCAAAATTAAAGATGAAAACCAAACGCTTGCAACCATTACTTTGCAGAACTACTTCCGCATGTACCAAAAACTTGCTGGTATGACCGGTACTGCTCAAACTGAAGCTGCCGAACTCATGAATACATATCAACTTTCAGTTGTATCTATTCCAACGAATAAATCTGTTCAACGACTCGATCAGCCCGATCTCATCTACAAAAATGAAGATGCCAAGTTCGCTGCTGTTGTGGAAGAAATTGTTGAGAAAAACAAAATCGGACAGCCGGTTTTGGTGGGAACTATCAGCGTTGAAAAGAGTGAGCATCTTTCGCGTCAGTTAAATAAGCGTGGCATTAAGCACGAAGTGTTGAACGCAAAACAACACACTCGTGAAGCCCAAATTGTTACGCAGGCTGGTCGCATAGGCGCCGTAACAGTTGCTACCAACATGGCAGGTCGCGGTGTCGACATTCTCTTGGGCGGAAACCCAGAGGGTCTTGCACGTCAATCGGTGCTTGCAGAGGGTTTCTCAGAAGAAACCTTGCTCGACGAGTTCGCTCTTCCCGTGCCTCTCGACCAAATGCCAGCCGACTTCCAAACGTCACGTGTAACGGCGCAAGCTCGTTACGGCGCTTTGCTCGATCAATTTAAGGTGCAGTGCGCAGCAGAAGGCGATGAAGTTCGTGCAGCTGGTGGGCTTTTCGTCTTGGGCACTGAACGCCACGAAAGCCGTCGCATCGACAACCAATTACGCGGTCGTGCAGGACGTCAGGGCGATCCTGGCGAGAGCAGGTTCTATTTGTCGCTCGACGATGAATTGCTGCGATTGTTTGCAACAGGTGCATTGAGTTGGGTGATGTCGCGTGCGCTGCCCGACGATGAAGCAATTGAAGCCAAAATGGTAACGAAAGCCATTGAGCGCGCCCAAAGCACAGTTGAGCAGCGCAACGGAGAAATTCGTAAGAATGTTCTCAAATACGACGAGGTAATGAACGAGCAGCGCAAAGTTATTTACATGCGCCGCGATCAAATTCTCGACGGTCTCGACCTGCGCGCTGCCGCAATGGAGTATCTCTCTGAAGCCGTCGATTCGCTCATTGCCGCATATTGCGTGAGCGAAGCCGACGACGAATGGGACCTCGACGGTTTGGCACGCGACCTTGCTACCTATTGGCCAACGACTGTCACCATTGCTCTCCTCGGCCAGGCTTCTTCTACCGACAATATTTATGACATCGTCATGGCCGATGCCGCCGTGTACTACAAGCAACGCGAAGAGCAGCTTGGCGACACCGTCATGCGTGAAATTGAGCGGCAAGTAATGCTGCGTATTATCGACCAACGCTGGCGTGAACACCTCGAAGAGATGGACTATCTCCAAGAAGGCATCAACTTGCGCGCCATGGGTCAAAAAGATCCACTCACCGAATGGCAGCGTGAGGGCTACGACATGTTCGGTTCGCTCATGAAGGGCATTGCTCAAGATTTCGTGAAATACGTCATGCATGTGGAAGTAGTGTCCGACGATGCCGCTGGAACAACGGTACAAAACATTCGCCAATCATCTTCCGACGACGACACAGCCTCGGGGTTCGATGTGGCTATTGCCTCAGCAATTGCCGATGGAGAATTGCCGCCAGAAGCAGCACCCGTGCGCGCGACAAGCAATACGCCAGTGGTGAAAAGTGAATTCGATAAAACACCTCGCAATGCGCCATGCCCTTGTGGTTCTGGCAAAAAATTCAAGGTGTGTCACGGCAAAACTGCCTGACACCGAACCAAGGCTTTTCTCTCCATGCGTGACTTCACCGACGACCTACGAGATCTCCGACGCCGATTAGGCGAAGCTGCTCAATATTTAAAAGTCGAGCAAAACACTGCTCGACTCAGCGAGTTGGAAATTGAAATTTCACGGCCAGATTTGTGGGACAACCAAGACTTGGCCAAAAAAGTCAACACCGAATACTCCAATATCAAAAGTGATCTCGATGAGTTTCAGGAATTGACTGCTGCAGTCGATGATCTCGATGTATTGCACGAAATGGCACGTGAAGTAGACGATGCTTCGCAAGAACCAGAACTCGCCGAGGGCATTTCACGCGCATCCAAGCAGTTGCGTACTTTAGAACTTCGTAGTTTGTTCACCGGTGAACACGATGAAGTGGATTGCATCGTTCAAATCAACGCAAAAGATGGCGGTGTTGACGCACAAGACTGGTCGGAGTTGCTTTTGCGGATGTACACGCGCTGGGCTGAACGCCGCGGGTTCACTGTGGAATTGAGCGGTATTTCTGAAGGAACCGAAGCGGGTATTTTGTCTGCCGACTTCACTATTCACGGCCGCTACGCATATGGCCTCATGACCTCAGAACGTGGCACACATCGTCTTGTTCGCATTAGCCCATTCGACAACCAAGGTCGCCGGCAAACCAGTTTTGCTTCGGTGCAGGTGTGGCCAGTAATGGACGCGCCAAATATTGAAGTAAATGAAACTGAAATTCGCATGGAGGTGTTTCGTGCGTCGGGAGCTGGTGGTCAGCACATCAACAAAACATCATCGGCTGTGCGACTCATTCATGAACCAACTGGTTTAGTTTCATCATCTCAAGAAGAACGTAGCCAGTTGCAAAACCGTGAAAGAGCAATGACTCGACTCAAAGCAATGATTGCTGCGCGCATCGAAGAAGAACACGAAGCAGAGCGTGACCGCATTGCGGGGAAGCCGGCACAAGTGGGCTGGGGAAGTCAGATCCGTTCCTATGTAATGCAGCCTTACCAAATGGTGAAAGACGTGAGAACTGAAGTAGAAGATGGCAACGTTGCATCGGTGCTTGATGGCGGTTTAGATGAATTTATGGAAGGTTTTTTACGTTGGCGGCGCTCTCTCGACGAAAAATAAGCACTTTCATGGCTAGCTACGAATGTGCTGATAGGTTCACTTTGTCATGATTCGCTTAGACAATGTGACCAAGGTGTACGGAACCGATTCTGTTGCGGTGCGAGACGTAAGTTTCGACATCGGCAAAGGCGACTTCGTCTTTTTGGTTGGCCCATCAGGTTCTGGGAAATCCACACTCCTGCGACTCATGAACCGTCAAGAGCGCCCCGAACGTGGCGACGTGTGGATTGCTGGTCGCAATATCAATGAACTTGGCGACTCTCGAGTGCCGTATTTGCGTCGCGGTATGGGAAATGTTTTCCAAGACTACAAACTGCTCTCGAACAAGACCGTTTTCGAAAATGTTGCCTTTGCCTTAGAGGTCATTGGCAAACCCCGTCACGTTATTCGCCAACAAGTTCCTGCAGTACTTGAACTAGTGGGGCTCGAAGACAAGCACGACCGTTTGCCCGACCAGTTGTCGGGTGGCGAGCAGCAACGTGTTTCCATTGCTCGCGCATTTGTCAATAGACCACTCATCATGTTGGCCGATGAGCCAACAGGAAACCTCGACCCCGCTACGGGTGAGGGAATTATGCAGTTACTCGACAGCATCAACCGCAGCGGAACAACTGTGGTGATGGCCACCCATGATCATCGCATCGTAAACATGATGCGTAAGAGAGTAATTCAGCTCGATCGTGGCGTACTTGTGCGCGACCAAGAGCGAGGGGTGTACGAATAATGTGGAGTCGCATTGCATACGCTTTTCGTGAAACGTGGGCGAGTTTCCGTCGTAACCTCACACTTACTGCAGCTGCGGTAGTGACTTCGGCAATTTCTTTGCTGCTCGTTGGTACCACATTCCTCATTCAGCGCGGCTTCGACAACTTGCTTGTGCGATGGAAGGGCGACGTGCAAATGATTGTGTTCGTTGCATCAGATGCTGCCCCCGATCAGATCGCACATATTCAAGACGTTATTAAGAGCCAACCAGCGGTCATCGATATCACTAAGTTGAAATATCTCGACAAAGCAGCAAGTTTTGAAGAGGCAAAAGTCATTTTCACTGGTGATCCCACTTTGTTGAGTTTGCTCACGCCCGAAACGATTCCTACACAATTCAAGGTGGTTCCACTGACTGGTGACGCCGCCCTGGTGCGCAGTTTGGCCGAGCAATATCGCGGTCTTCCCAAGGTAGAAGGTGTCTCACTCGCGGAAGATGAATTTCAGGTCATTTCAACTTTGTCGGGGTTCGTTCGCACGGTCACCATTGTGATGTCGGTCGTGCTCTTGGGTGTAGCAGTGGCTCTCATTTGGAACACCATTCGTACGGCTATGTTTGCTCGTCGCCGCGAAATTGAAGTGATGAAGCTTGTAGGAGCCACCAACTGGTTTATTCGCGTTCCCTTCATGTTGGAAGGGCTGCTCCAAGGTCTTATTGGTGGCGTTGCCTCGTGTGGTGGACTCTGGGCTCTCAATCGTGCATGGCAAAATGGTGTTGCTGGGTTCAAGCCCGGCACCGGAATCAGTGCACTTGTGGTACCTGGTAGTTACTTGAATGGCGTAATGCTGATGCTGCTCATTATCGGTGCTTTGGCTGGTGCTATTGGGTCGGGAATTGCAGCGAGCCGATTCCTTGATGTGTAAAAGATGGGTTTGCCTTTCTGTCGCAGTTCTCGGTGCAATGGCATTTACTTCGTGTGGGGCGCAAGAAACTTCCCCGCAAAGTGCACCTCAATGGAAGGCAGCCAGCGTTCCGACGGTCAAAGGTGAAACACATGCACTGCCGAATTCCTTAATGGATCCATTGAATGACGGAACGTATTGGGCAGAAATTGCTCGTATTCAAAAATCTGGAGACGTTATTTTTCAGTTATACAAGGCGCGATTCGGTGCAACGTGTACTGCATGGGCCAAGGAGAATGGCATCGAAGAGGGTTGCTTGGACGATTACTCAGTAGAGAACAGCTATCAGCGATTTGTGGTTGGCCTAGCTAAAAATGCTCGTATTTCGGTGGCCCAACAAGACATGCCAGGGAAGTCGTATCGCATCTCTCAGACAGAACTGCGTGGTGTGATGCAAGGCCATTTAGAAGGCGCTCCGCAAGGTTATGCATGGACGTCGTTCCCATTCCTTGTGCATGTTGCCAATAAAGAAGTGGTGAGCGCAGAACAATATTGGGTTCCGTAGCAAGAGACCTCCTGCCAATACGCATCTCAGTGGAAAATTCGGGTAAAAAGGAGAATGACTTTTACCGATATTTTGTTCGACGTTACTGATGGTATTGCTACCATTACCCTGCACCGACCAGATGCATTGAATGCATTCACCAACCAAATGGTGCGTGATCTGAAAGTTGCATTCGACGAAGTAGATGGAAACGATGACATTCGTGCTCTCGTGATGACAGGAAGCGGCAGGGCATTTTGTGCCGGCGCCGACCTCTCGAGCGGTGGCAAAACGTTTGAAAAGGGCGGTAGCGATATCACCGATAAGGGTGGTGTGGTGCGCGATGGTGGCGGGCTTGTCTCATTGCGACTCTTTGAATTGAAGAAGCCAGTGATTGCCGCCATCAATGGTGCCGCTGTTGGTGTGGGTGCAACCATGACCCTTCCGATGGATATTCGTCTCGCAAGCACGAAAGCAAAATTCGGATTTGTCTTTGCAAAGCGTGGCATTGTTCCTGAAGCGTGTTCGTCGTGGTTCTTGCCACGTCTCGTGGGGATCTCACAAGCAGCCGAATGGGTATACACGGGGCGCTTATTTGGTGCTGAAGAGGCGTTATCTGGTGGCCTGGTGCGCAGCGTTCATGAACCAGAAGATTTGTTGCCCGCAGCGCATGCTATTGCGCGAGAAATTGCCGACAATACATCGCCTGTTTCAGTTGCACTTTCGCGACAAATGATGTGGCGGATGTTGGGTGCTGAACACCCTATGGCTGCACACCGTGTAGATAGTCGTGGTATTCAAATGCGTGGGCGCAGCGCCGATGCGAAAGAAGGTGTAGTGAGCTTCTTGGAAAAGCGTGCAGCGGTATTCACCGACAAAGTGAGTGATGGGCTCCCCAATATTTTCCCCGATTGGGAAGATCCAGAATTCTCGTGAGTGATACGGAAATTTCCGTCTACGACGAAGTAGGGGGAATGCCATTTTTTACTGGCATAGCAGCTCGTTTTTATGAGGGCATTCGCACCGATGCAGTGTTGCTACCGCTGTACCCCGACCTTGATGACCTCGACGGCGCTGCTCACCGCCTTGCGTTGTTTTTGGCCCAATATTGGGGTGGTCCACCCGCATATAACGAAGAGCGTGGGCAGCCCATGTTGCGGGCGCGGCACATGCCGTATCGCATTACGGAACTCGAAAGAGATCACTGGTTGTTGCACATGTTGACAGCAGTGAGTGAAGTAAACATTAGTGAAACAACTCGTGGAAAATTTGTTGACTATTTTGTGAAGGCCGCCGAGCACTTGCGTAATGATCAGCCGCTGCGGTTAGTTAAGCCATAACACGCAACTGCAGCAGCTGCGGCCACATTGAGTGAATCGATTCCCTCGGCCATAGGAATGCGCACGCGCATCGTTGCGGCATTCATCACACTTTCTTCAAGGCCTTCACGCTCTGAGCCAAGAATGAGTATCAATTTTTCGATAGGGGCAATATCGGCCATGTTGAGTGCATCGCGTGCTGGGGTGAGCGCACAACTCGTAAAGCCGTGGGCATGAAATTCATCGAGCACTGGGGCGAGTTGAGCTACACGACAAATATTGGCATCAAATGAAGTTCCCATGGAAACGCGTAGTGCACGCCGTGTGAAAGGGTCCGACGTCTCACTGTCGAGTACCACGCCATGGAAACCAAATGCCTGTGCACTGCGCATGATGGCGCCCACGTTGGTGGGGTTGTCAATTTGCGAAAGCATCACAATACGTGAGTGCTTGCTGAGCAAAGTTGCAATGTCGGAGGCGGGCGGTTTAACAAAGAGGCCAACCATGCTGAGAGCAAGGGCTAGCCCTGTGGCTTCGCGTCGAATGTTTTCTTCAGCCACGAGCACTTCTGTATTCCCCAGCAAATGCAAGAAAGGCTCGAGGCGATGTACCTGGTTGGGGTCGCACAAGATGGTGTTGGGGGTAAAGCCGGTTTCGAGTGCGCGCAGCACAACAAGGTCACCTTCGGCAATGAATTGGGCACCATCAATATCGCCACGGCGTTGAGGGCGATTATTGAGCTGGCGTTCACGAAAGCGAAATGGTGTAAGTGCAGGGTCGGCCACAACTTCTACAAAGCGTGTACGAATGGTCATTGCTTAGTAGTACCAGGGAAAGCGTGACCAGTCGGCATCGCGCTTTTCCAGGAAGGAATCGCGTCCTTCTTGTGCTTCGTCGGTCATATATGCCAACCGTGTTGCTTCGCCTGCAAAAATTTGTTGACCAACAAGACCGTCATCAATGAGGTTGAAAGAGAACTTCAGCATGCGCTGAGCAGTAGGGCTCTTTTCGTTCACTTCTTTTGCCCATTGAAGTGCAGTGTTTTCTAGTTCCAGGTGAGGAACAACGGCATTGACCATGCCCATGCGGTGAGCGTCGGCGGCGGAGTACTCGCGACCAAGGAAAAAGATTTCACGAGCAAATTTTTGACCCGTTTGACGAGCAAGATACGCCGAGCCATAGCCGCCATCGAAACTCGCCACATCGGCATCGGTTTGCTTAAAGCGTGCATGTTCCTGTGATGCAATAGTGAGGTCTGCAACAACATGCAAACTGTGTCCACCACCTGCGGCCCAACCAGGTACTACACAAATGACAACTTTTGGCATGAAGCGAATGAGTCGTTGGACTTCGAGAATATGAAGACGCCCCATGCGCGCAGGGTCGCGATCGGCGATGTCGTTGCCCTCTACGTATTGGTAACCATCTTTGCCGCGAATGCGTTGGTCGCCGCCACTGCAAAATGCCCAACCACCATCTTTAGGAGAAGGTCCATTGCCGGTGAGGAGTACGCAACCCACATCGCTTGTTTGTCGCGCATGGTCGAGGGCTGTGAATAGTTCGTCGACCGTGTGTGGTCGAAATGCATTGCGCACTTCTGGCCTATTGAAGGCAATGCGCACCGTTCCATGAGCCTTTGCACGATGATACGTAATATCGGTGAAGTGAAACTGAGGAATTTCATTCCACTGGGAGGCATCAAAAATGTCGGAGACAGTCACGTCAATATTGTGCCGTCATTGGAGGCACGGAACCTCATTTTCGTCATGATTTTTTATTGAGAGCACGCAACGCTAACCACCATGTTGCAACGGCAGCTGGCATGCGCTCGTGGTACGCCTTCCACAGGTCGCTGGCATCGGCTGGGAGTGGTTGCATATTTGTTTCTGGCAATGGTGATGCGGTGGCAATGGGGTCAATCCATTCCACGCGAAAATCGGTGAAGAGATGTGTGAGCAATTTGGCATCGGTTTCGTGATGATCTGAGGTTTGGTGCTCAAGAAATCCGTTGTAGTCGTTAAATGACAACAGGCCGTAGTACTGATTCTTTTCTGCACCTCGCCAGTATTCGTATCGCAGCACATGATCTTCATGTTCATGGGTGGAGCGCCAGAGACGTGCAAGCACCTCTTCAAACTCTTTTTCTTTGCCTTCTTGAACGGTGATGTGCGCCAAAATAGTTGCCATACGACAACGCTACTCAGGCTGTGTGGGTTCCTGCGAAGGGGAAGTTATATGGCGTCGCGTAGGCGGGCGATGAGTGCTGCAACATCGCTAAAACGCAAGAACAAAGGGCTCAGGGCAATACGAATGACATTGGGTGGGCGAAAGTCAACAATGAAACCATCGTCAATGAGTTCCGTGGTCAGTGCTTCAGCCCTGCTGTGAAGAAGCGCAATGTGTCCACCGCGGGCCTTGCTCTCGCGAGGAGAGCCCAAAGAGAATCCGCTCTGAGAGAGATGCTCGTCGAATCCTGCAATGAAAAAGTCGCCAAGTGCAATTGAGCCAGTACGAATAGAGGCAATGGGGAATTCTTCAAAAACCTGAAGTGCCCCATGAAGGGCCTTCATCGACAAGATGTTGGTGGTGCCACTAGAAAAACGTGAGATACCTTGCGCGGGTCTGTAGGTGTCTTCGAATGCAAATGGGGCGTCGTGCCCAAACCAGCCAGGAATGGGTTGGTGAACGTCGTTCACCAAGTGTGGGGCAACGTACATGAATGCAGGTGCACCTGGCCCACCATTCATGTACTTGTATCCACAGCCAACGGCAAAATCGACGCGATGACGTTCAACGTCACAGGGAATAATTCCTGCGGCATGTGCGAGATCCCACACGATGAGCGCACCTGCATGGTGTGCTGATTCGGTAATGGAGGCAACATCGTGAATTTCAGCAGAACGAAAGTCGATCATTGAGGCGGTGACAACAGCAATATTGGCATTGAGTCGTTGCGGCATTTCCGAAACCGCACACTCTTCGTAACGCAAATGGAAAAGATCTGCAACGCTGCGAGCAACATAGCGATCGGTAGGAAAATTATTGATATCGCATAGCAACACGTCGCGTGTCGCAGTTGTATTTTTTTGTACTGCCGCAGCAAGAACTTTAAAGAGTGCTATTGAGGTGGAATCGCCTGCAATAACGCTGCCGTGTGGTGCCCCAATAATGTGGGCAATTTTATTTCCAGTTGCGGCTGCAATGTCGAACCAATCACCGTCGTGCCACGTGCGTACCAATCCCGTTTTCCACTCAGAGTCAACAGCTTCACTCACCGCATTGCGGGCAGTATGCGTGAGTGGCCCAAGTGAGTTGCCGAGAAAATATTTCTGATTGGCAGGCAGATCAAAATGTGCACGAGCTGGCGCAAGGGGATTGGCGGTATCAAGAGCATCTGCTTGTGCAAGGTATGAGTTCAGCGACATGGCCGAAGGGTTTCCTTTATGTGTTCAGTAAGTGAAGCGTTGCATCGCCGAGTGGAGTGCCTGGCGTAATGAGATCGTAGATCAAATCGAAGTGATCGCATTCGTTTACTTCAAAATGCGCAGCGCTGTTACCGCCTGCAGCAAGGTGTAGCGCATATGTGGTGCTTTGTGCTTTGAAAGCAGCAGTCTCATGTTGTCCCCACACAAGAATTGTTTGCCCCACCGAAGCAACGGGAAGCAATTGTGGGCTCAGAAGTGCGGCATCGTGTTCTGTGAGTTGAAGCGGGTCATTGACAGTGGTGTGCAGCAGTGGGCGCAGGTCGTAGATGCCACTTAAGAGAACTGCACCCGTGATGAAGTCATTAGTGGAGGCAGCGGTACTACACATGGCCGCAAGGTGAGCGCCTGCTGATGAACCCGATACCACTGTGCTGTGTGGAGTGAGACGGGAGTGTTGCTGGAGCCATTGCACCGCGGTACGACATTGATGGACAATGTGCGAAAGGCTCGCTTGTGGAGCCAGCGTATAGTTAATGCTGGCGAAGCTGAACCCTTGCGCAAGTGCATCATTTGCCCACATGCAACTTTCCTCTGCAGAAAGTGCTTTCCAATAACCACCATGAATAAAAATGAGAAGGGGAGCGTTGGGAGAGGATTGCGCTAGCAGTAAGTATTCGTCGTCATGAGTGCCGTAGGCAAACTTTTGTAATTTTTCCCCAAGAGTCTTTTTCGTTACGGCGCTTCTGAGCCCGTATTGCTCGATGTACCACAGCGCAGGATGGTGAGCTGCAGAACTCGGGGAGTACTCAGTTTCCAGCGACATCAACCAACGATAGCGAATTGGCTTTTCGAGTACGAATAATTTTTGTGCCAATAAAGACGGCACAAGGAATCACGATGACATTGGGTAAAACAACGAGAGCATCTTTCACAATGAGGCCGTATGCAAACCACGCTATTGCAGTAAAAAAGAGGAGAACATACGTAGGCAAGGAAACTCCACTGAGGTCATCAGATTTGGCAGAGGTGAAGGTCTGCGGGAGAACAGATGACGCCCCAACGATGAATGCAAGGAAGCCTGTTACTTCTGGCGACACAGAAACACACACAAATGCGAACGCGGTGATTCCAAACATGATGCTGTAGAGGCGCGCTGCCGGGAGTGTTCCATGCTTCACCATCGCGCGGGCGAGCAGTGCTATTGCAACAACAATGAGGAAGTTAGAACCGCTGACCGCAGCATCTCCTCGCGATAACCCGTAAACGCTCCACAAGGTTGAGCCACAGATCCCCTGCAATGCGCCAATGGGCGAGAGGCCTTCCACAGTATTGCTGCGGTACACAAGGATCACCTGGGGCCAAATGAACAGCATTGACATGATGGAGGCAACAATGCCAAGAATGTTCTGAAGAGTCACCCGAACATTGTGTCTGACCTGAGATGCACAGACGTGGCTTAAAGTGTGAAACGCTGTGTGACATGCGACGTTCCATTGATGATTACCCCATGTCAATTTCCGATGTGCCTGTAGGCGATGACGACGCAATGCGCATTGCCTGGGCAGTGGCAATTAGCGATGATTACGATGATGCCGAACCACGAGTCGTGCTCACCACCGAAGAAGTGGGTTCGCCAGGTACGGGACTCGTGGCCCATCTGAACGCCGAACACGTGCGTCGGCTACGGATGGCATTGCGCGATGCGCTGCGTGAAATCGGCGAAGACCCAGGTTTGTAGCCGTTTTTGGCGATTTTGGCCAGCGATATTGCCCTTCGAGGCAATTCCCGATAATGTTGACTCACTTAGTCGGGTTTCGCTCGGCACCGATATTTGGCCATTTGGAGGCAACCCGTGGGTATTCCACCTGTCATTGCAGTACCGCGCGACCTCGATGCTGAGCAGATGGCCGACATCGAACGCTTTGAAAAAGCAATCGAGCAGTATCTCGCTGGAGAAATCAGTGAAGACGTATTTCGTGTGATGCGTCTCAACAATGGTGTGTACGGTCAACGCCAAGGTGGAACCAATCAAATGGTGCGCATCAAGTTGCCAGCGGGAACCATTACTCCTGAACAACTCGACTTGATGGCATATCTCTCTACCGAGTATTCACGCGGCTGGGGCCATATTACGACCCGCCAAAATATTCAATTCCATTTTGTGGAACTACGTCGCATGCCTGAACTCTTGCGCCACCTTGCCGGAGTACATCTCACTTCACGTGAGGCATGTGGCGACACCGTGCGCAACGTGATGGCCTGCCACCTTGCAGGAGCTTGCCCGCATGAACACCTCGATGTCACGCCATGGGCTGAAGCCGTGTTTCGTCACTTTGTGCGTAACCCACTAGGGCAGCGCTTGCCCCGCAAATTTAAGGTCAATTTTTCTGGTTGCGCCACCGACTGCGGACAAGCAATGTTCAACGACGTAGGTGTTGTTGCAACAACTCGCACCAACGAAGACGGTGCAGTAGAACAAGGCTTTCGCATTTTTATTGCCGGCGGTTTAGGCGCTACGCCACACCCTGCATTGGCGCTAGAAGACTTCACATCGCGTGAAGATCTCATGCCAACAATCGAGGCAGCATTGCGCGTGTTCGACCAAGCCGGCAATCGCGATAATAAATTGCGTGCCCGCATGAAATGGCTTGTCGACACCCTTGGTATCGACGAGGTGCGTCGGCGCGTGCAAAAAGTTCGCCTCACTCTTCCTGCTTCGTCGTCGTGGCCAGGAGGAATTCCACCTGAAGTAGTTGCTGCAGGCGACAGAGCTGCAGGAAAGGCAACTGTTGGCGAAGTAACAACGGTTGGCCAGGGTGTGCGCGTTGAACTCACTGCACGCGATCCATTTGACCGTTGGGTACAAACAAGTGTTATTCGCGGAACTGCAAACGGAACAATTTCTGCAATTGCTTATGCCGAGTTGGGCGACATCACGTCGAGTCAATTCACAGCGTTAGCAGCAATGCAACGTGAGTTGAATGCCGACGTGCGTTTGTCTAACCGCCAAAACGTGGTTTTCCGTAACCTCACTGAAGAGAAGTTACGCGTACTTTACGATCGCCTCGACGCCATTGGAATGGCACGCCCAGGTGCAGAACTCGCTCGCGATGTGGTGGCATGCCCTGGCGCCGACACCTGCAATATTGCTGTGACGCAATCACGTGGCCTTGCAAAAGCAATCGGTGATGAACTCGAAGCTCAGGGTCTTGCCGAAGTTGGCGGAATTCGAATCAATATTTCAGGTTGCACCAACAGTTGTGGTCAGCATCATGCCTCCGATATCGGATTCTTCGGTGCAGAGCGCCGCGCACATGGCCAATCAGCACCTGGGTACCAGATGTTGCTGGGTGGGTACGTGGGCCAAGAACAAATTCACTTTGGCGAAAAGGCATTACGAGTACCTGCAAAAGCAGCACCAGAAGCAGTAGCGCGAGTGGTGCGCAGGTTTGCTGGCGAGCGTGTTGCCGGTGAAAC
>Ga0194055_10001069_pt1 | contig 22251 bp, 24 predicted proteins | sample SepL449m_MetaG_FD_155482 | JGI IMG/M metagenome (GOLD analysis project Ga0194055, IMG submission 155482) | Anoxic zone freshwater microbial communities from boreal shield lake in IISD Experimental Lakes Area, Ontario, Canada - Sep2016-L442-9m | ecosystem: Environmental > Aquatic > Freshwater >... | reverse complement strand
GGCAAGCCTTTCATTATTGAAGCTGGTTATCTGCGCGAAAGGCTTCGCAGGCCAACTCTCTCACCGCCTAAGCGGCAAGAGCAAACTCGTGAGAGTCTGCTGTTATGGTGTGCTCGGAGAGTTTAACGAGGCCAACCGGGCATCCTCGACTCGCAATCATGCTCTGGTCTGAAGGCAATCGATACCTGTCAGCCCCTTACTATTAGTTTATCAGACTTTAAGGTCGCACAAGCAAAAAGCGCCCCCGAAGGGACGCTTTAAGTTTCGAAGAATAATGTCAGGAGTCTGAATTTAGTTATTGAGCATCATTTACTAAGCACTAATATGTACTAACGCCAGCCTTATCAACTTAACGACAGCGCACATCAGCAACAGCATACGACAAATAGTACCGTGAGCCACACACCTGACATTTACTTCCTTAATCCTAGTGCCCGGTAGCGCTAAGTCCAATTTGCATCATAAAAAGGGCGGAAAAGTTTTCAGGCAGGCACACTTAAGCAGAATGGGATTATCAGGCAACATTATCGGGCTGGATATCGGGCAAAGCCATGTCACTGCGGTGCGGGTCGCTCAGGATGAAGACGGCACTATTAGCACTCTGCAATTAGCAGAAGTTGGCTTGCCTCGTTCCACTTTTGATGCTGGCGGCAATTTGCTGCGTCCGGAAATGATTACTGAAGCCGTTAAGACTTTGCGGGGTTCAGCTGGAATCAAAGGCAAGAAAGCAGTAATGGCTTTAAATGGCGCTGCTTTAACTATTCAGCCAGTCAGTCGGCCCAATAATTTATGGGGCGAGACTTTAGAAGGTTCAATCCGTTTGGAGCTGGAGCCAGGCTTACCTTACGATCGCAATCAAGCTCATATCGCTTTAAGAGAGCTGAGCCGAGATGACAAAGAAAATGGCACTGTGAAAATGCTTAGCGTGGCAGTGCGCACTGATCTGCCTGAAACATTAACTGCTGCTGTCAAAAAGGGCGGCTTGCAAATTGTTGATGTTCTGCCAGGCCCAGCTGTTCTTCCAGTGGCAATCCAGACCGGTCTGGGAGCTGAGCTATTATTGGCAATCGGAATGCTTTCATCTTCTGTTTTGTTGCTGCGGGACGGGGAGCTGCATTACGCTCAGACTATTCCTTTAGGTTCAGATCATTTCACTGGCGCGTTAACTACTACTGGCATGAGTGCAGCTGAAGCTGAACGCTGGAAAAGAACTCATTCGCTAGTTGCCCCAGAAGGCGCAGCTGATCCTCATCCTCAGCAGAGAGTGGCTTTGATGGCGGCAGCGGACAGTTTAGTTGAAGCTGTCTACCAGGTTATTACTTATGATGCTTCTGAAGGTGTCGCTGGCGGAGTTAGTCGTTTATTGTTGTGCGGCGGCGGAGCTCAATTAAGTGGTTTGAGTGGCTATCTGAATCGATCATTAGCTTTGCCTGTCGAGCTCGCTCAGCCAGTAGCCGGCTTAGAAGTAGCTGACATTAGCCGCTTCCCTCAGCATGCCCTGGCTTACTCATTAGCTATCGGTGAAGGATTGTCATCATCATGAGCGGCGATCTGTCATTATCCCCTAAGGGAGGGCGTCATGGCGGCGTCTCTCTGTCCCGTTCAGCTATCAAACTTCTCCTAGTATGCGGCGCAGTTCTAGTAATGGTGTTCGTGGCCCGCTGGCATTTTAATTCATCTTTGAATTCTGCTGAGGCGTCACTAAGCGAAGCTCAAGTCGCCCAGCAACAGCTTCTATTACGCTCGCAAAGAATCAAGAAGCAGCTCGGCGAATTACAAACTGCTGGTGGAGCTAGTCAAGTCGATTTAGTGCGAGGCCTGGCTCGTAGCCGCGTGGACTGGAAAGCAGTGGTTCTTTCAGTGGCTCGCTCATCATCGCCTGGACTGAAAATTAGCTCTTTGACTGCCACTAGCCCGATTCAAGCAGCGGACGCTGGTAGCTCCCCGGTTGTTTCAGCTGCCGATGTTCAGATTAGTGGTTCGGCCGCCAGCCGCGAACAATTACAGGTCTTTGTCAAACAGCTCCGCAAACAAACTAAAGTTTTTGTTGACATCCAACTTAAGAAAGCTAGCTCAGTTGACTCAGGAGCGCTCGATGCGAAAGGCAAGCCGTTGCCTGACACTGGGGCTGTTGACTGGGATATGGCCTTGACTTTAGCTCCTTTGCCTCCGCCACCTACTAATCCGCCACCTACGGGAGGCGCATAATGAATGAGAAGCCATCAATTTTTGCTCAACTGTCAGCAAAGCTGGAAACTCGTAATGGCCGCCGGATAGTTATTGCTATCACGGTGATAGTGACCGCTTTGATGATCTTCAAATCTATTATGCCTGCTAGGAGCGCCACTAGTAGCGCTGAGAAAGAGCAGGCCGCTGTGGTATCCGAGACCAACACCACTCAGAAGGACATCAGCACTTTGGAGCCGCAGCTAAAACTGCAGAAAGCAAGCAATCTGACGGCTTCGCTGCGCGTCGCGTTGCCTAAAGAAGCTGTAGCTGATCAGCAGCTCTCTTTATTAACTAAGCTTGCTAAGCAGACCGGCGTCGAAATGCCTACTTTTGAGCCTGGAGATCCAGACGGCCAAGGCACCTCATATCAGCTAGTGCCAGTTAATCTTGCCATCAAAGGCAGCTTAACGAACTGCTTAAGGTTCATTAATGGGATGCGCTCCTTAGTTAGAGTCACTGAGAAAGATGTCAAAGCTTACGGGCCGATCTGGCAAGTTAATCAGCTTAGCTTGGCACCTGCCGAAGGCGGAGATGCCACTATTACTTTGAACGCCGGCTTCTACATAGCCGGCGTTAAAGAAACGCCGAAGGTGGCAGGATAATGAACTTAAGTAATTTGCCTAAAAGCACTAAACGGCTTCTGGCGGTACTGGTAATAGCGGTGCTCGTTGCTGCTTACATGATATTTTCTGGCGGCGGTAATGGTAGCTCTACTGTCACGCCGCCTACTACGCCTGCGCCTGCTGCTAGTAGCGGACAGGGACAGGACGGGTCGGCAGCCACTGGTAGCCCTGATAGTAGCCTGCCGGTTGACCCTACTAATGATCAGCGCCCTGGATCGCAGCCTCAAGACTTGCTCCCTGCTCGCCTCCCAGGCACCACCCAGATAGTCTTGGTATACAATCCTTTCCAAATGCCCGGCTAGCAAGCTGCCCCCAGCTTAAAGTATTCTGTTTTAAACACCTGCTACGCTCTCTGTCGCTGATCGCTACCAGAAGGAGATTCAAATGCTCGCCGAAACACAGCAAGACTTCCCTTCTTCAAGAATTAATTAACGAGCGATAGTAGCAGCCCGCTTAAGGGGCCTAGAAGGGCGTCTGCTGATCGCGCAGGCGCTCTTCTAGCAGTTCCTGTAGGGTAACTGTTTCGGAGCCGCTCAGGCCGCTTAGAGGCTTAGAGAATTCTTCCTGACTTAAAGCCTCCAAGGCTGAACTATCAAGATTCAAGCTGACCGCTATGTCATGCAGCTTAGCTGTGGTCGCTGGATCAACTACAGCCTCAGCGGCAGGCTCAGTTTCTGTCTGCGGCAGCTGCGAATTCTCTATGCGCTGCTTGATCTCCCAAACATTGAGCCACTTATCGTGACGACGTATTTCGGCCTCAAATTCGACGCCTTTGAAAAGCTGCAGGAAAAGCTTGCTCTGCCCGCTGGCATCGCTAATATTCTCAGCTCGGCATCGCTCATTGAACTCTGACAAGCTAAGTCCAGTTAAGAAACGGAAGTTGATTTCAAAGAATGCCTTACCCGGCAGCCAAGGCAGCATCTGCGAGACTTGCAGCTTGCTTTCGCCTTGCATCAAGCTGTACGAGAAGCGAGCATAAGCGCGTCCTTCCCAGCGTCCGCTGCGGTAAACACCTTTGCCCATTGAGAGGCCAGTAATTGTGTAGACGCCGTCCTGCCATTCGGCCTGCTTAGGATCTTCCACCTCCACTAGCTTTTCGCCAAATAAGTCTTCTACGTCTTCAGCCATATTTGATCATAACGCTCGCCGCCCTGATGAGATAACTACTCAGCATAAAAGCTTCTCATTAGTCAACTTGCCGTCGCCAAAAAGAGGCTGGGGCGAGTAGGCTAAAGGTACTGATATGTCTGACGAAAGCCGCTCGCTACCTTCTCCGGTGCCTCCGCAAGACCGCCGCGGCGGCGTGACGCTGGGTCCAGATCACACTCGGATCCCTAATCAGCTAATTGATTTGGTTTATCCTTGGCTCAGCGCAGGCGAGAAAGCTTGCCTGATGTATATCATTCGCAGAACTTACGGATTTGTGTCGCCAACTCATCCACGCCAACGTAAACAATGGGACCGCATCGCACTGTCACAGTTCATTGACGGCACTTCCTCCGGCGGTTATGTGCTGGATCTAGGAGCTGGCATGACGCGCCCGGCAGTAATTTCTTCACTGGGCAAACTAGAAGACAGAGAGCTGGTAAGGGTTAGTTATGAATGCCCTACCACGTTAACTAAGAGCGGGCGTGCTGTGGGCTGCGGATGGAATGAAGGCGATGAAGATCATCTGCAAAGACCGGTTATTGATCCTAAAACTAACGCCCATAGCTGTCCTCGCTGCTCTCGAACTCTCTCCAAAGCTTACGCGCTGCGCAAATTGACTCCAGGTTGGATCAAACGTTTCCTCAATGCCAATGATCCAGCTGGTAGGGAATGGAGCTACGATCCTGAGGTAGGCCGTTTCTATCCGGAGAATGTTGATTCTGAGGAGCCAGCCGGCAAAGCAGATCAAACTGCTGAGAAAATTAAAGAGCTGCAAGCCAAGATCTGGTTTCCTGATCTGCTCGATAAGATTATTGGCGACGCTACCAGCAGGCTTAAGAGTGGCAAAATGGCTTCCAGCCGACTGATTAGAGAATTCTTGGAGCCAACTCTTGTAATGCAAGACAAGCTGCCGCGTGAAGCAGTTCAGTACGGCATGCAAGAAGTAGTTAAACGCCGCATTGCTGCTCAGCCCGGTAAAAGAGGCTGGGCTGGATATGCTAAAGCTTGCGCACAAGGATTCGCTGAGCGCAAGCATGGCGGCGGCGTGGCAGTTGAGCAAGCCATGCAGCAGGCCGGGGTAGAGATGGAACTTGAACGCTGCGCGCAGCTAAACCGGGACGGTCAAAAAGAGGAAGCGCGACGAGTATTGCAGGAGCTACTGTCAGCTAACTTGGACAAACTTCAAGAAGAATTCTCCGGCGACCGCGCGTTAGCTCGCCGCCATGTATTAGAAGCTTATAAGCGGGGAATATCAGATTACGCTTATGTCAGGGATTACACTAGTACTGCAGATTGGCTGCCGGAATGGGATTGGCTGCGAGATGAAGGATCAAGTCCGCCTGTTCCTCAGCCTGAGAGGTAGATTAAAGAGATGAGCGATGAAATCGAAGCCGGCAGCGAAGACTCCTTTGAAGGGCTTGATGTCCAAGCTCTAGCTTTGCCTGACTGCCCGCGCTGCTCCGGCAGCGGATACATCAGCGAGGAAGATGGCGGCGCTTTGCCGCGCCAGTATCTCTGCCCTTGCGTGCTAGCTAGCCGACAGCAGGCGGTGGCATCGAGCCGCGTGGAAACGATTTTCGGCACTGGCGGCGCCCGCATGACAGTTTCCTCCTATCAGACCGGAGGCATGGAAGAGAATGAGCTTGCCTTAGCTTGCGCTAAGAACTATGTTCAGTACTGGCCGCGCTTTAAAGCAGAAGGCGCAGGATTCGCCCTACAAGGGCCTCCAGGAGCTGGCAAAACTCATCTCACTACCGGCACTATGATCGCCCTCATTAAGAGATGGGATGTTAAACCTTTTCATCTTTCCGTTCCCGAGATGCTGCGTTTAGCTCGCAAGCGTTTCGATGACCCAAAGACAGCTGACGTGCTAGATCGCGCTATGACAGCTGATCTATATTTATTGGATGACATTGGGGCTGAGTATCACAAAGACCATGGCGGCGGCATGAGCTGGGTTGATGAGCAGCTGTTCGTTATTTTGAATTACCGCCTCACTCAGGGTTTGCCCACTATTTACACCACCAACCTTTCGCAGCGTGAACTGCGTGATCGCCTTGATGACCGTGTCTCCCGTCGCCTGGCTACCGCCACTCTCGCCTTCCTGCCTTTAAAGCCAGTTCAGCAAGCGCAGCAAAGCTCGCCGGAGCTTAAACAGCTCTTATTACAAGGCGAATAACCCTACGTATCAATACGTAGTCATTTACAGGGCTCAGTTAAAGACGGTTTCTGAGTTCGCCTAGTTCCCAGGCTCCCAGCAGCAAATGAAGCTGCCGCTGGTCTTTTATTTCTGCCCAGTCGCTACTGCGGGCTGAGCCGCTGAAAGTGTGGCTGACTATTGTTAGCGGCCCACCAGAGGAGTCAGTAGTAGTGGCCTGCTGGGAGCTATCGGTTAAGCCAACTTGTTTAGCTGACAGCTCCTCAATCATCTGCTGAAAATCCACTCTGCTAACTTCTGTCTCTGCCAGAGGGCTGCAAAGAGTTACTGCTTCCGCGCCTAATACAATCCGGCCATTAGTGGCGGATAAGATTTGCTCCATGCGTTAAATGTCCGCCGTCGAGGCCAGTCAATGCAATACTTTGCTGGCTGAAGCAGTTTTTTGTCTCTGCCTTGCCCGCAGCGCTCTTCAAAGCTGCGTAGAGCGGGTAGATTATAGAGGAATGTCCGAAGAAGAAAATCAGCTAGATCCATTCGACGAAGTAAAGCGCCTAGTTAGCTTGGAGGACTACTTCTCTGAGCATGTCGGGGTTAGCTTCCGTCCCGAAGGCAACCGGCTGGCTGCTTGCTGCCCTTGGCATGATGAGAAAACGCCTTCTTTTAAGGTCAGCCCAGAAGACGGCTTCTTCCGCTGCTACGGAGCCTGTGATTACGGCGGATCAATAATTGATGCGGTCATAAAGAACGAGGCGCAAGAGACTCCAGTTGACGCTCTGAAATGGCTCAATGAGAAATACCGCTTAGGGCTCAAGCTGGGGGAGTGGAAGCACACTGAGAAAATGGCGGAAGCCAAGAAGAAGATCGCTGCTGCTCAGACTGAGATGGCTGACTCATCTTCAGCAGTCGCCTCTGCCGCCCGCGAGCTACTTAATGAACGCGGATTCACTAGCGAAACCCAAGAATTCTTCAATTTGGCGGTCGATAAGAACGCTGCCCGTATCCTGATCCCAATTTATGAGAAGGGTGGCCATCCGATTGGCTGGTCAGGGCGTTCTTTGTATGACTCATGGGACTGCAAGAGCTGCGGCGCAAAAATTAAATCTGCTCAGGCTTTCAATCAGCGCGCTGACGCGCACTCCGCAAACGGTGGCGAAGGCCCAGTCTATAAGGATGCCGCTGCAGTAGCGGCCGGCCGCAAATGTCCTGAATGCTCCGCTGAGGAAGCTGTTCCCGCCCTGCTGGCCGGTCAGTTCCCTAAATATAAGGACTCAGTGGGCTATAAGAAAGGCTCGAACTTATATAACTTGCATAACGCTAAGAAAGCATTGCGCTCACAGAAAAATCCGGGTGAGCGCCAGCCATTGATGCTGATGGAAGGCTTTGCTGACGTATGGGCTTGCCATCAGGCCGGCTTTCCTGGCGCGGTCGCTTACAACGGCAACTCACTGACTGCCCAACAGGCCACTGAACTAGTAGTTACTGCGCGTTCGATGGATCGCTGGGTCGGTATTCTGCTCGACAATGACAGCACTGGCCGCATCAAAGCAGACCGCAATATTCGCGCTATCCAAGAGGCGGCACGAGCTATCGATCAAGCTGCCGAAGCTGAAGTAAGAGAAAGAGAAGGAAACCTGTCATATCAGGAGCGGCGCCGGCGCGAAGAAACCCGAGTCCAAACTCCGCTACGCGGCATCGATGTTCGAGTGCTGTGGGGGGTCGATCTCCTTCATTACGGAGAAGGCGATGAGAGGCAAGACTGCAAAGACGCTGGAGAAGTTCTGCAATACTGCGGCACTGAAGAACTATCGCGTCTGCTTAGCGATCACTGGTGGAGCGCCGATGAGTTCCGTATCCGCCAGATCCTGGAAGGCGAATGGGATTCAACAGAACAAAAAGATTTAGTGCGCGGTATTCTGCGAGAAGCCCGCCACACCATCATTCTTGACGGCCTTGTCCCGCTTTTAGCTGAGTCCTGGGGCATTGAGGATGAAGGCGTAGTGCGCAAGTTTATGCATGACTCAGCTAACTCAGGCGCCAACTTAGCTGAAGCTCGATCCTTGATGGCTGACATCGATCAGATGCATGAATCAGCAAGAGAATATCTCGCTACCCGCTTTGTTATATCCACTGACTATGACGCCCTCAATGAAACTTTGCCAGGAGACGGATTCCGCCTCGGACAGTTGATGATGATCCTGGGACGCTCAGGAACAGGTAAAACAACTTTGATTGCCAACATGATTTGGCAATTCATCCGCCGCCAGCAGGCGCCATGTATTTTCTTCTCACTTGAGCAGCCGCAAGCCCAAGTCTTCATTCAGCTAGTTCAGATCTCATTAGGAATCAAAGGACCCGAAGCTGAGCGGATGATCCTGGAAGATGATCCCCGCCTTAACGAAGTTAAAGACCTGTTCCGCGAATACTTAGTGGTGGTAGACAACGTGCCTGACGCTTCAGGCGAAGTACAGGCTATGACTCCGGGCCGCATTCGCGACATGATCCATGACATTAATATGGCGCGCGGCGGCGAGCCTATTAAAGTTGTGGCAGTAGACCATCTTGGTATTATGGAAGCTGATAAAGACGCTAGCCAGCAAGCTCAGGACAGCACTTCAATGGCTTCCGGCTACGTAATGAAGAAATGTTTCGGCATCGCTAAACAAACCCAGACTTTCTTTATCATGCTGCAGCAGATGAGCGCATCTGGATCTCCTCCCGGAACCCCAGTTACAGCTTCCTCTTCGCGTGGCTCAACTGAGGCCATTGATTACTCTGATTATATCATGGGTATTTGGCGCCCTGAATTAGAAGCAGAAATTTCAGATGATGAGAAAATCGCCCGCCGCGGCCTGTACTGCGTGCAGCTAGTTAAGAACCGTCACGGCCCATCAGACCGAGTAATTAAATTAGTCTTCGATCATGAGAAGCGCCGCATTACTCCAGAATCAACGCTGGGCATTCCTGCTGCCTTCCTGCCCCAAACTGATTCCGCTGACTTAAGCTCAGCCACCGGGCAGAATGTGGAGCTAATGCCAATCACTGACGGCGGCAGCGACGCTCAGAGCCAAGTGGTGCAAGAAGCTCTAGCTCACTCAGACTCTGAAACTGACTCGGAGTCGCCTCCTCCGGCCGATCAAACTCCGGACTGGTTCTTCCAATAAGCCGACGTTAAGCGACCGCTGAAGCAAGCATATATATGTTGCGAGCCGCAAGTAAATAGCTGATATGCTAGTTTTATCTTAGCGAGCAAGCAAGGAGAAAATTAAGATGGGTAAAGGTAAGAACGGCAAGTGCGCACCTAACAGCGCAGTTAAAAGCATTATGGAAGTCTTAGAGCCGGAGCAGCTGGAAGAGACTGCTGATGGCGTTAAGCTTGAGCATCCTGAGGAAAGCTTCAGCAAGAAGCGTCTAGCGGAAATAGCGCGTCCTAACGGACAGTCCTACACGCCGCGCCCTTTGCCTGGAACTGGCAAAACTGACGTTGAAACATTGCGCAGCTGCCGCGAAAACGGCCTTCCGGTGCTTCTAAGCGGATATCCGGGCTGCGGCAAAACAGCCATGATGGAAGCTGCTTTCAATGATGAAGTCATCACTTTGGAAGGCCATGGCGACATGGAAGTTAGCGACCTGATGGGCTCATGGCAGCCTAATCCAGATCCTAAAGAGCCTTATGTGTGGCGCGACGGACCTTTGGTTCGGGCTATGCGAGAAGGCAAAGCTTTATTCGTAGATGACACTACGCTAGTGCCGGCCCCTGTATTGGCCCGTCTTTATCCTTCAATGGATGGTCGTCAGACAGTGCGCCTTACCGAGCATCAAGGCGAAACCGTTGAAGCTGAAGAAGGTTTCCTGGTTTTCGGTGCTCATAACCCGGGCGCTCCAGGAGCAATTCTTTCCGAAGCATTGTGTTCCCGCTTCCTAGTGCAATTCGAAGTCGAATCAGATCTTAGCTTAGCTACTAAGATGGGCGTCGATCGCACCGTGGTTCGGGCCGCTAAGAACATGCGTAAGCGCCGTAAGGAAGGCACAACTACATGGGCTCCAGAAATGCGTGAGCTGCTGGCTTATGCCCGGGTCAGTAAGACGCTTGGGCGCGGAGCAGCGGCCGCTAACTTAGTCGCTGTGGCGCCTGAAGAGGCCCGCGATGCGTTAATTGAGGCTCTGGGCAACTCTTTCCCTGGTGTGGAGGCCTTAAGGCTCAGCGAAGACCTTTAACCCCTACTTCGAGCCTGTTATGGCTTGATTGCTCCCGGCCCCGCTGCTTGCTCGCATCTTGAGCCGGGACTTAAGGCCCCGGCTTCGGCTGGGGCCTTTTCTATGGGCAGCATAATCTTTTACGCGCAAACAGCATCATATGCCCCACAAAGACGATATACTAATAGTAGAAACCGCTGCGGCTGATAAGCCAAAGCATAAATAAAAGGAATGGTTTAATCACATGGCAACAAACATCAACCGGGTTGTTCTGACCGGAAACCTAACTAAGGACCCGGAGCTTAAGACTCTGGATTCCGGTTTTGCGATTTGCTCTTTGCGTATCGCTAACAACACTCGCAAGAAGGAAGGCGAAAACTGGGTTGACAAGCCCAACTTCTTCGACGTAACCATTTTCGGCCGTGCCGGCGAGAATGCTGCTAAGTACCTCAGCAAGGGGCGCCCAGTAGCAATCGACGGTCGTCTTGAGTGGCGCGAGTGGGAGGACAAGGACGGCAACAAGCGTCAGTCCAACGAGATCGTAGCGGACAGCGTCCAGTTCCTGGGCACTGGCGGCGGCGACTCTGATTCCAGCGCAGCAACTTCGGCTGCCGCGCCAGTCGCTGAACCAGAAAGCGATCTGCCTTTCTGATCAGTTCAGCAACACCTGAATGACTTAAAAGCCGCCTTTAACCGGGCGGCTTTTTTGTGCGCGCTTTTAAGTTAGCTGGTTGGAAGTGCGTTAAGTTTGATTTAGGTATGACCCAGTCGCCAGATCCCACCTTGTTAGAAGGCTCCAATCTCCGTCTGGCCATTATGGGTAAGATGGCAGCCGGAAAGACTTTCGCTTCCGGCCATCTGGTCGAGCAGTGGGGCGGTAAAGCATGGACTACCTCTGAGAGAATTAAACAGATCTCTCATGCCTTAATCGATCAGAACGGTGATCTAGGCGCTTTAATGGAAGTGGTTATTGTTGATCCTACCCTGCAGGAGTTAGCCACCCGTGAGCTATTGCGTTTCGCTGATTCTTATCAAGCTGAGCCTGGCTTAAAGCCTCGCCGCCTTTATCAAGAAGTAGGCCAGATCCTGCGCGATCTTGATCCCTCTACCCGCTTCTGCTGGGAAGAGGACCTAGAAAGGCGCCTGGAGGCCACTCAATCTGATTTCACTATCATTGACATTCGGGCCCGCGAAAGCTTCCAATATTTTGTAGAGGAGCGGGCTTACCATTCGCTCTTGATATCAGCCCCCTTGGAAGTAAGGCATCGCCGCATGCTGGAACGCGACTCAAATGCCATAACTGATCCCGCTTTGCTAAATCATGTCAGCGAAACTGACGTCGACTCACTTAACTTCGAATTCGTAATTGAAAATGAGCAAGATGATGCAAGCCATCTCTTCGCTGAGCTTGACCAACTAATAGTAGGACTGGTTGGTAAGCAACAACAATAGACGGAGCATCAAGCTTCGGGAAGGCCAGCAGCACCTATATAAAGCCAGGAGGGCTTAACCGCATACTATGACTACTAAACAATCTGATCTACCAGCAAAAGAAGGCAAGCGTAAGCGTTCGCGCTATCAGCCTTGGCAACGTGAAATGGTCAAACGCGAATATCCGACCTGCCAAACTCCTGAGGAAAAACTTGAATTATGTCGTAGAGCCGGCATTAAGGACATACGTCGCCTTTACAATCTAGCTTGTCAGGAGGGTATTACTCGCCGCTCGGACGATCTGTCTGATTCGGAGTTTCGTGCTTTCACTAATGGCGACAAAAATGTAATGAGCTTACGACGCAGCTACACCCCCGAAGAAGAAGATTCCTTGCTTAGTCGCCGGGATGATCCTCGTAGCCTAAAATTTAGTGGTGAAGACGATAAATTCCTTATCGCTAACTATGGCCGAATGAGCGTTACTGCGATCGCTAAACAAAGAGGCTTCTCTGAGACTGCTGTTATGTACAGAGCCCGTCATCTTGAGCGTCCAGGCCGCACTCCGGAAGGCGAGCCAACTCCGCCAGCTCCGCTGCGTCAGCCGGCGGTCGGATTCAGTCTGCGCCGAGTTGCTGCTTGGCTGGGACTCAGTGAGGCCGAAGCGAAAGGCTTGAAAACTGCCGGAGTTGAAGTACGACCCTTGCCTAATCGCAAAGGCGAAGTAACTGGCCACTGGGTTCTAGCGCAAAGCTTAGCTCCGTTCCTGTCCAAGCATGGGGCGCGGCTTATCAAAGAGCGCGATGCTGACATGTTCTTCATTAAAGAAATCCTTGAGACTGAGAAGCTGATCATGGACGGCAAGACAGAACAGGCTGGCTGCTATTTCGTAGATCACGGCCATCGCTGCTGCAATCCATGGGCAGGTCCTCGTTACGAGACTTTCTGCCCTAATGGCATGGACCCGAAATGCAAAGTCAAAGAACTGCGCTTTTAAGCGTTTAAGCCTGTAAATACAGCTGTTGCCCCTGCTTGGGGCGGCATTAGCGGATGGGCTTTCCACCTATGGCGCTGCAGCTTCTTATTGAAGGCGCCTTGTTTTTCACATCAGCCGCGGCGCTAAGCCTGAGAATATTTCACTCCCAGCCGGGCGGATAATTAGTACTGACCTGAATGAGTCTCTTTGTTGCAGTTTTTGTATCTATCAGCAGTATGTTAATCATATAAACCCAAGACTTGAGGAGAATAGATTTTATGAGTACAAGCACCCCACCTGCCGATCGTGATAAAGCACTTGAAGCAGCACTAGCCCAAATCGAGAAACAGTTCGGCAAAGGCGCCATCATGCAGATGGACGCTGACGGCTTGACAGACATCGACGTAGTGCCAACTGGCTCGATCGCCCTCGACTTAGCATTAGGAGTTGGCGGAGTTCCTAAGGGCAGAGTAGTTGAGATTTATGGACCAGAGGCCTCCGGTAAAACCACGCTCTGCTATCACTTGATCGCTGAAGCTCAGCGCCAAGGCGGCAAATGCGCCTTCATCGATGCGGAGCACGCTATGGATCCTGCTTACGCGTCCCGAATTGGCGTCAACATCGACGAGCTGCTTGTATCTCAACCTGACTGCGGCGAAGACGCCCTAGAGATCGCTGATGTTTTGACCCGCTCCGGCGGCGTGGACTTCATTGCTATTGACTCGGTGGCGGCATTAACTCCGCGCGCTGAGCTGGATGGAGCAATGAGCGACAACTCAGTAGGCCTCCAGGCCCGCTTGATGGGCAAGGCGCTACGTAAGATTGTTGGCAACTTGAACCAGACTAACACTACGCTGATGTTCACTAACCAGCTGCGAGAGAAGATCGGTGTTTTCTTCGGCTCACCTGAGACCACACCAGGCGGCAAAGCATTGAAGTTCTATTCTTCAGTGCGACTTGATATTCGCCGCATTGGCGCCATCAAAGAGAAAGAGGAGATTGTCGGCAACCGCACCAAAGTTAAGGTTGTTAAGAACAAGGTTGCTCCTCCTTTCCGTTTAGCTGAATTCGACATTCTGTATGGAGTCGGCATCTCACAAGAAGGAGAGATCCTTGACTTCGGCGTAGAATTCGAAATCATTAATAAGAGTGGCGCTTTCTTCTCCTACGGTGAGACTCGCCTCGGGCAAGGACGCGAGAACGCTCGTCAGTTCCTGCTTGATCCTGAGAACGCTGAAATGAGAGCTGAGATCGTTGGTAAAATCCGCGCTCATCTCGGATTGGACGGCCAGAAAGTTGAGGCAGCCGATCTGATTGCTGAAGCCGATCAAGAGATCGCAGCTGACAGTGAAGGCTTAGAAGTCTAGTATTTAGCCGGAACGCTAATCGCTCAAGTGATTGGCAGACCTTTAAGGAGGGAAGTCAGGAAGTAATCTGGCTTTCCTCCTTTTTGCTTTTAGTTGCAGACTGCGTATTGCCGCCATAGCCACATGTAATAGTAATAAATGCGCACGAAGTACGTAGATGACCTTACATTGAAATAGCAACTATCTCATGGACCCTTTAAGCAAATCCCAGCTCCGTCTTATGCTGCGCATTACTGAAGCCTTCAGACTGGGAGGCCCTCCAGCTTGCACGGCGCGCGAACTATTTCCTATGCCGCATGGGCGCGACTATGCGAAGCTGCGCGCCTTATATGATGCCGGCTTCTTAGATCAAGTTCCTTTGAGCTCAGGCCGTAATGCCAGTATCGCCTGGATTCCTGCCCAGCGGCCAGCAGTCGGCAGCCTTAGCGACTTTCTTTAAGATAATCGCTGGGCGCAGCAACACGAAACAGGCGCTAGCATAAGCCGCCTGAGGTACGGTTACTGATATGGCCGAGTCATTATTTGATGAACTACGCGCGCGTAGTGAGAGCGTCACGCAAGTTGATGAAGACGCCCTGGTATTTCAAGAAGGAAATCCGCTTGATCAGCAGCTACTGGAAGAGGTACAAGAGGAGCTAATCGCTTTAACGGGCTGCGCGAAGAAAGACCAAGTGCAAGTGACAGTGCTGACAACAGAGCAGTTTCAGCGAGCCTTGAAAGCTATTGTGCCTAGGCGCCTGCATGAGCGCGGCTTAGCGAAAAACTTTCGCGTATTGAGAGATCCTCAAGACCGCCACCATCTTTATGTCGGCCCTTCAGCTGTCGCAGGATTAAATGATGGCCATTCGACCGTTATCTCCGATCTTGTGTATCAGCTTATTGCCGCTCAAGGGCCTGAATCAAATCTAGCTTTCGAAAGAGGCTGCTCTGATCTGATTGCTCAGCAGATTGGCAAGCGTCTTAAGCTAGCCATCTTCACTGACATTTATCCCGCTGAACAGCAATTCGTTTTAACGCTGATCGAAGCAATCCGTAAAAGTGACGAAGATCCTCTGGAATTATTAGGCCTTATTAAAAGATCCCCGGATCAGTTCTACGCACGGCTAAGAGATTCAGGCTTCTACAAATGGTGGGAGAGCTCGGCCCAAGAAAATGATCAGCTCTCCCGCTATGTTGACCTGATTGCCTCAGTGGCAGCTCCTTCCGCTCAGATAGAAGGATCTTTCATGCAGTGGGCTCAGCAGTGCGCGGAAATCTACTGTGATTACCGAGTGCAGCAGCGAAAGAACGCTTTAGCTGGAGCTCGACGATCGGACACTAATGAATAAATATGCTTCACCTTGCCGCCCGCTTATGCAAGCTAAACACTTTACCCCTACTCTGAATAAGGAGATCACCTGATGCCGCCTAAGCCCGCCACCCCTTCAGAAGACATGGAAAGCCGCCATTCCGCTGGAGTAAAACTAGAGACCACTGTCAATGGCCTGCTACAACATGGCGCCTTAGGCCAAGCACAAAGAGTGTTCGATCGCGACTGGGAAAGCACTCTCCTGGCATCCTTGCCACTGCGGCATTCTTTCCTTCTGGAGCGCCCTGATCGAGCTGGCGTATCCAGCTTACTTGACTTAGCTGAAGCTGGGGAATCAGTTGAACTATGCCTACTAAGAGGCGTAGACCGCAGAAAGAAGAAGCAGATCGCAGTTGGCATTCAAGGCAGCGACACTGTAGTTGGATGGCTGCCAGAAGACTGCTTAAATCTATTACAGGAGGCCGGCGATTACGCCGACATTTATCAGCCTGCCATTCTTGCTGCCCGCGGACTACAAAGCGGCAACATCCAATTTGAAATGGAAATCACTCGCCCTGATCTGCGGCAATGTTCCGCCTGCCAGGTGCTTCACACTGGAGAGCATGAAAACTGTGAAGATTGCCGCGCTTTGCGGCGCCGCAAGAAACGCAAACTAGAAGAAACAGTTGAAACTCCTGCGGTCCCTGTTGCGCAAGCTTTTAATGATATTGCTGAAGCCTCGCACCAAGTGCGTGGCGTAACTAAGACCTGAAAAGAGCTGGTCATAACTATTGGGCTTGCTGGTAGCCAGATCAGCGTGACTGATATACTAACTGTATGAGCAAATACAAGGTTGGAGAGAAAATTCAGGCCATTCATCCTCATCACGAGGATCAAAAGATTAAGCTAACAGTGACCGCCGTGTTCGATGAGTATTCGCTGGTTGAGACCGCGGAAGGCGAGCGCTTCGCGCAGATGCATGAAAGCTGGCAGGGACTTAAAGAAGAAGCCTAAGACGGGTAGTAGCGGCTTAGTGCTTTCGGCACGAAAGCGAAATCCCAGCGAGGAGAGTTATCAGCAGCGCGCGAAAGACTCAATAAGCCCACTGCTTGCAAATATTTGATATGGCGCATCGCAGAAGCTTCGGGAATGCTGGCAGCGCGACTCAAATCTCGACTTAGCAGCATAGTGTCTTTACGATTCTGGTAAAGAAACAAGGTGCAGTAGGAACGCATGGCGTGAGCAGTAATGCCAGGCGGGCATTCTTCCGCTAACAGCGAATACATTTCAACGAATTTTCCTGCTTTGCCTTGCTCGCGGCTTCGAATGTCGCGCCCCGCCAGCTCACGGACTTGTTTAACAGTCATGCCGCTTTTAAGGATTTTTGCGAACTGTTCATAAAGCTCCATCTGCTCACGGCTGACATGGTAAATCGCTTCATCGCGTTCCCGTTCTGGATGAAGCTTAGATCCCGCCACTGGAAAAAGTTCAACCCATTGTCTGATCTGTTCAGAAGTTACTTGCAGCTGCTCGCACATTTCGCCTTCGAAAAGCTCCAGGGTCTGAGTTCCGCTGCTGTCGCGCAGAACTTTCATTAGTAGACCCCTAACCTAATAAGCAGCCATTCTAAGAATCGGATTAAGGCGAACAAGGCAGCGCTTACCAGCAGCGCCTGAAGATGAGCTGGGCCGCCTAACAAAGCTAATGAAATTAAAGCTGAAGCTAATGCTGCTAAGGCTAAAGCGATCCGCGCCCAGCTGCGCTCAACGATGCCGCCTAACAGCAGCGCTAAGCCGCTGCTAGTTAGAAGGAAGGCCACAATAGGAGCTAAGATGCCGGCCACTACACTTACGCCCTGAGCAGCCTTAGCGCTACTATGAGCCGATATCCAGCTATTACCGACAATGGACTGATCAGTTAACGCAGTTAAATAATTCTGTCCATGCTTCCATCCGATTAAAATCCAGATAGCAGCGCTAATCCATAATGCCCAAGCTGATGCTTTAATGCGTCGCCCTTTAGCTTTTTGTACTTCTTCGAAAAGAGTGCTTTGCTGCTCAGCTTGCAGGAAAGCGTCCCATTCCCTTCCTGCTGGTAGGCGAATCATGTGCTGCTCAAGGTCATCGTCGAGAGGGCGCAAAGATGCTGGCCGCTGCTCTTGCAGCTCTTCTAGTTCCTCAGAGAACTCTTCATGATCTGAGCTGCTATTTCCACTGTTGACGAAGACAGCGATTAGTTTGCGCCATCCAGCTTCACGGCCAGACCCAGGCGTTTCAGAGTCGCCATTATCAAGCGGATCGTCGATTAAGCCAAAGAACTCATCTTCGGGCTGATCGATGTCACGATTTATCTTCCAAGAGGAGGGTGAAGGGCGCTTCATCATTTTATGGTAGCCTCCGCCAGCATAATATTCCTGCCTTCTACTCTGCCAACCACTTGCTAGAAGTGATTAAGATGGCATTATTAGCAGGCATGAATGATCGGAAACGAAATCGGATTGCGGGCCCGCCGGCTTCAGAGCTGCCATTACCGGCTTTAGAAGGCGACCGTCAGCGCGGATCAGCGCCGCTAGTCTCATATCTGCAAGAGAAAGCGGCCCAGCCTGCTACCAGCCCTGATTTCCCCGCTCCGCCTGCTGCTAGCCCTAGCTTTCCTGCTCCGCCTGCTACCAGCACTGATTTCCCCGCTCCGCCTGCTGCTAGCCCTAGCTTTCCTGATCCGGCCGCTGCCGGCTCTAGTTTTCCTGCTCCGCCGCAACTTGATGCTGAGCTGCTTGACCAACCCCAATTTACTGCTGAGCCGCCGCAGCCTGAGACTACAGAGCAGCCACCCGTGTCAGCCCCAGCGTCTCCTGCCAGCCTTAATAGTTTAGTGGCGCTGAGTGGCAAACTAAAAAACCCCATGGTTCATTCTTTGCTCTCTATGAACATGAGACCAGACTTTGATGAGATCACTCCCGCCTTAGCGGTCTTCGATCGCCTGGAAGAAGGTGAAAGTGCGTTCATTCATTTCGCTTTCCGCCCAGCGCCAGCCGACGCCCGTAATCATTTGCAAGAGATGCTGAACATGATTGTCGGAGGCGAGAAGTTAAAAGATGTTCGTAATCCTTCTACCTCTACTAAGCTACGCCGCTGGGTGGACTGGACTATGAGCTGGGCTTCTTTTGCTGCCTCGCAAGACAAAAAGAAGCAAGCTCCTAAATCTCCTAACAAAGGCTATAAAGCGGATAGTCAGCGCCCTGTTTATCAGCGCTCCGAAGAAGAGCAAGCGGCCCGCAAGTTCGCCCAGGAGAAAGTCCAAGCTGGCGCGTACTACGACACTTGTCCTTATATCGGCGTCATTGGCGCTCCTGAACGCGAGCAGCAGTTAAGTGAGCTGGTCGCAACTATCGCAGAAGAGTTCACTGCCTCATTCCATAATATTGCTACCGGCCAAACATGGCTGTGGGAGGAAGCTAATCCAGTTGATGCAGCAGCCGGACTAATGCCAGTGCGGCAAGATTACAGCAACATTGTGGGCCCGCATGAGCTAGGTGCAATGATCAAAATTCCTGATTCTCAGACTAGCGCTACTGGCTCAATCAAAATTGATTACGGCAAGATGGTGGTTCGACCTCACTCGCCAATTGTGGTAACTGACCCGCTGAATCCGCCGAAAGGAATTATCCCTATCGGACAGATTGATGTCGATACTGCCCGTCAGCAAGCAATTGGAATGCCCTTAGAAGGCTTCTTCACTCACACTTATGTATGTGGCACTACTGGCTCCGGTAAATCGACTTTGCTGGAATGGTTGATGTATGGGCTAGCTAAAGACGGGCAAAGCTTATTCTGCGTTGATCCGCACGGCGAGCTAGTTGATCATGTGCTGGAGAACATTCTCGCTTTCGCTCCTGAAAGAGCTGATGACATCCTAGTATTAGACTTCGGCGACACTGAGCATCCGATTGCTTTCAATCCGCTTAGCATTACTTCGCAAGCTGAGATCGAAGGAACAGTGAACGCGGTTCGTGACATGATCCTAAAAATGCTTAATTTGAATCCTGATTCAGCGCCTCGCGCTGTGCAGTACGTCGAACAGGGAGTATGGGCATTATGTGAAGCTAATCTGCGCGGGCTAGGCTCACACCCTGACTTACATTTAAGCCTTCTCCAAGTCCCGCTCTTCTTCACTGACAAAGAGTTCCGTCATCTTGTAATGGAATTCTGCACTAACTTAGCGATCCGTGAAACATTCGATATGGAAGGGCCATTTGAGAAAATGGGCGAAAGGCAGCAGCTGGATCACGTAATGCCTATTTTGAGAACTTTCGCTTCGCTATCCACTAAAGACTCCTTCGGTAACGTGTTCGGACAAAGCGAAAGCAAAATCGATTTCGCTAAATGGGTTAGGGAGAAAAAGATCGTATTGATGAAGCTTCCGGCTATTGCTGGTGGCGACGCCGCAGTAGCTAAGTTCATTGGCGCCATGATAACGCCAATGCTTATTGGCTCATTGCCAAAATGGGCCCATGATAAAGAACTAACAGCTTATTTGATCATTGACGAATTCCAGAATTATGCTACTGAAAGCTTCAAAGAGCTGCTAGCGCAAACCCGTAAATATGGCTTGTATGCTATTGCTGCTAACCAAGTGCCACAAGATCTGCCGCAAGACATTCTGCGAGGCATTCAGAGCAACACTCAAAGCAAGTTCTGTTTCCGCCTTGACGCGCAAGCTAGTCGCATGATCGCCGACTTCATTGCTTCCGGGCATAAGTATCCAACTACTGACGACATTATCTCGATGGACAACTGGTGGGCTTGGGCTAATGTCAAAATGGGTCAGGAACAAAGTGGTCCTTTCGTGATTAAAGGATTGGCGCCGCCTCTTTCTCCTGGCTACGAAATGCCTGATGAATGGCGTCAGGCAGGGGAAGCTAATCGTAATGCTTTAATGCCGCAAGTCACTGACACTTCGCGCCTCTCTTTGTCCGTGCCACGTGATCAAGCATGGAATGCTCGTCAGCACCATGTCCGTAACGCAATGGCAGTGCTACAGAAAAAGATTGAAGATCGTGCCCTGCAAGGCGGCTATGCAGGTGAGAGCCTCAGGCCAGAAGAAGAGGCCTGGGAAAGCGGCGAATGGGATTGGAGCACCTGAGGCTCCTACCTGGCATATTTTGCCGGGGTTTGTTCCGGTTTCGCTTGATATCAAAGCAGCGGCAGGTAGCTTAAGTAAAGCATGTTCTGTAAATCTAAGCTCATTGCAGCTCCAGCCGCTCTTCTAATTGGGCTCTCATTACTGCTCAGCTCAGCTGCGCAAGCCAGCAACCCTTTTGTTCAGCCTACAGCGCCTAAAGTGCATTCAGCTGGAGCCGGCGCTCATGGCAGCTACTGCCAGCAGCATCCCCGTGTAGCCAGATGCAAGAAAACCAGCAATCCGCCTGCGGGTGGCGGCTCAAGCGCAAGCGCTCCCGCCCCAGCAGCGCCCAAGCCGAAAAGCAGCAATAGCTTCTGGAATTCGACTTTCAATATTGGGCCTCTGATTATGATTATTCAAACCTTTGGCGGGTTTATTCTCGCTATAGCGCCAATCTTGATAACGCTCAGTTACGTAGTGTGCGCCTTTCTGTGGGTTTCAGCTGGCTCATCAGAGAAAATGGTGCGTATGGCTCGTTCTCAGTTTGTCGCCACAACAATCTCTTTTGCCCTGATCGCGGGATATTTCGTTTTCAAGAAGCTGGTTATGTTATTAGCCGGCGGCGCCTTCGGATAACAGACTTAACTACCTGCCGCGTCTGTAAGATTCTTAAACTAAATGATGCCTTTAGCGCTCAAAGCCTTGAATTAGCTTGCCGGCTTCTTAAGATTAGTGAAATGGTTGTGAAATGGTTACTCAAAGCAATGGTATCAATGGTGCTTACCGTGCTGATCCTGCTGTACCCGCATAAGGTTGCGGCAATAGGGGTTGGCGTGGTGGGTGCAATGTGGGACATTGCTGTGACTATCGGGCGTAATCTGCATTTGCCTGGCGTCAAAGGCGCTTTGGTTTTGCCGTTTGTGCTTCTGGGATGGAAACAGATTGACCTGCTCACACCTCTAACCTCTGAAAATAAGGAGATCAATCATGATCAGTAAATTACGCAGTCTTCCGCTTCGCACTTTCGTGGCGGCTCAAACAAATACTCTACAGATGACTGATCGGCATGAAATGTCATCTGGCGCTGTTTCAACTCGCCGCGGGCGAATTGAAATGACTCTTGGCGGCCTGTTCGGATATGCAGCAGTAGCTGCCGCTCCGGCCTTAGCTGCTGGCTCAACTACTGGTAAGAACGCGCCGGCTTCGGGAGTAGTTGGTGTACTGAACTCAGTCACTAACTTAGTCATCATTCTGCTGGCTGCCATCTCGCTGCTTATGGGCGTTTTTGCTGCCTTGCAGTTCGTTGGATCTGCTGGCAATGAGCGCACTATTAGCCGCGCTAAGTCGACCATTAAGAACGTGGTCATCGGCCTATCATTAGCAGCTGGTATTTTCATCATGAAGAAGCTAGTTATTGGCTTGTTCAGTGAAGCAAATGTCGACTCCGGCACCGGCGGACAGAACTTCCGCGACACGCTGCTGAAGGACCAAACTAAGTAATCCTTCTGTTTCAGAGCAGCGAGGTGTGATGGTTAGGGCCGGGATTAAACCCCCGGCCCTTTCTTTTGCTGTTAGTAAGGCCTTTTCCATTGATCTGAAAGGAAAAGCAGGTAGCCTACATTAAGTATGTTTATTTATTGGGCTCAAGAAGGAAGATATTGGCTGCGCGGCGTGCTGCTAATGCCATTGCTGGCTTTAAGTATTGGCCTGTTATCTCC
>Ga0194055_10001068_pt1 | contig 22270 bp, 17 predicted proteins | sample SepL449m_MetaG_FD_155482 | JGI IMG/M metagenome (GOLD analysis project Ga0194055, IMG submission 155482) | Anoxic zone freshwater microbial communities from boreal shield lake in IISD Experimental Lakes Area, Ontario, Canada - Sep2016-L442-9m | ecosystem: Environmental > Aquatic > Freshwater >... | reverse complement strand
TTACTTGGCATCCCCCGCGACCATTCTTCAGACAGCCGACGAATACCAGACGGATTGCAACGCTTTGCTTATCGTGGGTCACAACCCCGGAATGGAATTGCTTGCCAGTCAATTGGCGAATCAGCCTATTGTCATGAAGACGGCCCATCTCGTGATCTTCGAAGCGGAACCCGGCTGGCCCAAAAATCCTAGCGATCCCGTCTCCTGGCATCTGACGACCAACCAGCGTGGCGAGAGCGATTGATAGCAAGACGGCTCCCGGATGGAAAAGTCGCCAATAGCCAGCACAAACGGAATTCGACAAAAAGACTGGAGGTCGAACCAGTCGGAGGTTTTTACTAAACTCCAGCTCCTCGATGGTTCGAAGGATAGACCAAACGGATTTTCGTCGGAGCGAGGAGTTAGGTAGGATGCAAATCAGCAAACGTCGATGGTTGGTCGGTGCACTCATGGCCGGGATGGCATGGAGCACAGGGAATCTTCTGCCGGCTCAACAACCAGACCAAATGGTGGTCACCGGTTTGAGCTATTCCCCTCGGCAATCCAACGTGAATTACGATCGCGTCGAAGCCAAAGACGAAGCCCGCTGCACGGGGAAATACGAGACTCGCAACGGCGCCGATGGGTTAATGATCTACGCACCCGATGGCCAACTCCTGCGACGGTTTGCCGACTCGAACGGTGACCGAAACGTCGATCAATGGTGTTACTTTAAAGATGGCATCGAGGTCTATCGCGACATCGATAGTGACTTCAACGGAGTCGCGGACCAATATCGCTGGCTCGGCACCGAAGGCATTCGATGGGGCATCGACAAGAACGAAGATGGCAAAATCGATTCGTGGAAATTGATCTCTCCGGAAGAGGTCACTCAGGAAGTAGTCGAGGCGATCAAATCGTCCGACGAAGAACGCTTCAAACGGCTTCTCCTCACCGACAGTGAACTCAAGTCGCTGAAATTAGGAGAAGGGACGCAAGTTCAATTAGCCGATCGTTTGTCCAAGGCCCGAACCGGGTTCAGCGAATTTGCCAAATCCCAAAAGACAGCGCAGCGCAATTCCAAATGGGCTCACTTCGCAGCCGATAAACCAGGCTTGATCCCCGAAGGAACCGATGGTTCCACACAAGATGTGATCGCATACGAAAACGTGATCGCCATCGTGGAAACGGACGAGGGAAGCCAACAATTGCTAATCGGGACATTGGTTCAAGTGGGCAACACTTGGAAAATGTCCGATGTTCCGCGATGGGTTAGCAGCGGCACAGTGGCTGGTGAAGGAGGGTTCTTCTTCCCATCGGTCGCCGTCAATCGTTCAGCGACCGGAGAGAATCCGGAGGGAGGTATGACGCAAGCCATGCAGTCCCTCCTCGTCGATCTCGATCGCGTCGATGCATCGCTCCGCGACGCAACTGGAGATTCTTCCAGCTTGCATGAAGAGCGAGCGCGAATCCTCCGCAAGCTGATCCAGAGCACGCAAGGGGCCGACGACATGGGGTCCTGGATTCGTCAATTTGCTGACTCGGTTAGCTCGGCCGTTCAAACCGGCGCCTACCCGAAGGGACTGGACAGGCTGCGCGATCTTGAAAGCGACCTGGGGGAGATTCCAGGAGGCAAGGACTTTATGCCGTACGTTGCTTTTCGAGTCATCACTACCGATAACTTGGTTCAACTCAGCGATCCGAAAGCCAACTACGCGGTGATTCAAGAGAACCACATGCGAAGTCTAGAGCGCTTCGCAGATGCGTATCCCGAATCGCCTGAAGCAGCCGACGCGATGATTCAAATCGGCCTCAACCATGAGTTGGGGAGTGAGGAGAAGGAAGCGGAGAAATGGTACCGCCGGGTCGCCTCGAATTTCCCGAAAACCGAATCGGGACAAAAAGCGACCGGAGCCATCGCGCGGTTGAATCTCGAAGGTAAAACCCTCAATTTGCGGGGCAAAACGCTCGACGGCAAGGACTTCCAAACGGCTGGTCCGACCATCGTTCATTACTGGGCAACCTGGTGCGAGCCATGCAAGTCCGACATGGCCGAATTGCGTAAAATCCAGGCCAAATACGCCAAGCAAAACCTCCAAATCGTAGGCGTCAACTTGGACACCGACCCGAAAACAGCCGCCGCGTTCCTGAAAGAGAACGCCAACAAATACCCTTGGGCACACCTCCATGAACAAGGCGGATTCCAAAGCGATTTGGCGGTCAAGCTGGGAGTGTTCAGCGTTCCTGTGACGATCCTCATCGATGGTAAAGGGGTCGTCGTTAAACGTACCGCTCACTTCAGTACGGATATGGCAGCGGCCTTGGAGCAACTCATGGAGTCCGCTCCAAAGAATCAGGCCCAGGCCAAACCTGCTCCGAACAAGCTGAAGAAGTAGGACGGTCGGGTTGCTTGAGGTCCGAGAAACGCGGCCGGTGTCGAAGTCTCAGGAACGCGAGTAGCGCATCGGAACACGAGTCAAAGATCCCGAACTGCTTCGGGATCTGGCTTTGAAGGTTCTGCATCGATTAGCCAACTCACATCGGGACCCTGTCCAACCTCTTTGGAAGGGACCGGTCGCAAACGCGCAAAGAGTCGCCATCCAAACCAAGCAATCGACGCCAATATGGCTAGCCATAATCCCCATTGAGTCCATTCGACTAAGTGCCAGGATGCGATGGGTGAGGAGGACTTCGTCGAATCCCAACCGATACGTCCGATGAAGAGGGGCGCGAGACTGGCTCGATCGTTCGTTTTCGCTTGAGCCGGGAAGTAACCTTGGAGCTTCAAGAAAAAACCTACGAAGAGAGCTTTGCGACCGACGCATTGATCCGGCGAATAGCCCGAAGGAAGTTCAGGGGAAATCAAAACGTAAAGCCAATTCGGTGTCCGTTCGTTGCTTCCCCATATTTCGTACAAAGTCCTGTCGGTCGCCGCAGGATCGGACGGATCGCTGTATTGAAGCACGCGGCGGATCGTCATGGCATGTGTCGATAGCTCGCCACGACGGGATTCGGGATGGAGAAAAAGGTCGGAAAGAGTAGGCGAGGGAATCGCTTGCGAGTTCAATTCTTCCAAAGTGGAGGAAGCGGCCTTGTCGACCAGCCTCCAATAGGCCTGCATCTCGCGCGGTTTGAACTCAAGCGATTTGTCGATCATTAGATCGAGTGCCTCTCGCAGATCAACATCGTCAGCGAACGGGAGAGGCCGGGTCTCATCTCCGACGGAAGAAGTCTCCGTGACACCGATGCGGTCATTCGACTCAGCATGAGATTCAGCAAACGAAGCCGAGTTGGGAAAACTCGCGATGTTGCTTTTCAAACGATTGATCCTGGGCAACGCGATGATCAGAGTCACCAAAAGCAGCATGAATCCCAGCCGCACCAGCGTCGGCCATGCGACCCATACAGTCGATTTCGAGGGGTGACGGCGATTTAATTTTCGATCCGGCATGATCAATTCCGTCGCGAGATACTGAGTCGCGTGAGAGATTCGCCAGTAGGTAGTTTTTGGGACGTGATGATATCGACGGCCTTGATCAACCACTCGTACTTCAGCGAGGTGTCGACGCTGAGTTCGACTCCTTCAAAGCCCGGGACACGCAACGTTTCTTGCAGTTGTGTTTGGAGTTGCTTCAACATGACCTCGGGATCGTCACTGGGAATGACTTTGCCGCCCAGTCGGATGTCATCGAAAGCGCCCGTTTCATTGGCACTGATCGAGACTTCCAGGGGAAACCCCAAGCTGTCATTGACGCGAGCATCGTCGTTGTTGGACTGCTGGCCCGATCCATCGACCAGTGGCTTTTTGGCTGGCATCAGCATCGAGATTTGCACTTCGACGTCGGAGGGATTGAACGTCAAAATGAAAAACGCTAGAAGCTGAAAGGCCATATCCAACATGGCGGCCATGTTCAATTCGACTTCACCCTGGTCTGTCTTTCGAACGCGTCTGTTGCGGCGCCGTGATCGTCTCATGGTGCGGCCCTCGAGCCAGATGCGGATCGGGTTACCAGAAAATCAAATTTATCAAAGCCGTTCGCACGACAAACATCGGTCACATCCAGCAATTGTTTGACCGACAAATTTCTATCGCCGCGAACGACAACCCGGACAGGAAGCGGGGAACCATGCGGAAGTTTTTTGTCGGCAGCGATACCCCGCGATTCCACACCGATGAAACCGGCGATATCGTCCTTGGCTTCTCCTCGCACAAGCACACGTCCGTCGGCTCGAATGTTGAGTATCAGGAGTTCACTATTGGACTCCTCTTCCGCCGGCCGCGCCGAACCGATTACAGGCAACATCAATTCACGATCTACGGACGTCGTCTTGAAATTTACGACGAGCATAAAAAAAGTAATCAACTGAAACACCATATCTAGGACAGGGACTAGATTGGGTTCGCAACGACTTGTATCGGTCAACGATCCAGACATGGTGGGCTTCCGCGTCGATCTGTGGAGGAGCGTTAGCTCGGTACCTCTTCATTCGATGCAGGCTTGCTTTTGAGCAAGCGTGCGATTTGTCGTAAATGGTCATCCGCGATCATGGAGACTTCGCTGTGTATCTTCGCGATTCGATTGCGAAAGAAAGAAAAGAAATAAATGGCGGGTACGGATAGCCCGACCCCTTCAAACGTGAGCACCAGTGCTTCGGAGATTCCGAGGGCGACTTTGGATGGATCGAGAGCCACACCGGAAATCGCGATGGCACTAAAGCTGGTGATCATCCCTTTCAGCGTACCCAGCAGCCCAATCATTGGCCCAAGAGTTCCGAGTACGGCCAGAATGCTGATACTTCGTTCCATATCCCCAGTCAACGCGTCTGCTTTTCTTTCCAGACGATCGCGGGCTTCATCGAGTCCGTAACGGAGATCCGAGATTCCTTCGAGAAGGATCTTACCGTAGAAGGAATCCTCGACTTGAAGGATCTTGACGATCTCACGCGGGTTCTTTTCCTGAATCAAGCTTTCTACTGCTGCAACCGTATCGGGGGGAGCCGCTACCTGCAATCGCAAGTCGAGGAAGGATCGGACCACCACCGATCCGAAATAGATGCTGAGCAATAGGATGAAGGCACCGATCCAACCCGAGACTTGGATCAACCAAAACAGAACATTGACTTCCTCACCTGGCTTTGCCGACCCACCTGAGGCTTCTTGCGCCACAGCGAGATTGCCGGTCACGATAACGAAGGCGAAGACGGTAAAAAGGAGCCAGCCCGTCGGCCGCGATTTCGTGATCGCAAACGAGGGATAGCGATCGAAGTAGGACCAGAAAAGCATGGATGCATCGACCCAAAAGTTCGGAGGAAAGAACGGGGACCCATTGGGTATAATAGAAGTCGAACGCATCTTTGGCTATCACGGAAAGCTTGGAAGACATCCGCGAAAACACACAGAACGCATTCGCGATCAATCGAATTCTTCGACCGACTGCATTTGAAAGGAGTCAAAACCAGCCTCGCGCGCCGCGTCCATGCATCCAACGACTGCACCGTGGATGCTCATGGTGTGCGCCTGAATATTGACGCGCGGGTTGGCTTCCCCGAGTTGCGACTTCAGATCCTTGAGTTGGACGATCAAGTCCTGCTTGCTCGTCGCCTCGGTCGTTCCACCATCGTTGGAAATGATCGTGTACGCGTTGTACTCGTCGATCTGGATGATGAAGCTGTCCGGCTGGTCGGTCCGTTCGCGCTGGACGGAATTGCTGCTCGGTTTGTCTTCCGGTTCCGCCGACGTCGGTATGGCTTTTTGGATGCTGAAGGAGGCGGTCAGCATGAAGAAGATCAAGAGCAAGAACGCGACGTCCACCATCGGCGTGATATCCCATTCGACATCCTCCTCTTCGGCAGGATCTCGCTCCAATCGTGTGGATCGACGACTCGGCGCTGGTTCGTCGGGGGTAGAAGCCCGGCTTTCCTCGGTCTCGGTATGGATCGTTTGCAGAGCAGCCCCAATCTCGCGGGCTTCTTCCGATATCGGAAGGGACTTTTCCGCGCGTTCGCTCGGCAGATCCTCGCGCAGGTTGAGAACCGGAACCGATTCCGGTTCGTTCCGTGGTTCAATGCTGTGGGATGCTTTTGAGGATTTGGTCGTCGAAGACGGTTCTGTGCCGCTATTGCCAACGGCAGTCGCTGTCGGAACCTTCGAGGTGAACTCGCACGCAGGGCACTTGATCTGCCGACCTGCAAAGCGATCGTGGACGACGATCTTCTTGCCGCAGCTTATACATTCAAATCGAATCCCCATGAATCAGTGCTCCACCGCGATCAAGATCGGTTGCTCGCCATCCAAGGCGCTACCAACTGCATTTTGAATGCGAACGATCTCAGCGGTGAGAATCGTGGGTTCTCCTTGGATGAGGACCGATTTTTTACCGAGAACTTGGATCTCTTGGGCGACGTATTCTGCGATTTCTGCCGATTGCTCTTCGCGATCGGAGGAGAACTTCTTGCCGGCTAGCGTGCTGACAGAGGGAACATCGGATCCGGGGCTGGCTTTGACCACCAAAACCACCGCGTCGTGCATCGAGGCGAATTCACCATGCTTGGCTTTCGGAAGCCGGGCCGTGTTTTGCGGAGCCATGCGGGCCGACACCATGAAGAAGATAAGAAGGAGCAAAACGACGTCAATCATGGGAGTGATGTCGAATTCGCCGTCAAAGTCTTTCTTCTTATGAGCTTTTTTGGTTCGTATCACGATGCGGCATCCTCGCGTTCGCTAGAGTTCCAAAACGCATCTGCGGGACGAACCCCGCAAATTTGTTAGCGGACTTGGAAACGACGCTTGGGCAACGCAGCACGGAAACCATCGAAGAAGCGGTTCATGGCGAAAACAGCCAATTCTTCCATTTCGCGGATACGATTGTTGACAGACGCCATGCAGACCAACAGAGTCACGGTGATCAATAGCCCGATCAAAGTATGTTCGAGAGCCATGCGAATGTCGGCGAGAAGCTGTTTGGTCGGTTCTTCCGCTGTTGCCTTTTCGAGAGTATCGAACGCACCCATCATCCCTGCCACCGTTCCGATCAAACCCAACATGGGGGCGGCTTTGATAATGGTCGAGATCCAAGAGATCTTTGCGTTGATGTGTGAGAGAACGTCGAACTGGAAGCGGTCCATGACCCAGCCTTCCAATTTGTCAGGCTCGATATCGCGGTTTTGAACGGCCAAATTGATCATCATGGGCACAGCCCGGGAATCCCCTTCACATAGGTTGTGGACCCCATCAAAGTCACCCACCTGGAGCAACTTTTCCACTTCCGTCATGAACTCGTCTTGCGCTTTCTCGCTCTTGAAGCGTTTGGAAGAGACGCGGCTCCAAATCATGGAGATACAGAACAATCCCCAAAATGCGGCGGCTCCGAGGAAGTAGTAATCCGCATGGCCGACGAAACTGTATATCTCACCCATCCACCTAGCCCAACCATCGAAGAGAAAACGAGATTTTCAGAGGATGTTCATTGTAGGTCTCGGCGCAGTTGCTTGCAACCAATTTCCAGCGGCGCGACAGCGCGCGGGGAATTAGCGATGCTCCATCGCCCTGCCTTACCCCATTCTCATACGGGCCAAACTGCAGATCGAAGATCAAAAGGCCTAAGAACATCAACCGATTCGGACGGACCCATTTCCACAGGCTGCCGCCGAACGGGCGTGTATGATAAGGAAACTTTTATCTTCGAAATGGATGGTACCCGTTGGTTTTTTGGAACGATCTCCCAGCTGTACGCAGGCATCGACCACAGCGCAATCGAGGAAGCTTTGTTTCCAACCTTGCTTCCGTTTAGACAAGGCTCATCTCGATAGATCGATGACATCCGTTGGTTCGAACGACCCCGAGCGATATCTCCGCGCCGCCCACGAGGAATCTCCACATGGCTAACGAAAACAATCGCGACCTCTTGGTCGTTATCTTTGCGATCCAACTCGGATTTATTGATGCCAATCATTTCGTCGATGCAGCGCGTACGTGGATTGCTTCGCAGGACAAACCGCTGGTCGACGTATTGGTCGAAAAAGGACAGATCACGCGCGAAGATCGAAAGTTGCTGATCCAATTGGTCGATCGCCATATCGAGCAAAACGGCTCCATCGACAACAGCATCCAGGAGATCACGAAACACCTAGCACCCTCGGACTTTGTTTCGGAATTGTCCATCGAGGGTCTGCGCAATTTACTGCCTGAAACGTGGATCGAAACGATCGATCGTATGGCGACGTTGCAAGTAGGTCCACCCAACAAAAAGGATAGGAACGATATCACTGGCCGCTTCCAGGTCAAACGCGACCTCGCCAAAGGTGGCTTGGGAAAAGTTTCGGTCGCCCATGACCAAGAACTTGATCGAGAAGTCGCGCTCAAAGAAATCCTCAGTCGACATGCGAGTCGCAAAGACAGCCAATTGCGCTTCATCACCGAAGCCAAAGTGACCGGTTCGCTCGAACACCCAGGCATCGTTCCGATTTACGCCTTGGGATATTTTGACGATGGTCGGCCGTACTATGCCATGCGGCTGATCCGAGGCAAGAGCCTTTCGGAACGGATTAAAGAGGAACAAATCGCCGAGCAAGGATCGTCAAGTTATCTGCGAGCGATTCGCCCTCTCGTCAATCACCTCATCGATGTCTGCAATACCATCGCGTATGCCCACAGCCGCGGTGTGCTGCACCGAGATCTCAAGCCCTCGAATATCATGCTCGGCAAATATGGGGAAACGTTGGTGGTGGACTGGGGCCTGGCCAAAGCCAGCGACTCGGCCGAAGGCGATCCGATGCAATCCGAGCTGCCCGTCGCTGAACTGATGGAATCGGGAAGCCAACCGACGGAGTACGGTTCGATCATTGGAACTCCCTCCTACATGAGTCCCGAGCAAGCCAACGGGCGCATCGATTTGATCGATTCCCAATCGGATATCTTCAGCTTGGGTGCCACTCTCTATCACGTCCTGACTGGACACGCACCCTACGAAGGCTCCTCGCGCGAAGACATCTTGGACCGTGCTAGGCTATCACGATTCAAGCAGCCTCGCGAATTGCACCGTCAAGTTCCGGCCGAGTTGCAAGCCATCTGCATGAAGGCCATGGCCAAAGAGCAAGTGGATCGTTACGGGACTGCCAAGGATCTCGCGGACGATCTGGATCGCTGGGCAGCCGGTGAGCCTGTCAAAGCACTTCCCGAAGGAACCATCAAAAAGGGATTGCGATTCTCACGGCTTCATCAAGGAGCGCTGGTGAGTGGCTTGCTGATGTCCATCCTGGGCTTGGCGGGCATGACATGGCTCTATCGCGATGCGGAAAAAGCCAGTGTCGCGGCAGAATCCGCGCGCAAGGAGGAGTCCGAGGCGCGCAAGCAAGCGGTGCAAAGCCGCGAGTTTGCGTCGAGCATCATCGAAACTTTCATTGCCGAAATTGGCGATGATACGTTGGCACAAATCCCAGGGCTCGATGAAAAACGGATCGAAATACTGGAAAGAGCACTCCAAGAGATCGACGAACACCTTCAGCAAACGCCGAGTGATTCTTTTTTTCAGCTAGAGAAGGGATTCATCCTACTCCGCCTTGGGAACATCCACAGGACGCTAGGGGAGTATGAGGAAGCTATCAAGCGTCTCGGAGAGGTTCCAATAATTATCGATTCCGTCCCGGAGCCACTTCGGACAGCGACCCAAAGAGACAGAGACGATTGGGAGGCACTCGGCGTAGATAGCCACTATTATCTCACGGAAACGTATTTGGCCATGTTCTTAAAAAAAGATGCGTTCGGAAGGGATGCGTTGTTATGGAGCGAGAAGAACAAGACGATGTCTAAGGCCTATCAGGAGCGAAACAAAGAATTTGCAGAAGGGGCCATCGGTTATGCGCGCAGCCTCAATCTGCATGGAAGGATCCTGAATCAACTTGGAGAGCTCGAGGAAGCGGAGAAGGCACTCAACGAATCGATCGAAGTGCTGAGACCTTGGGTCACGAAAGACAAGCAAAACAACGAGGATAGTGCGTGGCGCAACACCCTTCTCATGAACATCGAAGCCTACGCGCTACTCATTGAAACCTTGCAAGCCAAAGGCAAGACCGAAGCCGCGCGTGACAAGTTAAAACGAGCGATCGAACTCAATGAGTATTTACTTCGCACGGAAACAGGGGAATTCGATGGACGGAATTTTGAAAGGAAGTTCCAGAATGCACTTCAAGTGCTCGACGGCCAAAATCCCGTGAAGTAAAGAAACATCGCAGGAAGTAACTCTCGCGATCAGCAAACCCGGATCCGAAAAAATGAATGCGACGGACCGGAGTTGTCAGAGTAACGCGCGTCATCGCAACACGGTCGTTGGGGAACTTTGCAGGCATCTAAACGACTACCATCATGCCGGTGGTACGGCAGAAACGCTGCGCTTCTTACGAACGGAAACGGTGACTTTAATGTCGGACGAATCCACGGGCGTAACACTTAATAAAGCGTTCCATGTATTTGCCAAAATCGATTGGGGTATTACTGTAACTGGAAGTTTAACGATAAGGCCCCCCACGGTCTGTTGTGCTTCCACCTCGAATTCCCACGAAGTGGCAATCTCCGTCGTCGGCATGAGTTCCACTTTAATTGGCGATGTGACGGCGGTGCTACCAGGAACAGCTGACAACGTTACACCTGTGATTTTGAAATCGAAAGGTGTGGGTGGTATCGGTGCTGCTGTTGAACTTTGTTTTGCCATGATGTACCTCTAGAATCTAGGATTTGACGATTTCACGAACCCGTCGCTTCAACGACAGCGAGCGACGACTATCCATCGCATATTACGTAACGGAGTGATGCAATGCGCGAAGAACGAAACAGAAACTAGAAAAGTTTTTAGCCTCCATCGAATCCGTCGATCGCGACGGCAGGCACAAAGAAAGTCGGGTCAACCGAGCACTGCAAAGCCCTGCACGCAATCACCTCTCGGGGTCGCTCGAGCAGTTGCGGTTTGGCGAGAAATGGTAATGCGGCTAGAATGAGGCTGAAGTTCTTCGTTCCCTCAACGCGAATTCCTATGCAAATCCAACGCAATCCTACTCGCCCCGTCCGGGTCGGTTCCATTACCATCGGAGCCGGAAACCCCATCGCTGTCCAAAGCATGACAGCCACCCACACCACGAACGTCCCCGCTACAGTGGGGTTGGTCAACGACTTGCATCAAGCCGGTGCGGATGTCGTTCGCATCGCCGTCGATAGTGACAAGGACGCCGAAGCTCTGGCCGAAATCCGCCTACAAACTGCCGCCAATCTGTCGGTCGACCTGCAGGAGAACTATCGGCTGGTCACCAAGGTCGCTCCGCACGTCAACAAAGTGCGCTACAACCCGGGCCATCTCTATCACCACGAACGCACCAAGCCGTGGCAAGACAAAGTCAAGTTCATCATCGAAGCCGCAGCGGCGAACGACTGCGCCATACGGATCGGCGTCAACTGTGGCAGCGTCGATCCGGCCATCAAAGACAAATTCGATCCGCACGACTCGATCGGGCCTATGCTGGCTTCGGCAACCGAGCATTGCGAGTTGCTCGATAGCATCGGTTTCACACGCTATGTGGTTTCGCTAAAGGACAGCGACCCCTCGAAAGTGGTCGAGGTCAACCGACGCTTTGCCGAGCTTCGACCCGATGTCCCATTGCATTTAGGAGTGACCGAGGCCGGACTCCCCCCGGACGGTATCATCAAGACGCGCATCGCGTTTGAACAACTTATAGGACGGGGGATCGGTGACACGATTCGGGTTTCGTTGACTGTTCCTAATAACAAGAAATCGATGGAGATCGAAGTCGGTCGCCAAATTGTCGAAGATATCTACAACGGCCGTCTTCGTTCGGTGGTTGCTCTGGATCCAACGAAGATGAATATCATCTCCTGCCCTAGCTGTTCGCGTGTGGAAAACGAGGCCTTTGTCGAATTGGCCCAACAGGTCAAAGAGATGACGGCGTATGCAAAAGACTATGCCATCACCATCGCCGTCATGGGATGTCGCGTGAACGGTCCAGGGGAAACCGACGATGCGGACCTAGGATTGTGGTGTGGCCCCGCCAAGGTAAACCTCAAGCGCCATAGCGAACCGATCGGTGCCTTCGGTTATGATGAGATCCTGCCCAAGTTGCGACTGGAATTGGACGCCCTGATCGCGCAGCGACAGTCCGAACAGGTTTCATAACGTAGAAGCTAGAGCACCACATGGATGGAAAGATCGATGACGATCGCCGAGGGCTCGTCGAAGCCGAAACATGGATTGTCAAGGTCGGCTCACGCTCGTTGACCGATTCTTCTGGGAGGTTGGATCCCGATCAAATCGCAAACTTGGCAACGCAACTGGTGGCCTTGACCGATTTGGGCAAGCAAGTCGTGCTTGTCTCCAGCGGCGCGGTGGCCAGTGGCATGGGCCGATTGGGCTTGCAATCGCGACCGACCGATCTGGCCACTCTCCAAGCTGTAGCGGCCATCGGACAAACGCATTTGATCCAAGTCTACGAGCAGACCTTCGCTGTGCATGGCAGGCATGCGGCGCAAATTCTGCTCACCGCGTCCGATCTTGATGATCGCGTTGCTTACCTCAATGTTCGCAATACGCTGCTGCGGTTGCTGGAACTGCGAGCCATTCCGATCATCAACGAAAACGATTCGGTGGCGGTCGATGAATTGAAAACAACGTTTGGGGACAACGACCGTCTGGCAGGGATGGTGGCCGGTTTGTTTCAGGAGGGAGCGCTCGTCATCTTGAGCGACGTGCGGGGATTGTACGATCGCGATCCGCGCGACCCGAATGCCATGGTGCTATCGAGTGTGGCGCGCATCGACGAAACGGTCGAGGAGCTGGTCAAAGATCGAAACACGGGGATCAGCAAAGGGGGGATGGCGAGCAAGCTGACCACGGCCAAATTCGTCACCCACAGCGGGCAGTGTGCGGCTATCGCATGGGGGCGCGAGCCGGATGTGCTGGTTCGGATGGCCCGGGGCGAATCGCTGGGAACGCTTTTTTTACCTCAGCCAAAATCGTTGGGGTCTCGCAAGCGTTGGATCGGATTTTCGGCCCAGCCTGCGGGGACCGTGACCGTGGATGCGGGAGCCGCGCAAGCCATGAAAGCGGGCGGACGGAGTTTGCTGGCGATCGGAATTGTCGAAGTCGCTGGGGAATTCGGCAAAGGGGATATCCTCTCGATTATCGATGGGAATGGCACCGAAATCGGTCGTGGGTTATCGAATTACAGCGGTGCGCAGATCAAGATGATATGCGGTTGCCGTTCGGATCGCATTGCGCAGATCCTCGGCCAGTGCCCCTATGAAGAAGTTATCCATCGCGATAACTTGACCGTCATCGGCGGTACGTAAAGAGACGATTGCAATCATCTGTCGATGGAAACCTTCATGCCGCGAGCTAAGCCGCTCCCAGCAACTCCCTTTTGGTCCGAGCGAGAGAATCTGATTCTCGCTTCGTACGCCATGCATTCGGCCGATTCGGAGGGACGGCAAACCGAAGAACCGCAACATCCCTACCGTGGTCCATTCCAGCGCGACCGCGATCGGGTCTTGCACAGTTCCGCTTTTCGTCGGCTGAGTGGCAAGATGCAAGTCTTTACCGGAGACATGGGGGACTATCATCGAACCAGGCTGACCCACACGCAGGAAGTCGCCTCGTTGGCTCGAACCATCGGCCGCACATTGAGGCTCAATGAAGACTTGATCGAAGCCATGGCTTTGCTGCATGACATCGGGCATCCCCCGTTCGGGCACTGTGGCGAAGATGTGCTCGATGATTGCTTGCGCGAGCATGGTGGGTTCTCCCACAATCAATTCGCGCTCGATCTGGTGACTCGGCTGGAGCAGCGCTATACCGCGTATCCTGGTTTGAATTTGACACGGGAGGTTCTGTCGGGACAGTCCTTTCGAAGCGACAAGCGGGATTTCGAAACGCAGATGCTCGAGATCCAAGTCGTCGACGCCGCCGACTCGATCGCCTATGACGCCCATGATGTCGATGATGCGATCAAGCTGGGACTGTTGACTTGGGAGCAGTTAGCCGATCTGGCCTTGTGGAAGAGAGCCTGTGCCGTCGTTCCGTTGGAACATGCGGAACCAGATCATCGAAGACAGCTTTTGGTCCATACGCTGATCGATTTGCAGATGGGCGACTTCCTCAAATATTCGAAGCAGCTTCTGGTGGATGCGGATGGAATGAACTCCCAAGGGGCGCGACAGGCCAGAATCCTGCTTCGACTTTCGCCCGTGCTAGAGTTAGAAAAGCAGCAACTAGAGAAATTTCTGTTCGAGCACGTCTATCGCCATCCCCGACTGATCGAAGTGCGGCAGCGGGCCGCCACTCGGCTCCATCAGTTGTTTCGGTTATTCAGGTCCTATCCCGAACGGCTTCCGAAGCGATTTCAACGGTGGGCCGATGAATTCGGGCTGGAACGGTCCATCGGAATCTATTTGGCCGGCATGACGGACCGTTTTTGCGATGATCAATATCTCGCTATGGTCGAGATGGGGCGACCGCATGCGGGGGACTGGAGTTAGAATGTTTTTTCTGCGAACAGAACGAAACCTCCCAATATTGAGCGATTTCTCGCGAATACATAGCATCATGAAACAACATAGACTCGCCTTTTGCCTTGCGTTCGCATCGTTGTTCTTTGGGGGAATCTCCAGCGCGTGGGCCCAGCGCCCCACGGCACCCAAATTGTTCTCCAACAAAACGCTGGCTTATATGCGGATCGACGACACACGCGATCTGAAAGACAAGCTGTCGGCCACGGGCATGGGCAAGATGGCTAGCGACCCACAGATCAGTCCTATCCTGGGGACTTTTTATTCGACATTCGTCGGGCAGTTGACGGAGATGCAGGATGCGATCGGGTTGGATCTCGATGAATTGCTTTCGATTCCCAATGGTGAGGTCGCATTCGCACTGGTCGGGACCAAAGCAGAGCCTGCCTTCGCCGCACTTCTAGAAGTAGGTGACGAACTTCCCGCGCTGCAGATCTTCCTCAAGCGGATTCAACGGGATGAAGTCAGTGACGAGCCCAAGCCGGCTAAACAAGTGGGTAAGATCACGATTCAATCCATGGGTCCCAATCCCCGGGAGCAGTTTCACTACTTCATCGATTCGGGAGTCTTTGTCGGGAGCAACAAGCTCGAATATGCCGAGCAGTTAGCCTTGGTATGGACAGGTAACGGTATCGATCACAAGCCGTTGGCCGACAATCGAGACTTCACCACGATCCTCAGTCGATGCGTTGGAACGGAGGGAGAGCGACCTCAGGTTTCCTTTTTCGTGGATCCGCTGTCGATGGTGCGCGAGATAGGCAAAGGAAACAATTCCACGATCGCCGTCCTGGCGACTTTAAAGACCCTGGGTATCGACGGTATCAAAGCCATCGGTGGCAGCGCGATTATCGCTCCCAATGAATTCGACTCGATCATCCATGGGCATTTGCTGCTCAATACGAACCGCCAAGGGATCTTGAGGGTGCTCCGTCCGAAGAGTGGTCCCACGGACCCGGAACCTTGGGTCAGCGAAGAGGTCAACAGCTACATGACCCTCAATTGGGATTTCGCTAAGACCTTTAAAGCAGTTCAAGACATCGTCGATACGTTCATCGGAGAAGGAACCTTCGAGACACGCTTCGTTCAAGAAGCGAGCAAAAACATGGGAATCGATTTTCGAAAAGATTTCATCGATGTTCTCGACGATCGATTGAGCATGGTTCAAACAATCGTCCCGCCAAAGAAAATCAATAGCCAAGCCAACGTCTACTGCATCCACATTAAGGAAGCCTCGCGGGTCAGGACGGAAGTCCTCCCCAAGTTGATCGAGAAGATCAAGCGAAGCGGCGGCGGTCCTACGTGGGAGACCAAGACGGTTGGAGACTCAACCGTCTATTATTTGAACATTCCGCGCAATGAGAACGCGCCACGCAATAACATCCGCGTCCCCTCGCCGTCATTTTGTGTGCTCGATGATCAGCTCATCTTGTCCGATTCTGTCGAGGCAATCACCGAGGTGATTCAATTCAATTCAAGTGGGGATGGGACACTGGCTGACTCGATTGAGTTCAAGTTGGTTCGGGATAGGATCAAAGCCCAGTTGAAGAACGCAGAAATGTCGATCATGGCTTACCAAAGGCCCGAAGAAACCATGCGGCTGTTTTACGACCTGGCAACCGATCCAGCGAACATCGACAATCTCGAAGGAATGTCAGAGAACAACCCCTTTTTCAGAGCCATCGTGACCGCCATTCGCAGCAAGAAACTTCCTCCGTTTGAGGTAATCGCCAAGTATTTGGCACCAGGAGGTGCCTTCGTTGTCGAGGAAGAAACCGGCCTTCACTACACCGGATTTTCCATGCGTCGCGAATGAACAGGGCTCGTCGCCGAAGAAGGGATCGTTCAGGAAATCAGCCGGAACGCGTTAGCGTCCGGTTGCCCAGACACAGCCAAAAAAACCGGGTGCTAACGCACTGCGGCTGATGTGTATTGCACTGGATGAAGATCAATTTGTTTTGATTCCGCAATCAGCCGGAACGCGTTAGCGTCCGGTTTGCTCAGACGTGTAGAACCTGGGCGTCATGGAGAGACAGAGGTCTAGGCGGCTCGCTTGGAGATCGCAACTGCAGGGGTGGGGACCAGCGACTCCGAGCGAGACAAACCATGCGCATCGGGCAAGTGACTAAGAATCCATTCGCTGGCCATCTCGCTAGCTCCGGGTCGGGCGTACTGCAATGCCAACCGCTGAAGTTCATCGCGCTTGTGATTGCGATAAGAACTGTCCCCTAGCAATCGGGACATTTCCTCGATGATGCCATGGAGGCTCTTTTGTGCGGACCAGGAATCGATGGATCCATGCGAGATGAACTCGGGCATGATCATCGCATCCGCGATGAGGTTTGGAAGTGAGATGCTTTTGCAGTGCACCAGGAGCTTGGCCATCGCATACGTCGAATGGCTAACATGGTACATGACGACCGCCGGTTTGCCTCGCGCCATCACTTCGAGCGATACCGAACCGCTTTTCATCAACGTGCAATCGGATAGTTCTAGGATCTCGCTCGTCTTGCCGGTGAAAATGTGAAGTGGCAATCGGTTATCGGCATTGGAAAGCTGCGATCGGCACCACACGGCATGCGATTCTTTGAGTGTAGCGACTAGGAATTCGACGTCGGGAAATTGAACTGCAAGTTGGCGAAGAACGCGCAATTGCAATGGCCAATTGTGGTGGACTTCATGATTACGTGAGCCAGGAAGGATGGCCACTTGCAAACGACTTGGATCGCGCCAGCGGTGCATGAATTGCATGTCGAGCGGTGTGCGCGCGACGGCATCAAAGAAGGGATGTCCGACGTAGGTGCTCTTCACACCGTGCGACTCGAACCATGCTTTTTCGAAGGGAAGATTGCAAAGCACATGGTCGACCCAGCGTTCCATTTTCTTCACGCGCCAACCGCCCCACGCCCACAACTGGGGAGGCAAATAGTAAAAGACCGGTATCCCGTACTTCTTGGCTCGTTTGGCAATGTGCCAGTTGAATCCTGGAAAGTCGACGAGCACGACACCATCCACTTCTCCCCGGCGAAAAACATCCTCCGCCATATCGGCCAGTCGAAAGAATTGGCGCAGTTTGGGAAGGACTTCGGCAATCCCCATGACAGCCATCGTGGTCAGGTCAAAATCGAGATCAAGGCCGGCTTGGATCATTCGGGTACCCCCGAAGCCGCGAAAGGAAGCGCGCGATGAGTGCTTCTTCATGCACCCCATCAAATGGGATGCGTGAAGATCACCGCTCGGTTCACCGACGGAAAAAAACAGTCGCTGGCCTATCGCTTCTTGGCTGGATTCCACTTCGTTCGTCGACATAATGTGGACGACGTCGCGCTGGGGCGACAGTCATCGATACTCCGGTTGATTTTTCAGCGGTTCTCCACTTCCCACGCAACGGGAAACATGGGATATACGTGAAAATGGGTAGTTGAGGCAATACGAAGGTCTGCTATTCGGATTGCGAAATGAGTTGCCAAATGGCTGCCAAAGCAGGCTTAGTCACCTCCTATCCGTGAACGATTTCTATCCGTGAACGATTTCTATCCGTGAACGATTTGTCCGATACGGATCGATTGAGTTTGCTAGCAATGTAACCGTGGCTTTTGTAACCGTGGCTTGATCGTTGGATGCGATGGTGTTCATGCATTTGGTCGAGCGCCCCCTCTGTTTCTCTCCTCTGATCCTGTTGAGCCGATACCGTGAGCGAATCCACTACGAACAACGAATCCCAGGTCGCTAGCCAGCACATTATTCGCCGCGCCCATTTCGATGATATTGAGCCGATCCAAGCGTTGCTGCAACCGTTCATTGAGCAGCGCAAACTCCTTCGACGCATGCGATCAGAGCTGATTCTTTTGATGGCAAACGGCTATGTTGCCGAGATCTTAGAAGAGGGCAGATCCAAGATCGTCGGCTTTGCGGCTGTCGAAATCTATTCGCGCAAACTGAGCGAGATCCAGTGTTTGGCGGTGGATGACAATTACCAAGGACGCGGGATTGGGAGCGATTTGGTTCGGGCATGTGTCGACCGTGCGCGCGAGAAAGGAATTCTCGAAGTGATGGCGATCAGCGCTTCGGATGCGTTCTTGCGGAAACTGGGCTTTGATTATTCGCTACCGGAGCAGAAGCGGGCACTTTTCTTTCAGCTTCATTCACGCGACGAGATCTTTCGGGACGAGATCGAAAACGACGAGTAAGGGAATGAGCTGCCGCAATGGCTGGCATGAGCATCGGCAATTGCAGCTAGCCAATTAGCCGGAGCGCGTTAGCGTCCGGTTTGCCCCGACGTTGCCACAAAAACCGGGTGCTAACGCACTGCGGCTGATGAAGAGAAAACCGTCAGATCAATTCGTGCAGCACATGACCATGGACATCGGTCAGTCGCCTTTCGATGCCGTTGTGGTAGTACGTCAATCGTGTGTGATCGATTCCAAGCAAATGAAGCGCAGTCGCGTGCAAGTCATAGCAATACGTCGGTTGGTCCGCTGCTTTGAAACCGATCGGGTCACTCGATCCGTACCCTGTGCCACCGCGGATGCCACCTCCCGCCATCCAGGCGGTGAAGACGCCGGGATTATGATCGCGACCTTTTTGCTCTCCCTGCATGAATGGTTGCCTGCCAAACTCCGACGTGCAAATCACTAGAGTGGATTCGAGCAGGCCTCGAGATTTCAGGTCCGTCAGGAGCGCTGACGCGCCCGTATCCAACACCCGTCCCCAATAGCCATGATCGCGAACGATATCTTCGTGCGAATCCCAGTTAGGTCGTATGGCTTTCTTGCCCGTATTCTCCGCACCGCAATAGATCTGAACAAAACGGACACCGCGCTCGACCATGCGCCGGGCCAAAATGCATTGTCGTCCGAAAGGGCCAACATCGGGATCCGACGAGGAATACAGAGCATCGATCGAAGCCGACTCGCTCGAAAAATCGACCGCTTCGGGAGCGCTCAGCTGCAATTTGGCAGCCATTTCATACGAAGCGATACGAGCATCCAACAATGTGTCACCAGGTCGTACTTGTGCGTGCCGCTGATTGAATCGCTGCAGCAGTTCTCGACCCGAAGATTCGACATCGGGGGAAACTGAACTTGAAGGGAACAAATCGCGAATGGCGGCCCTCCCTTCCGCCGTTTCGATGACGGTTCCTTGATGAACGGCGGGAAGAAACCCGGAGCTCCAGTTCATGGTTCCCCCAGGAGGCAAGCCGCGTGGATCGGGCAACACCACGTATTCGGGCAAGTTGTCGGATTCGCTCCCCAAGGCATACGTGACCCACGAGCCCATCGAAGGAAAACCCGGCAGGAGGAAACCGCTGTTCATCATGAACATGGCGGGACCATGCAACGCCGACTTGCTCTGCATAGAGTAAAGGAACGCCATCTCATCGACATGCTGAGAAAGTTTTGGGAAGAGGTCAGACATCCACAACCCTGATTGGCCATACTGACGAAAAGGCCAAAAGCTCTTGGCATGCTTGCCGGCAACTCCAGCAAATGTTTGTTTCCCTAGCTCGGAGTCGAAAGGAGTTCCGTGGAGTTTTTCCAACTCTGGCTTATAGTCCCATGTGTCGACATGGCTCAATCCTCCAGGGCAAAATATCTCGATGACATGTTTCGCTTGGGCGGCATGATGGAGTCCATCCCGAATCAGTCTCGATCCAACATCCTCGGTGCCTGCGTTTCGACCATCCCCGCCTAACGCATCACGAAACAGGATCGCAGAACAAGCCACTGCACCGAAGCCACTGCCGACGTGGCGCAGCCAATCTCGTCGCCCCAAACCCATCGTCGATACGGGGCCGAGGCTGTATGGATCATCGGGCTGAGTTTCAGTCGACATAGGTAAATTCGCTCATGTTCCAGAGAATTCGGCCAAGTGCGCGCAGTCCCGATTGTTCGACAAACGCTTTGGCGTCGTCCAGTTCGGCAATCGTCGGTTCACGCCCGAACGCCAAACGCAACGCGCGCACCACCGACGCCGACACGTCACCACCGGATTCGAATTCCAGACTTGCGGCCAGTAGGTCGCTTTGCTGGAAGATGAAATCGTTGTTGAGCATCGCCAAGGACTGAATGGCGGTCGTGGTGGTCGTTCGGACCGGAGTCATGTTGGCTGGGTTTGGGCAATCGAGCGTCGTCAAAAAAGGATGTGGCGTGGTGCGAACGATAAATCGATAAATGCTGCGGCGAAACATTTCTGCGCCTGCCGTCGTGCGATGGCGATAGATAGGCGCGTACTCCTCTTGATATTCAAAATCTTGATAGCCGGGGCCATGCATTGAAGAATTCAGAGCACCCGACATCGACAGGATCGCATCGCGCAGAGATTCAGCATCGAGTCGACGGGGATTCTGTCGCCACAACCAGCGATTGCTGCTATCGGACTTCGTGGCGGACGGAGAATCGCGAAGAGAACTCCGTTGGTAGGCGTTCGACAAGCAAATCAGTCGATGCATGGATTTGATGGACCAACCGCTCCGTTGAAATTCGTTGGCCAACCAGTCCAAAAGTTCGGGGTGCGAGGGGAGCCCGCCACCCAACCCGAAATCACTGGGAGTCGCGACGATGCCCATGCCAAAATGATGATGCCAAAGACGATTGACTAGGACTCTCGCGGGCAATGGGTTGTCGGGATGCGTGATCCATGTGGCAAGTGCGATCCGTCGCTCAGTATCGGTTGCGGATGGTCCCAACTCTCCGATACTGCCCAGGCCAGGCGCGACGCATTGAACCGTCCCCGGCAGGACTGTGTCGCGCGGATCTTCGGGATTCCCGCGATGCAACACTCGAATTTCGGCTGGCACATCCGCGATCACCCCGTACACGCGGCGTGCATCGCCGATGCTGGACAGTCGAGCGTCGATCGCCTCTCGTTCCTTAGTCCATTGAGCAATCGTGTCTTGGGTCTCGGGTGATTTTTCAATTCCTTGGCGGTGGAGCCATGGATCGACAAAACAAATCTGGTCGTGACCGATCCCGTTCCCGGCATCGGTTGCCATCAACGTTAAATACCGAGTATTATCCCCAAGTTCCAACTGGAACGATTGCATCCCATCGTCCCGTCCAAGATTTTTTCGTTCGTAGATCAATTGGCCATCCAACCAAACGCGCACGTCCGCACCGTCGCGCGGGGTCTGACCAAAGTATCCGACTCCCGACTGGAATACGAACGGACCGGAATAGCCAGACGCTTCGATGGCGCGAAGATCGAACGTGATCGCCGCATTGGCGTGCAGCGACAGCATGCTGTGCTCGGGTCCGGCATAGTCGATTTCCCCAAGTCGGGTTGCGTGCTGTGCATGAACGGGACCATTGCGAATCGCATCCCACACCGTCGTGTCGGTTTTCGGGATGCCGATTGCTCGCGGCACGGAAGATCCCGTGTCCGATGCATCGTTCGGGATTGCGATCGCGATCGGCATCCCCGATTCTCCATTGGGAACAAAGACGCAATGGATGAAGGGGTTGTCGGTACGAGAAAGTCGATTGGGGAGGACATCTTTCAAGAAGTCACGCGTGTCTTTCGGTTCTCGCGTCGCTCCGGTGCTGGCATCCACGCCTCGGCCGAGAACGCCCGTCCCGAATCCATTGCCGCCTCCTACCGCATCCGCTAAATCGAATCCTCGGGTTGCGCGACGGAGCGATTGTTCGATCACTAATCGCTTCCCTGAGAGTTCCACGCGTGCTGACTCCATCCGATCCGCTTCCGGTTTCGACACCAAACGACCCCCCCGGC
>Ga0194055_10001067_pt1 | contig 22271 bp, 17 predicted proteins | sample SepL449m_MetaG_FD_155482 | JGI IMG/M metagenome (GOLD analysis project Ga0194055, IMG submission 155482) | Anoxic zone freshwater microbial communities from boreal shield lake in IISD Experimental Lakes Area, Ontario, Canada - Sep2016-L442-9m | ecosystem: Environmental > Aquatic > Freshwater >... | reverse complement strand
CGTCATCTCACGTGCCAACTCCGGCGGAATTTCTCTTGAGGACGACATGCCGATGAATCTTGCAAATTCCTCGAAGTGCGCGAAGATCGATTCTCGAGTTCGGGGTGTGAACGGTTACCACGATGTCCGCTGGATAAAACAGCGGAGCGACACTGTGAATCTGGACGAGCGTTTCAAAACCCACGGTCATGGTTGCACCTCTCGCCAGTCGGAATCCGTGCCCATATCCACCGCATAACAGATACATGCCTATTGGTCGTTTGAACCCGACACCGGCCCTCGGCATCCAGAGAATTGGCTTGGAATCGGACAAGCCAAGAGAGGCATCGCGTTCAATGCCGGATGGCATCTGATGTCAACATAGAATCGGGGGTCTCAATGGAAGCTGCCTGCCGACGAACCAGCTCACATGTCGCATAATCGGAGGCCCATATCGAAGCGAGAACCTTGTCAGAAATACTCGCTGCACATTTGTTCCCGGGGAAACCGCGTAGTCGATCGAGCCAGGAACATGCATGAGTTGCTCTACAACTGGCAACGGCAGCTTGACTGCTTTACGCTGGTGATGGTGTGATGATTTGCCAAAATTCTCGTTTTTGTCATTGCGGTCGGTCTTAGTCCGTAAGTACCCTTTTTTTGCGGGCTCCTTGAGCGCAGGTTCGGCGTTCGCCTAGACCAGTCGTGGAAATTTGCCGCGACTGGTCTTAGTTGTTTTTCTCGCCCGCCGAATCTGACTCGAACCATTCGCCACTTTGAAAAAAGATGCGGACAGACGCGTTTCGATCGACTCGGTACCTGCCCCAGCAGAAATACCTCCAACTGTCGTGAATCAACGGACTTGCGGCATGATTTTCACGAGCCGGACTGCGGTTCCGTAGGCGAGAACCTCGGTAATTCCAGGGGAGAACTCCGTGGCATCGTAACGCATTCCCAGTACCCCATCCGCTGCCAATCCCGAGCATGTCTGACCATGCGCTCGGCGGCCTCTTTTCGAGCGTCCTCACAAACATTGTCATACGCTTTGATATTGCCTCCAAACACATTTTCCAATGCACCGGCAATACCTTGCCCAATGGAAGGAGATCTGACGACGACCCCACGAACAATTCCGAGAACGGCTGTGATTCGAAACCCCGGAATGCGATCTGTGGTTGCAACGATCATGATCGAATGTCTCCCGCGTACTGCTAAACAAAGCTTCTGGAATGTCAGGCAGACACGTTTACCGCCACTTGAATTCGGTATCAAGATATGTGCCAGTTTGACGTCAATTCCCGGCGGGCAAATTTTGACCGGATCGCTGATCGACCACACTCACATTGTTAATGCCCTTTTGGCGTCAACTGTCGATAATTCACGATGCAATCGGGACAGGAATAAAAATGTCGGCGCCCGTATTGGAATGGGCATTTCAATCTGTGTGCAGACCCGCTTAGATCTAGTTTTTGTCTTTTCCCAACCGCATGAGGAGGAAACAGATTGACCGCTTACCCCACCGAAACGTCCCAATATCGTCTTGAGCAAAGCCGGTTGATCGAATACTCCCAATCAGCCAAAACGCTGATCACGGACGGGTTTTGCATGCTCAAGATTCCGGACAGTCTCCAAAACCAGTTTGGGTTCATGGTTTCTGCGTACACGGATATCGAACCGGATATTAAGGCTGTTTTTTCCTTTCCCGAACGAACAGATGGCTTTTTACCATTTGGCATGGAGCGGTCACGTACCACAAGCCAATTGGATTTGTGCGAGCGTTTCTGCTTTCGACAAAAGTTTCGATTGGATCATTCGTTGCATCCATTCTCGCTGTCGCCGACATACGCCGCTGCGCTTGGATGTGAGGCACTGTTGTCCGCCATCGCAGAACACTTGATGGACGCCATCACCAACGAATTCAACACACGCAATTCGTTTGAAGTCCGTGACAGTTCGTACATGCAGTTTTGCAGCTATGCGCCCCGGTATCGTCGCATTGATCGGGAATATCTCCAAGACAGGCATGAAGACGGGAATCTGATAACGCTGGTCAAAGCGTCGAGTGACGGTCTAATTCTGTATCCCAATGGATTACCACAGAAATTGAGTTTAGCTGACGATGAAATCGTCGTCTTTACTGGTTCACTACTCTCGATTCTCTCAGATGGTCGCATCCCTGCCATGGATCATGCCGTACGGAATTTACCTGCAAGCACCGCCCGATCATCGCTGGTCTATTTTGCGCTTCCGGACCTCCACCAAACATATACCAGCTTTGTTCGCGGAAACTGTATCCACCTGGAACCGATCGCCAATGAACTCCATCGCGGATTTGGGAATCAACCCTTTCGGGACGCAGCACCTTGATGACACGGTAATCGCAGTCCTGGCGCTAGCCCGAGCAATTTGGTCATCCTGTTATTACACACCTTGACCAATTGGCGGTATGAAGAAACTGGTTGGGCTTGGATGCTCAGACTTCAAGGCACACAGGTGACTGACGTTGGCCTAAATGAATTGCCCACGATCGCGAACCTTGCCGTTCTCGATCCGAGAAACTCTATGGCTACAGACGCGGAGGACTTCCAGCAGATGTTGCCCAACTGCCGTAACGTTGGGTGCAAAGACGGCCCCGCGTAAACAGGGCGCAAACACACTTTGCACTCGTATAGAACGTCAATCGGCTCATCACGCTAAGCGATGTTGGCTACGTTGGTAACCTTCACTGGAACTTTCAAACAGACCTTGCTCCGGCCTGGATGCTGCTGGCGGGGGTGTCACCTGGGGCCGTAGCTTTTGTCGGGGCCGTTGGCTTCCCCTGGTCCGTTGGGGCCTTCTGGCTCATGATGTACCACATGCCAAACCCGCAAATGACGATTGTGGCCAGCATTCCGATCGCAATCAGGACCAGGCGCATTCGTTCTGTCAGCCGCAGTTGCAGTGTGATGTCCTTGCTTCGGGCTGCAGGCGATGGCGATGGCACTACTGGTTGTGGAGCGCTATTGGTCGTAGTCACGACGGCGGCCTGACCACTCAGGCGTGACGCCACGTGCTGTACCGGATCGATCTGCGGACTGATTGCGGTATCGGTGGTCGAACTCGACAGTCGGACGCTGGAACCGGGTTGTCGTTCGCGTGAACGTCGTTGGCGAGGGCGATCGATCCTGGATGACGAAGAACCCGATTGAGAATCGTCACCGCTCGAACGATCATCGGCCATCGATTCGGCAGCCAGGACGCTGGCTTGTTTGCCTCGCAGAACCAGTCCCTCTTCGCTCGCACGTCCCGCGTGCAGTGCGTCCATGCCGCACAAGGCCGCGACCAGCATCATGTGCTTCTGCTTCCAGGCGGCCGAGGCGTGTTCGATCAGCCAGCGTGCCAGCGCTTCAGAAACTTCGGAAGCGGTCTGAAAGCGATCAGCGGCTTTCTTCGCCATCATCTTGTCGAGGATTTCCAGCAGCGAATCATCGATGTCCGGACGTTCATAGCGTACCGACGGCGGAATCTTGGTCTGGTGTGCCAGCAATCGCTGAACCAGCGTTCCATCCGTAAACGGGGGATGTCCTGTGAGTGCAAAATACATCGTGCAGCCGAGGCTGTAGATGTCGGCGCGGGCATCCACCTGGTGACTGTCAACGGCCTGTTCCGGAGCGAGATAGTCGGCTGTCCCCAGCACCTTTTCGTCATGCTTGATCGTCAGCGATTCTTCGTCGGTCGTCTTGAAGAACCGGGCCAGGCCCAGGTCGAGCAGTTTGACCACACCCGTGTTGTCAATCAGCAGGTTGCCGGGCTTCACGTCGCGATGGACCATTCCCGACTGATGTGCGTGTCCCAGTCCATCGGCAGCCTGGCGGATGTAATCAACGGCAGAAACGTAATCGAGGGGCCCCTGCTCCTTGACGATCTGTTCGATGTTTCGACCTTCCACGTATTCCATCACCAGGAAGTGGATATCGGTTCCGCTTTCGGTCTGCTTGTCAACATCGTAGGCCCGGACGATGTTGACATGATTCATCGACGCCACGGCGCGGGCTTCGCGGTGAAAACGACCCAGGTACGAAGTGTCCTGCACCTTGTTGGCAGGCAGGACCTTGATGGCGCAGCGACGTTCCATCAGGATGTGTTCGGCGAGATAGACGGCACTCATTTCGCCCGCTCCCAGCAGCGACAGCAATCGGTAGCGTCCGAGGATGAATCCCTTATGGCGTCCCTGCAACAACTTGTCCGACTGCCATTCGGTCAACGCCTTGCGGTCGACGAGAGCCGTGGCGATCGCCATGGAATCGTTGCAATCAATCCCGGCCTGGTGAATCTCGTTCACCAGCGCATCCAGGCGGTCTGGATCGATCAAGCCGCTTTGCTTGACCCCGGCCAGGAATGAGGCGGCTGTGAGTTTCAGCGTCATGTTTCAGTTATCCAAGGGTATTGCGGGAAGTCCGCATTGATCTATTCAGTGTTGAGCCTGCGGGGGACTGTTGTCGATGGGATTCATTCTGCTCACGCCGAATTTTCCACACGACCGGTCGAAACCAACCTTTAATCGGGACGTGCGTTCGTGTGGCATTTTGTCGTCATGCTCCGCTTGCCTGAGCAACGCCAACGACTTCGATCTCGTAAACCAGCGATTCCCCGGCCAGCGGGTGATTTGCATCCAGCGTGATTTCGTTTTCCGTAAAGGATCGCACCCAGATATCCAGGTCGGTTCCTCCGACAGTGGCGGTCAATTGATCCCCTTCATCCACCTTTTCCAGAAATCCCAGACGCGGCGTGACTTGCAGCAGACGCGAATCACGGAACCCGAAGGTCTGCTCGGGTGAAACAGCGATCCGGCGACGTTCCCCCTGGCGCATCCCGACAACAGCTCGATTGATCCCGACGATGATGTCAGGGCTTCCGACGGTGAACACCAGCGGGTCGCGTTGCCCGGAAGTTTCAATCACGCAGCCATCGGCCGCATAGGTCGTGTAATGCAGTTGAACGGTGTCACCGTGACGTACGACATTCATAATTCAAGCTCCTTGCTCGCGCCGGTCAGAGCAACACGTGACAGTTACGATTTCGCAGTTCGATTGCCCGTCGCTCATAGTCGTCCGCTTCGGCGGTCTTTTGAGCTTCACGCAGACAGTTCGAAAATGTCAGCAGTTTTACTGCGACTTCTTCGGACTGATCGCCATAGCACCGCTGACACATCTTGACGGTCCGTTCCATCCAGCGGTTCGCTTCTTTGAAATCTCGCTTGGCAACCGACACACAGCCCAACTGCTCTGCAAATGGAATTCCCTCTTCATGCAGGACTCCCAGTGACTTTTCAGCAATGGTCATCCCACGTCGCAGTGCCTGTTCGGCTTCCTGATACAGGTCTCGTTCCAGCGACGCTTTGGCTAATCGGCGTAAGCCGGGAAGCAGCGAGACGTGATCTGGTCCGACGACCTGTTCACGCAGTTTCAGTTCGTCATTCGAAATGGTTTCTGCACCACGAAAGCGATGCAATCGGAACGAGGCTTCGCCAGCCACTGCGTAAACATCCGCCAATGCCAGTGGTGGGCACTCTTTGGCTTTCTGATAGATTCCCATCGCACGCGCCCCCAGTGAGAGCGCCCGTGCCGGCTTTCCTTGAGCCAATGCCAGCAGGCCACAGCGCGTCAGCACTTCCGCCACGAGAGGATGGCTCGACCCCAGCGAGAATTCCCGCAAGGTGCGTGCACGGTCCAGAGCCTGCTTTGCTTCCTCCAAGTCTCTGGCAGCAATCGCAACTTCGCCGAGCCAGATCAACGTCTTGGCAAGCTCCGCATGATTCATACCCAGATGCTTTTCGGACAGCGCGAGGGCACGGCGGTGATGGATCTTGGCAATCGCAGGGTTATTGCGAGCCGCGTTCAGGCAACCCAGGCCGTTCAGTGTCTGGATCAACTGCGAGTTCTCGGGGCCCAGGCAGCGTTCCTGTATCTGCAGCGCTTGTTCGAGGGTTCTTTCAGAATTGGCAAGTCGTCCGGCCCCCAGGTATACGAACCCAAGGCTGCACAGCGTCTGGGCCAGTTGAACGTCATCAACCGGAGTTTGTCGTTCCAGACTGGCTCGAGTCCGTTCCAACAGTCGCTCCGCTTCGGCGTGCTTGCCGAGTGCCAGTTGAGCTTCTGCCAGTTGTCGACGCGCCCGGCTGACCTGCGGATGTCCCTTGGGATGCAAACGACGTCGGATGAGCAATACCTTGCGGAACAAGATTTCCGACGACTTGGGGCGTCCGCCCTGAAGTCGGTATGCCCCCAGGTTTGCCAACCCTTGTGCAACGAGAGGATGATTCCATCCGTGAGTTCGCTGACATTGGCGAATGGCACGAATGGTCATACTTTCCGATTGAGCGATCTTCCCCTGCAATCGTAATAACGCCGCGAGGTTCGAAAGCTGGGCGACATAGGCCGGATCGCCCGGAGCCATCTTCTGGCGTGCTTCCCGCAGGTTCCGCACAAAACAGCGTTCAGCTTTCTGATAATCACCTCGAGAAACATACAGAGCACCGAGGTTATTTCTCGCTCGCTTCAACTGGGCTGCAGTGGCCTCAACGCGAACCGTCTCGTTGGCATCGATCCGCTTCAGCAGCTTCAGGCAGCGGCGACAGATCCGAATCGCATCAGCGAACCGGGATTGCTGGTAGTACAGTTCTACCAGTTGATTCATCACAGCAGCGCGTTCTTCTGGAGCCAGCCTGGCATCCTTGCGGAACCGGGTGACAAAATCTGCCAGCAATTTCTCGGCACGTTCGACCTTGCCACTGGAGATCATGATCGAGGCAAGCCACGACATTGTATTGACCGTCAGCCGGTCAGCTTCTCCGCTGGCATTGCGATGCAATTCCCACAGTTCACGAACCAGCGGCCCAGCTCGATGCGGCTGCCGCTGATCACAGTAGAAAGCGGCAAGGCGACGTAGCGGTTCACGAAGACGCAAGTCCCCGGCGAGGAATTCCGCTCGTGCGGCAATGAGTTCATTCGTTAAAGATTGTTCGGTCGTCATCCGCTCACTCTCCCGAGAAGATGTCGAACGATTGGAAAGCAGTCGGCGGTACCGGTGCGGTATTTAACACTGCGACAGAAGCAACTGTCATGCTGCGCACATTCGCCGCATCGGGATCTGTCCCCAGTAACGCTGGACTGACTCCCGTGGTGCGTAGTCTCAAAACTGCTGTTTGCAACTGATGGACCTGACGCCGAAACGCACTGAAGTCAACGACTCGCGGTAACTCGTATCGCAGTCGATCGAGTCGCTGGCCGAACACGCCTCCATCACTGACGCTGCAGACACCAGCGTTCATTAAGGAATCAATATCTGTGGCGAGTTCATCGAGTTCCGCATGGACGGCAATGCGAGCACCATTGATCTGATTCTGCCGCGCGGCCTTCAGCGAGTCTCGCTCCATCGGGTTGGTCCAGACTTCCAACTCCAGCAGCCGTCCGGTCGCTTCGTGATTTCCGGCCCGAGAGTGGTAATCGAAACTCTGAGACCAATTCATTTCCGATGTTTCCAGGGCGGCCAGCAATTCGCGTTCAACAATGGAAACATCGGTCTCGGGCAACCATTGATCGTTCAGCTCGATTCCAGGGATGCGCAGCAGATCAGCATTGAGTACATGACGCGGATCAGACTCTACCAGTGGTAACGCGACACGTGATTCAAACATCGCCTGGATCTGACGGATCGTTGTCTGACAGCAGCCGATCGCAGCATGAACCAGCGGAGACTTCGTCGTCTGACGGTGCTGTGACAACTCGGTGACGACACCGTCGGAACGCTTCAAGATTTCGTCACGCAGTTCCAGGGCCTCGACGGGAATCGGCGAAGCACCCGACGATGTCTGGTGACAAAGTCGCAACCAGCGATTGGCAATCGCGACTGCTTCCAGGATTACAGAGTGCATCTCTTCTGAAGCAAGCACAATCCCCCGCGCCGATATGCCGGACGTGCCAAGTCTGATCAGTTCCTCCAACGATTCTACACGAACTTGGGTCGTCAGCCGAGTGATTTCCTGTCGAACCCAGTTCCGTTCCCCTTCGATCTGCTCACAGACCGGCTTCAGCAGCTTTTGAGCAAGTGAAAGCGTCTCTTGCCACTTGCACCACATCACCGTTGCTTCGGAATAACGAACAGCGGTCCCGGCGGTCAGGGTCCAATGAGCATGCAGGAAGAGCGGTGAAGTACGGCTGTACGACACCGCTTTGCGAGCAGTCTCCTGCAGCCAGGCCACCGTCGACTGACTGAGATCATCGAGTTCCGAGGCACCTGTGATCGTTCCTTCAGGGCGGAACATCTCCATCAGGCTCCCTGCCAGCCGATCACCGTACAAGGCGATTCGGCTGCAATAGTTGTACAACTGACTGAACCCTGGCGCAATCTTGAATGACCGCAGGATCGCGGCAGCTGGTACAGAACCTGCCAGCAGCGCCGCCGGAACGGCCGCTGCCCGACAGAGGAACGCCATGGCCAGCTGACGCTCCTGATCACCTTCGGCCAGCGACTCGGCATGGAATTCACGCAGCTCTTCATCGAGCTGGCGGGCGATTTCCCCCTTGGAATAGCTGAGGTGCCGACCGAGGATCAAAGCGCGCATCAGCCACGACGGAAAGATGTAGTCGGGACGTTCTGGCCGCTGTTCGAGGCATCGTGTCAGGTGCAGTGCCAACGGCAGGCGGTCTTCCGACATCAGGCGAATCAGATGACCTTTGATTACGTCAGCTGTGACAGGACGTTCGAAATCACGTGATCGGATGGCAGGTGTCGCCACAGCAGGAGCGATTACCTGACGGGTCGGCACGGGAACGGCCGCACCAGAGGGTGAACGGTCGCCAGTGAGCTCCTGAACGACAGTCGACCCGCGTAAACGAGCCGAAAGACTCGGGCTGGGTGGGGTGACATCGAAGATCGTTTGATGAGCATCAGAAGGTTCGAAGATCGAGAGATCGGCGACAGTAGGGCGCGGTGCGACAACCGGGGACTGTGTGACAGCAGCCACAACTTCGGTACCACTCACAACCAGCTTGGTCGGCTCAATGATCGTCGAATGAATTGTCGCTGGAATTTCGCGAGGACTTGCGGCCACCGATGCGGAACCCGCTTTCGGGACGAAGTCGATCGTCATTTCCGCGGCCGTCGGCGCAGCTGTTTTCGGAAGGGGCGCAGGGCTCTCGATTCGCCGGCTGATGGGGTCCTGAACTTTTGGCACTACGGGTGCCGGTGCAGGAGCGGGAGCAGTCGCTGGTTGTTTTCGTTGAATGCGACCCCGAGTGAGTGCCGTGGCAAGCTGTCGTCCGTAGTTGGTTGCGACCTCATCCTGGCAGGCGGTCCATTCATTGTCAGAGAGACGATCTCCCTCTTCACACAATCGGATCAGCGAATTCAGGGGATGCTTCTGCTGGCGAAGCAGCAACAGATCGGCGTTCCGTGCGGAGGCAATCAGCTCGACAGAGAGTTCACACAGTCGCGACGCTTCCTGTCGACAGAGTGCCAGCGGAGCGAAGTCGGGAATGTCGACGTGTGTCAACTCACACAATTTTTCCAGGACCGATTCTGCGCATTGGCGACAGTCCCGGTCTTCAACGAGACGTTCGAGTGCGACGAACGACACCGTTTCGGCATTCAGTTCGTTTTCGGCACCCAGTTCAGTCGCAAGAATGCGAAGTCGGTCTCGGTACGATCGCAAGTCGTCGATCAATAGAACGGCGGGGGGACGACCGGGAGACTCAAGCTCGCTGGCTGCATCATCAAGGCGCTGCGCCAACTGAGAACGAACCACTCGTAACCGCTCGACTTCTCCGCGAAGTTCGGTCAATGTCGGGTTCGAATAATTGTTCACGGCGGTCATGACGGCTCCGTCAGAGATTGGAGGAATCTACCCCCATTTTGAATTCTTCGTATCAGGGACGACCGGGTGGACACCTGCTAGAACACTGTCGTGGCCGACTTCGTCATTGAACGGGGTTGTTCGGCATGGATGCTTTCCCCTTCGACCAGATCCTGAGTCAATTCACTGCTGGCCTGCGCACGAACCTGGCTTAACAGCGGCCGCTCTTCGGCAACGTCCAGACCAAGCCCTTCCGTTTCGAGCTTCGTGTTCAGTGCATCCATCAGAACATCGTAGACTGCCGACTGAACCTGCGGAGAATCGAAAGCATTGACGACAGAAGCCATTCCCGGCAGATAGGTCAGCAGTGTTTTGTAACGCAATGGACTCATGGAATTACCTTTCATCGCAATCATGAAGCAGAATTCTAAGCACTCGCATTCGACATCAGGATCAGCTTGCCACGAGCGATCGCCGTGGATAGCTCGCGACCATACCCCTCTGAAACCGCATCCAGCAGAAGCGACCAACGCTCATCGGAAAGTGCAGCACAGTCCGTGATCATCGTGATCGCGGCATTCAATAGTGCTGGTTTCGACAGGAATTGCTCCGCGGCGTCTCGAGCATCGGCCGCAGACATCACCAGCAGTTGTTCACGCACTCGCATCCCGTCGGCCAGACAATTTCGCCAGGGGGCGAAATCGATCTGATCGATGTGTCGAATCAATGGAACCAGTTCCAGACGCTCGAACGTGGCCCGCACAAGCGCCAGAGACTCCAATTCCGTTTCAATTTCTTCCAGCGAGCCCTCGCTGGAATTGCCAGTCATGTTCCCCAGGCGGGGAACTTCCGCTCGCAATTGTTCGTATTCACTGCGGTATTGAGCGAGTTGATCAAGTGTTGTCAGCGACGGTGGACGCCCGGTGTCTCGCAGTACGCGCGCCAAACCGCGCATCAGTTCGCACACGTCGTCACTGAAACGACGTAACGCGTGCAAACTCGTCCGGCATCGCTGCAATGCGTCGGCGTCGGTTAACTGCGAGTCCACCTGAAACTCCTCGAAACTTCGTACTCAGGACAGGAAACAGTCCCTCTCATGAGTGAAGCCATTTCAACCCGGTCCACTTCAAAATCAGTTACTGCAGAATCAGATTTTCGCGGGAGCCGCTGGAACGGCAGGAGTCTGTGCGGGTCGTCGTACATCGCTTCCCAGCACACTGGAATCGACCTTGGCCGGGGCAGCTTCGGGCTTTTTGGCTCCGTTGGTGCTGGTGACCGAACCCACGGTGAATCGACCGTTGAATGTTGAGCCCGATTCGACATTCAGGTTCTTCGTCAACACATCGCCATCGATCATGCTGGACGATTTGATGATCAGCAGACCCAGGGCCTGAACCGTCCCCTTGACCTGACCAGCGACTTCCGCGTGATCGGCAACGATGTTGCCTTCAATGACGCATGATGGTCCGGCGATCAACGTAGTCTTGGTCGTCACGTCGCCACGAACGGTCCCTTCAATGAACAGGTCCCCTTCGGCGACGATATTCCCTTGAATGACGGTCCCGCGAGCGATCACATTCTGAAATTCGACGGCTGGAGCAGGCTGCTCTTCCATCTTTGCTTCAGGAGCGGAAATGGGGGCGGAGACGGGGGCCATCGACTGCTCAGGCTTCTTCGATTTCGGTGCAAACATGTGGTATCCCTTCAAGAACTGAACGAGGAAATCTGGATTGCCGACAACGACGGGCCATCCGGCAGACCCTCCACGAAACACCCGCGGAAATGTGTCCGAATGTTAAAAACCGGCAACTGTGTGAAGACTCATACGCAAATCGCGTTCTGTTCTTCCCGAAGTTGGGTTCGAATCTGAGCCCCTTGGGTAAGTTCAGCCGAACGTAGCGATTATCCGGATTACGCCAACGGAATGGCCGGATTCGCCCCCCTGAGAACTTGCGCGTTTCCTACAGTCGTTGCTATCGGAACTCGTTCGGAAGCGGCGGAACCGGATAGACTGTTGCCGTTTGGCCACACAAAGCCCCGGCTTGCGGACATTCGGCAACATCGGCACGAGCAAGGTTCATGCGGTTCGGTAGCCATTGAAATGGAATGGCATGTGTCGTGTGATTGACACGCAACCGGTCAGTGGCTGACAGTCCGTTCAGTCGACGATACGGTGTTGTGCAGTTGCGTAAACACCACTTTTCGGACCATCAGCGATTGTGTGACAGGTGACCAGCGCGTCCGCATGCCTGTCATTCGATTGTGATCCGCGAGCATTTCTGCAGTCACAGTCCCCAGCCAGATGCCGCTACGATTCTCATCGATCGTCACGCAGCAAAGTCGCCCCCCATGGATGACACCTTCCAGAGAGTGGTGGGTTCCATCAGGTGAATGGCCATCGGCAACAACTCGACTGCCGACCTGCGTGAATGCAAACTGGATCGTCTGAGTCACCCCGGGAACAGCATCACCATCAAATGTCGCCTGCCAGGCGGTTCCCCCAAGAGAGATATCAGGCAGCAGTTGATCCAACCGCCGACTCTTCTCGGGTGAGAGTGATCGCCGCCCCGCCAGATACGCAATGACCACTAGAGGGGCGGCCACCATGGTGGCCGCAACCGTTGAGACCACGAGTTGGGCGACGCTCACTCCATCCATCAGTTCACCTTGACGGCAACGTGAGATTCAAAACGCAATTTGGGCTGGGTCAGCCGCTAGACTTATTTTGGGGTTCGACGTCAGCCAGAACGCGCTAGCGTCCGGTTCTAATCGTGGGCTGGCACACTGATGCAGCATAAATCCGCCTTGAGCCGGAATTGGTTGCAACTGCATATGCCCCTGCAGACACCCCATGAATCACTTCCCTGCCAAGACTTCTTTCAAGGTTCTTCCCCAAGAACCAAGTACCAAGAACCCAATGAATCACTTCCCTGCCAGGACTTCTGGCAAGGCTGTCTTTACATCCTGAACAGTGGCACTGCGGTTGACAACAATTCCTTCACGATTCACCAGGAACATTGTTGGCAACGAGGCAATCCCATAGTTGATGGCCGCCGGGGCGTTCAATCCACCAGGCTGATAAAGCTGTGGCCAAGTCATGCGATGCTGCGTCAGGAATGGCTTGATCGTCTCCTTTTGAGAGTCCAGACAAACCCCGACGATTTCGAATCCGCGGACTTTGTATTCCTGATAGAGGGCTCGCAATTGAGGAAGGTCCTCTTCGCAAATGCGATATTCACTCGACCAGAATACGACCAGCACGGTCTTGCCCTTGTAGCCGCGGATATCAACTGTTCCCCCTTCAAAACCAGGTCCATTCAAGACCAGGGACTTCCCCTTCAAATCCAGGCGTCGCAGCGCGCCGACCGCACGGATCCCCGAATCGGTCTTGGGCCGCTCTTTCATCAGACGCTGGTACCAGTCGGCCGCTTCCTTCGACTTGCCACTCAATTCTTCGTGGTGCGCCAGCAGCAGCATCGCGTCGGCCCCGTCTTCGGATTCAGGGAATTCCTTCAGGAAATCTTCCATCCCCTTGATCCACTCTTTCTGAACGTCAGCAGCCTTGTCCTTTTCCGCCGCTGTCATGTCGACGTAATACTGTGCCTGGATTCGTCGATAGGCGACGTATGGAACCAGCGGCGATTTTGGAGTACGTCGTCGCAGATCGACTTCCATTGCTCGCAGATCGGCTGCCCCTTCCGGGAAGGTTCCCATCTGGGCGGCGAGTGCGTATCCGTCAACCATTTGCTTGGTCAGCAACAACTTTTCATCATCGGTGTCGGCCAGTTCGATCGCTCGACGCAGCAGATCGGCACGCCGAGCCATCAGCGACTTGATTGTCGCTTTGTCGGCGTTCGGCTGCATGAGACCCTGTTCAAGCTTTTGCAAATCGACCAGCAGCTTCTCAACTTCAGGTGACGTTCCTGGATTCGTACCAGTCCTGGCGACAGCCAGCAGCGGCTGGATCAAAGTTCCCCCGGCAGAAACGTGAGTCCCATCCCCTTCAATCGGTTGTGGGACCTGCGTCAGCTTCCAGACTTCGCCGATGCGAACGACTTCACCGATTTGAACTCCGATGAATTTACCCTGAGATTCGACAATCGCCATTGCGTTTTCGTAGGCCTGCAAATCTCCGGTTGCCTTTTCGTCATCCAGCGGAATCGTACTCGGCATCAGAGCGTCAAACCGAACCCAGCGTGACTGTGCCAGCACACGGCTTTTGGAAACGATCGTACGACTTTTCTTGCCAGCATCAGTCGCCGATTCCAGCAGCTTGGTCGCCAGTTGCTGATTCAGACCAATCGATTTCAGGTCTTCGGCATTCACCATCACCAGTTGCAGAGCAGCATCGTCACCCGCAACCATCGCACGAATTGCCTCTTTGGAGGCTTCTGATGCGGACAGTGTTTTCCAGGCGTCAATCTTTCCATCTTCGTTCTGGTCGATTCCCCACCGGGAACCACCCAGGTTCACCCAGCGGCTTTGATCAATCTTGCCGTTATTATTCGAGTCGATGTCACGATAGACTTCGACACCCTGATTGTAGTAGCGCCACTGATCGAGTGTCCCATCGCCATCCGTATCAATGATCTTTCGCAAGATCTGCCCGGCCGGTCCAAGAACGACCCAGCCCGAGGCTTTTCCCTTACGCTCGGCTTCGACCTTGCACTTCGCAAACTCTTCTGGCTTAGGAGTTTCGTACTCCACATCCTGCTGTTTCGGAGTAAATGCGAGCGTATCTTTCACCGAAGCCGTCGGTGCTGCGATTACGGGTGTCTCTGTCGCCACTGCCAGTGCAGCCATGCCCACGACACAGACTCGTCCCAATGCTTGCCATGAATGCAACGTCATCCCAGTCACTCCATTCAACCTGCGGCGTTGTCGTCCGTCGGCCGCTGCAAATCCGTTGGCGGCCCGATCATTCAGGGGATTCTAGGAAAACTGCGAAAACCCGTCACGCCCAGTTTCGGCCAAAAATGCCGAAACCGGGTTTCGCCCCCCGCTGACCCCACCGAACCACGCCATCGCCGCTTTCGATTTGCGGTGGACGTTATTGGCACTTCGACCTGTCGAAACGTGTCATTCGTTTTTGGCTGAAAGATACGAGCGACGGTAGATCTTTCGACTGTCGATAAGACGTCGCCGAGCGTTCAAGCACGCGTTCTCTCCACGAACCGAGTTTCACCGATGCCGCATCGATTTCACGTCGAAGTCCAGACTGAGTCAAACCATCAGGTATTTGGAAGGAAGATGCGGCAATCGTTGATCGCGGTATTGTGCGGGCAGCAGCGGGCGAGGTTGGCTCGATTAGCGTATACTCGTACCGTATGTCGACCTAGCCGCTTCACTTGCATCGAAGAAATCCGTTGCTGCACCATCTCTCTGAACACGGGCTGATTTTCACTGTCGCGTTTGACATCGTGGTCGCAATTGTCGCTTCGGCAAATGTGATTTTGACCAAGCGTGATACCCGTGCCACGATCGCTTGGGTGGGGCTCATTTGCTTCACGCCACTGATCGGTGCAGTCTTATATGTTTTGCTGGGCGTAAACCGTATTCAGCGACGTGCTCGTTTGTTGCGGAGTAGTCATCAGCGTCCGGAACCTTCTGAACATCAAGACGCGTGTCCCCAGAATATCCTTGATGATACATTCGGCCCGAATGGTGCCCATCTTCTTTCTTTGGTCACACTCGGGAACAAGATTGCGAAGAAGCCGCTATTGCCGGGCAATCAGGTCCTTCCCCTTCTGGAAGGTGATCAAGCCTTTCCTGCCATGATTCAGGCGATCGATGGAGCGACAAAGAGTATCTCGCTCAGTACGTACATCTTCGACAACGACAGCATTGGCCGACTTTTTCTGGACGCATTGAAACGGGCTGTCGCTCGGAATATTGAGGTACGAGTCCTGATCGACGATATGGGCGCTCGATACAGTTGGCCGACGATGACGCAAGCCTTGCGTCGAGCTGGGATAAACTGCGCGACATTTATGCCACCCTCATTTCCCTGGAAGTTTCAGTACACGAACCTGAGAACTCATCGGAAAACGCTGGTTGTGGATGGGAAACTGGGCTTCACCGGAGGAATCAACATTCGGGAGGGCCATTGCCTGGCCTCCCACCCACGCCATCCTGTTCGCGATCTTCACTTTCAAGTTGAGGGACCAGTTGTTTCACAGATTCAGGCGGTATTCGCCGATGACTGGTCGTTTTGTACCGGTGAGGTTTTGCAAGGGCCGGCCTGGTTTCCTCAAATCGAAGCGCGAGGGAATGTCCTGGCAAGGGGTGTACCAGACGGTCCTGACGAGCACTTTGAAAGTTTTCGTCACATTCTTCTCGGCGCGATCGCCTGTGCGGAATCTTCGATCATGATCGTTACGCCCTACTTTCTGCCGGATGCCTCGTTGATCGTCGCATTGAATGTTGCCGCTCTGAGAGGAATTTCAGTCGATATTGTTTTGCCCGGCGAAAACAACATCGCTCTCGTTAAGTGGGCCTCGACCTCGCAGTTGTGGCAGGTCGTGGATCGAGGCTGCCGTGTCTGGATTTCTCCGCCGCCGTTCGACCATGCAAAGCTGGTGGTGGTGGACGAACTCGTTTCTATTTTTGGTTCGTCAAACTGGGATCCACGCAGTCTGCGGTTGAATTTTGAATTCAATTTGGACTGCTACGATAGCACATTGGCGGCTCGGCTAAAAACGCTCATCCAGGACCGAATCAGTCGCGCACGTCGGCTGACATTAGCGGAGCTGGATGGACGCTCTCTTGGCATCAAGTTGCGGGACGGCATTGCGTGTCTGGCATCGCCGTACCTCTGACTTCTAAACGGCCGCAACAGCGTCACGTTGCCCGTGTATGTTGCGCAATGAGAGATCCTGAAACATTCGCTGGGTGGCCGCGGTTGCCCTTCTTCGGGCTACCGGGGTCGCAACGCGGCAAGAAGTTTTGTAAAGAGCCCCATTATTTCGGAAGCTTCTTGTGGATCCGTCATCTCAATGCTGAGTGCCAACCAGACGTTGATTTCGATGCACACATCAGCCGGAACGCGCTAGCGTCCGGTTCCGACGGTCGACGCGTTATATGCACATCGCCCTGAACCGGACGCTAGCGCGTTCCGGCTGATGGTCGTACTTTCATCGTTCGGTTCACCGCGCCTCTGCGGGTACGATTACGATCGCTGGCCACCCAACATCAAATTCGAGACGATTTACAGCCTGTCCACTACTTCTTGCGAATGAGCTTCATGCCGTTGCACATCTCTTTGGCAGGCTCTCCGCTTTCCCAGCCAATCCCGTCCATTTGGTAGTGATCAGCATCAACGATCGTCAGAGTTGCTGCGTGCATGTGCTTATCCTTCTTTGGGTCCAGATTCGTCCCGCCTGCGAATTCAAACTTCAACGTATTGGTGAGTGACTTTGTGCTCGCTTTCATGCGCGGCTGGTTCCCCAGAACGCAGTAATGAGTCATCAGCACGTCCGGTCCATCGGCTGTATAGATCGAAATCATCTCGTGGGGCTGGCCCGGAAACAGGGTTTCCTGAATCACACTTCCGCCGGCTGTCAATTTGATGACCGAGACCACTTCTTCAGTTGGTTTTCCATCCTTGTCTGCAGTCACCCAGGTTCCAACAAGGGTTTTCAACTTCTCTAAGCCGGCATTTGCAGCGGGTTTCGGCCCGTGATTGTGCTTCTCGTCACCAAAGGCCAGAAACGAGACACCGATCAGCAACAGCCCGCACATCACAAATTGTCGTACCATCATCTTGCTCCTGAATTCGTAAAAGACTTTTGATTGGAACCCATCCGTCATCAGATAGCCGATCAATGATGGCCAGGATCGACATCGGATCACGCGATTTTTGGCTTCGTACAAATTACGGATCAGAATCGGTCAGCCAGCCCGCCAGTTGCTCCCAGGCCATCGTCAGTCGCTTGTAGTCCAACATCTCAGGAGGCATCGTTTGCAGGGTCCGTGCCACGCTGCGGGCCTTTTCTGGCATGGATCGCAGGACCTGCCAGGGGAGATGAGTCACGCGAATGCCGAATACAATTCCACGTGTTTCCGGCAATACAAACAGGGACTGGTCTTCGCGACGAAACCAAGCCTGATCCAGGGTGACAGAATTCGTCATCCCGGGCAGGTTTCGGTCAAGATGTTGATTCAACTCCGGTTGCCGACAGACACTCCAGTTCGCTCGGATGACGCATTTGCCCGGACGCAAATTCTGCAGCAGTCGATCGATCTGCTGGCCCAGCGCCACGTTCAAATTCGGTACTGGCTCGTGAACTTCGGAAACAGTCTGTCCCAGTTTGTCGGTCAGCCGCCAGCTTGAGGGGAAGCAGACACAACCTGCAGCCACGGTAAATTGCCCGTCAGAACGAGGTACCAGCAGCACGAAGTCCGGTTCCACCGATCTTCCCAGAACGAGTAACTTCTCGAACAGTGACAATTCCGGACGTTGCAGTTCTGCCGATGACTCGGCCAGTTCCTTCCAGTGACAAACGAACTCAAGGAACTCCTCGACAATCTCCGTCCCTTCGGGAAGTATCGCAGCATAACGTGCCGGGTCATTTGCCAGCCATCGCTTTCGCTCGGCCAGGACAGTCGTCGATTCGACGGATCTCGCGAAGAACTCTTCAGGCTCACCCGGGATTGTTCCCAGGCGGAACCGAAAGTCCTCATCAACAAACAACTGGGGATCGCGGGGACTGTTCATTGGATTTCGATGGTTCGATCCAGAGATACCTGCCATGCGCGGATATTAATGACGGACTTCCTGAGGGGACTCGATCACCGAAAACTCGCGACGGGTTTGCTCAAGAACACGGTCGAATTGCTCGCTGTTGACAGCCTTCGCTTCTTCAACGAAGTGCTTTCGCATGGTCTCCAGGCAGGGAGCCCCAGTATCGAGATATGTTATCAAATGACCGCGGAGTCGTTCTTCGGGATGCAAACCTGGTGGTCGCGTACCGTCAGGGTTCCCAAAACGATGACACCACTTGAGCCACGGAAGACAGTAACAACGGCCCCCGTTACGACGGATCCGCTGGTGAAGATGAAACTCCTCAGGCCCAAACCCTCGCAGAAACGGATGAAAACCGGGCCAGGCATCTTTGCGGCAGGCAAACTGACCGCATCCCTGCATCTCAATTTCGAAGGGATCGTCGTTTTGAAAGGCACTGTCGTTGACTGCCCATTGCCCATACATCAACGATCCCCACTTCGGAGTGAAGTGAGTCCCAACCAGATCATCGATGCCGCCATCGCCAATACACGGCCCCTGCCACAGATCTTTCGACCCAGGGTGTGTATTGAACCATTCGATCAAACGACGGACCACGCCGGTTGGCAGCAGCACATGACAATCGATGACCAGGACTGCTGGAGCCGTTGCCAGATCAAAAATACGTCCCTTCGCCGCAGCCGTCCCCCCAACTTTCGTAAAGTGTTCGTACCTGGCACCAATCCGTTCGCATAAGCCCCTGCACTTGGCTGAGTGGCTTCCTTCGTCGTTGCTGAAGGGTTGGCCTTGAGGGTCATTGTCGACGACGATGATCTCGATCTCACGCAAGCAGTCGGTGTGATGGACCCGCAAGCTTTGTATCGTCGCCCACACTCCGGGCCAGTCGCGATAACACGCCATCCCGATACTCAATTTCGGGCCTGTCCGCGGTACAAACAAATCCCAGGTTTTATTGGGACGATCTTCCTCGGCGCGCGACAGAACGGTGAAGCCGTTGTTCGTGACGACATGTGACATCACAAACCATTCAGGATTTTCGGCAAGGAATTCCCGGATGGCAGGAACCAGTCCTGGTTCTCCATGTTCACCCTGTTCACCAAACGTATGGGTGTCGTGCAGCGCGATCCGACGACGACAGGCCTTCGCATGTCGTTTCAATTCGGCCCGCAACTGATCGCGCGTATGGAGCGTATCAATGAAGAGCAAATCACACGGGATTGCTTCGAGCGTCAATGTGCTGGACTGAACGAAACGGAACGCAGTCGACCCCGCATTCGCTTTCAGTGTTTCAGAGATCGGATCGTGATACAGATCGACGGTGATCAACTGTTCGGGTTGCCCCGCCAGCAACGCTGTTGTGCTGACTCCTTGACGCATCCCGAATTCAACAACGATCCCTGCCTGACTCGCCAGTCGCTTTAGCGTCGCACAGTGCTGGTTGATATCACTGTCGGTATCGCGCACCCGAACAAACATCTCTTCCAGCGCATCGGGACATTTCTGCGCCAGTTGCGTTGCCAGAGCCGGCCCCCAGACGATTCCCGTGGGATTCAACCGTGAAAAATAGTGCTGCCAGTCTTCGCTGGTGTTAGCAGGTGTCAGGTACCACGGAACATGTCGGGCCGCATACGGGGGGGCCAACCGAACGGCGGGTGAATAGCCGCCCCAACCTGTTCCAGCTCGATACATCGCCAGGGTCGTATCGACCGCTGCATCGTAATGTTCACTATCCAGCGGTTTGGTCCAGAACTGCGATTCATGAGCAACGACGCGGTCACGAATCGGCGATTCTTCGGGAAGGTCATCAATGACGAGTGACAGGCCAGCCTTGACGAGTCCGGGAAATCGATCGAACGCGCTGCGTAACTTCGTGGCAAAGTCTCGTGGAACCGTTGCCAGATCCAGATCAGCATCGCTCACCAGATAATCCGTGGAAGTATCCAGGAAACGCCATGGAGCCTGATTCCCCAGGTTTTCGGCACGGATGACGTTGACCGGACATTCATTGTCGTACCAGTCCAACAAAGGTCCATACGTGGAATCACAGTCAACGATTGTGATCGGACCGACGTTGTCACAGTTGACCAGATGTTCCACCATCGGCTTAACGGCAAGAGCATCGCGATTCGTCAGCCAGCAGGGGATGGCTGCGGGACGCAGCGAGACAGACTGCCGCGTGTAGTTCTTCACCCAGTGTGCACACAATCGAAACGTTCCCGTCCCCATCGGTTTTTGAGGCAACGGTCCAGCGCTGCCATGATGCAGGCCATTCCCCCAGCGATAGATGTAGGCAGTCTGCTCGATCCGGCCCGAACCGAGCACCGTTGGAACCTGCGACTGCAGCGCGGCATCCATGACCGCGTCTTGCGAGTTGTCTGGCAGGGGCTTGTAACGTCCGACTTTTTCCCAGGCAGATTTTCGAAACATGCCAGCGTTGTGGGCGTAACCAGTCCGGACTTCGTGCACCAGGTTTCCGTCGTAGTCGACCCAGTATGCCTTGGGATTGAAGTAGTCGGCGGTTCCAAGCAATTCCACCGACAGAGCCATCCGCCAGGGGAGGCTGATATCGTCGTCATCCCAGGAACAAATCAAGTTTCCGCGAGCCGCCTCGATCCCAGCATTATATTTCTCGCCCAGCGTTGCGCACGGCGGCACATTGATCACTCGAACACGCGGAAACTCGCATTCGATGACCAGACCGGGAGTATCATTGACGATGATCAACTCGCGAGCAGGAAACGTCTGCCGGGCAAACGATTCGACAGCCTCTTCGAGGATGACCTGACGTCGCGGCAGGTCATAAGCGAGACAAATCGCCGAGACGAGATTTCCCGGAGGTTCAAACTGCGAACAGGATGAACACGCAGGCATCGGTTCACCGCCAGCCAATGTCAGTTGCGACGCATCAAGCGTACACAACTGACGCTGCTGGCAGTGATAGACCTCGGTCAAACGATTCAGTCTCGCGTGCAGACCACGACGGTGCTGACAGACATTCATGAGTACGACGTTTGAGCAGTATCGCCGGGCATCATGCCGTTAAATGCCGGGGGGCTCGCCGTTCCGCTCGAACAGGCTGTTGTCAGCACCCATTGGTTGACTCCACCCATATTCTGCCACGTCCAGGTCGCCATCCCTGATGAGCCTGACGTTGTCGAGGAACCTGTTGTACTCGACTCGGTGGTACTGGAGCCCGTTGTGCTTGACTCAGTCGTGCTGGAACTCGTACTGGTGGTACTTGTGCTTGAAGTACTCGACGTACTGCTACTGGTACTCGTCGTCGTGGGGACGCTGAATTCTCTCTTGGCTGAACTCCGAAGTAACGTCGCATTTGACTCGTCCATGGCCCATGCGATGGCCAGTACCCATCGGGTATTTGCTGCCATTGAGATGTCCGACGTTGAATACGGAAACGTTGGGCTTCGCAACACGTCGACAACTAATGTCCCTGCCGGATCATCGTACGGAGTTTCCTTGAAGACAGGGTCAGAAATGGTTCCTTCCGTAGTTGAGTACCATTTAATCCATAACATCGCTGGCGGATTTCCATCCACACTGACCTTAAATGTTCCCGGCATTGAACCCGGGTCGACGTAACCGTTCACACCCCATCAGCAGTGAGTGAAGGTCCCTGCTTGTGATTGAAGTGAGCGTGAACGGAGTCCGTAAGGAAATTGAGCGTGTCGCGTTTCTGCTGGCGACACGTTTCGACCACTGTGA
>Ga0194055_10001066_pt1 | contig 22281 bp, 16 predicted proteins | sample SepL449m_MetaG_FD_155482 | JGI IMG/M metagenome (GOLD analysis project Ga0194055, IMG submission 155482) | Anoxic zone freshwater microbial communities from boreal shield lake in IISD Experimental Lakes Area, Ontario, Canada - Sep2016-L442-9m | ecosystem: Environmental > Aquatic > Freshwater >... | reverse complement strand
CAAACCCCCGCCTAGCAAATCCAAGCCTTCCGGCTTGCCGACCACGAATGCCGGGTCATCGCCTCCTGACGATCTATCGTTACCCGCGCCGATCGTGCTGCGCGGCTCGCTGGAGCAAATGTCACGCGATGAGGCCGCCTTGAAGGATTATTTCCAGCCGGTCGCTGACGAAGATTTCTCATTCCCATGCAAGGTATGCGGAACACTGCTGTACTCGGAGGTGTCCCGCGTGGGATCCATGACACGCTGTCCCGATTGCCATTCTCAGTTCAGTGTTCCTGCAAAACCTGCGAAGAAAAAAAAGCAGGAAATGCGATTGGACGACAATGTGGCGGATGTCAAGCTGGCACCGATCGACAGCCCCAATATCCGCGAGTCGACTTTCACCCCGAACAAGACCAAAGAGATCCTCGACAAAGCGTCGGTGGCAGTCGATCAAGAACGGCAAGAGATTGATCCGGTCACAATGAACTTTGATGGGAAGCGATGGATTCGATTGATCCTCGGCTTCCTGCGAGACCCTGGATTGATCTTTGCATCCGTCGTCTTGGGCATCGTCTCCGCGGTCTGGCTCTACTCGGTCCATGCGGTCGGGGATGCCGAGATGAACGCGACGCTCAGGGCCGTCATTCGCACGGGGCTGTTTCTCGTTTTTCTCGTGCCGATCGGTTGGGCGATTTCAATGTGCATGCTGGCCATCATCCCGATGGCTGCCGATCAATTGAAACGGGTGGAGAGTTGGCCGTTTGCTCGGATGTTTGAAACCTTTGGCGAGGTCATGATGATTGTCATCTCGGTAGCATTGGCGAGCGTGCCAGGGGGTATCATGGCCAGCACCCTTTCGACCCTGACAGGAGTGACGTTTATCTCAGCCGTCCTGGTGATGCTTTCCATCTGGGCCTTCACTCCCATTTTCTTATTGGCCATGATCGATAACGGACGAATCACAGGCGCTTATTCGAAGGAAGTGATCCAATCGATCTCGCTCAAGCAAGATGCATGGGCAGCGATGTACTTCCAATCGGGAGGAGCGTTCGCACTGCTGACCGTCTTGATCGGAATCGCTAGGATGACGGTCCCCGCCGCCTCTGCGGTTTTAGGAGCCATGCTGCCGCTGATTTGCTTCTTCATTGCCAATCAATACGGTATCCTGGCAGGTCGCATCAGCGATGTGACGGAATTAGGGTTCGAAGGGGATTTTTCGGAAGATTGATCAGAACGGACCAGCCAAGCCGAATCATAAGGAAAACGAACGTGGGCGCAGATCAAGACCTAGAGAGGAAGTTAGAGCGACGCGCCGTGAGGCAATTGGCGATCTACACGTTGATGGTGATATTGATCAGCGTCTTACTTTTAGGCTTGAATGCAGGATTGGTTTTTGGACTGGCGACGACCGTTGGGGAATCGCTTCAGTTCCTGCCACTGATTGGTCCGATGACACAGTTTGCCATCTTCATCCTCCCCGTCTTGCTGCTATTCGTCGAATGGTATGTTTGGGATGTTTTAAGTTCTTCCCGACGCCGCAATCGCATCTAAGCCTATTGCCAACTTGCTCTCGGCAAATGGCCGGATCGTGTTTGCGTCGGGCTACACTGCAAAGCTTGCGAAAACCGGGTGCTAACGCACTGCGGCTAATGGAATTTTCCATTGCATCGTTGCGGGTTACTCGATGGGCAAATCGTGTTGGTATGCGTCAACGAGCTATTCCGAATGGCTTTAGCTCCACCTATTCGGCCAATGCCGCAACCACAACTCCAACATCAACAAGTTCCAAAGTCGGTACTGATGATTGGCATTGCCCGACATATGTTCGGTCACCAAGCGCTCGATCGACTCCCGTCGGAAGATAGCTAGGCAGTGTGTGTCGTTCGCGAGGAGCGCATCGTAGGTGCGGTCTCGGAGAGACGTTCGAAACCATTTCCCGATCGGTACTCCGAAACCCATCTTGGGACGGTTCCAGATGGCGGCCGGGAGCAGTTCTCGGTAGGTTTCATAGAGCAACCACTTGCCTCGTCCGGCACGCATCTTCCATTGGACGGGGAGCGAAGAAGCCCACTCGACGAGTCGGTAATCGAGAAACGGTTGCCTGGCTTCCAGGGAATGAGCCATGGATGCGATGTCGACTTTGGTCATAAGATCGCATGGGATGTAGGTTTGAAGATCGGCTGCCATCGCACAGCTCATCGGATCCCTTTTCGATTGCGCCGCTTTCGCGCCCGACACATCACCCCAAGGGCTGGCGATGGATTGTCCCCAAGCGCTTCGCAAAAAAGAAGCCGGATCTCTATCTGGCAATCTTTGGATAAAGGAGTCTTGGTACAAATCGAGACGATTGGCTTCGCCGAAGATTTGAATCCAATTCATGTAGCGATCGGGTGATGACTGTCCCAGGGCTTCGCAGAAGCGTCTTACGCGGCGCAGGAATGACCGACGAGCCGTGGAATCGGGAAGACGCTTGAGCCACGAAGACTCACGGATCCATCCCACCGGCAACCATCGTTGCATGCGCTCGCTCAGTTCGAGCGCGCGGTACCGTTCGTACCCACCAAACAGTTCGTCCCCGCCGTCGCCACTGAGTGCTACTGTCACGGCTTCACCCGTCATCTGACTCAAGTACCACGTCGGGACAGCGCTGGAGTCACTGAACGGCTCGTCGTATTGCTTGACGAGCGCATCGATGATACCTAGTGCATCTGGCTGCACTTCGAATCGTTGGTGGTTTGTGCCAACATGGTCAGCAACCATTTTCGCAAAACCGGTTTCGTCGTAATCGGCTTCGGAGAATCCGATCGAAAAAGTGCGGATCGGTTCTTCAAGCTGTTTTTGTGCTAGGGCCACAATCAAGGAGGAATCAATGCCTCCGGATAGAAATGCCCCTAACGGAACATCGCTTCTCAGTCGCAATCGGATCGCATCATCCAGCAGTTCATGCAGTTGATGTTTGGCGTCCGATAGGGATACAGGAACTTCTTTCGTCCAGTCAACGTCCCAGTAGCGCTGGATCTCAATCCTTCCTTTCTCATAAACCAACCAGTGCCCCGGAGGAAGTTTTGATACACCCCGATAAATGGTGTACGGATAGGGAATGTATTGGTAAGTCAAATACGTATCGATTGCGCCTGGATCGATTTCGCGAGGGAATCCAGGCACCTGCACGAGTGCCTTGAGTTCGCTGGCGAATACCAACTGTTCGCCGTCATGCCAGTAGTACAAGGGCTTCTTGCCCAATCGATCGCGGGCCAAAACCAATCGCTCGCGAACCGAGTCCCAGATGGCAATCGCAAACATGCCGTTGAAGTGACGGAAGCAATCGGTTCCGAGGTCTTCGTACAAGTGAACAATCGTTTCGGTATCGCTATGGCTGATGAACTGGTGCCCAGAGCCCTCCAATCGATGCCTCAAGTCGCGATAGTTGTAGATTTCTCCGTTGAATACCAAGCGAATCGTGCCATCCTCATTGGCCATGGGTTGATTGCCGGAGGCCAGGTCGATAATCGACAAACGGCGAAAACCCAACGCCACTCCAGGAACCGACTGCGATCCCGTCAGATGTTTTTTGGGTGTCGGGGAGATTAGCCAAGCTCCTTGGTCATCCGGTCCACGATGCGCGATGGCATCGGTCATGGATCGCAAGATAGCGCGATCGATGCCACGATGATGTTCTGACCAAATCCCCCCTGCGATACCGCACATCCGTTCCTCGATCCTTTGGCTGCAATCCGCGAATCCATGACCATTCGATACAATGAGCAGTGAACTACCTGTGTGCATTCTACACACGGACAACGGATGTCGAAGAACTACGGAGTCCGGCCGCGCATCGAATTCGACCGCTTCCTCGTGTTTCGTGCCGTTCGCAGGATGCCTATACTGGGAATCCGCAGTGAACGACTCTCCCACTCTCTTGCATCCAGGACACCTCCATCATGCGCCATCTCGCAACGCTTCGCGCAGCCTGCTTCTTTCGCCCCTTCGCGAACACGTCGAAAAAGGCTTTGTTTTGGATGGCGCTGGCCATGGCCTGGGGCCTCGCCAATACGCCGGCAATCGCACAAGTCTTTTGGATCGGCGGTTACGGTCCAGGTATCTATGCGAGCCGACTCAACCCAGATGGATCCATGGCGGAACCCAAATTGGTCGCAGAACAAAAGGCCCCATCGTTCATGGCCATTCACCCGAGCAAGGATGTCTTGTACGTCGTTACAGAAACCATGCGGGACGATGCATCGCAGGGGGCAGCGATCGTCGCGTATGGGTTCGATCGCAAAGCGTATCTCGCTGGCGAGCAGCCGCAACTAAAACGACTCAACACCGAAAAAGTCCATGGGGATGTTCCATGTCATGTTGCCATCGATGCCACGGGGAAATTTGCCATCGTCGCCAACTATATAAGTGGATCGGTTTCGCTGTTCCCGCTCAATGATGACTGCACATTGCAACCCGAAAGCGATACGGTTCAGCACCAAGGCTCGGGTCCAAATGATGCAAGGCAAAAGGGGCCACATGCACACTGCAGTGCGATCGACCCGACAAACCGCTGGGTACTCGTCGCTGATCTCGGATTGGATCGGGTCAAAGTTTATTCCCTGGACGCAAAGAATCAAAAGTTGAAGGAAGGTCCATTTCCTGAACTTGTTCTCCCACCGGGAAGTGGTCCACGTCACATTGCCTTTCACCCATCGGGCAAATTTGTTTATGTGATCAATGAAATGGGGATGACTCTCACCGCTGCCAATTGGGATGCCGAACAAGGAAAGCTCGAGAAAATCTCCGATGGGAGTACCGTTCCTGAAGGCAAACCTTCGGAAGGGGGATCGACCGCGGAAGTCGTGGTTCATCCAAATGGCAAATTCGTGTATGGCAGCAATCGTGGTCACAATACCATCGCCCTGTTTACTGTCCTTCAAAACAACGGAGCAGCGAAGCGAATTGAGAACTTCGATACTCTCGGCAAAACCCCGCGCAACTTCCGCATCGATCCGAAAGGGCAGTACTTGCTAGCTGAAAACCAGGATAGCGACATGATCTATTCTTTTAAGATCGATTCGGCGACTGGGTTCTTGAAGCCTACCGGGCATTCGATTCGTGCGGAAAAGCCGGCATGCATCAAGTTCTTGTTGGATCCGGCAACTCCAAACCGATAGGTCTCCATGGTTGCATTCGCCGAACCGATCTCAGCGGAGCTCGAACGCCGGGGAGGTACGGGTAGGGTAACCGGAGAACATTCGAGGAACCAAGAGTTAAAGTGACTACCAGCGAACGCACATGCCGCAGCCTGTAAAGGCGAGGTTTTCCGCGGCGCGATTCAATCCAACTGCCGAATGAATATCAAACTGCAGATCGGGTGTTAGGAAGTACTGCAGTCCCGTATGAAAGTATTGCTCGGCGGGAACCGTTGGTTTGTTGGACCAAGGTTGATAAAACAAAAACTCCGTAAACCCAAGCCATCGATCCGACAGATCGAACTCCAAATTGATCGTTTGAAGTTGCTCGGTGTAAAACGATCGATCTTCATCGAGTAGTTTGCGATTGAAGACCGTGTTGCATTCAATTTCAATCAATGGCGTAACAGCCCAACTGTACGCAAAATTGACTCCTGGTAGCGTTTGATCGGAACTGAAAGCGCTCCCACCGGTGGGTACTTTCATTTGCGGAAAGATCGTAAAGTCCGGCAGGAACCCTCTCTGTTTGACGACCGCGACCTTGGCAGCCACCAGCATGTCCTCGGCGCCAGAGAACCGGACGCGACCACCCGAACCCGTGGATTGATTCTGGACCAAATAGTTCGTTCCCAGACGTAACTCAAACCAGTCCGCAAACATTCCCCATCGCAAAAGGGGTTCGGGCCAAGAATGTCTGGTTGTCGTCACTCCCCCGTCGTTATCCAAGAAAAACGTATAGCCCGTCTCCAGTTGCAGGTGGCCCTTTCCAACCGTTGACGTCGCTTCGCTAACGTGTGGACGATCGGTGATCAGTCGATCTCTCTCCTTTGCAGGCGAAACCCAATCCATGTTTCCGATCTTCCAATCCATCAGCGCATCCTGTGAGACTCCAATGCTAGCCAATGCGAGGGCCAGTGCGAGCGAGGTCACGGCTTGTCGCAACCAAAGGAGTTTGCCGAATGCATGCAGTTTGGAAGTGCTCATGGCCGCATGGTGGCTTTCAAGTGGACCAAGACGTTTTCTAGATAGCCATCGATCACTCTATCGGGTTTAGCGGATGCTACCCTGCAGCCGGATCGAGGACTTTGTCGAGCTTACTCAGAGAGAAAGATTCAAGTTGGCGTAGCGAAACAACGCGATCGATTGGCGATGATGATCGCTGTCGAAGGATTCTCTGGCCCAAACGCAGTCGACAATAGATGGAATGCATGGGGCTCGTTCGAAGTGGTGGCGACGGCGCTCGGAGCGGCCGCGAGGAGCGCTGGAACCTCATGCCGAGGTCGCTATCGCACGGCGCGCGAAACCGCTTCGATGAATTGCTCGACTTCGTCCATCGTGTTGTAGAAATAAAACGAAGCACGGCAACTAACGCCGATTCCGAAGCGAGCATGAAGCGGCATGGCACAGTGATGCCCAACCCGAATGGCGATTCCAGCGGCGTTGAGATACTGTCCGATCTGATCGGAGTGCATGCCGTCGACCACGAAGGAAACAATGCCAGTTTTGTGTTCGGGCGAAGATGGACCCTCGGGCGAAGACGGGCAGAGCAACCGCAATCGAGGAATGGAAGATAGTTCTTCGATGGCACGGGCTGCGAGCTTCCGTTCATGGGCCATGATTTCCTGGAAGCCGACCCTTTGCAAATATTCGACCGCGGGCTTCATCGCGATTGCTTCCAGGATGGGTGCCGTTCCGGCTTCGAAGCGATGGGGTAATCCGGCAGGCACGAATCCCTCGCGCGAGACGCTCGAGATCATATTGCCTCCTCCCAAGAACGGAGGCGTGTCTTCCAAGAGGTCTCGTTTTCCATACAGGACTCCAATGCCTGTCGGCCCGAGCATTTTATGGCCACTGAACGCAATCCAATCGGCATCCCAGCCTTGGGCATCCACGTTGCCATGCGGAACGCTTTGAGCCGCATCGACCAAGACCTTGGCGCCCACACGGTGCGCCGCGTCGACGATGGACCGGACCGGATTGATGGTTCCTAAGACATTGGAAACGGCTGTCACTGAGACGATTTTCGTCCGTGGACTCAATACCTGTTCTAGTTGTTCGATATCCAATTGAAAATCTTCGCGAACGTTCAGCCAGCGAATAACCGCTCCGGTCCGCGCGGCCAATTGTTGCCATGGAACAATGTTCGAATGATGCTCCATCTCAGTCAAAAGGATCTCATCGCCTGCTCGAACGTTGGCGTCACCCCAACTGCGGGCGACTAGATTGATCGAGGCGGTTGTGCCCGAAGTAAAAATGATTTCGTCCGTACTATGTGCGCCCACAAAGTGGCACAGTACCGTACGTGCCTCCTCCATCGCCATCGTCGTTTGGGCTGCAAAGTCATGCCCCGATCGATGAACGTTGGCATAGTGCTCAGAGGCCACATTGCGGATGCAGTCAATGACCTCCAACGGCCGTTGCGAGGAAGCCGCGTTATCGAGATACACACATGGTTTGCCCGATGGCAGCAACCTTTGGAGGATCGGAAAGTCCTCCCGACATCGCTCGATCGAGATACGAGGCAATGACGGTAGCCCACGGGCACCGATAGGATTCGACGCTTTCGAAAAAGTAGACGCTGACTGAGCCAGTGCTTCTGCAATCGGCAATGTGGCACGCGCGATACTCTGGATCCGCTGCACCATGGAATGCAAGCCGTTGCTTCGCATGGGAGTCAAAAACGACTGGAGCTGAAGCTCCTGAAAGACCTCTGCAATCGGCAGATCTAAAATGGCCTGCGGAGATTTTCCCGAGTAGGCAGCAAGCAAGATCGCGACCAAGCCTCGGACCATCGGAGCATCGCTCGATCCTAGAAACTCAATCGACTCCGAATGGATCTCTGGAACGACCCATACCGCGCTTTGGCAACCTTGGACACGGTACGTCTCGGTCTGAAGTTCTTTGGGCAAGTCTGGGAGAGATTGACCTAGTTCGATCAAGTATCCGATCCGTTCTTCGGGGGTCTCGAGGTCGGCGACTTCTTCTCGAATTTCGTCGAGCGTGACCTGCGGTGATAACCCTGTCATCAGAATATTCCCAACTGATCGCGAGCGTCTTCGGTCATTCGGTCTGGTCCCCACGGCGGATCCATGACGACTTTGATGTCCACAGCCCCGACTCCCTGGATCGCCTCGACGACCTGTCGACTATTGGCAACGAGTTGCGGACCGGCTGGGCACATCGGGCTGGTCAACGTCATTTCCACGTTGACGTTTTCTTTCCCATCTTCACCGGGTTGGATATCGACGACATAGATGAGCCCCAAGTCGACGATATTGACGAACAGTTCGGGGTCGATCACTTTCTTGAGTTCTTCGCGGACTTGATCTTCGTTGATGGCCATGGTCGGAATTCTACGGGGGAGTGGGTGGAAAATCGTTTCGATTGTGGATTCGGAAAGTCGTTGACTGGATGGATGTCAGTCGTTCAAACGGACCAACACGCGTGTGCCGTCGATTTGGATTTCATGGCTAGGAGTATTTTCGGTGGCTGGCATGCACACGGCGTGTCCATTTCGAACATCGAATTTCGCACCATGCCGCGGGCACATGATGCAGAAGTCCTCGAGTTCGCCGTCGCCCAAGGTCCCACCATCGTGGGTGCAGAGATCTTCGATGGAATACACATTGCCACCGATGGTCACCACGACGATGAAGCGATCATCGACTTCAAACGTCCTGGGGACATTTGGGAGGAGTTCCGAAAGTTCACAAATGTACTGGAACGGGGAAGTGTTGAGCATGGATTTTGTTTCTTGGGATTGCTGAAATCCACGGCAAATCGAATTGCGGGAACAGCGAACTTCCATAGGACGGGCGAAGCCCGTCGCTGGGCATCGGACCACAAACCAAGCGGTTTGAGCGATCAATCGTACTGGCGGACCTGCCGTGCAATGGCAGCCCCCAAGGCCTCACGAACACTTTCAATGGTGATGCGATCAAAGATCTGTTGAAAGAAACCGGTCACGATCATCCGTACGGCTTCGGCGCGTGTGAAGCCGCGGGACTGGGCGTAGAAGATCAATTCTTCGTCGACACGGCCACTGGTGCTGCCGTGGGTGCAGCGGACATCATCGGCATTGATCTCTAAACCCGGAATGGAATCCGATCGTGCGGAATCGCTGAGCATCAAGTTATCGTTGCGCTGGTAGCCATCGGTCTTCTGGGCTCCTTGATCGACCTTGATCATTCCTCGCCAAACGGTTCGAGAGCGGTCTTGGAGGACCGACTTGTAAAGGAAGTCGCTGTTGCAGTGAGGGGCCAGGTGATGCTGGAGTGTGTTGTAGACAAGGTGTTGACGGTCGCGTGTGAACATGACGCCGTTGACTTGGCAGCGGGCGCCTGGTTCGGCGAGGGCCACGCGCTGGTCGACTTGGGCGAATCGGCAGCCCATGGCGGCCACGGTCCATTGAAGCATTGCATCGCGTCCGACACTGGCTCGCTGATGGGCAAAGTGCCATGCGTTTTGCCCCCAGTCCTGAAGATTCACATACCTCAGATGAGATCGACCGCGCTGGATCAGTTCGACAGCACTGCAATGGAATCCCGAGGCCTCTCCGGTTGGGCTGGCAGACTCGAACAGGACAGTTGCTTCGGCACCTTCTTCCAAGACGATCAGCGTATGGGACAGGTCCACTCCTCCGTCGGCCATGGCAGCATGGATATGGATGGGGCGATCGATCGTGACGTTGCGTGGAACATAGATGAAGATTCCATCGCTCCACATCGCAGTCTGCAAGGCTGAGAATTTATCGGCTTGGTGGGATACCAAAGAATGCAAATGAGGCTCCACCAGCGACGCATGGTCGCGGGCGGAACGAGAAAGGGACCCGACGATGACTCCGCGATCGGCGAATTTTGAATCGAGTTGCTGGTGGGTCACGATACCGTTGACGGATCGTAGCGTTCCAGCAGCATCCACTCCTTCGAGCAATCGCACTGGGGTATCGGTCGAAAGCTCGGTCGATTCGTCGATGTTCGGCACAAATTTTTGGATTCGGAATCCGCGGAGTTCGGATCGCATCCAGTTCTCATCGCGAGGGCTCGGCCAATCGGTCGATTGGAACTCTGTCCAAGCTGCTTTGCGAGCTGCGGTCAGCCAGGCGGGATCGATCCGTTTGTCCAAAAATCGAGAGAACGCACTGTCGTCAAACGTGGACGATGTGGAAGGAGTAGACACTGTCTTGGTGCTCATTTTAGCCCACCGATCCTTCCATTTGGAGTTGGATCAGGCGGTTCATTTCGACCGCGTACTCCATGGGCAGTTCTTTCACCAAGGGCTCGATGAAGCCATTGACGATCATGGTGCTAGCTTCATGTTCGGTCAAGCCGCGGCTCATCAGATAGAAGAGTTGCTCTTCGCCGATGCGCGAAACACTGGCCTCATGTCCAACACTGACATCCTGATCGAGGATCTCGATGTAGGGATAGGTATCGCTCTGACTCTTGGAATCCAGGATCAACGCATCGCAAACAACGTTGCATTTGGATTTATGGGCACCTTTCTCGACTTTCACGAGACCTCGGTAGCTGCTGCGTCCACCATTCTTGGAAATCGACTTGCTGATGATTTGGCCGGTTGTATTGGGGGCCGCGTGGACCAGTTTGCCGCCGGTGTCTTGGTGTTGTCCAGCCGATGCGAAGGCAATCGACAATATCTCGCCACGGGCGCCCGGTTCCATCAAGTAGACTGCTGGGTACTTCATCGTCAGCTTACTACCTAAATTGCCATCGACCCATTCCATGGTGGCATCGGCGTAAGCCATCGCTCTCTTGGTGACGAGATTGTAGATGTTGTTGGCCCAGTTCTGAATGGTCGTATATCGGCAACGGCTACCTCGTTTGCAGATGATCTCAACCACGGCCGAGTGGAGGGATTCGGAGGAGTACATGGGAGCAGTACAGCCTTCGACGTAGTGGACGCTGGCTCCTTCGTCGACGATGATCAGGGTCCGTTCGAATTGCCCCATGTTTTCGGCATTGATTCGGAAGTAAGCCTGGAGCGGGAAGTCGATTTTGACTCCCTTGGGAACATAGATAAAGGACCCACCCGACCAAACTGCGGAATTGAGCGCCGCAAACTTGTTGTCGTCCGGTGGAATGATTTTGCCAAAGTACTCGCGGACGAGATCGGTATGTTCCCGGATCGCGGTATCGGTATCGGTGAAGATCACACCCTGCTGCACCAGTTCTTCTTTCAACGAGCCATAGACGACTTCGCTTTCGAACTGCGCTTTGACGCCGGCGAGGAACTTCTTTTCTGCCTCGGGGATGCCGAGTTTGTCAAATGTATCTTTGATCTCTTGAGGGACTTCGTCCCATGTACGGCCCTGCTTGTTGGTCGGCTTGAGATAGTAGTAGATTTCTTGGAAATTGACGTCGATGCTCCCGCCCCATTTGGGCATTGGCTTTGCATAAAACGTTTCCAAGGACTTCAAACGAAAGTCGCGCATCCATTGCGGTTCGTTTTTCATATCCGAGATCTGATGCACGATGCTGGCATCGAGCCCCTTGCGGGCTTTGAAGACCGCGGTGCTTTCGGTGCGGAAGTCGTATTTGTTAATTTCGCCGACGGCGTCGTCAGGAGCTAGGTCAGTAGACATAGAGGTTGGATTTCTTAAGCATGAATGGGTTTTGTTCTCAAAGCATCGAGGCCCTTAGGCCAAGGCAGCTTCTTCTTTGGCCAACATCTCTTGATTGGCGGCATCGGCGTCGGGGTAGGCTTTGCGAATGCGATCGTAACCACGATCGTGCAGTTCGCGGGCCAACTCCGGCCCCCCGGTTTCGACAATTCGACCACCGAGCATGGCGTGCGTGAATTGGGGAGGATTGTGTTCGAGCAGTTTGTCGTGGTGGGTGATGATCAGCAGACCCATTTTGTCCCGTCCTATTTCAGCGATCGAGGCGCTGGCAAGTCGAACGGCGTCGGCATCTAAACCGCTATCGGTCTCATCGAGAATGGAGAACTTCGGGGAGAGCATCGCCATGGTCAAAATCTCGGCTCGTTTCATTTCTCCACCCGAGAAGCCATCGTTGACGTAACGACGGGCGAATTCGGGATCCATCTTGAGTTGTTCCATCTTGGACTTCAGTTCTTTTCGGAAGTCTCGCATGGCGATCAAGTCTTCTCCTTCTTTCCGATCGGGACGGCGTACGTTGGTCGTCGCATGCCGAAGGAAGTCGGCCATCTTGACGCCAGGGATCGCAATGGGGCGCTGGAACGCCATGAAGATCCCCGCTCTGGCACGTGCATCGGCTTCCATTTCGGTCAGATCGACGCCGTCGAGATAAATTGCACCCTCGGTGATCTCATAGTTTGGATGGCCCGCGATAGCCAATCCGAGTGTGCTCTTGCCAGATCCGTTCGGTCCCATCAACGCATGCGTTTCGCCGAATTTGATTTCAAGATTTACGCCCCGCAGGATGGGCTTGCCATGGACCGAGACATGCAGGTTTTCAATTCGCAAAACGTGGTTCATGCGAGTGCTTTTCTCAATGATGCGATGGTGAAAGGAATGGACAAGTGATGCGGGAAGCAGGGATGCGCGCTTTCCACATTCCGTTGCGACCGCGAAAAATTGGAGGAATCAACTGGCTGAGGTCACCGCAATCGAATGCGACTGCGAAGACTCTTCAACCAAATTTTGAACGGGCTTGAATTGACAGGAGGTGTGACCATCGAGCTTGCAACAACTCAACTCCAAAGGTTGACCGATCGCTTCACTCAACACTTGTTGCTCGAGTTGGCACAAACTGCGTTCGTGATCTCTTCCCGTCAGGTCGGGATAAGGGCAGGCATGCACTTCCAAAATAGGAAGACCGCTCGAGTTCTCAAACGATGCAGGGATGCGTCGATTGGCCATCAGATTCGCCAGCGAACGCATGCGATCTTCGACCGATCCTTCGGGAATCATTTCGCGGAATGCGCGGCCCATGCGCTTGGAAACATTCTGGATCAGTGTGTGTCTCACCGATTCGTCAGGGATCGAGACTAGCTCACTCCACAACGAGATGGCCAAGTCGGTGTAGGTCACCCCCACTTGACGCCACCCAAGATCGGTCAAGAAATAAGAGTATGTTGGTCTGCCGCGACCGCCGGAATGCTTGCGTCGCTCGATGAAGCAACCGCTCTCCAAACGATCCAATCGCTGTCGCACCGCCGTCGCCGTTACCTCAAGCTTCTCCGTCAATTCCGTCACGGTCAGGGGCTCCTGACGGCGCAGGAGATCCAAGACCAGTTGATCCACGGGTCGGATGGGTGAGTGCGTGGTGATTGGAACTAAGTCCATGTTTTTCAACGCCTTGGAGATCAAAACAAAAACCGGATGGTCGCGTCCGATCGATAGCAGTATAGGAGTCCATTCAATTTTGACAAGTTTCGTTGTGAAAATCCAGCGGCGGGATGGAAGCACTGTCAAAATTCAACGTTAGAATGAATGCCGACTTGAAACTCAAGGGTTTTGTGCGGGGCGATTGAGACCTATTCTGCGGCTGGCGAGGGGGGAAAGACTGGATAGCGACCGTCATCCGCAATACGTCTAGCTCACACTGACTCACCATCGATTGGCGACCCGAAAGCACCTATGAAACGATCGCATCGAATTCGACCGAGCACGTGGGGAATGGCGTGGTTGCTGTCGTTGGGACCCTCTTTTTTGGGAGGTGGCTGGGTTTCGGGACAGGAAACTGCAACGAAGCCTGCCAACGAGCCCCTTGCACCCAATCGACGATTCGAATCGAAATCCACGGATTCAAAAACCGGGGCCAGCGAGGATCTACCTGCAAACTCCATCGCAACCGCACCCTGGACCGGCGCGTTGCTCCTGTGTGGCGGGGCTGCTCTTCCCTCGGAAATCCGAGACCGTTTTTTTGATCTTGGGGGAGGGGAGCAAGGAAGATTGGTGATCATCCCGACGGCTTCGCCTCGCTCGGACGGGGGAGACTTTGCGTTTTGGATGGATTATTGGAAGGATTTCGCATGGTCCTCGGTTCGGATCGCCCACGCCGAGCCAAATGGGGATTTGCAACAAACGGAGGTTTTGGAAGCGATTCGAGCCGCGACTGCGGTTTGGATTGCGGGTGGGGATCAGAGCCGTTTGTCCGAGCGATTTCGAAATACTCCTGTGATCGATGAATTGCGGTCATTTCTCGGACGTGGTGGGATCGTTGGTGGAACGAGTGCGGGTGCGGCCATTTGGTCTGAAACCATGATTTCCGGGGGACGCACCGAACCCCGCTTCAACACCGGTTTTGGTCTGTTGCCTGGCGTGATGATCGATCAGCATTTCCTTGCCAAAGGTCGGACCGAGCGACTTTGGAGGGCGGTTCATCACCATCCCGGCCTAGCCGGTCTGGGGATCGACGAGTCGACGGGCATCCTGATCCAGGGCTCCACGGCCGAGGTGATGGGTGTCGGCAAGATCCATTTCTATGAGCCCGTTGCATCCGATTTGGAATCCGGGCCTTCCATCGAAACAGGCACCGAGGCTTTCATTCCTGACCGGAGTTGGTCCGCAGGGGAAAAAATCGAGATATCTCGACTACTTTTGTTCCAACCCTCCCGCCCAAGCCCGTAAGGCCCCCATTCGGTACGGGTCCCCGATTGGGAGGGACCTTTTCAGCCACTTTTGGCTGAGGAAACTGGCACCCTATCCGGCAAAAAATCAGTCATTTTTGCTGTTGCCTTCGTCTATGCGGCCGATATATTACCACCTCCCTGGACCACCCCTTTTGGACATTTGTCGGTAGGATTCACGTAGAGTTTGCTGCGGCGAACTGGCCACCGCCGTAGTAGGAGTTTGATACAATGAAAGTCGTTTCATCGATTGGTGCACTCAAGTATCGTCACCCTGATTGTCAGGTAGTGCGTCGCCGTGGACGAATCTACGTAATCTGCAAGAGCAACCCGCGTTACAAGGTCCGCCAAGGCAATGCCAAGTGCAAGCGCCGCAAGCGGTAAGTCCTTGCGGCTAGTATCCTAACGATTCCAGACGGATTTGCCGGCTGTTCCTCGACTGCGTTTGAACGCCGACCCTTGAATCATCAATCGCTTGCCTTTTGTTTCGTGACATCGATGGCAACGCTATCGGTTCGGGCAATCGATCTTGCATTGTCGACTGTCCGTGGGCACTCGGTGTTCTTCATGGATCGATAGAAAATTTCGCGCGGTGGTATCATCCCTGGCCGCGTCTGCGAAAAGAGTCAGCATCCTATGAAGCTGCGGATTGGAGTGATTGGACTCGGGCGAGACTGGCAATCGCGCTATCTCCCTGCCTTGCGATCGATGCGTGATCGCTTTCAAGTCGTAGGTATCTACAACAGTGTTTCCGTGCTGGCTGAGTCTGCCGCGCGCGAACTCGATTCTCAGCGAGTGGACAGCTATCGCGCCATCATGGAATCTCCCTCGCTCGACGCGGTCTTGGTCTTGGAGGATGACTGGTATCGTCTGATGCCTCTTTGGGCGGCGTGCGAATATGGAAAAGCCATTTTTTGTGGCGCGGAAGTCAATCTGGATCCGACGGCGGCGACCGAGATTCAAGAGCGCGTGAAAGCCTCCGGCGTGGCTTTTATGAATGAGTTTTCGCGGCGGTTTGCCCCCGCCACGCTTCGGCTCAAGGAATTGATGGCAACGCATTTGGGGCGCCCCAGGTTGTTGTTCTGCCATCGTCGATTGGCTTGCGAAACCTCCGATCCTTCCACGCCGGGTTCCTTGGAAGCTCGATCGCAGCGAGAACTTTTAGAACTGATCGATTGGTGCAAGTACATCGTCGGCGATCCGCCATCGTGGATTCAAGCGATTCGACATTTGAGTCTTCCGACTCCGGAAAACGCCGACTACCAGATTCTGAGCCTCGGCTTCGGGAATCCCGAGAATGATCCGCATGCGATTCTGGCGCAGATCAGTTGCGGTGCCTACATCCCATCGATTTGGCGCGAGGCCATCGCCTTTCGACCTCCGGCGGCGATTCAAGTTTGTTGCGAAAAGGGATTGGCCTTTATCGATCTTCCGTCCACCTTGGTATGGTTCGATGGTGCAGGTCGCCATCAAGAAACGCTCGAGACTGAGTTATCGGTCGGCCAGCAGATGCTGAATCAATTCCATCGCGCGACGACATCGTTGGTTTGTCATGTAAGCGATCTGGAAGAAACCTGCGATGCCATGCGCATCCTTGATTATGCTCGGCAAAGTTCCGAGAAGCAGGCCAGAATTCTCATCCCGTAAGAGTTGCTCTAGCGATCGATAGCACGCGGCATGCGCTGCCAGGCATGAGTTGCCATACCCCGTCTTCGCTAGTGGGTTCTATTTCAATTTTTTTGGTGCCGGTGCCAGGGTCCATAGACCCAACCCTAACAGCATGGCTGGACCGAGCGACAACCATACACCTAACCCAAGCTTTTGCGATGCGATCTGCGTGAAGGGAATTCGGCCAAGCCCGATGGACGGTGGATCCATCGATGAGGGAGGATCGGTAGTGGCTCCGAGGGTGGTCGACGGTGACGAGGAAGCCGACGGAAGATTGTCAGAAGGGATGGGCAAATTCGATCCGAGAAGACTGCCGGCAAAGGTTCCTTGGGGATCGGAAGTCACCACCGCTCCTGATCGGGACGCCTGGGCACTGGCCGTCCAAGCGGTATTGGACGAGGAAGGGTTGGATTGCAATGGGAACTTGACCACCCCCAAAGCGGGCAAAAGCAACGCCAAACTACACGACGCGCACATCAAGATCAGCCCTGCAAATTTCATGTTTTGTTCCTCGGGAAGCGACTGCTTTGCAGACGATGGTGAGCTCGACGGCACAGACTTCGCTGCAAAGGTCCAGCGGCAAAGGCCCGTCAGCCCGTGAGGGATCGGCGTAAACCGATTGACTCGCTTCTTCGTATATCAGATTCCCAAGGTGCGTGGGAGTGAGAAATTGTCATGGTATCGAGGCAGTGCCGCGCAATGGATCGCATTCTGGCTAGAATGTCACCTCTTTAGCAGTGTCCATTTAGCCGTGTCCATGTTCTCGATTTTGAATTGCCATGCCCCTCGATCCGAGCCATTTCATCAATCGTGAACTCAGTTGGTTGGAGTTCAATCAGCGAGTCCTCGATCAGGCGCGTTATTCGAAAGTTCCAGCCTTGGAACGGCTCAAATTCCTCGCGATTACGGCCAGCAATCTCGACGAATTTTTCATGGTGCGTGTGGGAGGTTTGCAACTCCAGCAAGCTCAAGGCATCGAGACGCGGGATCCCAGCGGCGCTACGGTGACGCAGCAATTGGAGCTGATATACGACCGGGTCAACACGATCATCCGCGACCAATACGATTGTTTTCTGAACTCGATTGAGCCGGCGCTGGCCGAAGAAGGTCTGGAAAGGATCGTCGCTTCTCAAGCCAACGCACCGTGCACCGAATCGATGCATCGGTTCTTTGACGAAGAAATTTATCCGGTGATCTCGGCTATGGATCTCGATCCGGATGCACCCTTTCCCCTGCTCTCCAACCTTGGCTTCTATCTTTGTTTGCGAATGGCAAGCGGAGATTCGGAATCGCCTCATCGCTTTGCTTTCATCCCGCTTGGAAAGGCTATCTCGCGATTTATCACGCTTCCTAGCGAGAAGGGGTACAGCTATGCCCTTCTCGAAGATGTGATCAGTCACCACGCCGAACACTATTATCCCGGCAAGCGGATCGAGGAATGCATCGCGATGCGCGTCACGCGGAATGCCGACGTAACAGTCCGCGAAGATAGTGCCTCGGACTTGATATTGGGCATGGAGGAAGTCCTCAGTTCGCGCCGTTCCGCCGACTTTGTCCGTCTCGAAATCGGGCAGGCCGTTTCCGACATCATGCTGGGATACTTGAAAGACAAACTGGGAATCGATGATCGTGATGTCTTCAAATTCCCTGGCCCGCTCGATCTTTCGGGGATGATGTATTTGACCGATATCGAAGGCTTTCCAGCCCTGCGCGACTCGGTCTGGCCACCTCAGCGTTCGCCCGCGATCGATCCTACCAAACTGATGTTTCAAACGATTGCGGAACAAGATGTTCTGCTCTGCCATCCGTACGAAAGTTTTGAACCGGTCGTGCGTTTGATTGAAGAGGCGGCGGTCGATCCGGATGTGCTCGCAATCAAGCAGACCCTTTATCGGACCAGTCGAAAAAGCCCAATTGTGGCCGCGCTAAAGCGGGCCGCCGAACGGGGCAAGTACGTGACCGTGGTGGTCGAATTGAAGGCTCGCTTTGACGAAGCCAGAAATATGGAATGGGCGCGCGAACTGGAACGCTCCGGGGTTCAAGTTGTCTATGGCGTTCGCGGGCTAAAGACGCATGCCAAGGTCTGTATCGTCGTGCGCCGCGAAGCCTCCGGAGTCGTGCGTTACGTCCATTTTGGAACAGGGAATTACAACGAAGTGACCTCGCGCATGTACAGCGACATCAGCTACTTGTCGTGCGCCGAGTCGCTCGGAAAAGATGCTTCCGCTTTCTTCAATGCGATCACCGGTTATAGCCAGCCTCAGCCCTACGAAAAATTGGAATCTGCTCCGATGGGTTTGCGGAAGAAACTCGTTTCCCTCATCGATGGCGAAACCCAACGCCGGCAGCAAGGACAGAAAGCATATATTGCGGCCAAGATGAATTCGCTGGTTGACCCGGAAATCATTGAGGCACTGTATCGAGCGAGTCAGGCAGGGGTCATCATTCGGCTCAACGTCCGAGGGATCTGCTGTCTTAAACCGGGCGTGAAGGGGCTGAGCGAAAACATCTCGGTGGTCAGCATCGTCGACCGGTTTCTCGAGCATGCCCGCATTCTCTATTTTTACCATGGTAGCGAGGACGAGCTCTTTATCAGCAGCGCTGATTGGATGCCGAGATCCTTGGATCGCCGCATCGAACTCCTGACCCCCATCGAAGATATCGCCTGCAAACGCCGATTGATGGAGATTCTCGATACGTACTTTCGAGACAATCAAAACGCATGGGCATTGCAGCACGATGGACGCTACCAGCGACTCCAACCCGGCGACGGTCAGCCCAAATTCCGGGGGCAAAAAGTCCTTTATCAGTCTTCGGTTGAAGCGGTCCGAGTGTCTGAGCAAGCCGCCCGCAATCGTTTTGAGCCTCATCGACCAGCCGTGCAATAAGATCCTCGCTTCGGGATTTTCTCCTGAGCGCGCTCACTCCGCCGAGGCGGATGGTGCTCGTGCTCGTCATCGAACGGGCTCCTTCGAGCACGATTACGAGCACGAAGAAACAACTAGGGAAAGCATGGATTGGGGCTCCAAGAAACTCGAAAATCGCGACTCCAAAACTCACGCGTCCGATTCGGTCGCCAGTTGCGATTGGATCTTCTCGATGCGTTTGGGGGAAACGCTGATGCGAGTCCCCAATTTTTGTGCGTGTATCGAGACACTGAACTCTTCGATCATCCAGCGATACTCCAGCAGGGTGCCTGTCGGATGCCATTTCGCCCCTGACACCGTGGCGGGCAATTCGGCTTCCTTGGCGAGGAGACGCCGCGCGTAATCGTCCCATGCTCTGCTGGGACCGTGATCCAGCTCAAGGTCTTTAATTGATCCGATGCTCTTCATCTTCTCGAGGCGAGCCGTGATCCCAGCCAAGAAGCGAGGCCAATCCCGCACATAGACCCAGGGAGTATGAAAGACATGCGATGGATCCATGAGCCGATCAAGTTGCGATTGGATCGATTTCCGGTTTATCGCTAAATTGGGAGCCAAAGATTCCTTGAGTTTGCGGACTTGGTGATAGGACTCGGCTACTTTGGGAAGCCAACGGCCAATCTCCGCCGCAGCCGTTGCAATCCGCCGAACACGATCGACCCGCAACGCTTCCCAATCCGTTCGTGTGCGACAGCATGGGCTAAAATCGGCAGCGCTTCGTGTCCAATCGGTCTCGACCAGCGCCAACCTGCCGATCAACATGGCGAGCCAGTCCGTCAACTGTTCACTGGTCCATCGATCCGATAGCCATAGACTCGCGTTCGACCATTGAGGCAAGTAGGGGATGTGGCTCTTGATCTCGCGGCGCTCACTCGCTGCCACGAGTCGTATCCAGCATTCACGCAACATTTGTTCGGCAATATGGGGATGGTCGTAAACGCGCGTTCCGATTTTGCCATCGCGGATCGTCAGGCTCGGATAGCGTTCGACGCGCACGCCCCCCATCGACTGCAAAATCGATTTTGGCAGTTCCTCGATATCCCATTGCGTCATGGTTTGACGCACCCAAACCGCATCCTGCGATTCGACGAGTTCGGCGGGGATGGACTTGGTACTTTTGGCGAGGATCTCTTTTTGGAGAATGGACAGATCACGACCCGCCAGGACGATTTCGCCGGCGTCGTTATGGGCTTCAATTCGCATGAAGAGGTGGGGTGCCATGGAATCGGTATCAAAGTCCGTGATACGAATGACTTCACCCAGCTTCTGAGAACAGCACGCGCAGACCGCCTTCCAAAAAGGTTCACCGCGCGCTGCCATTGCTTCGAGCTCGGGTTGCATTCCCTTGACGGTATCCGGAATAGGAACCAGTTGTCGCCTCAGTCGCTTTGGAAGTGACTTGAGTAGCGCGACCAATTTTTCCTCCATCAAACCCGGCACCAACCATTCCAGTTTTTCGCGATGGATCTGATCGACGACGCGCTCGGGTACGCGAAGTGTCACTCCATCGGTCGGTTCGCCCGGCGCAAAGGAGTAGCTCAACGGCAATGGACTGATGTTCCCGATCGCCAACTGATCCGGGTAGGCGTCCTGCCATTCGGAGGGATCGATATCGAGCTGAAGATTCGACCAGGTTAGATACGGAGGTGGTAGCGGTTCTGTTTTGTAACGAGGATCCGATGCTTTCGGCAATGTGCGCGTCAAATCTCTATCCCAAGACTCGAGCGAAGCGCGATCGACAACATGTTCTGGAATACATGTTTGGTAGTAGGCCAACAAACGAAAAGGATCTGCGATGCAATCGCGCCGCCGCGACTTGTCGCCAAACTTCTTGAGCTCGTTTAAGAAGCGTTCATTGTGTTGCCAGAAGCGAGACTGAGACACCAATTCCCGTTCCGCCAGTCCATGCTCGATCAAAAGCTGTCGGGCCAAGGGTGGATCGAGTGGTGCCAAGGAAACGGCATGGCGCGTCACGACCGGGAGACCAAACAACGAGCCTTTCCGCATGACCATCGCCGATCCGTGCTTGCGGCTGAAGTGAGGGCTATCGTACGAGTATTTGATGCAATGTCCCGCGATCGGTTCGATCCAAGTCGGATCGATCTTTGCCAACGTTCTCGCATACCGCTGCGTCGTCTCGACAATCTCTGAGGAAACGATCCATTTGGCGTTGGTTTGCTTGAGGCACGAGCCTGGCCACAATTGCAGTTCCATATTCGATGCACCGCGATATCGGCCTTGATCATCGAACATCGCGACTCCCGAGAGCATCCCGGTGAGAATGGACTGATGAATGGAATCGTAGCCGTCAGGAAAGCGCTGCGAACGATTCGCTGGGGGTGATTGCGTATCCGTACCCAGTCGGCCCTCCCGCGATGGGTTTGTTTCCAAAAGGAGTGGTGCCAATTGCATGCGTCGCGGACCGATCGTGAGTTTCGATTCGCGGCATTGTTCGGTTAGTTGTCGATGCACATCGCCCCATTCGCGCAGCCGAACCAACGATAGAAAGTTTTCGCGGCATGCTCTTTCTAGGCGCGATCGGCCCAGCTTTTCTCGAAGCGACTGATAGAAATCCCAGATTCGAAGATAGCTGAGAAAGTCGCTGTTCGGGTCCCGAAATCGGAGATGGGCAGCATCTGCAGCGGATTGCATTTCAGGTGGTCGAACACGGGGATCTTGGGTTTCCAATGCGGCTGCAATGATCAACATTTCATGAAGACATCCGAATCGATCGGCAGCGATGAGCATTCGGCCGATGCGGGGTGAGACAGGCCAATGGGCGAGCGAGCGACCGATGCCGGTCAGTTTGTCCTGTTCGTCGATAGCTTCGATTTCGCGCAGGGTATGGAGCCCTTCCCGAACGGTTTCGGGACGGGGCGGATCCAGCCACGGTAGGGACTCCAGTTCGTCGATACCGAGCGACTTTGTGTGGAGGATGGTACTTGCCAATCGCA
>Ga0194055_10001064_pt1 | contig 22288 bp, 15 predicted proteins | sample SepL449m_MetaG_FD_155482 | JGI IMG/M metagenome (GOLD analysis project Ga0194055, IMG submission 155482) | Anoxic zone freshwater microbial communities from boreal shield lake in IISD Experimental Lakes Area, Ontario, Canada - Sep2016-L442-9m | ecosystem: Environmental > Aquatic > Freshwater >... | reverse complement strand
ACATAAATGAACCAGGGGACACGCTGTTCTTCAATCCGCCGCAAGACCTCGGCTGCCACAAGTTCAGTAGCATTTCCTTCCTCATCAATCCGCCGCCCATCACGGTGCCAGGTGTCTTCATACGGACCCTTGCGGTATTTGTGTGTCCAGGGATCGGCGGCACCTGTCAATGAGCCATACCCGCGATCAAAGCCGAAGACGTTCGGTCCCCATTCGCTACGGGCTCCCAGATGCCACTTCCCACTTTGCACTGTGTAGTAGCCCTGATGTTTCAATGCCGAGGCCATTGTCATCGTCCCCAGGGGCATGGCTCGAAGATTACTTGGCGAGAGTGTGTGCGGCCCGAAGCGGCCTGGATAACGCCCGCTCATCAAAGCCGTTCGAGTCGGCGTACAAACGGGCTGCACGTAGTGTTGATCCAGTTCGACGCCAGTGCGAACCAGTTCATCCATATGAGGTGTCTTGGCAATCCCACCATGCCAGCCGACGTCGCTCCATCCCAGATCATCGGCAACGATCAGCAAGATGTTTGGAGGAGCGGGTGTTGCGGCGATGGTCACTTCGCACAATGCAGAAGCGATCAGGAACACTGATAGGAAGTATGAAGGCATTCATTGATCCTGATCAAACGGAACTTGAACCACACGTGATCGCCAGTCTCCACAATCTTCACTGAGTCGGCAACCGAAAGAGCCCCGGCCGATTCTCGTGTTGATCGACGGTGAGCCTGCAGGCACAGAAACAAGTCGGAAGAGCATGCAGGGAAGAGCATGCAAGAACAAAATTTAATCTTGGCATTTGTCATGTCTCCAGATTTCTCTGGCTTGCTTTTCCCTCTGCTCCTCCGCGCCCTCTGTGTTCAACGATTGCCTCTTTCCGTGCAGGGTGCTCTTGGACACGGAGGACGCGGAATCTGAGGGAGTGAAGTATCCAGCCTGGAGGAGTGACAGCAGGTGACAAGTGCGTCGACTCGCAGTAGTTTATGTGTCGTAGACCGAAGTCGGGATGGCCACGACGGTGCTTCCAGATTTTCGGCAAAACGCGATCCGGTTATTTCTGGAGCGTGACGCATTCCGGTTCCGTAATTTCCCCAAGTCGAATGGAGACGCTCATGTTGTTTCGGGCTGCCTGCGTGACGCTGGCGATTGTATTCAGTTTTTCGCATTCGTCAGTCTTTTCCCAGGACACACAGCCAACAAAACGGCCAGAGCCGATTCGCGTCGGAATTTGGAATGGTCGTGCGCCCGTCGGTGATGGGAAGTTCCAGGAGACCGAGGTTTTCATCACGGTTCATCAACCTGCCACACCGAATGGGACAGCCGTTGTGATCTGTCCAGGGGGAGGCTATGGCGGACTCGTGACAGGAGGTGAAGGTCATGGAATCGCCGCGTGGTTGAACAAGCATGGAATCGCTGGTGTCGTGCTCGAATATCGATTGCCGGCAGGAAGGACATTTGTCCCGCTGAATGATGCACAGCGTGCGATTCGTACGGTCCGCTCCCGAGCGAAAGAATGGCAGATTGATCCCGGAAAAATCGGCATCATCGGATTTTCGGCAGGGGGGCACCTGGCCTCAACCGCGGGGACTCACTTCGACGGAGGCGATCCCAAATCGTTCGATCCAATTGAGCAAGTCAGTTGCCGCCCCGATTTCACAATCGTGATTTATCCCGTGATTTCGATGGGAGAAAAGACTCATCAGGGATCAAAGCAGAATCTGCTGGGGGCTCAGCCGACTCCGAAAATGGTTGATCTGTTTTCGAATGAGAAGCAGGTCAATGAAAAGACCCCTCCAACATTTCTCGCTCATGCGCTCGATGACAAGGTCGTGGTACCGGAAAATTCAAAAATGTTTTACGAGGCCTGCCAGGCTCACAAGGTTCCTTCGATGTATCTGGAGCTTCCGTCGGGTGGCCACGGTCTGAACGGATACAAAGGTCCGATGTGGGACGCCTGGCAGGAAAAGTCACTCGTCTGGCTGGCAGAATTGAAGTTGCCCAAGTCGAAGAACTGAATTGACGGCTGACCGAGTCTGGTTTGAGAAGGAAGCGATTGCCGTGCCACGACAGATTCCATGTGTTCGATCCATCAACCGTACGCGGTAACGTCCGGTTTTTAACCGTCGTGACACCAATTATCAAAGGACGCTGCCAAGCGCCTGATTGTCCGCAGAATCTCATTGAAATTCAACAAGGAAATCCCATGCTCCGTCTGTTTCCATGCCTAACGATTATTGCCCTGGCGTTACAGGGATGCGGAGCGGAACCGCCGACGAAAAACACTCCGTCACCCGTCCCGGGAAGCGGGCCAAAACCAGCCGCAACCACTTCAGCGGAATCGCCCGTTGGTGGTAAGACGACTGAACAGACAACCGCAGAAAATCCAGCTAAAAAAGCCGTCGCGAAGGTGGTTCAACCGGATGAGACAAAGCAAGCAGCCGATTCCGCAGCGCTGGAACTACCCAGTGCCGATGGACACAACTGGTTAACGCGTGCAGAACTGGATGCTGGCTGGATTCGCTTGTTCGATGGCCATACGTTGTTTGGTTGGAAAGCAAACAGCGACCTCAACTGGTCCGTGAACGAAGGCATTATTTCTGTCGATGCGGGAAGCCCGGGACTGCTCTGCACGACAACCCGATTTGCTGATTATGAATTGCGATGTGATTACAAACTCGCCAAGGGAGGAAACAGTGGCATCTTCCTGCGAGCGCCATTGAAGCCGACAGACCCCGGAGTAGACTGTTATGAATTGAATATGTGCGACACTCATCCTGCGTTTGGAACGGCAAGCCTGGTCAAACGAGCCAAGCCGGAAGCCCCGATTTCTGGCGACGGCGACTGGCACAGTTTTCATGTTCGTGTTGATGGCCCCAAGGTGACAGTTCAATTCGACGGGAAGCCTGCGCTCGAATATACCGATGCCACTGAAAAGCCACTGACAACCGGGTTCATTGGCCTGCAGATGAATGGGGGCAAGATTGAGTTTCGGAACGTTTATTTGAAACCATTGGAAACCGCGTCACTTTTTGACGGTCAGACACTGGAGGGCTGGCGTGAAGTTCCGGGCTCCAAGAGCAAGTTTTCCGTTGAGGAAGGAACCATTCATGTGACCAATGGACCGGGCTTTCTTGAAACAGAACAGAAGGCAGGTAACTTTGTGCTGCAGTTTGAAGCCATCACGAACGGCGACAAGTTAAACAGCGGAGTGTTTTTCAGGGCGATGACGGGGACGGAAAAAACGCCGTCGCACGGATACGAGTTTCAAATTCAGAACGGATTCAAGAACGGCGACCGGACACAACCCGACGATCATGGTTCTGGTGCTATTTTCAGGAGAACTCCGGCCCGGCGTGTGATTGCCAGTGACCGGAAATGGTTCAGTGCCACACTTGTCGCCGATGGCCCCCACTTCACATCCTGGATTGATGGCGTACAAGTCGTCGATTGGACCGATGAACGTCCAGATAACGAGAATCCCCGACAGGGACGCCGGTTAGAAGCTGGCCATTTCAGCCTGCAGGGACATGATCCAACAACGGATCTGGCATTTCGAAATCTGAAGCTCGCCAAGACACCCGAGTAGTTGATTTCCGACGGTTTTAAAAGTTTCGATTCGGCAGGGCAAACGGATGTAAAATCAGATCCTCAGGAGTCTAATGAACCGTCACGAAGCCCTGCGGGGAATAGGTCAATTGGCTGGGAGGCGAGCAGCACTACTGAAGATTACGGGAGAAAACACATCTGTCTCTTGCGATGTGATCGAGCGATTGGTCTATTGCCTGTAATGGATTGATTGACACAAGACACGTGAGGTATGGATCATGAATTCTGCACTCCGTCGGCGCGAATTTCTGCAGGCTGCGATTGTTGCCGGGACGGCAGTTGCCTCGGGAGGAATACAACCGAGTTTTCTGCACGCGAAAGAACCTCGCAGTGCGAATGAAAAGCTGAATCTGGCCGTGATTGGTGTCGCCGGTCGCGGTGGTGCGAATCTTAGCGGAGTTTCGCACGAAAACATTGCGGTCCTATGCGACATCGACGACCAGCGACTCGAAGCTGCCGCCAAAAAGCATCCGGGAGCGAAATGTGTTACCGATTATCGAGAAGTGTTTGATGCGTCCAATCTTGACGGCATCGTTTGCAGCACCCCGGACCACATGCATGCCGTTGTGGTGTCTGCATCGCTAAAGCGCGGGCTGCCGATCTACTGCGAAAAGCCGCTGACACATTCGGTCTACGAAGCCCGCGTGCTGCGTCAATTGAATGCTCAGGCCCGTGTTCCGACACAAATGGGGAACCAGATTCATGCGGGAGCCAACTATCGACGCGTCGTTGAAATCATCCGGTCTGGAGCGATCGGGGCTGTTGAACAGGTTCACGTCTGGCAAGGTGGCGGTGTCCGTTCGTTTCCGAATGTGATGACATCCGCGCCTCCACAGCACGTTCATTACGATCAATGGATCGGCCCGGCTCCTTTCCGTCCGTACAGCGAAGCTCATTTTCATTACAACTGGAGGTATTGGTGGGACTTTGGCGGAGGTCAACTGGCCGATTTCGGATGCCACTTCATGGACCTGCCATTCTGGGCACTGGAACTGGGGGCTCCCACATCCGTTTTTGCCAAGGGAATCAAAGGGCATGACGGCGAAAACGACTGCCCGATGAAGATGCAGGTCGACTACAAATTCCCGGCACGGGGCGGAATGTTACCCGTTCATCTGACTTGGTATCACGGTGGACTCATGCCGGAAGGGTCAGAGGTGTACAAGATGGGTTCGGCCGTCTTGTTCGAAGGGACAGACGGTCGACTGATTGCGGACTACGGCACCCACAAGTTGTTCATGCAGGAAGGAAAGGCCGCGGCACCTGTGAAACCATGGATTACCGATGTAGTCGGCGGCCATCACCACGAGTGGACACAGGCAATTCGAACCCATGGAACCACCTCGTCGCATTTTGAATATGCAGGAAATCTGACCGAAGCGGTGCTGCTCGGAAACGTCAGCTACCGCGCTGGAACAGCCTTCGATTGGGACGCAAAAGCGTTGACGACGAGTTCAGCAGAAGCCAACAAGTTTCTGAAACGGGACTACCGCGAGGGTTGGACACTGTAATATCCTTGAGTGAATCTTGGATTGAGCCAAAGGCGAATTTCGGGAAAGTCGATGAGACCTGTGACCATTCGATCGTCGATAATTGTCTGCTGTCTGATACAGGCGTTCTGTCGCCACTGTACGGCCGAGGATGCGGTTGATTACGAACGTCAAATCAAACCGGTGCTGCAGGCCCGCTGCTATTCCTGCCACGGAGCATTGAAGCAGGAAGGAGGCTTAAGACTGGATACCGCGGTTCTGGCCGCCAAAGGGGGCGACTCGGGAGCCGCCATCAAAGGTGCAGATCTGGACGGAAGTCTGCTGCTGCGTCGAGTCAGCTCGACCGACGAATCGACTCGCATGCCTCCGGAAGGGGAACCTCTCAAGCCGGCAGAGATTGCAGCCCTGAAGTCCTGGATTGCTCAAGGAGCCAAAGGCCCAGCCGAAGAGCAGCCTGAACGTGATCCAAACGATCACTGGGCATTTCGAACTCCCATCCGACCGGCTCTCCCCGTCGTCACAAATCCCGCCTGGTCGAAGAATCCGATCGACGCCTTCATTGCCGCAGAACAGCAGAAACGCGGAATCATTCCTCAAAAACCTGCGGACAAGCGAGTCTGGCTCAGGCGGGTTTCGCTCGACCTGATCGGACTGCCACCATCGCTTCACGAACTCAACACGTTTCTTGCAGATGATTCGCCAGAAGCATATGACCGCGTCGTCGCACGTCTTCTCGATAGCCCCCAATATGGGGAGCGGTGGGGACGTCACTGGATGGATATCTGGCGCTACAGTGACTGGTGGGGATTGGGGGCAGAGGTTCGGAACTCGCAAAAACATATCTGGCATTGGCGCGACTGGATCATCGATTCGCTGAATACAGACAAACCGTATGATCAAATGTTACGGGAAATGCTGGCTGCGGATGAACTCTATCCGACAGATCTTGAAAAATTGAGGGCGGGCGGCTTCCTGGCTCGTCAATACTTCAAATTCAATCGCACCAGTTGGCTCGACGAGACGATCGAGCATACGTCAAAGGCCATGCTGGGCCTGACATTCAATTGTGCAAAATGTCACGATCACAAGTACGATCCGTTTTCGCAGCAGGAGTACTACCGCCTGCGAGCTATCTTCGAACCGTATCAGGTTCGGACAGATGCGGTTCCGGGTGAAGTTGATTTCGAAAAAGATGGCATCCCGCGCCCCTTCGATTGCAATCATGACATTCAGACGTTTGTCCACGTCCGGGGTGATGACCGAAACCCCGATAAATCGAAAGTGATGGAGCCGAATGTTCCAGCGTTCCTGCTGGCGGATCAATGGAAGATCCAGCCCGTCTCGCTGCCGACGGAAGCATCTCAGCCGGGGATCAGACGATTTGTGTTCGAAGCCCATTTGAAGGTCGCCCAGCAACGAATCGCGGAAGCCACCACGGCAGTAGTCGTAGCGAAAAAGAAGCTGTCGGAGGCGACGGCGGCACATCAGCCGTCCATTGCCGTCGCCGGCGAAGATCCCCCCGCAGATGCATTATCTGTCATCACGCGAACGCTCTTTTCCGACAACTTTGCCGCAGCGAGGCCGGATGCCTGGGAAATGAAGGAAGGGACATGGACGTATGCGGATGGTCGCTTGAAGCAATCAGGTGTCGGAACGACACGTGCCGCGCTTCGTTTGAAGCAGATTCCGCCAGCCGATTTTGAAGCTCGTTTCAAATACGTCCCGACCGGGGGGGACATGTGGAAGTCGGTGGGGATCACGTTTGACGTCACTGCCACGAACCACGAAGTCCTGGCCTATCTAAGTGCCGTGGCTGGTGGTTCCAAATCCCAGATCGCGTACCGACGGGGAGGCGAACATGTCTATCCTGGCGATGCATTGCAAAACCGTCCGGTTGAGCTGAATCAGCCTCATGAAATCGTGCTGCGTGTCCGGGGAACGTTGATCAATGTCAGCATCGACGGGCAGCACTCCATCGCTCACCGGTTGTCGATTACGCGTCGACCCGGTGCACTGGAACTGATCACATTTGATGCCAAGGCCGAGTTTCTGTCGTTCGAATTGAATGAACTCTCCCCTTCGTTCGCTCTGCAGGAAGCGACAGCACCGGCCAGCACGGACAAAGTTAACGATGCCCCATTGCCGCCGGAGCAGGCGAAACTCGTTCTGGAAATTGCTGAAAAGGGCTTGGTGACTGCCGAACTTCAGCTTGCGTCAATTCGAACTCGAGCAGAAGCGGATCGGGCTCGCGGACACGATCATGCACCGTCGGATTTACCAAAACTGGTCGCCGAGGCTGTTCGAGCTGAGCGGTTAGTCGCCATCGCGAAGGCGGACGAAGAAGCGAGTCGTCTGGCGTTGGAAGTTGCCAAATCCCCTGCCGATAAAAAAGCTGAAGCGGATAAAAAGTTGGCCGCTGCAAAGACGGCGCTGGAGACTGCCCGTAAGGCTTTAGAGACGCTCGGAGAAACATACACGTCGCTAGCTGGAGCGTTCAAGACACTGGAATCCAACCAGGAGAGCGAAGAATCGCGTCGCAAACCGTTTCCGAAAACCAGTACTGGCCGACGCACGGCGTTCGCCAATTGGATCACCGACCCCAGGCACCCGCTGCCCGCTCGCGTGGCCGTCAACCACATCTGGTCGCGACACTTCGGGAAGCCGCTTGTGCCGACTGTTTTTGATTTCGGTCGTAAAGGGACGCCGCCGACGCATCCGGAACTTCTCGATTGGTTAGCGGTCGAGTTCCGGGAACACAATTGGAGCATGAAGCATCTGCACCGAATGATTGTCACATCGAATACCTATCGACTGACGTCGACCAGTGCCGCGGTTGCCCCTGCGACGATCGCAGCCGATCCAGACAATCGCTTCTACTGGCGAACGAATCCAATCCGGATGGAAGCTCAACTGGTGCGGGACAGTTTGCTCTCGCTGGCGGGCGAACTTGATCTGACGCGCGGCGGTCCGTCGATTCCTGTGGGAAATGAGGCGTCGCGCCGACGGAGTCTTTACTTTGTTCATTCACACAACGAACACCAGAAGTTTCTGTCGATCTTCGACGATGCCAGCGTCCTGGAGTGTTATCGCCGCTCAGAGAGCATTGTTCCACAGCAGGCACTCGCCCTCGAAAACAGTTCTCTGGCCAGTTCGATGGCGGAAAAGATCGCACTGCGAATCACGGCTCATGGAGCGAAGTCTGACGATGAGTTTATTCGCACAGCCTTCCTGACTGTACTCGCCGTTGAACCTACTTCGGAAGAGCAGGCAGTCGTCAAGGAATCGATGAACCGTTTGAAGGAAGCCGCCAGGAAGAAGAACAGGCCAAACATTGAGCAGACGGTCTTGACCAGTGTCGTGCTTGTTCTGTTAAATCATAACGATTTTGTCACGATCAGATAATGGAAAGGGCAGGCCAAGGCGAGGAGCGATTCGCCCCCAGCCATGAGTTCGTGTTGAGGCATCAACCGCTGGGCACCAGGTCACGGTTGGAACCGGACACGAGTGCGTTCCGGCTAATAAATTTCGTGCGGAAATGTCGCTTCCCCCTGTCGCAATAACAAGCTGCCTGCAAGGAAAATGAAATGAACAGACATCCTGATTCCTTCTGCAACTGCTCAAGCGGTGGTGTGCATCGACGGGCTTTTCTGGCAGATGTGGGAATGGGATTTACCGGCCTGGCCCTCGGGGCGATGCTCGCACGGGACGGGATCGTCCGGGCCGATGCTCCTGCGGAATGGCAACCGCCGAATGGCCAGCCGCATTTTACTCCCAAGGCAAAGAGTGTTGTCTGGCTGTTCATGAACGGCGGCGTGTCGCACATGGAAAGTTTCGACCCCAAGCCGGAATTGACGAAATTCGGCGGAAAGTCGATCACCGAAACGCCATACAAGGACGCTCAAAACCCTGAAAAGCTGAAACTCGCGCGTGTCACGGTTGTGAACGATGCCAACGGCCAGCAGCGCAACAAGCTTTATCCGCTGCAGGTCGGGTATCGGAAGTACGGAGAGAGCGGGATTGAACTGAGCGACTGGGTCCCTCACGTCGGGAGTTGTATTGATGACATCGCTGTTGTGAGATCGATGTACACCACCGATGACAACCACGGGGCGCAGACCCAGTTTCATTCCGGCCGACATATGCTCGACGGAGAATTCCCAACCCTGGGTGCCTGGGTTCACTATGGACTTGGTTCTCTCAACGACAATCTTCCGCAGTTCATTTCGATGGGTAATCGCGAGTACTGGAACGCCAAGGATGGTCATTATCTGGGGCCCGCTCATGATGGGATTCCGATTCGCATTGACCCCAACAATCCACTCGATTTCGGCAAATCGGCGCGTGACTCCAATGCCGAGGAGCAACAGATCGGGTTTGATCTTGTCGGTCGATTGAACCAGTTGAAGAGTGTTGAATACCCGAACGATCCCTCGCTGGCGGCACGAATCAAAGCCTACGAACTCGCGTATCGGATGCAGACATCCGTTCCCGAGACACTTGCCTTCAACACAGAGACCAAATCAACCCAGGAAATGTACGGATTGGATGATCCCGCAACTCGCGATTTCGGCATGCAGATGCTGGCGACACGGCGCTTCATCGAACGTGGTGTCCGATTCATCCAGGTTCAGCATGGTGCTGGTGGCGCTGGAGCCTGGGATGCACATGGTGGCTTAAAGGCAAATCACGAAAAGAACTTCAAGGCGGTCGACAAGCCGATTGCCGGTCTATTGAAAGACTTAAAGCAACGTGGACTTTTAGACTCCACCATCGTTCTGTTTGCCAGCGAATTCGGACGAACGCCAGGGACTCAGGGGTCTGATGGTCGAGACCATCACATCTTCGGCTTTTCAGTCTGGATGGCAGGTGGCGGGATAAAGGGAGGCGTCGTTCACGGCGCTACGGACGAAATCGGTTTCCACGCGGTCGAGAGCCGGCATTATGTGACCGACATCCACGCGACGATCCTGAAGCAACTCGGACTCGATTCACACCGGCTGGAGGTTCCCGGCAGAAAGCGACTCGATATCGATCATGGAAAGTCGATCGACGAGATCCTCGCTTGACGACGATCAGTTTGTGGGCTTTCCGGCGGATGCCGCGAACTGTCGCAGACGTTCGCCAACCAGCGTTGCATTCGGTCGCAAAGTCCCCATGACCCCGGCAAGTGCAGATTTGACGGCCGGGTGATCGCTCGCTACCCAGGAATCGTTTACCGCAGCGACTTCGTCCTTCGTCAGCAGCAATCCGAATCGCTGAATGTGGAAACTCAGTTGCGATGCAGCAACCTGACGATGAGCGGGTTCCAGTTGTGAATTGATCGCAACGGTCGCCAGGCGGCGTTGAGCACTGGCCGTGGATATGCCACTGAGTGCTGCCAGGACGTTTTCTGCGACTGCAGGATCATCCGCAACAAGCGCCAGTTGCTTTTCGGCGGCGGCGACATCGAAGACTTGACCACCACGCCCCGAGTTCAGTGACGCCAGCCAGTAGGCAGCGGCCGCCTTCTGCTGCTGACGTTCCTGATCGGATAGCGGAGGTGATTTGGAGGATCGCGAGAACGGAGCGAACTGTCGCTGGAAGTCCGAAACCGTCGATGACTCCGCGATGTAAAGAGCGGGCTTGCTGCGAGCGATCAAACGGCTCACGCTGGCCCTGAAGTCTTCACTACCATAAACGACTATCGGCAATGCGGCTGTTCGGGAATCGGCGCGAAGATTGGAAATGGTCTGTGTCAATTCCCAGCGAGCCACGTTGGCGTGGACAAATACAACTTCAATTCCAGCATTTTCGGAAGCTCGTTCAAATCCTTCGCGACCCGTCGACGCCATGACGATGTCGTAGCCCATGTCGTTCAGATAGGAACCGGTCTGAGTCCCACGAGCCTGATCAGGATCAATAATGATCGCCCGGCCACGTCCTGGATCAGTGAGTGCGCGAGAGAGGACCGACACCACGCGACTGGAATTTGCGAAACCAAAGCGGGGCTCGATTCTCAGAATGGCGACGGCGGCAGAGAATTGAATCCGCACGTCGGGTGAGTTCAGTGCGGCCACGAGAGGTGATTTCAGGCCCTTCTGGTTCAGCAACTGTTCGCGAGTTCCAATCTGTGACAAAACTTCAATGGCACCAATCGCGGTGGCAGGTTGTTCGGCGATCAATGCGTCGCTTAGTACACTGGCAACAGTTTCTTCACCAGCCGTAACAGCGAGATACATGGCTGTCCCCGGCAGTGCTTCATGCGGCTTGCCCCAGCCTTGTTGCAGAATCTCTAATCCGAGCAGCGACGCCAGGTACTGACGTTGCGGCTCACCCTGTTCTGGAGAAAGGGCTAGCGACTGGCTGGCGAAGCGGGTCGACATCAACATGGATGCGATGGCAGGCGAGTATGTCTTCGGAGTGACGGTCGCTTCCTTCGCATCCCAACCCCAGATCGTCACAGTTCCATCTTCCTCAGCAGGAAGTAGGCTGGCATTTTCGAAGAGCATGCGAGCGAGTCGACGGAGTTCGTTGGAAGCGGCCACCGATGACAGTCTGTCAACTCGATCCGCTGAACCGGTGACGAGCTTCGCCAAGGCACGATTGGCGGCAATGCGGATTCCCAGTGGCTGGGTTTCAGAGAATGCCGGAAACCACAGATGCGGAATCGCTTCTTTCGCATCCAACGTGGCAAGTATCCCGATGATCGCCGCACGAATACGCTCCTGAGGCGAATCCATCGCTCCGAGCAGCGGCGGTACAACTTGACGGCCCATACGGATCAATGCCATGACGATCAGGTCTTGCTGAGTCTCCATTTCTGGACGACTCATCTGGCGGATGATCTGGGGAACAGCACGTGGACCAGCGTTGCGCAGTTCCACAGTGGCGTTTTCTCGCTCGGTCGGGTCTTTCGACAGTCGAGCAATCAGGCTTTCAATATAGACCGGGTCATCGGATTGCTTGCGAGAGGCCTTGTTGAGCTGCTCAAGGAGTGGTGAAGCAATCGGGCTGAGTTCTTTGATTCGGGCGATCTTGACGAAGGCCGCGGTCCCGTGCGTATCGCGCATCTTGATCAGCATCGCGTCATCGGGCGTGGAACTGTTGAACTGCTCAAGATACTTAACGGCCAGGTCCAGCCGCGCCAGATCGACCATGAGCAGCACTGCTCGAAACGATTCTTCGGGCGTCGCAGGCTCGGTCAAAAGTGGAGAAGGTTCCGCGATAGGGGCGGATTTTGGTGGAGGCGTCCCTGGTGCAGGGGCCTCTTGGGCGGAAACGATATTGGAATACGCCAGCAGGCAAACCGCACAGGCGGTTCCGACAACCAGCATTTCACGAAGCCGGGGCATTCGCTGACTCCGCTCTCACGCCGAAACTGTCTGACATGCGACGGCATGCGTGACAGAGATCGACGAATTGGACGCTTTGAAGACTTACCACAGATACTAAAACGCTGTTGGGGGTGAGACAACGACAAAGCACGGCCGTGCGCGAATTTCATCGCACTCGTCCGGAGTCGAATCGACCGAAGCGGAACTGGTATTCAGCAAAGTCAGGCTGCCTTGAGTATTGAGGCCCGACCCGGGTCTGGCATACGGGAAAAAGCGGTCAAACGGGTCATACTGGTCATGACACAGGTACCGGCTGTACTGTCTGCAACGGTCGTATTGCTCGTTTGATGAGCGTTCGACGTGTCGGTCGACCGGCGGCAGAGGAGGAGCCATTCTTCGCATCCTGCGTCCGCGTTGGTATAACCATCACACCAGCGTAAAGAAGCGACAGCAGAACCGGTTACAATTCCAAAGGCGAACCGGAGCCATCAGGCCCCGGTCGGTAGTCATGACGCACCCTTACAGTTCCATACCTGAGCTTTTCGATCTCCAGGCGGGGGGGCCGATTGTCCGGATCCCGACTGGTCAGGATGTGCCATTTACTGCACGAGTTCGGTCGATTGTCGATACGGCCGAGTTTCAGCGACTGCGCAACATCACTCAGCTCGGACTGGCCGGACGAATTTATCCCGGTGCGACCCACACCCGATTTGAGCACGCCTTGGGCGTCTTTCACAATTCGCTTCGCTACCTGTGGCAACTCGGTAAGGACGAACGATTTGCAGCAACAGTAACGCCACATCAGGCCGAAGTGCTGATGGTGGCAGCTCTGTTACATGATCTCGGCCACTGGCCGTTCTGCCATCCGATCGAAGACATGGGACTTGAGGATTTGCCGCCTCACGAGGCGTTCGCCGCAGAATTTCTTTCCCCTTCTCGTGAACTGGGGCAGGTTCTGCGGGACGAATGGAATATCGATCCGTCCGAAGTGCTGGATGTTCTGGTTCAGAAAACCGATTCGAGTTCACTGCGTCTGGTCCGTTCGATCCTCTCGGGCCCCATCGACATCGATAAGATGGACTATCTGGAACGGGACAGTTTGCACGCCGGGGTTCCGTACGGTCGCAACTTCGACCGGAATCGTCTGATTCAGTCGCTGCTGGTCAATGAAGCGGGCGACGGATTGGCGATCACGTCTAAGGGAAAGACCGCCGCGGAACTGATGGTGTTTGCTCGTTATGTGATGTTCAGTGAAGTCTACTGGCACCATGCCGTTCGCTCAGCCACCACGATGTTTGCCCGGAGTTTCTTCGAATTGCATCGTAAGCTGGAGCTGCAAACATTGTTTCAGCAGAGTGAATTTGAAGTGATCGCTGAATTGCGTCGTGCGGCGGTCGATACACCAACGGCCTCGCTGCTGGACGGAGTATTTGGAACCAAACGCAAACTTCACAAGCGAGTGATTGAATTCAGCCTGTATCAGACACCAGAACTGTATCGAGTCCTGGCTGGTCGACCTTATGCCGAGTTGATCGGCGTCGGTGGACGAGTCTTGGAAATGGCAGAGCGTTACCTGGGGAGATCGCTCAATCCCACAGACCTGCTGATCGATGCACCACCTATCCACAAGGAAGTGGAGTTCAAGGTCGATATCTTCCATCCGAAAGAAGGGGTCTACCGACCGCTCAGTCAGGTTTCACCAGTAGTTGCAGCCTTGGCGCGAACGCAATTCGATGACTATGTAAAGCGAGTCCGAGTCTTCGCAGAACCGACACTGGCTCGCGAACTCACGGCGCTGAAGGACTTTCCTCAATGGCTGTCAGACGCCGCCAGCACGTAACATCAACCGGCCGAAAGTTCTTCGTTCGGCGCGGGTTTCCTGACCCCGCCGAAACGATCGACCGAAGGTCTCCTCTTCATTTTCATGAAAGATCGACGCCGTCACGTTCCGCATGATTAGCATTAACCGGCAGGAAGTTCTTCGACAAACTGGATTCGAGCCAGTTTCGCATATTCACCATCGCGTGCCGTCAGTTCGGCATGCGTGCCTGACTCGACAAATTGACCATTCTGCAGAACATAAATCCTGTCCGTTCGCTTGAGAGCGCTGACACGATTCGAAACCAGAATCGTCGTTCGTCCCTGCTGTGCAGACGAAATCGCCTGTTGAATTTCGTGTTCGGTCTCTGCATCGACTGCGGCCGTCGCGTCATCCAGCAGCAAAATCGGGGGATCAAGCAGCAGTGCCCGTGCGATCGCCAGTCGTTGCCGTTGTCCGCCGGAAAGATTTGCGCCATGCTCCCCGATCAGGCTGTCGTAGCCGTCCGGCAAATCAGTGACAAAATCATGGGCAGATGCCATGCGAGCAGCCTCTTCAATTCTATTCAGGTCTGCCGTCGGGTCCCCAAAGGCAATATTGGCAGCCACTGTGTTGCTGAAGAGAAAACTCTCCTGAAAGACAAAACCGATATTATGCCTGAGGTCCTGAAGATCCAGATCCCGGACATCGATCCCGTCGAGCAGAATTCGCCCGCCTGTCACGTCATAGAACCGCATGATCAAGTTGAGCAACGTCGTCTTTCCAGCACCGGTTTCACCGACTAGCCCAATCACTTCACCGGGACAGACTTCAAACGAAACCCCCTGTAGCACTGGGGTTGCAGGGGACTCGGGCAACAGCGATTCTCCTTCTCGCCCCTCGTAGGCAAAGTGAACGTTGTCAAACGTGATCTTTCCGCAGGATCGCGGCAATCGCGCCGCTGCGGCAGATGAACCGATATCAATTTTGGCATCAAGAACATCGAAGATTCGCTCAGCACCTGTCAGAGCAGATTGAATACTGTTGGCGATGTTGATGATCTGTCCGACCTGATTGGCAAACTCGTGAATCAGGTTCGCAAACACGAACAGGCCAGCTCCCAATGGCAATTGACCTTGAATGACCAGCACTCCACCATACCCGATCAGGACCAGTTGATTGATCTGGGTCAGAAATCCCATCGTAGGCTGATAAAGACTCAGCTTCCAGAAGATGTCGTATTTCTGATCCTTCAGTTCCCGGTTCGATTCTTCAAAACGGGTGATTTCGTCATCTTCGCGAGCAAACCCTTTCACGACCTGAATCCCCTGGACGTTTTCCGAGAGTCTCAGGATGAGCTTGTCATTCAGTTCGCTGCTGCGTTTGTAAAGTGGACGCACGATCCGCGAGAACTGGACGGCTCCGATCCACAGTAATGGCGAGGTTAACAGGCAGGCGAACGCCAAGGCCGAATGAACCGAGATCATGTAGGCGAAATAGACAGCCAGGGACAAGGCGACCGTAAGAACTTTCAGAAGAACTCCGTCGACAAATCCCCGCACGGCCTGGACGTCGCCTGCCACACGGTTGATCAGCGAGCTGCTGTCGTTCGCGTCAAAAAAACGAAAGCTCAGCCGTTGCAGCTTGTCATACACTTCCGTCCGCATCTGAATTACGATGTTCTGGCTGAGAGCGGCTCCAGCCACTGCGGCGACGAACTTCAAAACGGCTTGCAGTGTCGCAACCAGTAGTACCAAGGCTGCAACAAACACGATCAACGTCAGTGGGTTCCAAGTTGCCGGGGGCGAATATCCGAAAGGCCAGCGGGGCGACGGTCCATCAGGTTGGACCGCCTTTCGCAGCACATCGATCCCCAACCCCGCTAACCCCAGTCCCGACAAATTCAGTGCAACGAGAATGAAATTCAGTATCAGGACAGACAGGCACGCCGCACGAAACTGCCACGCCAGCAGCAGCATCCGACGGATCAACAGCCAGTTTGAAGGGCCAACCACGGAATTCTGATCAGACTTCTCAGCCGGGGACGTCGCAGTCACTGGTAACAGACTCACCTTTCAATGGACAGTCGCACTCGACGAATGCGTCCCGCAATCAGACTTCTGACACACCCGATCATGGTGGCTTCGCTTTCACACCTGATGTGAACTCGGCAGAATACGCCCGGTCGATTTTCCGGTTCGTTCCATGATAAGGGCGCTGGCGATGGTTCACAATTTGACTGACATGCGGATTTCCCGTCGTGACGTATTGAATCTTGGCGCTGTTGCGATGGCAGCGCTGGCTTCAGGTTCTGGATCCGCTCGTGCAGCGGTACCGCCCGAACGGAATGGTAAGTCACATATGAAGCTGAGTCTGGCGGCCTACTCCTTCAGCCGTTCGCTACCGAGGGCCTGGACGCCAGACCAGTTGCCAGCAGCAAAATACACGCTGGAAAAATTTATTGATTTTTGTGCCGAGCAGGATCTGGATGGTTGCGAACTGACGGCCTATTACTTTCCGAAGGAGATTTCCAACGAGTATCTGATGAGTCTGAAAGAGCGAACCTTTCGACTCGGCCTGGATATTTCTGGAACGGCAATCGGTAATGACTTCTGCCTTCCGGAAGGCGAAGCGCGCGATCGCAATTTGAAAATGTGCCGTGACTGGATCGATTATTCCGCGGCTCTGGGGGCGCCTGTCATTCGCATTTTCGCAGGAAATGTTCCAAAGGGTGAGACGGAAGAGGTGGCGAGTGAGCGATGCATCGCCGGGATCAACCAGTCTCTCGAATACGCGGCCACCAAGGGTGTCTGCCTGGCTCTGGAGAATCACGGAGGCATCACCGCGACACCCGAACAAATGCTGAAGATTATTGAAGGCGTGAAGCCTTCCCCGTGGTTCGGAGTCAATTTCGATGGCGGCAATTTCCGGACGGCTGATCCCTACTCGGATCTGGCCAGGATCGCTCCGTATGCCATCAATGCTCAGATCAAAGTCGATGTTGCTCCCAATGGCAAATCAGAACCGACAGACCTGGCTCGCGTCGTCAAGATTCTGAAGGATGCCAAATACCGTGGGTTCCTGGTTCTGGAATACGAAGCTGCGGAAGATCCCCTGGTCGCCGTTCCCGGCCATCTGAAAAAGCTGCGAGAATTGATCACCGCCTGAGTGACCGGGGCGGCGATTGCAAAACAGGAGATGCTGACCATGCTGACCTCGACCTCGTCCTGGAGTGGCGACTTTAATACGGAACGCCGGGCGCTGCTGATTGCCGAGATCAAGGAAACTGCGGATAAACTGGACCGCGATCAGGCAACCCTGGGCGACCTCAAAATCCTCAGCCGTTCCTTGCGAGAAATGCGATATGCCTTCAAGGTCTTCACCCCCTATCGCAATGTTCGCAAGGTTTCGGTCTTTGGTTCTGCCAGAACACATTCGGATCATCCCGACTACCTGGCGAGTGTCGATTTCGGTCGGCGGATGGCCGCCGACGGATGGATGGTGGTGACGGGGGCTGGTGGCGGGATTATGGAGGGGGCTCACGTCGGCGCAGGCAAGGCAATGTCGATCGGCGTGAACATCATGCTGCCGTTCGAACAAGGGGCCAATCCTGTCATCAGCAAAGACGAAAAGCTGGTCACGTTCCGATATTTTTTCACTCGCAAACTGATGTTTGTGAAGGAGGTGCATGCCGTTGTCCTGTTTCCGGGTGGTTTCGGAACTCAGGATGAACTCTTTGAGGTTCTGACGCTGATACAGACAGGGAAGCGAGACTTGATTCCGATCGTCTGTGTCGATTCCCCCGGCGGCACCTACTGGTCGGCCTGGTTGAAGTTTATTCAGGAGCAACTGCTGTCACGCCACCTGATCAGCCCTGCAGATCTGTCGCTTCTGAAAATCGTCGGCAGCGTCGATGCGGCTCAAAAAGAAATACATCAGTTTTATTCCGTATACGACAGCATGCGTTACATCCGCGAAGATCTGATCTTGCGGTTGAAGACGCCGATTAGCAACGCCAAGCTGGCCTCGCTCAACGCAGAATTCAGCGATCTGCTGATTGAAGGAGCGATCGAACGAACAGACGTTCACCCGTATGAAGGGGACGAGGAGCACCTCGCCGAGTTTCCGCGTCTGAAGCTACGTTTTAATCGACGCGATACGTCACGCCTGCGCCAGTTGATTGATTCAATCAACGCGGGATAAGTGTCTTGACGGCCGTCGTGGAAAGTTTTCCTTTGAGCGATCTCTGCCAAGCTGTCGTTGATTCCCAGCAATGCGTGAAGCGGTTATCACGCGGCAGGCTTTGGCTTTTTCGGGCCTTGACCACGCTACTTGTCGTCGGTTCGATTGAAGTTTCATCACTTGCGATCTGGACGTTTTGGCCTCCGATGGATCTGCAGCGAATGCCGGACTTTCGCGAAAGTGTGGCGGCACTTGGGACCGAGAGAAAGAACCAACTCGAAGTTCTGCATCCGTATCTTGGCTGGATCTTCAGTCCTGATGGCAAGATGTCCGATGAGCCCCCCGTGAATGTCAATTCGCTGGGATTCGTTGATTCCGCACCGTCACTGCGAAAACGCTCGCCCGATCGAATTGTGATCGGTGTGTGCGGAGGATCGGTCGCCCAACAGATGACATTCGATGGGGAACAGGCATTTCGAAACCGGCTGTCGGCAAGTCCCGCTTTAAAGGGCCGGACAATTGAAATTGTCCGATTGGCAATGGCGGGATACAAACAGCCCCAACAATTGATGACGATTAACTATGTGCTTGCGTTAGGTGGCGAATTCGATTTCGTCGTCAACATTGATGGATTCAATGAAACGGGACTGGTCGTCGGTGAAAATGATACGACTGGCGTATTTGCAGCGTACCCGCGCAACTGGCATGCCAGGCTTCTGGATGTCGTTGATCCAAGGAATTCCGCGATGTCATACCGCTTGCTGGAAATCCGTGCGACGCGACAAGCCAAGGCGCAATGGTGGATGAAATCGATCCTGCGACACAACTGGACGGGCAGTCTGATCTGGGCAGCACAGGACGAGAGACTTCGCAATCAACAGGTCGACCTGGGAGTAGAATTGACCCGTGGCAACAAAATTCAAGGATTCGGGTTTGCTCGACAGGGTCCGCGTCAGTTGTACACGAATGAAAGTGAAATGTATTCAGAGATCGTAAAGCTCTGGCGTAATAGTTCCCTGCAGATGCATCACCTGTGTGTCGGACGTGGCATAAAATACCTCCATTTTCTCCAGCCGAATCAGTACCACGAAGGTTCCAAACCTCTCAGCCTCGTCGAGAAGGAAAAGTACTATAGCCCCATGCAGGAGTTTGCAATTGGTGTCAAGCAAAGCTACCCGCGCTTGATCGCCGCGGGAGAGTCCTTACGAAATGATGGCGTTGCGTTTCAGGATCTGACGCAATTGTTTTCGAGCGAGACCGTAACGATCTACAGCGACTATTTTTGCCATTACAACGCACGCGGCACTGATTTGCTGGCAGAAGCTGTTGCGGACAGAATTCTCGACACGCTGGCGAAAGTTGAATGACGATTCAGAATCTTCAGGGCAAGTAGTTCATTGTTTCTGAGATTTGTTTCGAATCGTCGATTCACCGACTTCCAGTCCTTCGTAAAAGGTGTGAAACAAACCCACACATCGAAAGCATGCAGCCAATCTGCACTGGTTGAGTGCATATCGAAATTGATTCAGCCTCACTTATATCCGCTGCTTCGAAAGCCGATCTCTGGCCGAGCTCTGCCAGTTCCTGCGCCAAACGTTCAATGAGGTCGGTTGGCTCCTCGCCAGTAAATCAAGGCTTGAGATACACCAGATCCGTCTTGCTCGTTGAAATGATTCTCGGGATCAGTCGCGTCTCGAGTACGCGAAGCGCCGTTGCGACCAGTATCGGCGATTTTGCCAACGACAACACACGAACGGCGATTGCATCACGAATCGCTTCAGTTATTTGATCCCCAGGCTGGTGGCAGCGGATGCCAGGCGACTGGCGAATCGTTTTTCGTCCACGGTTTCTGTTTTCAGATCTTTGGCCATCATTTTGGGGAGTTCGTCACGAACAGCCCAAAGTAAATTCTCTTTGGCAGGCATGCTCCCGTTGGCGTGTTTCAGTGCTGGGATGTAGTCAGCACTGAATTGTTGTGCCCGCCGTTTGAACGCCGACGCATCGACGGAATTCGAACTGCGTGCCGATCGCACATCATCCAGAAATTTCTTGAGATTCGTATAACGCTCGACGTCCGCACCGTTTCCCTGGGGAAGATTGCTCCACCCGACGTAAACCAACCCGATCAAAACGATGATTCCACCCACGATGGCTCCCGGCCCCTTTATAAAATCGACGATTGAAAAATCAGACGAACTCTTCGAGGATCTGGGCATGGGCCGCGGAGGAACATTCGGGCGATACGGTGACGGCGTTGAGCTGAATCCCCCGGGATAGGAACTACGAGTTGCTGCTGAGTTTGTCGGGCTGGTAGCAGGTTCCTCAGGCGTTTCTGTGCGAACTGCCATCGAAGGAGACGATAGTCGGGGAGACGGGGCAACCGGTGGATCAACACGCTGTAACGGTTCAACGGGCGCGGCGACCGGTGCCGCTGGGGCAACGGGCTTCTGAGACACAACCGCAGGTGCTGGGGGCGGGGCAGGGGCGACAGCTTGCGGAATGATGGCAATGACGGGTTCAGAGCGTTTCTCGGGAATCGTCTGTTGTGCGGCTTTATAGGGAATCACAGCAACCAGTCGGCCGATTGAGCCGACTCGCCGCCACTTACCTTCGGCGCCAAGTTTAACCTGATCATCTTCGGACAACTGGCCTTGTTCAGCGAATGCCGCGATCTCGTCAAAACCGATAGGGCCCAGTTCCTGGCCGTAAAACAAGCAATACCAGTCGTTTGACGCGATCGGTGGCGCGACAACGACGGAGCCTGATTCCGCGACCGCAAATCCGAGTTCCGGGATCGATGATGCCAGGACCCAGTCTGTCGCGTCGTCACGACGGATCTCGTCTGTCGCTCCGATCGATTCCGACGCCGCCAATTCCTGTAACTGGTCAAACGGGACTGGACCGAAGTCCTGACCAAAGCTGCGGTAATACCACTGTTCCGACATCCACTCAACCTCGCACAAATTTCGTCTCGTGTGTGATCCTGACGATCAGATTCCCAAGGCCAGCCTGCTGGTAATTCGCGTCAATTCTGGCAGCGACCACGTCCAGCAACGCACATTCGCGAAATGTACGACGGACTTCCAGTCCGTCGAAATACGCAACGGACAAGATATCCGTCTTACACCAATTCGATCTGCAGAGAAGAAGACTCGCTATGCCAGTCAGGGAAAACACCAACCAGAGACCAGAACGCTATTGTTAATTTTTCTTGAAGATACCAAGATTTCCAGTCTATTTCGAGGACAAATGACAATTACGGTTTCGCGAGTCGAGCCTTTTGAGCACTGCGCATGGCTTCAACCGAATCACTCCAGAAAGCTGATTTTTCTACCCAATGGACTTCGTCGCATTGCCGCACCAATTCCAGGCGAATTTCCATGTTGTCCGGTTCCCGCCCCGCTTGCCGTTGCAGTTTGTGGATTGCCGTCTTGGCACGCACGAGAGCCTGATGGCGGTCGAGATGCCGCCTGGCTTCGTCGGCACGTTTCAGTCGTGCCAGCGCCTGCCCTACCAGATAGTGCGCTTCGGCCTCGTACGGAAAGCTTTCTACCAGCGACGTCAATGTGAGGAGTGCCGTTGCGGAGTCGTTTGTTGCCAACAGTATCTTACCGACCAGAGCCATAATGGCTGGTTCATTGGGGGTCGCCGCATTGAGAGCGTCTGCCATTTCCAACGCATGGACGTTGTCACCTTCCGCAAACAACAACCGTGCTTCTGTCAGTGACTTCGCTGGAAATTCGGCGATAGCACGCAGGGCCTCAAATTCCCGGCGAGCTTCCGCAATCTGACGCAGTTCCAGCAGGTATTCGACGAGTTGTGTGCGGTAGGCTGTTGCTGGGGCAGGAAGACGTTCGATGGCTTGCCGGAGCGGATCGAGTACTAGTTGCAGCTTCCCCC
>Ga0194055_10001063_pt1 | contig 22309 bp, 17 predicted proteins | sample SepL449m_MetaG_FD_155482 | JGI IMG/M metagenome (GOLD analysis project Ga0194055, IMG submission 155482) | Anoxic zone freshwater microbial communities from boreal shield lake in IISD Experimental Lakes Area, Ontario, Canada - Sep2016-L442-9m | ecosystem: Environmental > Aquatic > Freshwater >... | reverse complement strand
TACTTGGAACGTTACCAGCGGAATTGACTGGTTTGAACTCACTGGTTCAGTCGATTTTGGCGGAGTTTCGGCGGAGATGCCGGCCTTACTCGAGGCGCTTGCCCGCGGCGAACGGTCCGTTGAGCTTTCCGACGGATCGCTGGGTATCCTGCCGGAAACATTGGCAGCCCAGTTTGAGCCGCTCTTAGCGCTCGCCCAAAAGCATGATGGTCGCCTACGGTACGGCCGCATTCAGGTGGCGCTGCTCGACGCACTTTTGGCTGGCCAACCGCAGTCGCATGTTGATGAGGCCTTTGAAAAGATTCGGGAAGAGTTAGCCCGTGGCGAACGGCCTGAGGCCGAAGATGAGCCAGATGGATTTATTGGCACGCTTAGGCACTACCAGCGAGAAGGGCTGGGATGGCTGGGATTCCTCGAGCGGATGGGCCTCGGCGGATGCTTGGCCGACGACATGGGGCTGGGCAAGACGATTCAGGTTTTGGCAATGCTCGTGCGGCGGGCGTCAGTCACGCGGGATGGCGGCGTGCTCCATCGGCCAACGCTAGTTGTCGTGCCCAAGAGCTTGATCTTTAACTGGATGGAGGAGGCAAAAAAGTTTGCGCCAGGCTTGCGCGTTCTCAACCATACGGGTAATCTCCGCGCTGGTGAGTCGCAGTCGTTGGCCGATTCGGATCTTGTGCTCACCACGTACGGAACCCTACGTCGCGATATTTTACGGCATCGTGAAATTGAGTTTGATTACGTCATTCTTGACGAAGCACAGTCGATTAAAAATGCCAGTAGCCAAGCGGCTAAGGCCTGCCGCTTGCTGCGTGCCCGCCATCGGCTGGCCATGACGGGAACGCCTGTCGAGAATCATATTGGTGAATTATGGAGCATCTTCGAGTTCTTGAATCCGGGCCAACTGGGAAGTGCCTCGCGGCTTAAAAAGTTTCTTGTGGGTGGACGCAGTTCATCCGATGTGGTGGCTCGCGCTGTGCGGCCCTATCTGCTTCGACGTACCAAGTCGCAGGTGCTTTCGGATCTGCCTGAGAAGACAGAGCAGACGATCTTTTGCGAGATGGGTGAGTCGCAGCGCAAAGCCTACGATGAATTGCGAGATCACTACCGACAGGAGCTTTCCGGAAGAATTGGCCGGATGGGGGTCGGGCGCTCACGGATCGCTGTGCTGGAAGCCCTCCTACGACTGCGGCAAACGGCCTGCCATCCTGGCTTGGTCGATCCATCTCGAATTGACGAAATGGGTGCCAAACTCGAAACTCTGTTGGCGCAGCTTGGCGAGGTGATCGATGAAGGCCACAAGGTGCTGGTCTTCAGTCAGTTCACCAGCTTTCTAGCCATTCTTCGCCGGCATCTGGAGGCCCGCGGGATGCCCTACGAATACCTCGATGGCAAAACAACCGACCGCCAGGCTCGCGTCACGCACTTTCAAGAGGATCCAGAGTGCAAGCTCTTTCTTGTGAGTTTAAAAGCGGGCGGCCAAGGCCTTAATCTGACGGCAGCAGACTATATTTACATTCTCGATCCGTGGTGGAATCCTGCCGTTGAAGCGCAGGCCGTCGATCGTGCCCACCGCATCGGCCAGACGCGTCGTGTCTTCGCCTATCGACTCATCGCTCGCGATACGGTCGAGGAAAAAATCCTTGCCCTCCAAGACCGCAAGCGAGAGTTAGCCGAGTCGATCGTGCGGGCCGATGAAACAATGATCGCTAGTCTGACGGCCGAAGATGTCGAATTACTGCTTTCCTAGGCTGCTTATGCCCCTCTCCGGCACAAAGAACCTGCGAGCCAAAATGGCCCTGCTCACGGAATTCTAACGCGTAGGGCCGATGCGCGACTGCCACCCACAGCGTACACTTCACGACGGTTAGGTAGTCCCCCGATTGCCTGTTTGGATCGCCATTTGCCCGACTCGTGCACGATTTGGAGAGCGACTCTCGCTTGCATAAGATGACTCTCACAACTCTCTCGCCTGCCTCACCTTTTTTTAGTGCCACCGTGAAGCAACAGCCTGTAAAACTTCCGACGATCCCAGTGCTGGCCTCCGGCCACCATATTCTGGTTGTCGACGACGAAGAAGATTTGCTAGAACTGGTGCGATACAAGCTCACGAAAGAAGGCTACACCGTCAGTTGCGTTGCCAGTGGAGAAGACGCCTTGAAGGCGGTTCGCAAAACGGCTCCTGATCTGATCGTGCTGGACTTGATGCTGCCGGCAGTCGATGGCCTTGAAGTCTGCCGACGGCTTAAGGGCGATTCCAAAACTCGCGATATTCCCATCATCATGCTGACCGCCAAGGGCGAGGAGAGCGACATGATCGCGGGCCTAGAAAAGGGTGCCGACGACTACATCTCCAAACCGTTCAGCCCTCGGGTTCTTTCTGCCCGAGTCAAGGCGCTGTTGCGTCGCAAAGAAGCCGAACGATTAGCCTGTGTCGAGACGACCGTCGATGTTCGGGAGTTGTCGATGCATCCCGGTCGGCACGAGGTGACTCTGGCTGGAAAACCTCTTGAACTCACCTACACAGAGTTTGCTTTGCTGCAATTCCTCGCCAAACGGCCAGGTTGGGCTTATACCCGAATGCAGATTGTCGACGCCGTAAAGGGAGAAGACTATCCTGTTACGGAACGCTCGGTAGATGTCCAGATCGCCGGCCTGCGGAAAAAACTCGGCGATTTCGGTTCCTACATTGAAACCATCCGAGGCGTGGGATATCGATTCCGAGCGTGAGGCGATATCTCGTCACGCTCGTCACTCGAAATTGCCCATGCCTCGAACTCGATTTGTTTGGCACTTATTTGTTGGTTGGTGTGCGCTTCTTGCAGTGGTGTTCGTCGCCACTTTTTGGTTGGCGTCTGTAGAACTCGCTCGCTTGGCCGATAGCTCTCAACTGCGACGCATGGCCGACGCGGCCAGTGGATTAAGCGATGCCGTACTCACCGACACAGGCACGATCAATCGGCAGGCTTTCGCTCTCGCAGCGGGTGAAGTTGCCCGCTCGGCTCGAGTCGGCATTGACTTATTTGACGCGCAAGAAAATTTGCTCGAGAGCATACCTCCACCAGCCATCGATTCCCCTTCAGGAGGCACGTCCCCACGGTGGCCAACTGACGGCGATGTGATTCTGGCATCCGCCCGCGCCGGTAAGATCGCCCACGCCAGCCGCTACGATCTGGGGAGCGGAAAAAGAATTCTCGCCCTAGCCGTGCCGCTTGGACCAGCCAGCCAGCCGCTAGCAACGTTGAGAGTTTTAGCCGACACAACTGAGTCGGACAGCGAACTCTTTCGCTCGCAGCAAAATATGCTGTTCGGCTCCGCTGTTTTGTTGCTAGCGGCCATGGCATGTGGTTACGGATTGGCCAAGCGGACCGCACGACCGGTGCGAGAGTTGGCCCATGCAGCGGCAAAACTAGCCAAGGGTGCTTTTGAAACACCGCTCCCTGCACCCGAACTGGCAGAGCTTTCTGATCTGGCTGAAGCCATCAGAGGCCTGCGCGAGCAACTCGTTGAGCGCGGTCTGACCATTGGTCGGCAGGGCACGCAGCAGGAGGCTGTGCTGGGCAGCATGATTGAAGGGGTGCTGGCCATCGATGCCCGGCAGCGAATCGTGAGTATCAATCTGGCGGCAGCCGACCTGCTCGATCTGGATCCGGAGATCGTCATTCGTAAGCCACTTCAAGAAGTGGTTCGCAACCCCGACCTGCGCCGATTTGCTCTCCGCGCAATCGACTGCCGTGAGCCAGTCGAAGATGACATCCTCCTGCGGGGCCTCAGGGATCGGACGATCCGCGTGCGGGGAACGACCCTGCGAGATATTTCAGGTGATGGTGGCGCCGTGATCGTGCTCAATGATGTGACAGATATTCAACACTTGGAAAATGTCCGCCGTGACTTTGTTGCCAACGTGTCGCACGAACTGAAGACCCCAGTCGCATCGATCAAAGGCTTTGTCGAGACGCTGCTTGACGGAGCCGCAGATAACCCACTTGATAACCGTCGCTTTCTGGAAATTGTTGCCAAGCAAGCCGATCGACTGGAATCGATCATCGAAGACTTGCTCTCACTTTCCCGGATCGAACAGAGCGAGGGATCGGGAAATCTACCATTGGAATCCACCCCGCTAGCAGTCGTGATATTGGCCGTCACAACCGACTGTCTACCCCGGGCATCCGATCGATCGATCCGAGTGGATGTGGCCTGTGAGGCGTCGCTGGAGGCCAAGATCAATGCCCCACTTTTTGAGCAGGCAATTATTAATCTTGTGGACAACGCCATCAAATACAGCGATCCAGATAAAACGATCTGGTTGTCAGTCGTTCGCGAAGCCTCCCCGACTGGGACGGAGGCGATGCCGCATGCCGGTGGTGTTCTCATCAGCGTCCGCGACGAAGGTTGCGGTATCGAAGCAGTGCATCTGCCTCGACTATTTGAACGATTTTACCGCGTTGATCGGGCGCGAAGTCGCAAGCTCGGCGGCACGGGACTGGGCCTCTCAATCGTCAAGCACATTGTGCAGGCCCACGGCGGGAGCGTAACCGTTGAAAGCCAACCTGGGATCGGCAGCACGTTCACCATCCGACTGCCATAAACGCGTTTTGCATATTTCCCAAACTGGGATTTCCTCGGCAGCTCTCTAGGAGTTGATTGTGCGACCACCGTCAACAGGCAAACAGACTCCCGTGACGAAGTCATTCTCCAGCAAAAAAAGCACGGCGTGGGCCACATGCTCTGGACTGCCCTCACGTTTTACCAGTGTGCCGGCAATGACATGCTCCCGTTCCTCGGCGGAGAGATCTGGCGGCAGTAAGACTGGCCCAGGCATCACGCAGTTGACTCGCACCTGTGGATTGCGAGATGCAAACTCCACGGCGAGCGATCGTGTCATCGATGGAATCGCACCTTTACTGGGAAAATAGGCAGAATAGTCGAGATACGGACGGGCAATCGCCCAGTCGCCGAGCGTCACAATCGCGCCGCCGCTGGCCTGCTGCACCATCACGGCCCCGGCCTCTTGTGCAGTGACGAACGTACCTACGCAATTGATGTCGTAATGCGCTCGAAGATCCTCGGCAGTCACATCTTCCAGAGCCGTCGGATTCCAAATACTCGCGCAGGTCACAAGGGCATCAATGCGTCCGAAGTGATCGGCAACGCGGTGCACCATGGCCCGCACAGGCCCTTCTTCTCGCATGTTGGCTGTGACCGCTAAACTTGGTACGCCTTCCAACTGTAATAGCCGAGCCATTTCCCTTGCCTCACTCAGTGCGCGATTGGCATGAATCGCCACGGAATATCCTCGATCAGCCAAGGCCCGCACCACTGAGGCACCAATCCGCCTAGCGCCACCCGTCACCAGTGCCACACGCCCTGTTGGCAACTGCTTCGATTCTTCACGTTCCATGGTCTATGGTGCCTTTGCCTGATTCATTCTGCTCCAAGCCGTCATGAAAATCGAGAATTTGTTGCCAGGCTTCTTGTGGTGTTTCGGCATACTTGAACAGCTCGATGTGTTCGTCTGCTACAACCCCCTCGTCGGCTAGATATTGAAAATTGATGACCTTCGACCAATACTCACGACCGAACAGAATGATTGGCACAGGCTGCATGCGATGGGTCTGGCGAAGCGTCAGGGTCTCAAACATCTCATCCAGCGTGCCAAAGCCGCCTGGGAAAAGCACGACGGCCGCTGCTCGCAGAATAAAGTGAAACTTCCGCAGGGCAAAATACTTAAACTGAAAGCAGAGTTCTGGCGTGATGAACGGATTGGGCTGCTGTTCGCCAGGCAGTTTGATATTGAGGCCAATCGACTTAGAGCCCACATCAAACGCGCCCCGGTTGGCGGCTTCCATGATTCCAGGACCGCCACCGGTGATCACGACATACGATCGCTTGTCTTCGCACTGGTTGTCGATTGATACGATCCGAGTAAACTCCCGCGCGGCATCGTAATAATGGCTTGCAGCCAGCAATCGTTGGCTACGGGCGACTTGCCGCTTGAGACGCAGGCAATCGGGAACAGCGTCTGCGGCACGGCGGGCGTCTGAAAGTCGCCGCTGGGCCGCTGTGTGTTCGACAATCTGAGTACCACCAAAGACGATCACTGTGGATATGATGGCTTCTTGCTGCAAGGCCAACTCTGGCTTGCCAAGCTCCAGCAGCATGCGGACGCCTCGCATCTCAGTTTTTTGCAGCAGGGCGTAATCTTCCTGTGCAAGGCTGTAGCTTGGAGAGTTGAGGATCGCCTCCACATTGGCCGCAACGAGAGCCACGTCATCGCCAAGCACAGTTTCAGGCAGAATGCTGCAGGCTTTGGACTTCGGGGTTACCGGGCTGTCAGGGGCAGTGGCACTCGGTTTGTTTTTTTTTGCCATACTTTTTCCACCGCTGACGGTACCGTTTTTGTGAGGATTGCGTTACGAGTGTGCCATGGTCATAAGTGAGCGAACCGCCTGTTCAAGCTTGCATCACAGAATCTGCTCAGGCAACGGAAATTTTGGGATGCCATTTTAAGGCTCGAAAACGCTACCATCGCTAAGGTCTGGTGTGGTCACCGGAGCAGTCATAGCCCGGATGAAACCCTCTGCATGGAGTTCTCGTGCTGGATGCAAAACCCAAGCTTTTCGTTCTCGACACCAACGTCATTCTTCACGACTGCGGTTGCATTCACAACTTTGAGGAAAACGATGTCGCCATTCCGATCACCGTGCTTGAGGAACTCGATCAGTTCAAACGGGGTAACGAAGATATCAATTTTCAGGCCCGGGAATTTCTTCGCCGCGTCGACGCTCTGACGGGCGATGTCCTTTCCGCTGCCGGCAGTCCGCTGGGGCCAGGCCTCGGCTCGATCCGTATCATTCTGGGCAGCGGCCGAAACAGCCTCCTGCACGAAGCCTTTCTGCAAGACACACCAGACCATCGGATTCTCAACACCACCCTTGCGCTGCGGGAACAGGTAGCGCCGAGACAGGTAATTCTTGTCTCGAAAGACACGAATCTGAGAATGAAGGCCAAGTCGCTCGGCCTCCGTGCCCAAGACTACACCTCCGATAAAGTTGAGAGCTTTGACAAACTCTACACGGGCAAACGTGTGATTGAGGGCATCGATTCGCAGGTTATCGATCGCTTTTACGCCAACGGCGGCAGCCAGCCCGCCAACGAATTGCCCTGCGTGCCACATCCCATTGCCAATGAGAATTTCATTCTTCGCAACGGTAGCAAATCGGCACTCGCCACCTACTCTGCTGCTGAACAGACATTTGTGCGTGTTGAGAAAACGACCTGCTACGGAATTTCACCTCGCAACGCTGAGCAATCGTTTGCGCTCAAGGCCCTGATGAACGATGACATAAAACTCGTCACACTAACCGGGACCGCCGGGACAGGAAAAACGCTGCTGGCGCTCGCAGCAGCGCTTGAATGTCGGCAAAAATATCGACAGATTTTACTGGCCCGGCCGGTCGTGCCACTTTCCAACCGAGACCTCGGCTTTTTGCCGGGTGATGTCTCTGAAAAACTCGACCCCTACATGCAGCCGCTCTACGACAACCTCACGGTGATCCGCCATCAATTTGGGGAGGCCACCCAAGCCGCGCAGCGCATCAACGAAATGCGAGAATCTGAGAAGTTGATGGTGACACCGCTGGCCTATATCCGCGGCCGCAGCCTGCAACGCATCTTTTTTATTGTCGATGAGGCGCAAAACCTCACACCACACGAGGTCAAGACGATCATCACACGCGCCGGAGAAGGCACGAAGATTGTTTTCACTGGCGACGTTTGTCAGATTGACCAGCCTTACCTCGACGCCCTCTCCAATGGGCTCAGCTACCTGATCCACCGCATGATGGGGCAACCGATCTACGCTCACATCACACTGGAAAAAGGTGAGCGATCAGCCCTCGCCGATCTCGCCAGCGAATTACTCTGACGATGCAACTTTGGCCCTCTATTTAATGACTCCCAGAGCGGAGGCGAATAGTATGCAAGGATCGGGCTGATGGATGATCGCCCGCGCAAAACGCGCGTGCCCGTCAAACCACCAATACCTTTGCCCTCGGCAATCGCTAACTCACCCCTTCTGTCTAATCGCACAAAAGTGCCTCTTGCTGCTACCCATCAATGTTGAACGACTCGCCAATCGCTGCGCAGTGGACATCCCAGCCGCGTGTTTCGCGGAGAAAATCAGCCATGCCGCGGGCGGCAGGGGGTTCGCCGTGTACGAGAAATGTCCGCCTGGGGGCTGGCATTCCCGCCAACCAGCGACCAATCTCCTCTCGGTCGGCGTGCCCCGAGAGAGCGTCGATTCGCCGTACAGCAGCTTTGACAGGAATGTCCCGGCCATGAATGCGCAGAAACTTCGCCCCGTCAATCAGGCTCCGGCCACGCGTGCCAATGGCCTGAAATCCGGCCACTAAAACCGTCGTCCGTGAGTCGGGAAGTCGCTGGACTAAGTGGTGAAGAATCCGTCCGCCGTTCATCATGCCGCTGGAAGCTATAATGATTCCCGGCCCTTGCTGGGTGTTCATTGCCTTGGACTCATCGGCCGTTCTCACCATGCGAACCCAAGGTGCTCTCAGTGCTGCAGCCACTCCGAACATTTTTGCTTCGGCAAAATCATGTTCGGCAGCATGCTTTTCAAACACCTCTATGGCAGCAACTGCCATAGGGGAATCAACCCAAACAGGTAACTCTGGAATCCGTCCGGCCGCCATCAGCGTACGCAGCAAATAGATGAGTTGTTGGCAGCGTCCAATCGCAAAGGAGGCCACCAGCATCATTCCCCCTCGGGCCACCGATTCACCAACCGCCGCTTCCAGTTCATCGAGCGGGTGGCTCTGCGGATGATTACGATCGCCGTAGGTGCTCTCACAGACCAGATAATCGCAGGCTGGCGGCGCGAGCGGATCGTTGTAAAGCGGTGCGTCGTAGCGGCCAATGTCACCCGAAAAGATAAGTCGAGTCGTTCGGCCTTGAGTGGCCACCTCCACTTCGATAAATGAACTGCCGAGCATGTGGCCGGCTTCGTGAAACCGGCAGCGCAGACCAATCCCTGGCTGAAACCACTCCTCGCGAGGTACCGCCTTTACCAACCGCAGTGTTTTATCAACATCGTGCTGGTCATAGATGGCCAGCGCAGGATGATGTTTTGAATAACCCTTGCGATTGGCATAGCGAGCATCTTCCTCTTGGCATTTTGCCGAATCGTAAAGCAGCAAACCCAGCAGATCGGATGTAGCCGGCGAGGTATAAATCGGCCCGCTAAAACCCTCCCGCACCAGCCTTGGCAACCAGCCAGAGTGATCGATGTGGCCGTGTGTCAGCACGACTGCGTGGATCGTGTTGGCGGCTACGGCAAAGCGTTGCCAGTTGCGCTCACGGACATGCTTCTCGCCCTGAAAAAGACCGCAATCAACCAGCACGCGAATGCCGTCAACTTCGATCAAATGCCGTGATCCCGACACCATCCCCGCCGCTCCGAGAAATGTCAGTGTTGCCATTATTTCTTATATTTCCTTCGTTTTTTGCTTCACTGCAGAGACATCGATGGCGGGTTCGCCTCACGGTGGAGCCATGGCTGCTCGACGGCTTGAGCCTGCGGAAATTGCCTCGCTGTCCCCAATTGAAAACGACTCGAGCCAATGGCTCATAGCTCCTGCATCATGCGTTGACGGAATGTAGACGATCAGCACCAAGCGGCCATCCAAACGCCGTAAGTCAGTGACCATGCCTACGGCGCTGATCCGCCGAGCTATTTCGCGCAGGATAGCATTGCGGGGAAGCGGGATGGTGCCGAGGTACGCCTGTGTGAGAACCATTCCAATCTGATTGATATCTCTTAGTTGTACTTCCATATCGAGCCATGCCACTGCCGACGCTGCTCCAGTGCCCACTCGTGCGCCCAGCAAAACATGCTTGGGACGAAACTTAAGGCACGGGTTAGTAATCCCTCGTGGCAGCAAACGACTGTGGTTACGGGGCAGATCGATCGCCAGCCAAGCGTTGATTTCTGCGTCACTAACCGCCAACTCCCAAGGACCTATTTTTCTCATTGCGGCGAGCATCGCCGACGCTTTTGTGACCAATCGACGAGCGGCCTGTTCCTCAATCAGCCCTTGGCCAGTCGTATCCAACTCCCCGCTAAGCTTCGGGTCAAGCGGCATCGGATTGGCTTCTGCGCCGACTGCGAGCAATGCATGCTCTCGATAAAAAGCCGGTTCATACGCAAGCAGCAACGCAACTCCGACCACGCAGGCTAGAACGGCGGCCGAACAGCCGAGGAGGATTTTGCGGACACGCCAGCCTGTTGATTGCATCACGGTATTGTGCAACAGTTGCTAACAATCCCACAAACCCGTTTTTTGAGAGATATCACTTGGACGGGTCGTTCCCTTGAATTTTGAGCCGGTAGGCACCCTCGTTAGCCAACACATCCAAGGCGTTTTGGAATTGGCAATTGGAACGATCCTTGCAAAACCACCTCTCCAAGACTCTCGTCTTCCAACTCATCCCGCAACACGCGGACATGTGCTGGAGCCTCAATGCCAATTCGCACCTTATCGCCACTCACACGCACTACCGTTACAACCACTGAATCACCAACACGAATCCGTTCGTTTTGTTTGCGGGAAAGAACAAGCATGGGGGGCCTCCGTACGAGATAATTGAGTCGGAATGACTATAAGCCAAATGGTGTACACATGTCAACTCCTCGAAATACGGCTGATTGTCCGCAAACGAGTTTTGCCGGCACCTTCCTCTTTTGGAAAGATGTGCGTTAGAGGAAATATCGTCTGGTTGGGCAGACTTTCTTAGGGACCCTTCCCAGAGCGCTGCATGCAGGCTTTGTGCGGAAACTACCTGCCGTGCCGGAAACGCATAGCGTGCACGGTCGCGCCTGCCGGACTAGCAAAACTCATGAATCGGGAGCATCGGTCCGGGTGAGTGCCGTTTCATCGACAAGCGACTCGTTTTGGGCGATCGCTGAGCGACTCGATGCAGGCTGAAAAGCTGGCTTGGCCGCTGATTCGTCTGGCGATGCCGCGCGAACTGACCGTTTAACGTAAACCGCAAGATCGACGCTCTCAGCAACAGCCACCCGCATCTCCGCCTGTTGGATTCTCTCCAAATCACCTGCCAATAATCGCGGGTGCACCTTGTGAACAGATCGCAACGTATCGCAACGACCCGGCAGTATTGACATTTTTACATCGAGCTGGAGTGTGACAACGCTGGGAATTCCACCGGCGGCGGCGACTCGTTGGTTGATCGCCAATCGCGGAAATGGCGGTACGCCGCCTGGATGCACCAGTGCCTTGAGCAGGATCGCGGTGTCGGCAAACCGCCGATACATTTCGGTTGCTTCTGGAAAAGGCGCTGGAATGAAGTGGACGTCATAACGCACCCGCGGACCGATGAGCTCAAGGCCTGCAGTGCGATCCTTAAACCCGTCGCCGAAGTCGGGGCCGCCTGCCCAACGCACCAGCCGATCATCGGAGGTGCGTGCCCAATTGGTCAGTGACACGCTCAGTCTTTCCAGCCGGACCGTGTCGATCTGTGTCTTCAGATTGTGCGAGGGATCAATCAAGACAGCCCGTTCTCTTGCTGGATCATGCAGCACGATTTCCCCGCAGTTCGCTTTGAAAGCCTCTCTCGTATTTTCTGCTCCATCCGCGGACTGTTCAACGCGATCCGCATCATCACCGATGTGAGTGGTTGTCGCGCCTGCGTCCACCGGTAAGTCGAGAAAATCCCACGCGATGCCATTACGAAAGAGTGTCAGTGTTCGAGCCAATGGAACCTTCTCGTCATTGGCAAATATTTCACTCTCGACGCGCAGAACGCGGGCAAAATCATCGGCACGGATCGCGATCGTAGTTGCCTCGCTGACGAGCAAACCGATTCCGCACCAAACCCACAGGCGGGTTGTTGTCATGAGTGAATCGAAAGCCTCATCGGGAGTGGGAACCTGTCGCATCGGGACTGTAGCACAAGAGTGGCTACACCCCAAGACGAAAGAACTCCATGAAATCCAGCACTTTTCGCGTCGATTTCGTTGGTGGGCAAAATAGTGTGTGATACTCAGCTATGTTCCTCTCCGATCTCCTCGTTGTTTTCGCGGTCACGGCCGTCATTGTCTTCGTTTTCGGGCAGGCGCGACTGCCGAGCGTTGTCGGACTACTCGTGTCGGGGGTGCTTGTCGGCCCTTATGGCCTTTCGCTAGTAGACGATGTTGAAAGCGTGAAGGTGCTGGCTGAGATTGGCGTCGTCGTGCTTTTATTTACTGTCGGCCTTGAGTTTTCAATGTCTCGACTGGTGACAATGCTGCCGTTGATGGCGCGCATCGGGTTGCCGCAAATTATCGGCACCACGGTAATCGTGATGGCAGCCACATGGTGGTATCTCGGCACGCTTCCACAAGCAATCTTTGCCGGACTGCTCGTGGCGATGTCGAGCACGGCTATCGTCCTCAAACAGCTGGCCGATCGTGGAGAAACCGCCGCACCGCAGGGACGCATTGCCGTGGCCGTGCTTCTCCTTCAGGATCTCATGGTCGTTGTCGCCATGCTCGCTGTACCACTTTTGGCTGATGCCGCTGGCACGACACAACAGGCTTTTCAAGCTGGATCGACGGCGGCCGTTTCCAGCGAACATCTGTCACTTCTTGCCCATCCTTTGGCCGTGGTTGCAGTTGGTCTGTGCGTTGTTAGCGGCGTGCTTCTCGCCGGACGCACGCTTGTGCCTCGAGTGCTCCACGCAGTGGTCCGACTGCGCAACCGCGAACTTTTTTTGATCACAATCGTGCTTATTTGCCTCGGCACGGCCGCCATCACCGCCCGGGTGGGGCTCTCCTTGGCGCTCGGGGCTTTTTTGGCAGGACTGTCCCTCTCCGAAAGCGAATATGGGCATCAGGCGTTTGTCGAAGTGCTACCGTTTCGTGACACACTCTCGAGCCTGTTTTTTGTTTCGGTGGGAATGCTGCTCGACATCCACTTTCTTGCCGATCACGCCTTGCTCGTAGCTGCGACCGTGGCATTCATCTTGGTTGCCAAAATATGCGTTACAGCCATCCCGGCCCTGTTGGCCGGATTTTCCCTGCGGACAAGCTTGCTGGCCGGCGCGGCGATTGCACAGGTGGGTGAATTTTCATTTGTTTTAGGCTCGCGAGGTGCCGAGGCAGGGCTCCTTGATGCCGATGACTACCAGACGTTTCTGGCGGCTGCCGTCCTCTCCATGGCTGCTACGCCACTTGTGATGGCAGTGCTGCCGGGTTGGCTCGAACAACTCAGTCGCACCACTCTTTTCTTTCAATGGCTCCGCGAACCGACCCCGGAGGATGCCGCTCCGCCGGTGTCTGATCATGTGATCATTGCCGGATTCGGACTCAACGGTCGCAACATTGCAGCCGCACTGACGGAATTTGCTGTGCCGCATGTGATTTTAGAACTCAACCCACAGACTGTGCGATCGATGCGATCAAACAGCCTCGATATTCGCTTTGGCGACTGCACTCGAGTGGCTGTGCTGGAACATGCCGGCTTGGCACGTGCTCGAGCGCTTGTAATCGCTATCTCCGACCCAGCCAGCACTCGTCGAGCCGTGCGAGTGGCAAGGGATCTTTCCTCGAGCGTGCGGATTTTCGTGCGGACAGAATACCTCTGCGAGATTGACGAGCTTAAAAGCCTTGGGGCCAACGAAGTGATCCCTGCCGAATTTGAGACAGCCCTCTCGCTCTTTGAGAGAGTGCTTGGCATCTACAATGTGCCGGCAGACATTATCGACCAACGCGTCAATCAAATGCGATTGGAAAACTATGGCTTCCTCCGCGCTGCTGATCGCCGGCTGCCATGATCTGCTCCAATCGCGTACATCACTTTGAGAGGCAAAGTTTTCTGCTCTCACACGACCCTGCTGATGGCAGCGGCACAGACGGCGGTGACCCCGCCGCGACGACCCACTCGCAGCAGACCGCCCAGTCTCTCGCCCATCACCGACTGCTGCTCACTGCACTTTGGCAGCGGCTCATAAATCGCCTTTACACCGCACGATTCAATCCCGATTTTATCCATGTTCAAGTTCCTGCGTTCCTACGATGCCACACAAACGATGCGCATGAAAATTCTCCCTGATTCCTCTGCTGACAACCAGTCATTCGATCGTATCGAGACCTTCGACTGGCGACGCCTCTCGCTCAATTTGTTTGTCATATTTCACCTCAGTGTACTTTTTGTGTGCGGGATGCCAGGCACATTTCCGCTGAAAGAAAAGGCTGCGCAGTTTTTGCGGCCCTACGCCCTGCGAATGGGGCTCTGGCAGTCGTGGGATATGTTTGCTCCCGAGCCCTTGACGCTCAACGCCTACCTCGAAGCGGAGGTCGAATTTTCTGATGGCAGTACACGCATCTGGACGTTCCCGCGTGTCTCTGAGATGGGCGTCATCGATAAAATGATAAACGAACGGTATCGCAAGTGGGCGGTGGACAATATTCGGCTCGACAAGCACTCGCTTTTTTGGGCCGACACAGCCCGCTATGTCGCCCGGAAAACAAATACCGTTCCAGGGAACCCACCCCAGAAGGTTTTTCTTTGGAGATACTGGCACCCAATCGAAGCTCCCCAACGAAAGTATGTTCCTGCCGGATACCGGGCGAGGGCCGGACAATTTCAAAAATACAAATTTTTTTCCTACCGAGTGACTGCTGAGGATGTGCGATGAAGCTCAAAGACATCCGCACGCTATGGAATCATTTTTTCTTTGGCAAAGAGCCCGTTGAGGGGATCGCCGTTTTTCGCATCTGCTTTGGTTTGGTTTTGATAGTGAGTGCGCTCTTTCTACTGCCTGGTTTTTCCGACTGGTTTGGCTCCCACGCCATCGTGCAAGCCAGCACGGCTGCAACCTTTACAGGACCTGGCCGCCTCAATCTTTTTTCGTGGCTGGGCGACTCAGAAAATACTGCGTACTTCATCTACGCAACTCATCTGGCTGCGGTTGTCGGACTCACGCTCGGCTTTTTTACGCAAACCTCGGCCGTCGTGGCATTTGTCACGCTGGTCTCACTGCACCACCGCAATCCACTGATCCTAAATTCTGGCGACACCGCCCTGCGGGTCATTCTTTTTTTGCTGATCTTTTCCCGAGCAGGAGATGCTTTTTCGCTCGACCGCTGGCGAGAACTCCGGCGGGGCAGGGCGAGTGGTCCGCCGGCCCCGCAGATGCCTTGGGCCCAGCGACTGATCCAGTTGCAGATTTGCTTAATGTACTTGGCAACGGCCTGTTTTAAGCTCCAAGGCGAAGCCTGGAGCCAGGGCGACGCTGTCTACTACTCCTCCCGGCTCTGGGATTTTGAGCGTTTTCCAGTACCGTTTCTCTACGACTCACTTTGGGCAATGCAGGGAGTGACATGGGTCAGCATGGCGATCGAGTTGGCCTTAGGAACGGTCGTCTGGGTCAAGGAGTGGCGCGCCAGTATTCTCATTTCTGGTCTGCTGCTGCATCTCTCAATCGAGTACGCGATGAACATCCCGGTCTTTCAGTGGGTGATGATCAGTTTACTAGTGGCGCTGGTTGCACCCAAAGACATGCGTTATCTGACCACCAAGATGCAGTCACTCTGGGAACGGTGGCCCCTCGTCGATCCGCTGCTTCCACTGCCAGCAGGCAGACGGAAAAAAGCCGCCTAAGCTGCAACCAATACATACAGCTGGCAAAACGCCTGTGAAAGTGACTTTGCTATACTTGAGGTGTGGTCATACTCTAGCCCGAACCTGCTGGTACGAGTCCTTCTATGGTGTTCGTTCACTTTTCTCGACCGACGCAAATGCTCGTGGCAACGGCTCAGGCGATCATTGTTGTGGTGGCTGCTGGCTTTTTTGTCCAAGCAGCACAACCCGTCTGGCAAGAAACGCCTGACGACTGGGCTCACTGGAGAGGGCCACATTGTGACGGCATCTATAGCTCGAGCGACTGGGCTCGCGACTTTCCCCAGACGGGCGCTCAGATCGACTGGGAGGCGGCCGTCGGCACGGGCTTTTCCAGCGTCAGCATCGTCGGCAACCGACTCTGGACAATGGGTCACAAGGATGGAATTGATACCGTCTGGTGTCTTGATACGACGACCGGAAAAACAATCTGGACCCATACGTATCCATCGGCCATCGTGGATAATCTGCATGAGGGAGGGCCCGGCTCAACGCCAACATTCGCTTCCGGTCGAATCATCACGCTGGGCAAGGAAGGACATTATTTTTGTCTTGATGCTCAGAGCGGTGCCGTGATCTGGAAGGGGATGCTGCCGGAACTGACCGGCGTTGAGCGACCAACGTGGGGTTTTTCTGGATCGGCTCTCGTGTGTGGCAAGCATGTCATCCTCGACGCTGGGCCACTCGTGTCGCTTGACCTTGAAACCGGAACCCTGCTCTGGAAGACAAAAGATTTTGCTCCCGGCTACGGGTCGGCCGTGAGCTTTGTCCGTGACGGTGAGCCACTTGTGGCTCTGCTCAACAACGATGCCTTGCTAGTGGCTCGTGTGGCCGACGGCAGTCTGGTCGCAGAATTCCCCTGGAACACCTCTTTTTCAACAAGCTCCACAACGCCTGTGATCGACACCTCAGGCCCTGAGATTCGGCTCTGGATTTCTACCGGTTATCGACGCGGTGGGGCGATGCTGCGACTTGTCGGCGACTCTCTGGAACGGGTCTGGGAAAATAAATCGCTCTCAAACCACATGGCTTCGAGCATTCTCTGGAAGGGGCATCTCTATGGGTTTGATGGTAACAGCCATCGCGCACGGAGTGTGTCGCTGGTCTGTCTGGATGCGGCCACTGGTGAGGAGCGATGGCGAGAGCGGGGGCTGGGTTGTGGGTCGCTGATGCTGGCCGACGAAACATTGATCGTCTTATCGGACCAAGGAGAACTCGTTTTTGCACCGGCGTCCCCGCAGGCATTCACACCCGTCGCACGCGGTGACGCTCTAGACGGAAAATGCTGGACTGTGCCAGTGCTGGTTCGCGGCCGCATCTACTGTCGCAACGCCGACGGTCGACTCGTCTGCGTCAACGTGGAACAGCCCGCACCAGCCGCAGCCACGCTCCCGTGATTCCCTAGAGATAACCACACTATTCTAGCGGGTTGAATACGAGGCCACTGGCCAGCTTGGGATAAAAATAGGTACTTTTGGCGGGCATCCGTTCGCCGGTCTGGCTGACTTGACGAATGTCTTCAACGCTGGCGGGCATGACAAGAGATCCCAGCGGATACGTGCCACCGCCCAGCCCATCGATCACTTCGCGAACCAAGTGGACATAGCTCGGCGTGGGAATCTCTTTGGCTCCCAGGAGGTCGCCGATCACAAGCCTGTGCAGGATTGATACGCCGAGATTGCGCCATGCAGAGCCGTGCTCACTTGCCACCTGCTCCATGCGAGCCACTCCCGCAGGAGTGATTCTTACCAGCGTCCAGTTTTTGTCGGCAGTCGTGTAAAAGCCCAGCGTGCCCTGGGAATCTTCCATTTCGATCTGCTCCCAGACCTGTTCTGCCGCTTCGGGCCCTTGCCCGGCAGACTGTGTTGTAAAGCAGTCCCCCAATCGGATTGCCAGTTCAGCAGCAGACGCGACCGATGGCTGCACAAAGAGGCGGTGAGTCGGCAAAACAACGAGCCCCGGATCGCTCATCCCCACGAGCATCATCAGCACAAAGTTGGCCGGGTGGTCAGAGGGCAGTGACTCTCCCCCATGGCTCTCGCCGTAGGCTGCGGCGATTTCATCGCGGTAGTTACAGGCGGTCTCATAGCGGTGGTGGCCGTCGGCGATGAACACGGGCTTGGGCCCCATCAGTCCGGCCACTTTTGCGGCCACACCTTCGTCTGTCAGCGGCCACATTCGGCTTCTCACGCCGAGGTGATCGACAGCCTCTACCGGAGGTTGTCCGGCAATGGCGTTATCGAGCAGCGACTGCACCTCACCAAGCTGATTGGGGCCCAGCGGATCTGGGTAGAGACCAAAGACTTGACTCAGGTTTGCCTTGCAGGCCCGCGTCAGCAGGAGCCTATCGAGTTTGGGTCCCGACATCGTTTCCTCGTGCGGATGAATATTGCCGGTGCCAAATCGTTCCAGTCGCACGCGAGCCATCACGCCGCGTCGCACATGCTCTTTGCCCTCCACTTCAAAGAGTTGATGGTAGACATAAAGGGCCGCCGCCGACTCCTGCATAACGACGCCTTGTTCGCACCAGCTTTTGAGAAACTTGGCTGCACGCGTGTATTTATTGGACTGGTCGTTGTCGCCCGGTTCCTCCCGGTTGAGTTCGATGCGAATCACATTGGCTGGGTGTTGTTCGTAAAGCTTTGTCTGCAGGGCGGCATCGATCACATCGTAGGGGGGCGCGATTACCTGCGAGAGAGTGCCGACGTGTTTGGGATCGTAACGAAGGCCACGGAGGGAGGCGACGTGAGGCATGGTTTTAATGAGCTTTCACAACGGGTGGGGGAATCGAGGCGAGAACAAACACTTTACAGATGTGTTCGATTGGTGTGTTAGGATACAAAACTCTGCGAAAAATTACCGAAGGAATATGAATGGAATTCGCCCCGAAAGAAACTCTAGAAGGAAGCAGATGCTCTCAGAAAACTCTCTCCCCGCAATTGTGATTGCCAACGTCCCACGCTCGCCAGGGAAATCATCCGGCAGCGAAACTCGCCGGGCTTTTCTTGGTCACAGCAGCCAAGCGATGGCCACCACGGCGGCGGCTTTTTTTCCAAGCCATTTCCTGAGCGGCGAAACCTCGCCCCGCGTCCATGCCGCTGGCAGTGACGAGATTCGCGTTGCCCTCATCGGCTGCGGTGGTCGTGGCGGTGGGGCAGCGGTTGACGCGCTCTCGGTCGCGGGTGCACCGCTCAAAATCATTGCACTGGCCGACGTCTTTCGCGAACGGGCCGATGTCATCCAACGATCGCTTCGCGAGGAGTTCAAGGAACGGATCGATCTAGCCGACGGAACGCCTGAAGAGCGAATCTTCGTCGGATTCGATGCCTACAAACAGGCCATCAACTGCCTACGACCCGGTGACATCGCGATCTTTGCCACACCGCCAGCCTTTCGAGCGCCCCAGTTTGCCTACGCCATTGAGAAGGGCGTTCATGCGTTCATGGAAAAGCCGGTATCGATCGACGGCCCGACAACTCGCCAGATCATCGCACTGGCCGCCAAGGCAGACGCGAAAAAACTCAAGGTGGGCGTGGGGTTAATGTGTCGCCACTGTGATCGTCGGCGGGAACTGTGGGACCGCCTTCAAAGCGGTGAGGCGGGTGAACTGATTGCGTTTCGCGGCTACCGCGAACACAATCTCGCTCACAATCTGGATCTCGCCCCGGGCCCAAATGGAATGAGCGAGTTGCTCTGGCAGGTAAAACGGTTCCATAATTTCTTGTGGGCCAGCGGGGGCGTCTTTAGCGACTATTGCATCCACCACATCGATGAGGTTTGCTGGATGAAGGGGTCGTGGCCGGTGAGAGCCGAAGCCACAGGCGGCCGTCACTACAAAGGAAAGCTGGACGATCAGAATTTTGACAGCTACGCCATTGAATACACCTTTGATGACGGGGCTAAGTTTTTCTACTCCAGCCGGCTGATGAACAACTGCGAGCAGAAGTTTGGCGTATTTGGACAGGGCTCCAAGGGGGCCTTCACGATCTCGGGTAGCGGACATTCCCCGGCCAAGTCTGTTCTCTACAAAAGCCAGCGCATGGACAAAAACAACATTCTCTGGGCAGCCAACCAACCCGAACCAAATCCCTACCGCCGCGAGTGGGAGCATTTGGTGGCCGCCATCATGGCCGATGAACCCTACAACGAAGCTGCGAGGGGGGCACAGGCTAGCCTTGCAACTGCGATGGGCCGCTTTGCCGCCCACACCGGACAACCTGTCACCTATGATGAAATGCTCAATTCCCAAGACGATCTGACGGCCGGAGTCGCCTCACTCACAGCAGACTCGCCCTCGATCCTTGTCGCCAATAGCGACGGCACTTATCCAGTGCCGTCGCCAGGCAAATACAAGTTTGAGTATCGAAACTAAAGTCTGCTATGAACAGGACTGGCCCTGCCATCATCAAACTTTAGTAGCGGTAGTAGTCGGGCTTGAATGGACCTTCCACAGGCACATTGATGTAAGCCGCCTGCTCAGGAGTGAGCTTTGTCAGCTTTACACCCAGTTTATCCAAGTGCAGCCGCGCCACTTCCTCGTCCATTTTCTTGGGCAGCACATGGACGCCGATATCAAAGAGATCGGGAGTTGTCCAAAGAGCGATCTGAGCAATCACCTGATTGGTAAAGCTGGTGCTCATGACAAACGATGGGTGGCCTGTGCCGCAGCCCAGATTGACGAGCCTTCCCTCGGCCAGAATCAGGATCGAATTGCCACCGGGAAGCGTGTAGCGATCAACCTGCGGCTTAATCTCGACCTTGCGAATGCCCTTTGTTTTTTCCAACCACGCGATGTCGATCTCAAGATCGAAGTGGCCGATGTTACAGACAATGGCGTCATTTTGCATCTGTGCAAGGTGCTCGCCGCGAATCACATCTCGGCAGCCAGTGGCTGTTACAAAGATTTGGCCCCGGGAGGCCGCCTCTTCCATCGTGGTGACTTCGTATCCTTCCATTGCGGCCTGCAGGGCATTGATCGGGTCGACTTCGGTGACAATCACTCTGGCCCCGAGTGACCCCATGGCCTTCGCGCAGCCCTTGCCGACATCACCGTAGCCACAAACTACAACAACCTTGCCGGCCACCATCACATCGGTTGCCCGCTTGATCCCGTCGGAAAGGCTTTCGCGGCAACCATAAAGATTGTCGAATTTGCTCTTGGTGCAGGAGTCGTTGACATTGATGACGGGGAGTTTTAATTCGCCCGCTGCATGCATCTGATAGAGCCGGTGCACTCCGGTTGTCGTCTCTTCCGAAATGCCGCGGATACCGCCCAGCAGTTCCGGATATCTACTATGCACCATATTAGTGAGATCGCCGCCGTCGTCCAAAATCATGTTAAGCGGCTCGCCGTCATTAAAAAACAGTGTCTGCTCGATGCACCAATCAAACTCTTGATCGGTCATCCCCTTCCAGGCAAAGACTGGCACGCCCGTCTTGGCAATCGCGGCGGCCGCATGGTCTTGCGTCGAAAAAATATTGCAACTGCTCCACGTGACCTGTGCGCCCAGCTCCGTCAGCGTTTCGATGAGAACAGCGGTTTGAATAGTCATGTGCAGGCAGCCGGCCACGCGGGCACCAGCCAATGGCTTCGAGGATCCATACTTCTTGCGCAGAGACATCAGGCCCGGCATCTCATTTTCAGCCAACATGATTTCCTTGCGGCCCCAATCAGCAAGCCCGAGATCGGCAACTTTGTATGGCAGTCGGGTATCAACTTGAGACACAGGAACCTCCTAAAAAATGGCTGGGCGGAAAAATAAAAATACGAAGGACTATGGGGTGGTTCGTTCGGGAACCGTCACTCATCCGGACTCCCTCGCAGGAGCCTGCCCAAATGATATACGGGAAACCGCATTTGACAGAAGATGGAAACTGAGGGCCTAAAAAAGGTTTGAAATTGCCTCTCGCACGGCCGCCACAAAGGCCCGGAGCTTTTTGGGGTCTTTGTGGCCGGGCGTCGATTCGACGCCACTAGCGGTATCCACTGCCCTCAGGCCCGTCGCGGCAATCGCCTCGGCCACGTTCTCGGGAGTCAGCCCGCCAGCTAACGCCATCGGTAAGGGCAGGGGTCCGGCGCGGGCCAAAGCTCTCCAGTCAACCGTGGCTCCCGTGCCTCCGAGTTGGCCGGCGGCCGTTTGACGGGAAACGCTGGCATCAACAATCACCATCGCCGGAGCTTGGCCGTAGGTTCTGGCCGCTTTGATCCACGCTCTGGCTACCCCCCAATCGCCAGCCTCTAGTCGTACCGCCCGAATCACCGGCAGTCCGGCCAACTCGAAGCAGAGCTGCGGTGGATCGTAGAGGGCATTTTCATCACCGATCAGTGGGCTCTTGGCCGCTGTCACTTGCTGGACCGGTTGAAGATGGCCGTGAAGCTGGATGGCATCGAGTCCCACAGCATGGGCAATTCTCAAAATCTCTTCGGCCGTTGCGCCGGCAAAGACGCCGACTCGCACGATGCCGCGCGGCACCGCAGCAGCAACACTTTTTGCCGCGTCTACGCTCAGACAGCGAGGCGAGCCGCTGACAAAGTTAAGGCCGATGGCATCGGCATCGGCCTCGGCCACCAGTTTTGCGTCGGTTGGCGTGGTCACGCCACAAATCTTTACTTT